>Ga0315274_10003035_pt1 | contig 24992 bp, 22 predicted proteins | sample YL17G02_20_MG_FD_203700 | JGI IMG/M metagenome (GOLD analysis project Ga0315274, IMG submission 203700) | Sediment microbial communities from Yellowstone Lake, YNP, Wyoming, USA - YL17G02_20 | ecosystem: Environmental > Aquatic > Freshwater > Lake > Sediment | place: USA: Wyoming | collected...
CGAGCACGGATGAGACGCGCTCGGCCCGCCGCGATTGCCCTCGATGATCCAGGATCAATGTCGTGTCGCTCTTCTTCTCAGCGTTGCCGGTTTCGAGCACGTCGTAGCCGTTCTCTGTGAGCAGCTCGGCCGTCTTCGCCGCCAGCCCGCTGACATCCGTGCCGTTCAACAGTCGTACCCGTATCCCCTGTCCCCACAGCACGCGGTTCACCGTCTGCTGCACTTGCTCCGGGTCGAGCACCAGCACGCTCTGCCCGTGGACAGTGTCCGGCGTGCCCGGCAGCATCGCCATCCGCATCCCCTCAGGCCCCGCTCGCTCGACGATCCGCTTCAGGCCGTTGATGTCACTCAGCGTCATGTTCGTGTTCACTGTCTTCAGGAACGTGTCGGCCACCTTCGGCAGACGGAGCACGTGGTCGGGCGACAGCAGCTCACGCACCACCGCGCGCAGGAACTTCTGCTGTCGCTCGATCCGGCCCAGATCGCCCGTCGCGTCGTGCCGGAATCGCGCGTACCCCACCGCCTGCTCTCCGTTCAGGTGCTGCACTCCCGGCTGCAGATCGATGTTCAGCTGCTGTGAGTGGTCGTGGTACTTCATCCGCTTCTCGACATCGATGTCCACTCCCCCTATCGCGTCCACCAGGCTGGTCAGCCCTGGCACGTCGACCTCCACGTAGTAGTCGAAGGGGAACCCCAGCAGCATCTCGACCGTCTGAATGGTCAGCTGCATGCCGCCCAGGGAGTGAGAGGCGTTGATCTTGCTCTCGCCCATGCCCGGTACCGACACCCAGCTATCGCGGGGGATCGACAGCGCCGCGATCTCCCCCGTCTTCGGCCAGACCATCACCGCGATGATCGTGTCGGCCAGCCCCTTGCCCTGGGAGTTGTCGTGCCCGACGGCCAATATGCTGACCCGGTCCCTTCCTCCGAATGGCGCGGAGAATAGCTGGAGGAACCCCCCCTGGGTCCCTGGGACGGCCCCAACCGTGACCGCGCCGATCAGCATGCCGGAGGTGAACAGGCACAGCGCGGCCGCCGCCCAGATCAACCACCACCACTGAAACCTCGACCGCCTGTAGGCGACTCGTACCCCGTTGCTCGATGTCACTGCCGAGAACTCTCTGCTAGATTGGCCTTCGAGTAATCGCCAGGCGCTCCGGCCTGGCCGTCCATCAATGCCACGGCGGCCGCGGTTTGCGCGGCTGCGCCGCGGCAACTGCCAAGGGGCGGCCTCGAACCTCCACGCCCTCCATCAGATGGATGGCGTCCTCCAGGCTCACGCCGTCAAGCTCGACGAACCCGTACCCGCGCGACCGCTGCGTCGCCTGATCCACGATGATACGGACTTCCGTCACCCGGCCGGCCCTGCTGAATGCCTCAGCCAGCTCATCCTCCGAGATGGTCCAAGGAAGGTTACCCACATACAACGTCACCGCCACAGTCTTCACCTCCTCCCCCTCCGGCGGCCCTCTCGCCCAAGAGGTCCCCCCGCTCTGTGATGTAGAGCCGACGACCCTCGATGTAGCTAATCACCGATGGCGGTGTCAGGTACCGCAGCGACTCGCCTGCGGCCGCACGCCGCCTCAGCTCCGTCGACGACACCTCCACGCCCGGCGCCTCCAGCACGTGTGTCCGCGCCAGCAGCTCCGGCCCGAGCGCCTCGTGCAGCGGCCCAAGATCATATCCCGGTCGCATCACTGCCACGAACTCGCACACCTTGCCAAGGCGCTGCGGCTCGTGCCAGTTCAGTATGTCGAGCATCGCGTCGGCACCGGTGATGAAGTACAGACGCACCTGCGCGCCGAGAAGTTCCCGGAACCACTCCATCGTATCGGCCGAATATGACGGCCCCGCCCTCTCCACCTCCAGGCGGGAGGTCTCGAATGCCGGATTCGAGGCCGCCGCCAGCACAACCATCTCATAGCGCACCTCGGCCGGCGATACCACATACTCCTTCTTGTGCGGCGGGCGCCCGTTCGGCACGAAGATCACTCGCTCCAGCCCGAACCGCGTCCGCGCTTCCTCGGCCGCAGCCAGGTGACCGTAGTGCACCGGATCGAACGTGCCCCCCATTATCCCGACAGCTCGTGCCATCTCCACTCGGTCAGGGCCGAACGTGCCCCTCCCCTGCGACGACATACTTGTGGCTCGTCAGCTCCGCCAGCCCCATCGGCCCGCGAGCATGGAGCTTCTGGTTGCTGATCCCGATCTCCGCGCCCATCCCGAACTGGCCGCCATCGGTGAACCGCGTCGACGCGTTCACATACACCACGGCCGCATCCACCTCGTGGGTGAACCGTCGCGCGTTCTCCAGATCGCGGGTGATGATCGCCTCGGAGTGCATCGTTCCATAGCGGTTGATGTGCGCGATCGCCTCCTCGACGCTGCCAACCACCTTGATCGCCAGGATGAGCGCCAGGTACTCGGTCGCCCAGTCATCCTCCGTTGCCGGCTTGGCAGCCGGGATGTAGCGCCTGGTCTCGTCACACCCGCGCAGCTCCACGCCGAGCGCAATCAGCTTCGCGCCCACCCTGGGCAGGAACGCCGCCGCCACCTCCCGATGGACCAGCAGCGTCTCCGCCGCGTTGCACACACCCGGCCGCTGACACTTCGCGTTCACGGTGATACTCTCGGCCCAATCGAGGTCGCCGGAGGCGTCCACGAAGACGTGGCAGTTGCCCTCTCCGGTCTCGATCACCGGGACCGTCGACTCCTCCTTCACGCGCCGGATCAACCCGCCGCCGCCCCGAGGAATGAGCACGTCCACGTACTCCGTCAGCCGCATGAGCTGCGCCGCGGCCTCGCGATCCGTCGTCTCGATGATCTCGATCGCGCCGTCAGGCATGCCAGCCTTCGCACCGGCCTCCGTGAGGATATGGGCCAGCTCGATGTTGGAGTTGATCGCATCCGATCCCCCGCGCAGGATCAGCGCGTTGCCGGCCTTCAGGCACAGCCCGGCCGCGTCGACCGTGACGTTCGGTCGCGACTCATAGATGAACCCGACGACCCCCAGCGGCACTCGCACCTTGGTGATCTCGAGCCCATTCGGCAGCCGCCAGCCACCGATCACCTCGCCCACCGGATCGGTCAGCCGCGCGATAACGCGCAGTCCCTCCGCCATCTCGGCGACGCGTTTCTCGTTCAGCATCAGCCGGTCGATCGGCGCCGAGCTGACCCCGCGCTTCTGCGCCTCCTCGACATCCCGCGCGTTCGCCGCGAGGATCCGCGCCGACGCCGCCTCCAACGCCTCCGCCATCGCCAGCAGGATCGCGTCCTTCTCGGCCCGCGTCATCAGTCCAAGCCGGGCCGCCGCGGCCTTCGCCCGCTTCCCTTTGCTTACGACCTCATCTCTCACACTGGTCGCCGTCATTGGGCCTCACTCCACAAATTCCAGGTCCGCCTTACCTATTCTCACGCGGTCGCCATCTTTCGCCCCAAGGTCCCGCAGCCGGCGGATCACCCCCATCCGCTCCAACCGCCGATGGAGATGGCGAACCGCCTCCTCGTTTTCGAGGTCGGTCATCGAGATCATCCGCTCCACGCGGTCGCCGCTCACCACGAACCGAGCTTCGCCCACCTGCTCCACTCGGAGCGCCCTCGGCGGCCTCGGCTGCGCCTCCACCTGTGACAGCATCTCCTCCCGCACCGTCCCGACCGACTCCGCCAGCAACTGCGCCGTCCGGCCCATCAAGGGCATGATGCCCTGGCCGGTGAGCGCCGAGATTCGGAACACCTCCCGCCCCTGCTCCCGCAGCGCCGCCTCCACCCGGTCGAGCTTCTCCGCCGGCGGCAGCAGGTCGATCTTGTTCAGCGCCACCAACTGCGGCCGCTGCGCCAGCTCCTGGCGATGCAGCGCCAGCTCCCGGTTCACGGTCGCACAGTCCTCCAGCGGGTCGCGCTCCGCCAGCGACACATCCAGCAGGTGGATGAACAGGCTTGTTCGCTCCACATGCCGCAGGAAGTCGTGCCCCCTGCCTGCGCCCTCATGCGCACCCTCGACCAGCCCGGGAAGATCGGCGACCACGAAACTGACCCCCTCCTCCAGCCTCACAACACCCAGGTTGGGCACCAGCGTCGTGAACGGGTAGTCCGCGATCTTCGGCTTCGCTGAGGAGATGCGGGAGATGAGGCTCGACTTGCCGACATTCGGCAGCCCGATGATCCCCACATCCGCAAGCAGCTTCAGCTCGAGGTGCAGGCGCCGCCGCTGACCCGGCTCGCCCGTCTCGGCGAAGCGCGGGGTCTGTCGGGTTGAGCTGGCGAAGCTGGCATTGCCCCGGCCGCCCCGCCCGCCCCTCGCGAGCAGCACCCTCTGACCGGCGTGCGCCAGATCGGCGACAAGCGAGCCATCCTCGGTGTCGGTGATGACAGTGCCGATCGGCAGCGGCACCTCGACCTCCGCGCCCTTCTTCCCCCGCCGGTTGTTCGAGCCGCCGCGTCCGCCGCTCTCAGCCCGATAGTGCTTGTGGTAGGCGACGTCGATGAGGGTACGAAGGTGTGGGTCAGCGACCGCGATCACGTCGCCCCCGCGGGCGCCATTGCCCCCATCGGGGCCGCCCCGGGGAACGAACTTCTCATGTCGCAGGCTGAGGGCCCCGTCGCCACCGTCCCCCGCCGCGACGTCGATGTCGGCTTCATCTAGGAACATCGCCGATGTGACCTCACCCCGCCCTGTCCAAGCTCTCCGCCTGCCTATCTGCACCCCCTCGCCGCGGGCGGAAAGGGGGCTGGCCCGCCGGCCGTCAGGAGGGAAGGGGGGTGAGGTTCCGGAACGCGCGCGAGACCGAGCTGCTACATCGCGGGCGGCAGGACGTGAACCTGGCGGCGACCCCCCGGGCTGCCGGCAAACTGCACCACGCCCTCAATCTTGGCGAAGAGGGTATCATCGCGGCCGAGGCCCACGTTCCGGCCCGGCCGAATCGGCGTTCCCCGCTGGCGCACGATGATCGTCCCCGCCGAGACGAGCGTCCCGCCATATGCCTTGACGCCCAGCCGCTGAGCATTGCTGTCGCGGCCGTTGCGTGAACTCCCCATCCCTTTCTTGTGCGCCATCTCAGATCTCCTTTCCACGGGCGCAGCCCGTGGACCGCGTCGCCAGCCAATCGGCTGCAGCTGCCGATTGGCGAGAGACGTCGTCTCGATCAGCCGCCTACCGTGATCTGCTCCACTCGCAGCCGAGTGTACTGCTGGCGATGTCCCATGGCTCTCTTCAGGTTCTGCTTCGACTTGAAGAAGAACACATCCACCTTCCGGCCCTTGCCATGGGCGAGCACGCGGCATGTCACCTTCGCGCCATCCACCCACGGCTTCCCCACCGTGACGCTGCCATCGTCCTCGACCATCGCAACTTGGTCGAGCTCGACGACCTCGCCCGGCTCCGCCGCCAGCTTCTCCACCAGCAAATCCTGCTCCGGCGTCGCCCGATACTGCTTCCCGCCGGTCTCAACAATCGCATACATGAGATAACACCCTCCAGACAGGTCAGTGTACCAGGAAGTGAGCAGCCGTGTCAAACGGCGTTGCCGGCGCCTTCAGCGGCTTCGGCCCCTCTGTCTTCACTGCTCCCCCGGCACCCGCGCCACCCACACCTCATAGAGCCCGTCCTCGCTCGCCGACTGGAAGACCGCCCACCGCGAATCAGGCGTGACGTGCGCGTTGCTCTCATTCCGCATCGGCTTGCGCAGCACGCGCGCCATGCTGCGGAACTGGCAGAGCGGCACCGCCTTCGCTGACTTTTTCGGGTTCTGGTCGATGGCGCGCGCGATCCCCTCGGCCGTCCATTCCGCGCGCTCGCCGAAGAAGCTCTCCTTCGGCAGCTCATACTTCCAGATGACCTCGCCAGGCGAGTCGGACCCGTATCCCTCCCACGCCCACGGATCGTCGACCTTGCCGCTGCGCACCAGTTCCTCGATCTCCGCCTGGTTGTTCTTCCCGAAGTCAGTCCCATCGCCCACGACAAACCGCTCGTTCGGGGCCGGGTGGACGTGCGCCGTTCGGCCATTGGGGTTCTTCATCATATAGGTCGTGGTCTTCCCGCTTGCCACATCGGTCTTTGAGATGCAGTGATGCCCCGGCGGCCATCCGTGCGTCCATATCCGCTCGCCATTCGCCGACCAGATCTCGTGCGCGGGCCGACTGCGTTCGACCTCGGGGAAGAGCGTGAACTCCCCCGAATCGAGATGGTACAGCCGCACCCGGCTGAAGTCCGTTGGCTTCGGGTGCTTCTCGGTCCAATTGAAGCCCTCCTGGCAGCACATCAGCAGATCGGCGCGCACCGGATTCGGATTCGGATGGCCGATCCAGAACCGATCCGTCTCGAAGACCACGCCGACCGCGCCGCTCTGAAGGTCGATCCGGTACATCTCATTCGGCCCAGGCTCGACCCCCATCCATGCTACATATTCGCTTGTCCCCATGCCCTCGGGCCGCGACTTGTGGGAGAGAGGGGTGTAGACGAACCGGTCGCCGGTGGAGGCCGTCGCATCGTAGATGCTCGGCATCGGGCGAGACGGCACGATCGCACGCCGGCTGCCCGAATCCAGGTCGATCTGCTCGATCTCCACGCCTTGCTCGGTCCGCACCAGCACGTGGAGCATATGTGAGTGGTAGCTCGTCGCGTACGAGCTTAGGCCACCCACCCGCCGGCCCCCCGCGCCCGGGCCGCCGTAGGAGTAGATGCGCGTCTCCCCGGTCCGCAGGTTGATGCTCCAGATACCGGACTCGTCGGTCCGTGGTTCGGGATAGCCCCAGAGCACGCCGTACTCGCCATCACGGGTGAACATGGGGATACGGAAGTAGGGGTTGCGGAAGTGCAGCCTCTCATCCGGCGAGAGGCGCACGACATCCGTCCCCGTCAGCGGATCGGTCCACCTTCGCTTCGCCCATGCGAAGTCCAGTGGCCGACACTGCTGCATCTCCGCGCCGCCTACGCCTGCGAGCGCGCCTCCGACCGCCATTCCCATGATTGTTGCTCCAGAGATCCTCAAGAAGTCTCGCCGGTTCATGTGCCTTGTCCGGTCGGCGGGAGCCCGCTCCCGCCGTGATAGGTGGGAGCCCGGTTCTCCGGGCGATCCTCCCGTAGGGGCGCATGGCCATGCGTCCCTACCTTCCCATCATCCGCGTCCATCTGCGGATATCCGCGTTCATCGGCGGTATGTCGTTCGGCCCTCCCTTACTCCTCCTCCGCCCTCGACACCCGCGCGATCGTCCTCGCGCCCCGCCGCAGCAGCCCCACTTTCCGCTTGGGTTGTCCTTCGCTCGGCGCCGGCGCCGGCGCTTCGGCAGGTTGGGCCGACGGTGTGGCTTGCTGGCCGGCAGGAGGCTTCGGCGCCCGTGTCCTCGGCCGGCGGCGACGATAGGGTCTCGGCGCGGGCCGCTGGGCCGCCTCGGCCGGCCGAACCGCGGATTCCGCCGCTGCTTCAGCCGGCGCGGGGCCCCCAACTCCCGGCGGCTTCGGCGCGGCCGACCTCGGCCGACGACGCCGACGGGGGCGCGCCGCGCGCGGGGCGCGCTCGGCCGGTTCGGGCTGTTGAGCGAGGGGCTCCGCCGCGACCTCGGACGGCGCTGCCGCCTCGACGGCGGGCGCGGCCCCTTCCGGCGCCCGCCGCGACCTGCGGCGACCGCCTCGCCGCCGCCTCGAAGGCTTCGGGCGTGGTTCCGCCTCCTGTTCCTCCGCGGGAGCGAACTCCGCCTCGCTCACTTCGCCAATCAGTGGCTCAACCTCGCGCACCTCCTGCGGAGGCGCTTCGCGCTCTCGCCTCGCCTGTGCGGCAAGTCCGCGCTCGCGCTTCGCCGGTTTCGGCTTCGCGCCCTTGACGTGCACCCGGCCGAATGATCGGCCCACCTCATCCACAACCACCACCGCGCCCGGCTCGACCGGCGGCGCACTGTCAACAAGCAGCCGCAGCCCCTCGGCCCAGCCGCAGATCTCCTCATCGCCACCGCCCGCCTCCGGCGGATCGACCCGGTCGAGCGTCAGCTCTTGCGCCCGGCTGTACTCCTTCGCCCGCCGCTGCGCCTCAGCGCGGGTCGTCGGCGTGAGGTCGTGCTCCTCCGTCCCCATCTCGTAATGAGCTCTGATGTAGACCGGGCAGCCCGCCCGCTTCTCCAACGCGGTGGCGCGGGCGCCGTCCTCTCCGACGAGGATCATCGCGACGGCCGGCGCCGCCCGAAGGATCAGCGCGGCGACATTGTCCTCCGCCGCCAGCCGGCATGCCTCCCGCTCGAGCTTCAGCGCCACCGTGAGCGGTCGCCGGACGCGCCCGAGCCCGGCGCAGTGCGGGCACGTCTCCGTGAGAATCCCCATCAGGCTCTCGCCGCGCCGCTTCCGCGTCATCTCGACCAGGCCCAGCGGGCTCAGGTGCAGGATCTTGGTCCGCTGCCGATCCCGCCGGAGCGCTTCCTGGAACGCGTCCATCACGCGGTCGCGGTTCCGGGCGCGCTCCATGTCGATGAAGTCGATGACGATGATGCCGCCCAGATCGCGCAGCCGGAGCTGGCGCGCCACCTCATCGGCCGCTTCGAGATTCGTGCGGAAGATCGTGTCCTCCAGGCCGGTCGTCCCGGTGTACCGTCCGGTGTTCACATCGATGGCGGTGAACGCCTCCGCCTGGTCGATGCTGATGTAGCCGCCCGCGCCCAACCAGACCTTCCGCCTGAGCAAGCGATCGATCTCTCCCTCGATCCCGTACTTGTGGAAGATCGGCATCTTGCTGCGATAGAGCTTTATCCGCTGGCGCAGCTTCGGCGCGATCAGCTTGACCAGCTCGACCGCGTTGTCATACACGCCCTTCTCGTCGATGACCAGGCGCTCGACGTCCTCCGTGAAGACATCGCGGATCACATGGTAGACCAGCGTCAGGTCCTGGTGCAGCAGCGCCGGCGCCTTCGTCCGCGCCGCCTTCTTCATCACCCGGTCGCGCAGGTCCAGCAGCACCTTCAAGTCAGTCTCGAGGTCTTCGCGGTTGTGCCCCTCGGCCTCCGTGCGGATGATCAGCCCACTGTCCTTCGGGCGAATGATGTCCCCGATCTTGCGGAGCCGATCGCGCTCCTTCCGGTCCTCGATCTTCCGCGAGATGCCGACCTGTGTACCGTGCGACATCATCAGGACAAGGTACCGCCCGGGGAATGCCAGCCGGGTGCTCGCGCGCGCCCCCTTGCCACCCACCGGCGCCCGCACGATCTGGACCACGACCTCCTGCCTCTCCTTCAGCCGCTGGCTGATCGAGGCCGACCGCGGCGCGGGGTGGACGGTCACGCCGTCGCGGCTCACGAACCCGACGTCGTCCGCACACAGGAAGACATTCCGGTCCAGCCCCACGTCCGCGAAGGCCGCATCCATCCCCGGCAGCACGCTCACCACCCGGGCCTTGTAGATGCTGCCAACAATACGGGCCTCGCGTTCCACGTGAAGCTCCGCAAGCTGCCCCCCCTCGAGGATCGCTACTCTGGATTCGAGATCATCGGCATTGACTACGATTTCCTTCTTCATTGCAATCGGATTTTTCCTAATTCCTCCCTCACATTCTCAACTTCGTCCCGGCCCACTGCGCGACCGCGACCACCGCCGCCACACGCCCCGCGACTTCGGCGCGGTCGCCTCCGCGCCGGCGTACACACCCGTCCTGTGATACAGGATCACGTGCTCGCCATTCTCCAGCCCCAGCAGTTGCACGATCTCCTGCGGCCGGGCTCCGCCGTGGCTGCCCGTCGTCAGCCTCGCCCGGAGCACCGCTTCCTCCGGCCCTGAGCGCACGACCTCGAGGCTGTGGATCATCGGCCTCAGGTCGACCTCTCGCTCCGGTCGCTCGCCGCCCCGCTGAACAATGAGTTCCTTGGATTCGAGCAGCCTTCTCACGCCCGCGCTCACCTGCTCCGCCTTCACCGGGCCGCCGATCGTGATCAGGTACTCGGCGAGGTCGACATCGCCGAACGTCTCCTTCTTCTTGTGCGCAGGGGCGCCCCACACTTCGACGACCTCGATGCCCCGCGGAAGCTGTGTGTTCAGTCGCTGCTTGATCGCATTCGGGTCCGCCGCCTCGCTGAGGTGGAATGCCAGCAGCTCGGCGTCACCCGTCGCGCCCAGCGGCAGCGGCGGCCCGAAGCTCATCTTCGGGTGCGGGTTGTGGCCCTGTGTCAGCTCGAGTGGCAGCTCCGCCCGCCGCATCGCCCGTTCGAGCGTGCGCTTGACATCGAGGTGCGAGATCCACCGCACCTCAGTGCCCTTGCGATAGCGGCAGATTAGCTGCCCCATCTCAGCTCTCGCTCCCGCCGAGCGCTGCTTCTGCCTCGGCCCGCAGTGCGCCCTTCTCGATGCCGCACGAGACGTGATCCCAGGCCAGCCGGTCATCGTAGGCGAGCGCGACGTTCGCGTAATCCTCCAGTCGGAGGCCCGCCTCATCGAACGCCTGTTCCCACCGGGTGATGCTGAAATGCTCGCCCCAGGCATCGAACCTCGCCCCTGTGCGCCACGCCGCCTCGATCGCCCGCCCCACCCGCCGGTCGCCCCGTGAGATCGCCGCCTCCAGCAAACTGCTTCCGGGATCGTTCCATGCGAGCTTCACATGGTGCCCGCGAAGCGTCTTTTGGAGTACATCGAGCTTCCGTACGAGCTCCTCTTGGCTGCATTGGGGCGTCCACTGGAAGGGCGTATGTGGCTTGGAGACAAACGTCGCCACGCTCACGCCAATCTGCAACCTCCCTTGCCTCCCCCCCAGCGCCCCCCTCCCAAACCCCACCATCCGGTGGACGAGGTCGCCGATCGCCGCGACGTCCTCATCAGTCTCGGTGGGCAGGCCGATCATGAAGTAGAGCTTGAGTCGGCTCCAGCCGGAGGTGAAGGCAGCCTCGGCCGCGGCGAAGAGGTCGTCTTCAGTGAGCTGCTTGCGGATGATCCGGCGCAGGCGGTCCGTCGCCGCCTCCGGCGCGAAGGTCAGGCCGGTCTTCCGCACCCGCTGGATGCTGTTCGCCAGCTCGACCGAGAACGCATCCGCGCGCAGCGACGGCAGCGAGATGCCGACGCCTTGCGGGCCGAACCGATCCACGAGCTTCGTCGCCAGCTCTCCGATGTCGCTGTGATCGACGCTCGTGAACGCGAGCAATGAGATCTCATCATAGCCGGTGGCGGCAATCGCTTGCTCGGCCTGGCGCAGAAGCGTCTCGACGCTTCTCATCCGGCGTGGCCGGTAGGTCGCTCCGGCCTGGCAGAAGCGGCAGCCCCGCGCGCATCCACGCATGATCTCGAGCGTCACTCGCGAATGCACCGTTTCGAGGAATGGCACGAACTGCTTCGTCGGGAACGGAGCCGCGTCGAGATCCTCGACGATGCGGCGCTCGATGCGCGCCGGCGCGCCGTTGCGCGGGACGACTGCGCCGCGCGGACCCGCTCCATCGAAGGTGGCGTCATACATCGAGGGGACGTAGACGCCGGCGATTCGCGCAAGTCGCTCCAGTCTCTCGGCGCGGCTCGGGGCGGTGGAAGCCTGCGCGATCTCGAGGATCGCCTCCTCCCCTTCCCCGACCAGGATCGCGTCGAAGAACCCCGCCATCGGCTCCGGGTTCACCGCGCCCGGCCCGCCGCCGATGATCAGCGGATCATCCTCAGCTCGATCGGCCGCCCGGATCGGCACGCCCGCGAGATCGAGCACGTTCAGGATGTTGGTATAGGTCAGCTCGTACGGCAGCGTGATGCCGATGATGTCAAACTCACGAAGCGGAGTGCGGGATTCGAGGCTCGTGAGGGGCAGGCCGCGCGAGCGCAGCTCGGCCTCCATGTCCGGCCAGGGAGCGAACGCTCGCTCGGCAAGCAAATCAGGGTGGGAGTTCAGCACATGGTACAGGATCTGTAGGCCGAGGTGGGACATGCCCACCTCGTAGACGTCGGGGTACACCAGCGCCACCCGCACGCGAGCCAACGCCGGGTCCTTATGAACCGCGTTCCATTCCCCGTTCGTATAGCGCGCGGGCTTGACCACGCGCGACAGCAGCACGTCCAGCTCTGAATCCTTCATTGCCCCCGCCGACGAAGCCTCGTAGGGCAGGAGCTTGCCTCCTGCCCCACAGTTCAGCCCCGTCTCACGCCTCCCCAAACGTCACAGCCCCACGCTTCATCCCGTAGGGCAAGAGCTCGCCTCCTGCCCCGCATCCCGTCACTACGCCGCCACCGCTTCCATGATCTGGTCGGGGATATCGAAGTTCGCGTAGACCTGCTGGACGTCGTCCAACTCCTCGAGCGCGTCCATGAGCCGCAGCACCTGCTGCGCCTCCTTCTCCCCGAGGGTCACGCGGGTCTGCGGAAGCATCGTGACCTCCGCGCTCTCGTAGGGAATCCCCGCGGCCTCAAGCGCCTGCTTGACCGCTTCCAGATCGTGCGGCTGAGTGCGAATCTCGTACGAGGTCTCGTCCGCGGTCATATCCTCCGCCCCGGCGTCCAGCGCCGTCTCCAGCACCGCATCCTCCGAAGCGGCCGACCGCGGCACCAGCACGATGCCCTTCCGCTCGAAGAGCCAGGCGACGCTGTTGCTCGCGCCGAGATTGCCCCCGTTCCGGCTGAACATGCTGCGCAGCTCACTGACGACGCGATTCTTGTTGTCCGTCAGGCCCTCGACCAGGATCGCCACCCCGCCCGCGCCATAGCCCTCATACGTGACCGGCTCGTACAGCACCCCTTCGGTTTCGCCGGTGCCACGCTGGATGGCGCGCTTCACGTTGTCCTGGGGCATGCCGGCCGCGCGCGCCTTCTCGATCGCTGCGCGCAGCCGCGCATTCCCGTCGGGATCGCTCCCGCCCTCGCGCGCCGCGGTGATGATCTCACGCGAGATCTTCCCATAGACCTTGCTCTTCGCCTTATCCTGAGCCTGCTTGCGCAGCTTGATGTTATGCCACTTGGAATGACCGGACATAAGGACCTCCGTACCCCAGGCCGTATTCTATGCGATTCGGCGGGGGTTGGCAAGGGAGGGATGGAGGTGAAAGGCAGACCACAGATGAACACGGATGAACACAGATGGTCAGGAGACAAGTCACCTGAGGCGACCAAGGCTGCTGCCCTACGGGCTATCCGCCGTGTGGGCTTTCGGCCGACGGCCGTGCACGTGGAACTTACGGGAGCCCGCAGAGGGGCTCCCCTACGAGCTTGGTCGCCCGGCGGGCTCCTGCAGGGCGGCCTCCCGCATGTGTTCCTACGCCACCGCGGCGGCGATCATATCCCCGATCTCACTCGTCGGCGGGCACTTGCCTGCTGACAAGTCCGGGATCTTGCCGCTCGCTAGGGGGGCTCTTCAAGCGGCCAGTCCTTCAGCAGGCCAGTTCCGTCGACCCCGAGCGAGGCCGAGAGGCAACCCTCCCGCGCGGGCAGAGCGCCCAAGTGGGCGCTCTGCCTTCAGTGCGTGAGACTCCTCCCGCTTGGCGGAGAGTTCTCGGTCAGCTATAGGTGTTCGCATATCGAAGTAATGGACCGCACGCCCTGCGCACACGATCAGAGCGCTTCCGGCTGGGTTCCGCCCTTACTTCTTTGGGCGAAACTCATTAGTAGAGACTAGGCTGCCCAGGGTACTTCTGTGCGAAGCCGCACTGAGAGTTCGGCTCGGCGGCCCCTGGGCACTCGGTCCAGTCCTTGGTCGCTACCTTCATAAGCAGCGCCTCGGAGTTGATCCACATGGCGTGTCCGTCGGCGAAGCCGATGTTCACTCCCCCCAGGTGGCGCGTGAAGATCTTCCGCAGGCTAGCGTCCCTCAGGAAGGAGCCGTCGTTGGGCGCGGTGTTGTAGACACAGCCACTCGAGTCCTCACCACACAGCTCCCAGTTGGTGCCCGACCCCGGAGTCCAGCCGGTGCAGGCCGGGCTGGAGGAAGCGATGCCGCAGGTCTCCGGGAAGGCGACGCCCTGGACGCAGTCCTGTCCCGGGCTGGCGCCTACCTCCTCCACACAGACAAAGCTGGTCGGCTCCTGGATCTCGACCATCTTCCTATCGAAGAGCCAGGTGGGGTTGATTGAGTACACGAAGGCCTTGTTCGCGTCCGAAGTTTCCTGTCCCAGGGCGAAGTAGCCGGCAGCCAGTCTGTCCTGAGCGATGCCGTCTGTGATCGTGCCGCCCCAGCCTTTCGGCCACGCCCACTGGCACCAACCCATAGTGGCGTCGGGATTGGAGGGCTGCCAGTTGCCTTCCTGGGTCTTGAGATACCCAAACCAGTCGGCCACCGGGAAGATCCAGGTGGCGCCCTGAGTCACCTTTGCGCTGGGGCACCGCCACACGTCCCGGTTCTTCACGTACTCATCCAGGACCACCGGCTCGCGAAGATAGGGGTTCATCTGGTCCCAGGTCCATTCCGCGGCGCAGCCGTCGGGACTGATATTCTTGAAGTAGTCTTGCACCTCCTGGCGGTGCTCTCCGGGCCAGAAGCAGTCGTTGTTGTCGGCCAGGTACATCTGCATGGCCAGGGCGATGTTCTTCACATTGGAAAGACACACCGCCTTGCGCGCTGACTCACGAGCGCGCGCAAACACAGGGAAAACCATCGCTGCCAGTATGCCGATGATCGCGATGACAACCAGCAGCTCAATCAGGGTGAATCCTTCACGTCTTCGAGCTGTCATCCGCTCTCTCTCCTATCATGATCTCGTACGGCGACGCCAGTCCATGATCGACATTGCCCCGCACTGCCGCGATCTCACCTCCCTTCCGGTCTGCCGGGCAAGACAATCATCGGTCCACGCCGGCCCTTTCGGACCTCCCCGCGTGCCCGTCCGACACCGATGTGGTTTCGTCGAATCTCCTTCGCTCTGCGCCGTCCCGGCGACACAAATGCAAAAAGGCGTTCCACCTGAGTGGAACGCCTTCGCCCGATCCGTATTCACCTGCTGCAGGAACCCGCACACTCGACTCGCAGGGCCCCCGCGTTGGCCCCCACCGGCCGATCCGCGGCCTGGCGGCCCCGCCAACTCGCTTAGGTCGGCTCCCAATCACAGCAGCACCCAAAATCGTCATCCTCATGGCCCACGAGCTGCACGGAACGACGGGTTCGCTGGATTCGATGATATGGTAGCACCCAGGGCCCAAGGCGTCAATGCGAACCGCCCCAAGAAAGGCCAACCACAGATGAACGCAGATGGACACAGATGGCCAAGAAGGCGGGCAAGCGCGGGTGGACGCGGATCGGCAGGAGGCAAGTCGCCTGAGGCGACCAAGGCTGCTGCCCTACGGGCTATCCGCCGTGTGGGCTTTCGGCCGACGGCCGTGCACGTGGAACTTACGGGAGCCCGCAGAGGGGCTCCCCTACGAGCTTGGTCGCCCGGCGGGCTCCTGCAGGGCGGCCTCCCGCATGTGTTCCTACGCCACCGCGGCGGCGATCATATCGCCGATCTCAGTCGTCGGCGGGCACTTGCCTGCTGACAAGTCCGGGATATTGCCGCTCGCCAGCACCTCCGCGATCGCCGCGTCGATGCGCGCAGCCGCCTCCTTCGCGCCGACGTGGTCGAGGAGCATCTGCATCGCGGCGATGCAGGCAATGGGGTTCGCCTGGTTCTTGCCCGCGTACTTCGGTGCGGAGCCGTGGATCGGCTCGAACATCGAGGTGCCCTCGGGGTTGATGTTGCCCGACGCCGCCACGCCCATGCCGCCCTGGATCATCGCGCCCAGGTCGGTGATGATGTCCCCGAACATATTGGTCGTGACGATCACGTCGAACCACTCCGGGTTCTTCACCATCCACATGCAGGCCGCGTCGACATAGGCGCGATCAACCGCGATGTCGGGGTAGTCCGCGCCTACTTCCTTGAACGTGCGCTGCCAGAGGTCGTGGCCATAGGTGAGGACGTTAGACTTGTCGACGAGGGTGAGCTTCTTGTCTTTGCCGCGCTTTCGCGCCAGCTCGAAGGCATAGCGGATGATGCGCTCCGTGCCCTTGCGGGTGTAGATCGCCACCTGCGTCGCTACCTCGTCGGGCGTGCCGTAATGGGCGAAACCGCCGGCGCCGACATACATATCCTCGGTGTTCTCGCGCACGACGACGAAGTCGATCTCGTCGGGGCCCTTGTCCTTGATCGGCGTCCAGACACCTGGGTAGAGCTTGATCGGGCGGAGGTTCACGTACTGGTCGAGCCCGAAGCGTGTTTCGAGGAGTATCTGCCGCTCGACCAGCCCGACCGGCACATCGGGATGCCCCACCGCGCCCAGGTAGATGGCGTCGAACTGGCGCAGGATATCGAGTGCGTTCGCGGGGCGGACCTCGCCCGTCGTGAGGTAGCGCTCACCGCCCCAATCGAACTCCGTGATCTCGTACCTGATGCCGGCCGAGCCGGCAACCGCAGAGAGCACCTTGAGGCCCTCGCGCACCACCTCGGGGCCAATGCCATCGCCTGGGATAACCGCGATCTTCAGCACGTCGGAACCTCCTTGGGGCAGGAGCAAGCCCCCTTCGCCAAGGTTACGGGGCCCGAGGCTCCTGCCGAACGAGCTGGGGATGAGTGTGAGATTCTAACACAGATGGGAGGGGGCGCGCAAAGCGACGGAACGGCCAAACCACTAAGGCACGAAGACACTAAGAACGACAGATGGACAAGGGTGACGAATGCTCGCGTGCTGCGGGTGGGACAACGCTACCAAAGCTGACGGGCGAGGAGCGCTTCTACGAGGTCGGCGAGGAGGCGTTCAACCTGGCGGCACAGCGCGACATGACGCCCTGGGGAAAGGGGTTTGCCCAACTGCTGACCTACGCGCCCGGCACGATGAGTCTGCTCCAGGAGTGGCGGTCCGCGTGCTGCTGACCCGGCCCCCGGACCGGGGGATCACCGCATACGGCCCAACGCCTTCACGAACTGCGCCGCCGTCCCCCGCGGGCACTTGCTCAGGACATCCCCCAGGAACCGCGGCCCCTTCATCTCTTCGACGCGCAGCGCAAGGCCGAGGAAGGCGTCGCGCGCTTTCTCGTCCGTGCCGGTCAGCACTGTGGGGCGGGAGCGCAGGCTAAAGCCCTCCACATGGCCGGCGGGCAAGCCTGCGGTACCCGGCTGCTGCCCGATCAGCTTGCCAGCATCCTCTTTCGACCAGAGCCGCGCCAACCTCGCCCGCTCTCCCGCCGCCTCCGCTTCCCACTGCTCCGCCGGCCAGGGCAGCCATTCCGGGGCGCCGGCGGCGGCGAGCCACTTCGCGATGAGCAGCTCCGCGAGATGCCCATCGGCCCATGCATCATCGGTGCTGGTGAACCCATCGATGCCCGGCATGCACACATGCCCATACTCGTGCGCGAGCTCACGCAGCCATTCGCCCGGCGCGCGCTCGGCCTTCGCCGCGTAGAGGTAGATCGATCGGCCCTGCGCCCGCGCGCCCGGCTGCCCCTTGTTCGTCACCCAGAGATCGACCGGGTCGCCCCACGGCCGTGTCGGGTCGATGCCCAACTGCTCGCGGGCGAGAGCGTAGCAGACCAGTGTGGCCTCGAGCGCGTCATGCGCGAGCGCGGCCTGCGCCGGCTCCTCCCAGTGCAGCACGACGCGCGCTTCGTAGCGCCGCTTGTTGCCCGACCAGACATAGCCGTAGTCGATGTGCGAGAACCCCGTCTCGTGCAACTCATCCCACCGCTCACCCTCGCGCGCGGCGAAGTCGACTGCGGTCACGAGGAACCGCGAGAGCGCCACCGCCTGGGATGCCCCACCTTCCAGGGAGGGCGTGCCCACATTCGGCTTCGTCCCGGCGGGCGCCTGATTCGCCCACATCAGCAGCTCGCACTTGAACGGCGCCGCGCGCTCCACCTCCTCCGGCAGCCACATCGGCATTTGCTTCTTGACCAGAGCATCGACGCGCGCCCGCGCTTCCGCGTCTTGGGGGGACAGCGCAAGGACTTTGATCCACTCGGCGACCGCCTCCTCGACGAGGCCGGGTATCTCGTACTGCTCGGCGGCCATTCGATGAATCGCGATCTGGTCCTGAGCGTGGCCGGGGGCAACAGAGAACGGCAACGCCATCGCGAGCACTGCCGCGACAAACACGACGCGCGCCGCCCTCACTTGGCGGCCGCCATCAGAGGCATCGGGAAGAGCTCTCCGCACGCCGCGACGAGCGCTCTCTTCGCGTCGCCGTCCGCCACCGAGTCGAGCTCGCGCTGTGCCGCCTCCAACCACTCCCTCACCCGGCCCCATGCCGGCTCGATCGCCCCGGCCGATTCCACCAGCTCGCGAGCTGCGACCATGTCCTGGTCCGTGATGCTTGGCTTGGCCAGGATCCGGTGCAGCCGGGCCCGCACGGAGCGCCCGCCCATTCTGGAAGCCACGATCAGCGGCAGTGTGAACTTGCGCTCGGCCAGGTCGCGCCCCTGGGGCTTCCCCGATTTGCCGTTCGTGCCGACCAGGTCGAGGATATCATCGGCGAACTGGAAAGCCACCCCGAAGCTCTCCGCGAAGGCAGCCAGCCCCGCCTCCATCTCCGGCGAGCCGCCCGCGCTTCGAACGCCGACGCGGCCGCACAGCCGGAACAGGCTCGCGGTCTTTGCCACCACGATCTCGACATACTCGTCCTCGGTAAGGGGTGCGCCGGCCGCTCGAACCTCCTGCACCTGCCCGGTGCACATCTGCGCCGCCACCCGCGCCACCAGCGGCGCCAGCCACTCGGTCTCGCTTGGGGGGATGAGGTCAAGCGCGCGGGCGATCAGATAGTCGCCCAGCAGCACCGAAACCTTGTTGCCCCACATCGCGTTCGCCGATCGGCGCCCACGGCGGGCGGCCGCTTCGTCGACCACATCATCGTGCACGAGTGAGGCGGTGTGAAGGATCTCGACCACGCTGGCCAACGCCACGCTCGTGTGCGTCGCCCCGCCGGCGCACTCAGCCGCCAGCAGCAGGATGCTGGGGCGCAGCCGCTTCCCCCGGCCCGACAGCGCCCGCTGCGCCGCCCTGCCCAGGAAGCCCGGCTCACCCCGCCACGCCTGCTCGATGCCGGCCTCCACCCCCGCCAGCATCTCACCCAGCGCCGGATACAATTCTGCCAGCCGCATACTGCCCGCCCGAGCAAGCCCCAGGCTCTCCCCGCGCTCGACCGGCGCGATGCGGCCCAGGGGATCACTCTGAAAAGGATACTGGATTATAGGTGTCGGATATGGGCATGTCAAACCAGAGAATCCGGGACCTAAGGTTGGCGTGGGGAATTGCGCTACAATCCGCCAACAGCCGCTCTGCTTCGGGGTTCCCGCGTTCCGACAGCCGCCGCAACGCGGGAATCCCGTAGCTCTGTTTCACTCTCCTGCGGTGATAGTCCGCCAGCGTCAGCGGGCGAGACACGCGGGTCCTGGAACGCCCCCTGGACTGCCCTGACCAGCCCTCTGGGGCATCCGGGCATATCCCATAGGTAGCCCGCACTCGATATATGGTATGACTTATCGACTTATGGCCTGGCCTCTCCGGCCTGCGCCTCAACCTCTCTGTAGAAAGGAAGGATAGAAGGAGGATGACGAGAAAGCTTTGGACCCTCCCGCTGCTGGCGGTCTTCGTGATCGCCGCAGCCGGTGGAGCAGCGTACGCGATACCGTCGTTGGGCGGACCCACCGGTATCGTGAGCGTGCCGAACGCGCTGGTTGCTCCACCTGGTCAGCTGCAAGCCGCTTTGAGCTACCAGGCGCAGAAGATGTACGGTGATGTTGATGCCAAGTACTGGGCACTCAACGTCCTGACGGGCGTGAGCAAAGGGGCGGAACTATGGGCAGCCTACGCTCTCGACCAGCAGGACACCCCCACCGGACCATCAGAAACTGCGCACCTGTGGGCTCTCGGTGGCAAGTACCAGTTCACCAGCCAGCCGAAGGATCAGGCCGCTCTCGCCGTCGGCGCCAGCTGGCAGGGCTGGTCTGACCTGTTTGTCGCCAGCACGATGTACACGACCGATGTCACCGTTATCAACGCGTACATCGTGGCGACCAAGGACTTCACCCCGATGGCCGCCGGGAACTGGGAGTACACCAACAACGCCACCCGCATCCTTGGCAGCCTCGGCCTGATGTACATCAAGTTCGATCCCGATGGCGGCGACAGCCAGAGCATGACTCGCCCGTTTGTCGGCATCGAGTTCTTGGGCACAGCTGGCACCAGCCTCGGCCTCGAGTACCGCTGGAAGGACGACGACATCGACGCCAACTCCGTCTTCTCCGCGGTGCTGACTCACAAGTTCTCGAACAAGATCGAGGCCCAGATCGGCACGACCAACGCAGGCCCAGGAGGGATCGGCCTGAACGACCAGGACATCTTCGTCCGGGTAGGCTACACCTTCCCAATGGGCAAGTACTAGGCCGGACATCTGGTAACACCGCTGCGACGACCATCGCCGCAGCTCCGACCAAACGAGGGACGGCTTGAGCCGTCCCTCGTTCGCGTCTGCCCCCCCGGCATCGGAATCCCGTGCCTATGTGGCGAGCGGAGGGACGCCCTTCCGGCCAGGGCGGCGCCCCCCTCCGCGCTTGCCTGTTGCCTCTGTGCACAGGGATGGTAGAATGTCGCCGGGTCTCCCGGTTGGCAGGGCGAAGAGGAGGTGGAGCGAGAGGACAGAACCTTACCGGCGCAGAGCCGTGCCGACGCGCCCGGGCAGCGCGCGGCGCGAAGGACTGGAGGTGTTTGCGGCCGACGTTGGACGCAAACACCCCGCGAGAGGAGTTGAAAGAGACCTCTTGCGGGGGCGTCCAGAGCGATACGCTGCTGTTTTCACCATCGCAGAGAAAGGATACGCGAATGAGATTGTGGCTGTCTGTGCTGCTCGCCGCGGCACTGCTCGCGGCAGGGGCTGCTTCGGCCTTCGCCGTCCCCTCCCTCGCCGGACCAACCGGGCTGGTCATGTGCCCCACCGCCGACATCGCCCCAGCCGGGATGTGGCAGGTGGCCGCCGGCAATCGCTCGATGCGCATCAACATGTACCAAGAATCGTTCGACATCTCCGACTGGTCCATCAACGCGCTCAAAGGTGTCGCTGATGACGCGGAGGTCTTCGTCACCTACCAGCGTGTGACCGATGGCAAGAACACGGATGTGTGGGAGTATGGCGGCAAGTACCTCATCGGCGAGGACCTCTTCCCTCGGCAGGGCTTCCTCGGTGGGACCAAGGTCGCGGTGGGCGGCAGCCTCTCCCGTTGGGCCGACGCCCTCGGCATCTACGACGATATGGTCAGCGAGGTGAGCACCACCGACGTGAAGACAGTGCGCGCCTATCTCGTTGCCACAAAGCAGTTGGCGCCCACCTACACCGGCGAATGGCCCTGGGAGGCGCCATCGGGCACCCGGATCGTCGCCACTGTCGGCCTGATGTACTTCCGCGTTGACCCCGACCGGGGCGAGGCCAATAGCGTATTGCGGCCGTTCCTCGGGGTCGAGGTCACAGGCCAGCGCCAGCTTACACTACTGGCGGAATACCGTCTCAAGGACAGCAGCGTCGAGAGCCATGGGGAGTTCGCGTTCGCCATCCGCAAACCGTTCGGGTCCAGCACGACCGTCGAGGTCGGTCTCAGCAACGCCAACCCGATCGGCCTCGGCATCGACGAGCAGAACCTCTTCGCCAGAATGACCTACGCCTTCCCGACCGAGGCCTATCAGTAGCGCAGCAGGTAGGGCAGGAGCGCGTCACCTGCCCGTTGCCGTTGTCGATATACAGGGGGCGGCCGTCGCCGTCCCCTGTTCTCGTCTGATGGCGTCCCCGGCGTCGTCCGGGCTCTCTGTGGCTATACTCTCCTCCCCGACCCTCGCTCCCCGTACCGGTATCGTTCGCGCTCGATCAGCGGCGTCGCGAACCGCGCCTCGATCCTCCCCGTCTTCTCCAGATGGTCGAGACACGAGCGCAGACACCCGCGGCCGATGCAGACCGAGAAGTGCCGGAAGCGCTGTTTCAGCCACGTGTGATAGCCCGGCTCTTTGCCTTCCGGCTCATCGCCCTTCCAGAATGGCGAGTACGGCGGCTCGGTCCCCCAGTGCACCTTCATGCACGCGCCATCATCAAACGGCGCGTGCGAGTACTCGTGTCCGTCGATGGTGACGCGCACGCTCCGCTCGTCGCCGATGGCGCCAGCCTCACACTCCCGGGCGCAGGCCAGGCACCCGTCGCAGATGCTGCCTGCGAACAACGGGCTGGGCTTCAGCTCGGCGTCAGTGAACACCGCGAAGACACGCTGCCTCGGCCCGAACTGCGGCGTCAGCAGCACCTTGCTGTGACCGAGCTCCCCGAGCCCCGCCGCCACGCCCACCAGCCGGAGCGACACCATCCCATCGGGCCCGGCCGGCTGATCGTCGCGAATCCTCCGGCCTTGGTGTGGGCTGAACGGATTGTGCATCGGCACGCTCGTGTGGCCGTTGTCCTCGAGCGCCATCACGATTGCCCGCAGGATCTGCGGCGCCACGACCTCGTTGAGATACCAATACGAATCACACACATAGGCCTGGAAGTACGTCCCCTCTTCGGCCGCCTTCAGCGTCCCACGCGGCTGTCGCACCGCCACCGCTACCACGCTCTTCGTCTGCGGGAAGATGGTGAACGGATGATACTCAGGGGGCGCATTTTCGAACCGCGACACCGGCGCAATCCCGACCAGGTCCGCGCCGGCCGAGAGTGCGACGTTGCGTACGAGATCCGTGAGATCACCCATCCTTCACCTCGACTTCCCTACCCCCGCGCTCATCTGGAGGAGCGCCAGATTCCCCCCGAGCACGCTCATCAGAAACTGGAAGACCGGCGACAGGAAGATCATCAGCACCAGCCATCCGATGAGGCTGGCGCGGGGTGTGTAGAGGATCTGCGGAATCCCGAAGTGTGCGAGATCCGCCTTCGGGTCGAACAGCAATACGATCGTCCGTCCCCACAATGCTGCCATCGCCGCGAACGTCAGGAGCGAAGTCGCGAGCGCACCGACCAGCACCGGTCGCAACGCCTCCTCCAGAGACGCTCCTCGCGCCACCACGCGGCCGCCTATATACCACCCGACCGGGAACCCGAGCAAGATCGAGCAGATCGGCACCCCCATCCCCATGCCGATGCAGAGCAGATCGAGGAAGGCGTACACAAGGTAGGCATTGCGGAGGCTCATGGTGCGGACCGACGACCAGTTCGTCAGGCAGGAGCTCGCGTCCTGCCACTGTCGGGTCGGCATCCCCAGGTGTCTTGGTGGTTCAGGCCGTTCTCTGCGCCTCCGCGGTCAGCCCGCTACGCCCCGCGGTAATGCGCCAGTGCGAGTGCGGTGGCCAGCAGCGTCGCAGCCATCAGCACAACAACGATGATGAGAGCTTTCATCCGTTCCATCTTACTTCCTCTGCGCCGTTCTTCGCGCCTGGAGCCTGCCCGACGCAGCGTCGGCGAAGTGGGGCGGCGAAGTGCTGTTTGCGTCCCGTCCGCTACAGCGCGAACCGCTCGTAGTCTATGCGGCTCGGCGGCACGCCGAGCTCGCGGAGCGCGGCGAACACGTTGCGCATCATCGGCCCGGGACCGCACACGTAGTACATCCTCTTCGCGTCATCCGTGCCCATCAGGCGCGCGAGCTTCTCCCGGTCGATATGGTTAGACTCGCCGTTCCAGCTGCCGCTCGGTCTGGTGAGCACGTGCACGACCCTGAGCTTCGGGCGCGTGCCCGCGGCGATCTGGTCGAGCTCCTCCCGAAAGACAATGTCGCCTTCGGTGTGGTTGCAGTCAATGAGCAGCGCGTTGGCATCCGCGGCCGTATCACGCATATCTCGAAGCATACTCATGATCGGCGTGATGCCGATGCCGCCGACGATGAAGACAAGGTCCTTGTCGCCGCCGCGATAGGTGCAGCTGAACCTGCCATATGGTCCGAGAACCGCGACAACATCGCCCGGCCTGGTTGGACTGATGGTGCGGGTGAAGTCGCCCGACTCCTTGATGGTGCTCGTGAGCGTGTCGCCTGTCGGGCTGCTGGAGATGGTGAAGTGGTGCTCCTCGCCTGGCAGCCCGCGCCCGCGCCGAAGATGGATGAAGTGGAACTGGCCCGGCCGGAATGCGAACCGCTTCCGGCCCGCCGGCGGCTCCATCGCGATGGTCCAGACGTTGTGAGTCTCTTGCCTGACGCCGGTCACCCGGTAGGCGTGGCGAGCGAGTGAGAGCGGACGGACGAGCTTGTGATAGGCATAGGCGATCACAACGATGGCCACCAGCACAAGCCAGAGTATCTGCATCGAGCGGAAGGTGGTGAAGTCCTCGCCTGTGACGCGCCCGTGCACGGCCGCAAGGCCGATGATAAGGGCTGCCTGATTGTGCAGCAGCCGCCACCGCTCGAAACCGAGGCGGAGCGGCTGGCGGAATCCGCTCAGTGTCACCTGCAGCAAGAGCAGCAGGAGCGCGGCGCGGCCGAACCAGATGTTCCAGGGCTTGTGGAGGTTGGTGAGGAGCTGCCACCCGGCGCCGCCGAGCGCGAGGAGCACCGGGTGCATGAGGAGCAGAACGAACGCGAGCACCGCCATCGCCTTGTGGTAGCGCAGCATCATGTCGAGCCCGAACGGCCGCTCGGCCCAATGCAGGCGCGCGCTCAACACGAACTGCATGGCGATGATGCCGATGCCGATGAGCGCGAAGCTCCGGCCGAGCTCGTAGACGAATCCGTTGCCTGTCCCCGGGTGCGAGATCGCCGCGACGATCAAGCCCGAGCAGACGATCAGCGCGTAGATGATGAGGAGCAGGACAGCCCACCAGGCGCGCTCGGTGGCCATCGGCTCAACCTCCCTGTGCCAACTGGACAAGCACCTTCGGCTTGCCGGCCGCATCTCATAGTTGCAGGTTTGTGCTGTCTGACGCTTTCCCAGGCCCTACTGGATGCCTTGCGCAGGCGAGGGCGACGTGTCACAGCGGCCTCACATGGGCTCACCAGGCCCACCGTGCCTATCCGCCAGCAAGACGATTGGGCACGGGGTGTGACCGCCTGTCGTTGGTCTATCTGTTTTCCTCACCCCTCGTTCCCCTCTCCAGGCTTGGAGAGGGGATGTCCGAAGGACAGGGGTGAGGATCAGGACTGCCGCTCCCACTCTTGGCGGTC
>Ga0315274_10003036_pt1 | contig 24981 bp, 19 predicted proteins | sample YL17G02_20_MG_FD_203700 | JGI IMG/M metagenome (GOLD analysis project Ga0315274, IMG submission 203700) | Sediment microbial communities from Yellowstone Lake, YNP, Wyoming, USA - YL17G02_20 | ecosystem: Environmental > Aquatic > Freshwater > Lake > Sediment | place: USA: Wyoming | collected...
GAGCGTCATGGACAGACTCAACAATCGACCGAGGAAATCCCTTGGATTCAAGACGCCCAACGAAGTATTCTTCGGACCACACCACCTGTTGCACTTGGGAGTTGAATTCAGCCACGATCTCGCGCCGCAACGGCGTTCCCGCCGCAAAATCGGTTTCCAAAGCCCCCGGAATCTGCCATAGTCTCTCGCAGACCGATCCTCTGCCGCGCCGCTCCCCAAAGCGGCGCGGAAGGGGATAGGTGCGTTTTGCAGTGGGGAGAGGACCCGCAGGCGTGCCAAACGCGTACCAACAATCTCTTCTGAAGCAGGTTGACCGGTCGGTCGGCCTGGGGCGGTTCCTCGGAGGCGAATGGGAACCAGGGGATTGCGCCCAGTTCGGCGGCCTGTCGGGCTCGGCCCGGGCGCTCGTGATCGGTCGCATCCAACAGCGCACCGGCAGGCCGGTTCTCGTCGTGACGGCTGACGCCGAGTCGGCCGAGACCTGGTACGACGATCTCCGCCATTTCGGCGTGGCCGGGCTGCTGCACTTCCCCATGACGGAAACGCTGCCCTATGAACGGGAAGAGCCGACCTACGACATCGTCGCCCACCAACTCGCGACGCTCTACTACCTGATGCGATGCGACCACGCCGACCGGACTCAGCCGCCGCCAGAGCGCGGCGAAAGCCAGGACTGGCCGCCCGAACCGCCTTTGATCGTCGCTCCCGTCGAGGCCCTCCAGCGTCGAGCGCCGGCCCGCGACGATTTCGAGCGGCTTTTCCTGACGATCTGGTGGGGCGAGCGGCTGGATCTTGCCGCCTTGACGCGCCACCTGGTCGAGATGGGTTACGAACGCCAACCGATGACGGAGGCCCGGGGAGAATTCAGTGTCCGGGGCAACATTGTCGACGTTTTTCCGCCCCATTTTGAGAATCCGCTCCGGCTCGACCTTTTCGGCGACGAGATTGAGTCGATCCGCTTTTTCGAGGTCGCCACGCAGCGGTCGATCCGAGAGGGCGAGGAAGAGATCGAGCGGGCGGTCCTTCTCCCTGCCAAGCCAATCGCCTTGACTGAGGCCCTGGCGCGGCGAGGACGCCCCCTCGTGGGGATTGACGCCTGGCTGCCCGACGAAACGCTGGCAGTGCTGGACGGTCCCGAGAAGTTCGACGCGACGCTCGAGCGATTCGACCGCATGGCCCTGAGGCGTTACGAGGAGCTCACCGTCCCCGGCGCAGCGCCCGACGCGCCGGATTTCGTCGCGCCCGAGGCGCCCCCCGCCGCCGCGCCGCCCCGGAATCCATGTTCGGCAACCGAGACCGCGGAGCCATTGCCCCCCGAGAGGGTTTTCCTCAATCGCCACGAGGTGCGCCAGTCCCTGGAACGATTCGCGCAAATCCTCCTGCCGCGTCTGGACGTTGACCAGGGCGTCGGCCACGATAGGCGGGCGCACCAGGTGGAATTCGGCGTTAGTTCCTACGATACAATCCCCTCCGACCTGAACGCCTACCTCTCGCTGATCAAGAAGAAGCAAGCGCAGGACTTCTCGGTCCACATTGTCTGTGACAACGAGGGCCAGGTGACGCGGCTCGAGGAGCTGCTGGCTGAGCATGAGATCGCGTGCCGGCAGGTTCTACCCGACAGTCGCGAGGCCTCGACCTTCCAAGCGCGCGGCCTGCTCGAGGGCTACCAAGAGGCGGTCCTCACCGTCGGGCCGATGCACACGGGCTTCATCTTCCCGGACGCCCAGCTTTTGGTTGTGACCGACCGGGAGATGTTCGGCCGTTACAAGCGCCGGCACGTGTACCGCAGGGCGTACAAAGGCAGACCCATCGCAACGGCCGCCGATATCGTTCGCGGCGACCTCGTCGTCCACACGGATCACGGCATCGGGCGTTTCCTCGGCATCCGCAAGCAGGACATCGATGGCCGCCCGACGGAACTGCTCGAGATTGACTACGCGGACGGCAACAAACTGCTCGTGCCCATCGAGAACGTGCGCCACGTCCAGAAATACGCCTCGCCGGGCGAGGCGATGCCGCCCCTGGATCGTCTGGGCGGCAAGCGCTGGCAGACGCGCAAGCGCAAGTCCCAGGAGAAAATCGAGCAAATGGCCGAAGAGCTCCTGGAGATCCACGCCCGTAGAGCGGCCGCCGACGGTTTCGCCTTTGGCGCCGACACGATTTGGCAGCGGGAATTCGAAGACTCCTTCGTCTACGAGGAGACGCCCGACCAGGTGCGCGCCATCGAGGAATGCAAGCGCGACATGACGAGTTCCCGCCCGATGGACCGTTTGTTGTGCGGGGACGTGGGCTTCGGCAAGACCGAGGTCGCCATGCGCGCGGCCTTCAAGGCCGTGGAAGCGAAGAAGCAGGCGGCGGTCCTCGTTCCCACCACGATCCTCGCCGAGCAGCACTACGCCACTTTCAAGGAGCGCTTCGCCGATTACCCCGTCCGCATTGAAGTCATCAGCCGTTTCCGCACGGACTTGGAGCAGCGCCAGATCATCCAGGGATTGAAGAGCGGGGAAGTGCAGATCGTGATCGGCACGCATCGCCTTCTCTCGCAGGACGTGGGGTTTCTCGATCTCGGCCTTCTTATCGTAGACGAGGAACACCGCTTCGGCGTGCGACAGAAAGAAAAGATCAAGGCGATGCGCGCCTCGGTCGACATTCTCACCCTGTCGGCCACGCCGATCCCGCGGACGCTCCACATGGCCCTCAGCGGCCTGCGCGACATGAGCACCATCAACACGCCTCCCCGCGACCGCCTGCCGATCCGCACGCGCGTCATCCGCTTCAACCTGGAAGAGATCGAGGAAGCGGTCGTGCGCGAGATGAACCGGGGAGGCCAGGTCTATTTCGTCCACAACCGCGTGCAGTCCATCGACCGGGTCGCTCGGCGCCTCGGCGAGATCGTCCCCCGGGCGCGCATCGCCATCGCCCATGGCCAGATGCCCGAACGCGAGCTCGAGCGCGTCATGCTCGATTTCATCGACCGCAAGTACGACGTCCTCCTCTCGACGACCATCATCGAAAGCGGGCTCGACATCCCCAACGTCAACACCATCATCATCAACCGTTCGGACGCCTTTGGCCTCGCTCAGCTCTACCAGCTCCGCGGCCGCGTCGGGCGGGACGTCAAACGCGCCTACGCCTATCTGATCGTCCCCGACGGTCGCCCCATTACCGACATGGCGGTCAAGCGTCTGCGCGCCATCGAGGAATTCACCGGCCTCGGCGTGGGCTTCCTGATCGCCATGCGCGACCTCGAGATCCGCGGGACGGGCAACATCCTGGGCCCCGAACAACACGGCGCCATCGAGGCGGTGGGGTTCGAGCTCTACTGCCATCTCCTCGAGGACGCCGTCCGTCGCCTGCAAGGCGAGGCGCGCGCCGCCGATTTCCCCGTCGAGATCCGCTGGAACCTGCCCGCCTTCCTGCCGGCCGAATACGTCCCCGTGGAATCGCAACGCCTGGCTTTCTACAAGCGCTGCTCGAGCGCCCGATCGGCCGGCGAACTCCACGACCTGACCGAGGAGCTCCGGGACCGTTATGGCGTCATCCCCCGCGAGGCGCGCAACCTGATCGGCGTCAGCCTCCTGCGGCTCGAAGCGCGCCGATCCGGCATCGAGAAGATCGCGGCGACGGAGAAAGGGCTGAAGGTGGAAGCGCGGGGGGATCTCTTCGACTTCCTCCGCCAGGCGCTCCCGCTCAAGGAGAAGCGCGACGATGTGCGAGAGATCTCCGCCGTCGGCGGGCGAGCGGTGATGATCGAGATCGCGGGCTGGAACCCGAAAACGGGAATCGAGCAAGGACTCGGCATTCTGAAGTCCATAGGCGATTGCGGCTGAGATCGCAAAGCCGGCGCCGTGGGAACGTGAGGAAGAGCCGAGCGCTCATAGACACCCCAGTCAAAGAAAGGCAAGCATCATGGCTCGAAGCGCAAAGTCAGGCAACCCGCGGAACCTGGTCCCCAACGGAACGTTCGAGAGGGGACGAATCGGACAACTTCCCGACACCTGGGAACTGAAAAGCCCCTACGAGTTCCTGAAACCGAGTTTCAAACTGGCGCGCAGGGACGGCCGGCGCGCCCTCTTGGCCGCCGGCGCCGGCAACGCCAACTGCGCCGGATGGATCCAGACGCCCCTCGAGGTGCGAGGCGGGAAGACCTACCGCATGCGCGTCTCGTTCGAGATGACTCCCGACGTCAATCCGCACCGCCATCTTCTTTTCGCCCTCTATGGCGAAGGCTTCAACAACGGCGTCTTCCGTTACCGGCGAGCGGGCAAGGGCAAAGCCGTCGGCGAAGGCCGGTTTCTCGTCCCCGGCAAGGGTCGCATCGCCGCCACGGCGCGGATCTACTTTCACCTCAGCGCCGAGGGCAAAGTCTGGGTCCGTGGAATCGCGCTGGAAGAATGCGACCCCATCCCGCCGCGCTGGGTGCGGGTGGCGTGCACGAAGGGCGCGGGTGATCTCAGGAAGTGGGCCAAGGTCCTCGACGCCGCCGGACGCGCGAAAGCCGACCTCGCGCTTCTGCCGGAGACTTTCAAATCCGAGCACAAACCCGAGCCGACCAACGGCCCCTCGGCCCGGCTCATGGCGAGCAAGGCGCGCCAGTACGGCATGGTCGTCTCCGGCACCTTTCAGCACAAGGACCCCAAGGCGGGCCTTGTCTTCAACTCCGCCATGCTCTACGACCGCAAGGGGCGCCGCATCGGTCGCTACGACAAGAACCACCCCTACAGTCCCGAATGGCTTCACGAGGGCGTCTCGCCCGGCAACGAGGTCGAGGTCTTTCAGACGGACTTCGGCAAAGTCGGCATAATCATCTGCTACGATAGTTGGTTCACGGACGTGACCGAGCTCCTGGCCTTGAAGGGCGCCGAGATCGTCTTGTTCCCCAACGCCGGCTACTGCCGGGGCCTCATGCCCGCCCGCGCCGCCGACAACTGCGTGCGCTTCGCCGTCTCGAGCCTCGGCGCCGAGATCGGCATCTGGGACACCTCCGGCGCCGAAGTCGCCGCCCCCGACGCCGACCCCACCCGTTGCGCCGGACCCGAGAAGACGTTCCGCAACGTGAAGACGAAAATGGTCGAAGACGTGAAGATCCTGTTTGCCGATCTCGACTTCTCGAAGTGCCCCTCGCCGCACAACTGGGGCGGTCCCATGCTCTCGGCGCCCGGCGGCCGTCGCAACCGCCGCGAACAAAACCAACTCCTCTACCGCGAAATCGAGCGCGAGGTCGAGCGGTGGTGGGAGGATTGACGATCGCGTCGCCGTTCCGAGAATGGGCGCCTCGTGTCGGAGAGCGAATCACGCGACCTGAGGAAGGCCATCCATGCCCGGGGACTTCGGCGCTTGCCTGGTGTCATGGCGCCGGGAACGGCTAAAGGCGGTTTCCGCGAACTGCCGCGCGCGGGCTTGACTCGGCGAATGATGCTTGGTATCCTCGGCAGATGAAGGTTCGCGAGGCGGTCAAGATGATTGAGTCAGATGGATGGCGCCAGGTGAAGAGCCGGACCGGCCACCGCCAGTACAAGCATCCCCGGAAGAGAGGGCGCGTCACCATTGCGGGCCACCCCAATGATGACCTAGCGCCGGGAACGGTCAACAGCATTCTGACGCAAGCGGGGTTGAAATGAGCAAGTATCTTATTGTCGTGGAGGAAACGGCAACGGGCTATTCGGCGTATTCTCCAGACGTCCTCGGGTGCGTGGCGACGGGGAGAACCCGCGCGGAGGTGGAAGAGGCTATGCAGGAAGCTATCCGGTTCCACCTCGAGGGTCTCAAGGAGGACGGCGAGCCAATCCCCGTTCCTCACACCTATTCGACATACTGCCAGTTGCCCGCATAACCGGTTGCTCCACCGCGGTTCCATGGTCCCCAGTTCAATGGCTCAGCCGGGCCGCCGGGTTCTCCGCGAATCGCGCGAATGCGGCCAATCTTCATCGCTGGGGGATCGATGCAGCGAGCGGGCGCACCCGTCGGGGCGCTGAGATTCGCACGATTCGCGCAATTCGCGGATGATCAAGAGAAGTTGCTCTCCTTTCCTCTTGTCGGTCCGGGTGAAGGCCCCCATTGCCGGGTGAAGGCCCGCATTGCATGGTTGGCCTGGAGATCCGAGATCCTGACCGTGCCCCTCTTCGCCAGTCGGACAGCTCTCTCGCGCCTTCTCCCTTCGTTCTATTGCATAGGCGCGCTTCCGCGCCTATGCGTTGGGCCGGGAACTTGGGACTCCGGGACCGCAGCCGAAGGCGGCCGCGCCACGGGAAAAGAGAGACAAAAAGATTGACTGATATGCACGGTCTATGCATCGTTATGCATAGGATACTGCATACTCGGCGAGGAAGAAGCCATGCGGACTACATTGAACATCCAGGAGGCGCTGATCCAGAAGGCGTCCACGCTGACGGGGATCAAGGAGAAGACATCTCTGGTGAACCTTGGCCTTGAAGCCCTGATCTCGATGGAAAGCAGCAAGAGGCTCGCGAAGCTGGGGGGAACCGAGAAGAAGCTGGGAACGATACGTCGCCGAAGGTCGAAAGGGAGATAAGGATGGTTCTTGTGGATACGTCCGTGTGGGTCCGTCACCTTCGGGGCGGGGACCCGCGCCTCGCATCGCTTCTTCTCCAAGGGACCGTTGCATGCCATCCTTTCATTGTCGGCGAGTTGGCGTGCGGCGACATGCGGAACAGATCGGAGATCCTCTCTTTGCTCGAGGCGCTTCCGCGGTCAAGAACCGCCACGCACGAAGAGGCGATGCGCTTCATCGAGGCAAACAGCCTTGCCGGAAGAGGAGTCGGCTACGTCGACGTGCATCTTCTTGCCTCGGCCGTGCTGTCAGATCTGCCCTTGTGGACGTTGGACAAGCCGCTGAGGCTTCTTTCGTCGAGACTGAAGGTGCGATACGAAGCCGCGGACGCCACGTGAGAGCGCTTGGCTGATGCGAACCCCTCTCCCCGGCTGGTGAGATGGGAGGAAGCAAGAGCGAAGGCCGGCTCTCCGCGGATCGGTCGACAGCTTCGTCGCGGATGGGGGGGGACGTCGCGGAAAACGCGGACCTCGGAGACCTGAAACGCGTCGGGCACGGCGCGTTTTTTTGCGTTGCTCATTGTCCTTCACATCGTGGTATGCTCCGGGCGTCGCCTGCGACGGCCCGAAGGGGACGGGCCACGGCGCGAGAAGGCCCAACGAGATTATCGGCGAGTGGCGACGCGGGGTGCGCATTGCGCCCCGCGCGGGCAGCCGTCGCCCTGTGGGCAACCGCCGCCCTGCGGCCAATCGCCCGCGCGCGGGCTGAAAGGACGGAACCATGACCGACGCAGCAAGTGAAACCCCGGAGATCTTGCCGCCTGGGACGTCCGCCGGCGGCGATGAAGAAACCGCCCCCGCCGCGCCGCCCTCCCGCCGGCAATTCCTCCAGAAAACGGGCGCCGTCGTTGCGGGAGCGGCCTTGGCCGACGCCGCCGATTCGCCTAGACACGCCTACCCGGTCGACACGGCCCCCAGGAAGATCCGAATCGGCGTCGTTGGCGGGAGCTTCGGCACGTCTTTCCAGTGGCACGAGCATCCCGATTGCGTCGTCGAGGCGGTCAGCGATCTGCGGGCCGACCGCCGCGAGATCCTGATGCGCGCGTACGGATGCGCGAAGTCCTACAACTCCCTCGAAGAGCTGGTCCGCGACAAGAACATCGACGCGGTCGCCGTTTTCACGGACGGCCCGTTGCACGTTCAGCACGTCGAGGAGTGCATGCGCCACGGCAAGCACGCGATCTCGGCGGTGCCCGCCGCGATGGCGACGCTCGACGAGTGCCACCGCCTCAAGGACGCGGTCGAGACGTACGGCCTGACTTACATGATGGCCGAGACGAGTTACTACCAGCAGGCGACGATCTCGACGCGGAAGTTCTACCGGGAGGGGAAGTTCGGCGAACTCTACGCCTGCGAGTCCGAGTACCAGCACGCCGGACTGGAAGTCCTCTACCTGACCGACGGCAGGCGCAACTGGCGGTGGGGCATGGCGCCGATGCACTATCCGACCCACTGCACCGCCCACCTGATCGCCGTCACGGGCGAGCGGCTCACCAACGTCGTTTGCTACGGTTGGGGCAACGACGAAGCGCCGTGCAAGGACAACATTTACGGAAATCCCTTCTGGAACGAGACCGCGATGTTCAAGACGGATCGCGGGCATCCCTTTCGCGTGCACATCTGGTGGAAGGGCGCGCATCGGGGCGGCGAGCAGGCCCGGTGGATCGGCACGAAGATGAGTTTCTACGGCCCCCACTCGAACGGTCTGGGGCCTTTGATCGTCCGCGTGGGGAATCAGACGGAAAAAGACGACGCCGGCTTCGAACGGGCCCTGCCCAATTTCGAGCCGTACGATCCGCCGAAATGGTGGGCGACCGACATGCTTCCCGAGCCCCTGCGTCACGACAGCGGACACGAGGGCTCGCACACCTTCCTCACGCACGAGTTCATCGACGCCCTCACCCACGATCGCCGCCCCGCCGTCGACGTCTACGAGGCCTTGGCCTACACGGCCCCGGGCATCGTCGCCCACGAGTCGGCCTTGCGCGGCGGCGAGCCGATGAAGATACCGAGCTTCGATAAGGGGTGAGGGCGGCCTTCGACCGCTCGAAGGATGAAAGATGAAGGATGAAGGACGAAGGAAGTAGAAGGCGCGTTGCAGTGGGACGCGCAGACAGAGAGAGAAGGGAAAGCCCATGAAGACAGAGAGAGGGGAAAGCCCATGATCTGTAGAAGCGGCAGGCTTCTCGTCTTCTCCGCCATCGGGCTTGCGGCGGTCTTGGACCCTTCTTCCGTTCGGGCGGCCGATAGAGGCAAGGCAGGCTCTGACGCCGATCTCGTCGGACACTGGAAGTTCGACGAGCTGAGTCCGGACAAGAGGACCACGCCGGATGCGTCGCCGTCGGAGCGCGGCGGAGGGGTGCACGGTCAAGCGCTGGTCGAAGGCGTCATCGGACGGGCCATGGAGTTCCGCGGCTTCGATCAGACCGTCGAATTGGGCGATCTCGAGACGAGCGCCCCGGCCACCGTGTCGTTCTGGGTGCGCACCCGAGACCTGATTCACGACCGGCGGCTGCTCGCGCACCTCGACGGGCCCACCACGCAGGGCGGCTCCCTGCGGTTAGACGCCTGCCGGCTCGAGGTGTGGAACGGCACGGGGTGGGAGGCGCTCATCGACGACGGTCTGCGCTTCGACGCGTGGATGCACATCGCCGTCGTCTTCAGCGAGGAGGGACAGGCCTTCGGATATCTCAACGGGCAGCCGAAGAGGGCCGTCCCATGCGGATTCGACTTCGCGGGAGTCCAGGCCGCCATCGGGGCGAGGTTCCAGGGGAAGTACGGCAACGCCTTCACGGGCTGGATCGACGATTTTCGGCTCTACAAACGCGCGTTGACGACTAAAGAGGCGCGGGGCCTCTACGAGGCCGTGGCGCCGGAAGCGGAAAAGCCGGCTCGGGCCGCTTCGTCGCGGGGCAGTCGGGGAACGCCGCGCAACGCCGCCGCTCCTCGCGCGAATGGGCAAGCAGAGGGAAGCCGGTCGGATGAGTGACAACGCCGGGAAACCCGAGTCCCCAAAGCGGCGAAGCGCGCTGACATTCCGGAGACTGCAACGGGCCACCGTCCTGATTCTGCTCGTTCTTCTTTGCGCCTTCGCCTCCTTCAACAGTCCCACCTTCTTCACTTGGGGCAATCTCGTCGACAACCTCCTGACCAACGCCGCGGCACTCGCCGTCATCGCTCTGGGCATGACGTTTGTCATGATCGCGGGCGGGTTCGACCTCTCGGTCGCCTCGACCACGGCCGTGTGCAGCGTGGTCCTCGTCATCGTCATGGACGCTCTTTCGGCCCATGGCGCCCGGCTGGCGATTCCGGCGGCCCTCGCCGCCACGGCTCTCGTTGGGTTGGCTCTTGGGGCGGTCAACGGCTTCCTCGTCGCCTACATCGGTGTGAATCCCTTCGTCGTGACGCTGAGCACGATGTTCGTTTTCCGCGGGATCGCGCTGATCCTGACCGGCGGAGGGCAGTCGCTGCAGGTGGGCGATCTCGTTCTGCGTAAGCAGTTCAACTTCATCTACGACGCGCAGGTCCCCATCTTTGGCCCGAGCCATCAGATCTCGCTGCCCATCTTGATTTTCCTCGCCGTTTTCGCCATTGGGACCTATCTGTTGCGCTACACCCGTTTCGGCCACTACGTTTTCGCCATCGGGGGCAACGAGGAGGCGGCTTGGCTTGCGGGTGTGAACACGCGGCCCATCAAGGCGGCCACCTATGCCCTGTGCGGCCTGACGTGCGCGGTCGCCGCCGCCGTCTTTGTGGCCATGACGGCCACGGCCGGCGCCGAGAGTCATGAGGGAAAGGAACTGGACGTGATCGCCAGCGTCATCGTGGGCGGCACCCCGCTCGGGGGAGGGAGCGGCAGCCTCTCCGCCACGGTGACCGGCGTGCTCCTCTTGCGCGTGATCGACAATCTCCTCACCCAGTTCAGCGTCGGACCCGAATTCCGCAAAGTGGTGACCGGCCTGATTATCGTCATTGTGGTCACGGTGGACGTGCTGGCGAGAAAACGGGCCTTGAGATAAGATGGGCCACATGCGGACGGGTCGGGACAACCCCCGCGAAAAGAGAGACGCCGCGAGAATCCCAGACTCTGGAGGAGAGCGCACCATGAAGATCGGCAGAACCAGACGCTTGGGCGCCGGCGCCTCTTTCACCCTCATGGTCGCCACAAGCATCATGGCGCCGCCCGCGCGCCCTGCGGAGCCCGCCATCCCCTTCGCCCACGCGCTCGATGAAGCCGCCATATCCGTGCCCCGGCTTGACGGCGTCACCGACTACTCGCTCATTATCGGCAACGGCGACATCAACGCCCTCGTCTATACCGATTCCGGGAACCTCGTTCTCAGACTGACGAAAAACGACGTCTGGGACGCCCGGCTGGACACCTCGGACGACCCGCCGCTTCTCCCCATCAAGCGGATCAAGGAGTTGGCTCGCGGCGATTGGCTCAAGGATGGACCTTTCGGCGGCGGATGGCTCGACCCCGACGGCAAACCCCATCAGGGAGGCGACAGCTGGTCCCGCCCTTACCCCTGCCCCGCGCCTTGCGGCATCGTGCGGCTGGGCGACCGCCCGTCTCGGCCCTCGTGGCGGCGCGTCCGCGCCGAGGGGACCCACAACGCTTGGGAGCGTCAAGGAGGCGCCGCCGTCATGAGCATCGAGGGGCGCCCGGGCGCATCGAACGGCTTCCGGTTCGGCCCCTTCGAATTCTCCACGGACGATTTCACCACGCTCACCGTCACGCTGAGCGGCACGGAAAACGCCCGCTACTTCGTCGCCATAGGCGGTCCAGAAGTGAGCGATCTTTTCGCCAGCACATGGATCGAGACGCCAACGGGAAGTGAAGAGAAGAGCTTCGGACTCCCACCGGGAAAGCAAGCCGACCACCTCATTCTCTACACGTGGACCGAGGACGGGAAGCGCGCGGAGAACCGGTTTGAAGCGTTGAGCGTCGCGGGGCCGAAGGGCAGACTGGACGTCGACCTCGCCGAAGTTCAGGAGGCGACGGCCTCAGCCCGGCTGGACCTTCGGCGCGCGGCGGCGCACGTCAAGGGAACCCGCGACGGCCCCGTCGGCGGAGAAATCCGCGCTTTAGCTCACTGCAACGTTTTCCTCATTGACACGCCGACGACCGCGAGTTTGGGGCCGAGCCGTTCGCCCGCCATCCCCTCGCCCACCGTGGGCCGCCGCGACGGCGTGGACTTTATCCACCAGTCCCTGCCGAACGACGCGGACTGGCCCGGCATGCGCTTCGCCGTGGCCCTCGCTCAGAGCGGCGCGCGCAAGGCGGTTGCCATCGTCACGTCCCATGAATCGCTGGACGAGCTCTCCGAGGCGATTCGCCTCGCCCGACTGACCGTGCGCTCATCGCGGGCGCGCCTCGTCCGCGAGCACGAGATGGAATGGTTCCGGTTCTGGGTCGCCAGCGGGATCGATATCGAGGACGACTATCTGTCTTCCCTCTGGTACCGGAACCTCTACTTCCTGCGCTGCGTCAGCAAGCCGGGCGTACAGTGCGTCGGGCTCTACGCGGGTCTTGTGCATGACGGCCTGCCCGCCTGGCATGGGGGACACACGACGAACTACAACGCCGAGCAGACTTTCTGGACCAGCTTTCCCACAAACCACCTGGAGCTCAACGAGCCTTACGAACAACTCGTCAGCGAGTATCTGCCACGGGCGCGTTGGCTCTGCCGGCAGCTCCACGACTGCGAGGGCGCCTACTACCCCCATAACCTTTTCAACTTCGAGCCCGCCCATCCCGAGCTTTGCCGCAGCCGCCTTGGCCGCCAGCAGTTCTATGTGACCTGGAGCTACACCATCGGCGTCTCCGGCTTCACCGTCCAGAATCTCTGGCTGCGCTACAAGTACGATCCCGACCGCCAGTACCTCGAGGAAGTCGCCTACCCCGCCGTCCGCGACGTCGCCGTGTTCTACGCCAACTTCATCGGCCAGTGCGAGGAGAGGGAGGGCGGAAAGGCGATTCTCGCCCCCAGCGTGTCGCCTGAACACTGGGGATGGACGCACCAGTTCGAGCGCAATCGCAACGGCGCCTTCGACGTCGCTTTCGCGAAGTACACCCTCGAGGCCGCCATCGAGGGAGCGACGACCTTGGCTCGCGACCAGAATCTCGTGGAGCGCTTCCGGCAAGCGCTCGACCGGCTGCCCTCCTACCCGACGACAAAGACCGACCCGCCCATCGTCGTGGACGTGGAAGACGCCCCGCCGATCACGTACAACATTGCCGTTCCCGCCGTGCCCGTGTTCCCGGGCAACGCCGTTACCTGGTGGTCGTCCGAAGAGGAAAAGAATCTCTTCGCCCGGACGATCGAGCAGATCCGGTGGAACGGCAACAACTCGAGCATCATTCTGGCCGTGGCGCGGGCGCGGCTCAGCATGCCCGACACGATCTCGTGGCTCCGCGAGGAGATGCAGGCGCGCCAGCGCCCGAACGGAACCATTACGCTGAACCGTCTGGGCGACGGCATCAACGACTACGGCCACTACACGGAGCAGTTCGCCGCTTCAATGGCGGTCTCGGAACTCCTTGTGCAGAGCGTGGGCGACATTATTCGCGTCTTTCCCGCATGGCCCAAGGATAAGGACGCCCGGTTTCGCAATCTGCGCGCCCAGGGCGGCTTCCTCGTTTCGGCCGAGCAGAAAAACGGCGAGGCCACCGGCATTGACGTCACGGCGACCGCCGATGGGACCCTGCGCCTTCTCAGTCCCTGGCCCGGCATTCAGAGACGCACGGGTCCCGGCTCGCGCCCCGTCGCGCTCCCTCGCAATGAGCGCAACGTCATCGAGGTCGCCATGCGCGCCGGCGACCGTCTTTTGCTCGAGAAGGCCGGCGACTGACGATCGCCGACTGCGGAGCGCTTCCCCCATGAACGGCAAAGAACGTTGCCTCGCCGCGATCCAAGGGCGTCCCGTTGACCGCACGCCCGTCTTCCCGCTGCTCATGTTCTTTGCGGCGGACCGGTTCGGGGCGACTTACCGGGAGTTCGCCGCCAACGGCCACGTTCTGGCGCAAGCGCAGCTGAAAGCGCGCGAGACGTTCGACCTCGATGCGATCACCGTTTGCTCGGACGCCTTCCGGGTCTCGGCGGACCTGGGCGGCGAAATGGTCTATCCCGAGGACAAAACGCCCTACCTCGCCGCGCCCCTTGTGCGGAGCGAAGCGGACCTCGCGCGCGCCGCCGCGGCGCGCGAGCGCCTGGGAAAGCCGGAGGGCGGCGCGGCGGGACGCATGGCGGACCGCGTGCGCGCCTTGGAGGAGCTCCTCCGAAGCGCCGGCGAGGAATGTCTCGTCCTCGGCTGGATCGAGATGCCCTTCGCCGAGGCGTGCAACCTGTGCGGCGTCTCCGAGTTCCTGATGATGACTTACGAGAATCCCATCCTGGCTCATCAGGTTCTCGAGTTCGCCACGGATCTCAACGTCGACTTCGCGCGCATGCAACTCGAAGCGGGAGCCCCCATGATCGGGGCGGGCGACGCGGCCGCGTCGCTTCTCTCGCCCCGACTATTCCGCGAATTTGCCTTGCCTTATGAGCGCCGCGTGTGCTCCGCTATACGAGACGCCGGCGGGTTGGTCAAGCTGCACATCTGCGGCGACACCACGGCGCTGCTCGACGGTATGGTTCAGTCGGGAGCGGATCTTTTCAACGTCGATCACCTCGTCGATTTCCGCCTGGCTCGCAAGACGTACGGCGGCGCGGGCAAGTGCTTCAAAGGAAACATCGATCCGGTGGCCGACATGCTGATGGCGAGTCCCCAAGTGTGCGCCGAGCGATGCCGGGAATGTCTGCGGTTGGCCGAGGGCGCGTCCTATATGCTGAGCGCAGGATGCGAGGTCCCGGCGGGAGTTGCTGATGAAGTGTTCCGGGCTTTCTGCAATGCCCCCATGCAGTACAATCCCAGCAGAAGCCGCGCCGCGGGCATTGAGACGTCCTCTCGCCCGCACTGAACGGAAAGGAGCGCCGGCAATGGCGCCGCGACAAGCGCACTGCAAGAAGAGTCTCTTCACCTTGGCGGCAACTGGCATGCTTGCCTTGGGTTTGCTGGCCGCATGCGGCGAACGCGGCGAGCGCCCGGAAGGCGCCGGGGAAGCCGGGACGGCCCCAACCGGCGGGACCAGGGAACGGAAACGCCAGGTCGGATTCCTCATGACCCTCGATAATCCCTATTGGCAGAACATGCGCCTGGGAGCCGCGGAGGAGGGTGAGAAGCTGGGCGTCGAAGTGACGATCCTCAACGCTCGCGAGGACCCCGCCCGCCAGATCGAGCAGATCGGCGAGATGATCGCCAAGAAGGTCGACATCGTCTGTCTTGTGCCGATGAAGGAAGAGCCGCTCGTGCGCGGCGTGCAAATGCTCAACAAAGCCAACATCCCCGTCATCATCGTCAACCGCGAAGTGGGCCAGGGGTGCGATTACGTCGCCTACACGGGGACCGACAGCTATTCGGGCGCCCTCGTCTCGGCAAACATTCTGGCCGAGGCGATGGGAGGCGAAGGCGAGATCGTCGAGTTCCACCAGCACTTGGGGACGGGCCCCGAGATCGCCCGCAGCAAAGCGCTGAACGAAACCCTGGAGAAATACCCGGGCATCAAACGCGTGGCGCGCATTCCGCACGAGGGCGAACGCGACATCGTGAAAACCGAGATGCAGACGCTTTTGCAGAAATACCCGAACCTCAGGGGCGTCTACGCCCACGGCGACAGCTTCGCCATCGCGGCCGCTCAGGTGTGCCAGAACGCGGGCCGCTCCGACGTCAAGGCCGTCGGCATGGGCGGGAGTGAAGAGATGATCCAGGCGATCAAGGACGGACTCTGCACCGGCTCGAGCTACCAGCAGCCCGAGGAAGAGGGCCGTAGCGCCATCCGCCTGGCCGTCAAGCATCTCAACGGCGAAACACTGCAAGAGCGATACCCCATATCCTGTCCCCCCATCACCAAAGACAACGCCCAAGAATTTAAGGGACAGTTCTGAACGGTCAGCGAACCCTCATGCCGACGTCTCGTTCCATGGCTCGCCGCGTCGGGGAGAGACTGTGCTTGCGAACGAGGACTCTCGCGTGTGTGTTTGGATTCGGGGCGCGTTGGCCGTCGCCGACACAGCTGAGCGGACAAAACGGTCGCTCATACGAACGCGAATGTAGGGCGCACATGATGAATTCCGGGTCGCACGGATTCACGCTGATTGAACTGTTGGTCGTCGTTGCCATCGTCCCCATTCTGGCCGCTTCTTGCGCCTTGCCCCGAACGCCTTCATTGCGCATGTCGGCGTGCTATGACGACGAACGGAAATGCGTGGACGTCACCGAAAGCGGCAGACTCGTACTGCGTTACAGCCACGGAAGCACACTGCCCCCAGCGGGAATCGACGCCCAGTACGCCCGCGGCGACTACATCAGCCATCTCTACGGCCTCGACGGGGAACTCCTGACGGAAGACTACCCGGCGGACCACCCGCACCACCGCGCCGTCAACTGGTCTTGGGCGACGCTCTGCTGGCGAGGCGAAACGCGCGACGCCTTTGCGGTGCGAGGCGTCTGGGCGCGGCCGGTTCGAATGAACCGCGCCCACGGGGGCGACATCTTCGCCTTGATCGACGCGGAAAGCGAGTGGAAATGGGACGACAAAGACCCCGTCGTTCGTGAACGCGTCATCATCCGGGCGTTCCGGACTGCCCGCCCCAGCGAACAACGCCGATGCGTGGACATCGAGATCCGCCTGACGGCGTTGGTCGGCGACCTGGAGTTCTGCGGGCGGCTCGAGCAGGGCTACAGCGGCTTCAACCTGCGGATGGCGCCCGCGAAGGGGCAGCGAATCATCCTGCACAACGACCCGCCCGACGCCGAGCCCCGACGCTCCTGGGCCGACTATTCGGCGTTCTTCCGCGGGGAAGAGAACGAGCGTTCGGGCGTGGCGGTCCTGCAACACAAGAGCAACCCGCTCTATCCAAGCGAGTGGCTCCAGTACCCGAACTTGAATTTCTTCCAGCCCGCCTACCCCGGCGGCAAACCGATCGCCATGCCGAAGGGCGAGACGATCGTCCTCCGGCACCGATTGTGGATTCACTCGGGGGAGTTGAGCGAAGAGGATCTATCCGATCTGTGGACGACGTACAACCAAAACGCTGTTCCGTGACCCCGAGGCCGGCGCCGCTCGAACGTGGAAGGACCGACGCCGAGACGGCTGCGAGAAGGCAACAGCGCGTTTCCCGCCGGACGTTCCTGAGGAGGTCGGCAAGCATCGGCGCGGCAGCCTTCGCGTTCCCGACCATCATCCCCGCGTCCGCTTTGGGCCGGGACGGGACGGTCGCCCCAAGTAGTCGCGTGGCGATGGGTTTCATCGGGGTCGGCGGCAAGGGAACGGGCGGCATGCAGAACTTCATGGCGTCCAAAGACGCCCAGATGGTCGCCGTCTGCGACGTGGACGCCCGAGCGCGAGAGGGAGCGAGACGGATCGCGGGGCTCGCGCCTGAAGCCGCCTACAACGATTTCCGCGAGATGCTCGCGCGGGAGGACGTCGATGCCGCGCAGGTCGCGACGCCCGACCACTGGCACGTCTTGGCCGCCGTCGCGGCGGCGGAGGCGGGGAAAGACGTCTATTGCGAGAAGCCGCTCAGCAACACCATCGCCGAAGGGCGCGCCCTCGTCGAGACCGTCGAGCGGCACGGAACCGTGTTCCAACACGGCACGCAGCTCAGGTCTCTGCGCAACGTGCGGTTCGTGTGCGAGCTGGTCCGCAACGGACGCATCGGCGAGCTCCAGACCATTACCATCGGGTCTCCACCGGGCCAGGCGACGAGCGCGCATCCCCCCGAACCCGTCCCAGAGTGGCTGGACTACGACAGGTGGCTTGGCCCGGCGCCCGAGGAACCCTACACGCAATGGCGCGTGAAGACCCCCGAACACGGCCAATGCTGCTGGTATTTCATCTCGGACTACAGCCTGAGCGGATGGGTTGCCGGGTTCGGCGTGCATGACATCGACATCGCTCACTGGGGAATGGACGCCGAGTTGACGGGCCCGGTCGAGATCGAAGGCGAAGGCGTTTTCCCCGACGGCGGCCTCTTCGACACGGTTTTGACTTACCGCCTGGAGTTCCAGTACGCCAACGGCGTCAAGATCGTGATGACGAGCACGGACCAGAACCCCCACGGGGTTCGCTTTCAGGGGACCGAGGGCTGGGTCTTCACGCGCGGCGAGATCGACGCCGAGCCGAGATCGCTGCTGAAAGAAGAGATCGGTCCGAGCGAGATCCATCTGTGCGAAAGCGAGAGTCACGAGCAGAACTTCCTTGATTGCGTGAAGACTCGCGCCCGGACCCTGACGCCCGCCGAGGTCGCGCATCGCTCGACGTCCACGTGTCTCCTCGGCGGCATCGCGCTCAAACGGCGCCGGAAGCTCCGCTGGGACCCGAAGAAAGAACGCTTCCTCGACGATCCCGAGGCGGATCGACTCCTTGCCTACGCCATGCGCGCCCCGTGGCGTCTATGACTTCCTCGGCGTCTCGGCTCTTGGCGCCGAGAACCCGTCGACCCGCGGCTCCAATCCCAAGTGAAAGGATGTTCCCCTGTTCATGCCCAGGAACACATCATCCCGGATCGCAAGACTCGCGCTGCTGTTTGCCGGCATCCCGGCGACGCACGGGGCGGAAGCCCCCTGGCGACGGGACCGTGACCGACTGCCCGCGCCGACGGCTGCGGAAAAACAGCCTGTCCGGGAAGACTGGCTTGTCAAAACGGTGGAGCGCAAGGCGCAAGTCTTCAAGGGGGATCGCGACGACGAGATCGTGCTTTCCAACGGGCTCATCAGCCGAACCTTTCGCTTGGCGCCGAACGCGGCAACCGTGGGCTTCGACCACCTCGTGACGGGGGAGTCGGTCATCCGCGGCGTGAAACCCGAAGCGATCGTCGAGATCGACGGCGTCCCCTACGAGGTCGGCGGGTTGAAAGGGCAGCCGAATTACGCCTTCCTGCGGCCGGAATGGATCGAGCAACTCGAAGCCGATCCGAGGGCTTTTCAGTTCATCGGGTTCGAAGTCGGCAAGCCGAAGGAGCGGTTCCCGTGGAAGCGCGTGCGCCATCATGCGCCTGACGCGAAGTGGCCGCCCGAGGGAGCGTACCTGCGCATGGACTACGCGATGCCGACGGTCTCCGCCCGGCAGTTGCCGGGCGGCGCCGGCCTACCCAGCGATCTTGGACGGAAACGTCTGATCCATGACGAATTCGAAACGCCCGCCGAACCGGACGCGGAGCTGAGGGCGAGACAGAGAATCGGCGTCTCCGTCCATTACGAGCTCTACGACGGCGTTCCGATTCTGAGCAAATGGATCACGGTCCATAACGGCGCCGACCGCACGATCGTCGTTGATCGGTTCGTGAGCGAGATTCTCCCCGCGGTCGAGTCGGAATCGCGGGTCGAGGAGCGCGACGTTCCCGGCATGCCGCCCAACATCGACGTTGAGACCGACTACTCCATGGGCGGGCTCTCGCGCACGAACGCCCTTCGCTTCTCCGCGCGTTGGGTCCCCGATCCAGACTACTCCACTCAGGTCAGCTACCTGCGACAGACTCCCTGTCTGCTGGAGGTGACGCCTGCAATCGGTCCCGAGCAGGACGTCAAGCCGGGCGAGACGTTCGAGTCGTACCGCGCTTTTCTCCTGCCTCAGGACAGTTATGACCGCGAACGCCAAGGTCTGGGGCTGCGGCGCATGTACCGCACCGTCGCCCCCTGGGTGACCGAGAACCCGCTCATGATGCACGTGCGCTACGCCGATTGGGACTCGGTCAAGAACGCGATCGACCAGTGCGCCGAGGTGGGCTTCGAGATGATGATCCTCACCTTCGGCAGCGGGTTCGACATCGAGGACGAGAGTCCGCAATACATGGCCGAGATGAAGCGCTACGCCGACTACGCTCGGAGCAAAGGGATCGAGATCGGCGGATACTCCCTCCTGTCGAGCCGTCGGGTCGAACCGGACTCCGACAACTGCATCAATCCGAAAACCGGCGAGCCGGGCGGAACGACGCACGGCAACTGCCCGGCCCTCGCGGGCGGTTGGGGACAGGACTACTTCCGCAAGCTCTACAAGTTCTTTGGGAAGACGGGGTTCATGAACCTCGAGCACGACGGCTCCTACCCGGGCGATCTCGACGCGGCGTCCCGTCCGCCGCTGCAGAAGGGGGTCGAAGATTCGCAATGGGTGCAGTGGAAAATCATCACCGATTTCTACAAATGGTGCCGCGGACGCGGCGTCTATCTCAACGTTCCCGACTGCTACTACCTGTCCGGATCGAGCAAATGCGGCATGGGCTACCGCGAAGTGAACTGGTCGCTGCCGCGCGACGAGCAGGTCATTCATACGCGCCAGAACATCCACGACGGCACGTGGGAGAAAACGCCGTCGATGGGTTGGATGTTCGTGCCGCTCACCGAGTACCACGGCGGCGGAGCGGCGGCCACCATCGAGCCCCTGCACGAACACCTCGATCACTACGAAGGGATGCTCGCGAGCAACCTGGGCGCGGGCGTCCAGGCGTGCTACCGGGGCCCTAGGCTCTACGACACCGACGAGACGAAAGCGGCCGTGAAGAAGTGGGTGGACTTTTTCAAGCGCCATCGTGAGGCGCTCGAGGGAGACCTTATCCACCTCCGTCGCGCCGACGGCCGCGACGTCGACTACTGGTTGAAAGTGAACCCGCGCGGCAAAGAGAAGGGTCTGCTCGCAGTGTATAACCCGCTGGAGCGCGAAGTCTCGAAGACGCTGAGGATCCCCCTCTACTACACCGGGCTGACCGACGCGGCGAGAGTCAGCGAGCGCGACGGCCAGGCGAAGGAGTATCGCTTGGCCCGCGATTACACGATCCAACTGCCCGTAACCGTCCCGGCCGGGGGCCTCGCGTGGTGCGTCATCGAGTAGGAGGAGGAAGATCCCGTCACGGTCTCGCGTTTCGGCCCGCGGGGGATTTCTCCCGACTTGGAGATCCGGAGAGTCTCAGCGGGTGTGTGAAGAGCGCGGTTCGATGGTGTGGCGCTGGTGAAGGCCGGCGGGGCGCCGGTGAAGGCCGTGAAAAGAGGTGAGGGATCCTGCGCGGGTGACAGCCGAGGGCGGCCGTTCCACACTTCTCACACACACCCTGTCAGGCCGCATCCCCCTTGACTTTTCCCCCTGCGGCGCCTATGCTCTCTTTCGGACGCCGGCTCGAGAACGCAAGGCCGCCTCCGAGACAAGAGAGCCCCCTCAAGAGCCAAGCGCCCCCAGCCTCCAGAGGATTCTTCGCCGTTGACACAGTTCCCTCCTGAGTTTTCGACTAGATGCGTCGACACGCCCCAACTCCTTGACGATCTCGTCTCGCGCATCCGCGCCGCTTCGCGCATCGCCATCGACACCGAGGCGGACAGCTTGCACCATTATTACGAGAAAGTGTGTCTCATTCAGGTGAGCGTGGCGGACGCTCACTACGTCATCGATCCGCTGGCGGGAGTCGATCTGTCGCCCCTTCTGCAGGCGCTGGCGCAGAAGCCGTTGATCTTCCACGGCGCGGACTACGACCTGCGCATGCTGCGCGCCGGCTTCACGTTCGAACCGCACGGCGAAGTTTTCGACACCATGCTCGCGGCTCAGCTCCTGGGCTATGAAGATCTCGGCCTCGGCGCCCTGGTCCAGCGCTTCTTTGGGGTCGAGTTGCCCAAGACGGCACGGAAGCTCGACTGGTCGCAGCGACCGCTCACCGACCGCATGCTCGATTACGCCGTCAACGACACGCGCTTCCTCGAGCCTTTGGCCGACCGTCTGGGCGCCGAACTCGCCCGCCTCGGGCGCGAGGACTGGCATCGTCAAGCGTGCGCCGCCCTGGTCGAAGTCAGCCGTGAGACCAACCGCCGCGCCCCCGATATGGAGTGGCGGATCAAAGGAAGCGCGCAACTCCGGGGCCGCCCCCTCGCGTTGGTCCGCGAGCTCTGGCGTTGGCGCGAGGTGGAGGCAAAGCGGAGCGACCGTCCCCCGTTCAAGGTCCTGGGGAACCAGAAGCTCGTGGAACTGGCCGCGTGGGCGGCCCAGCGCCCCTACCGGGATCTGTCGCAAGGGCCGGCGCTCCCCCGCAATTGCACGGGTCGCCGTCGTGCGGCCCTCCAACGCGCCGTGGAAGAAGGACGGCGGCTTCCGGAATCGCAATGGCCGGGGCCTCCGAAGCGGCCCTCGTCCCCGCACGACGGCCCGCCCTTGCCCGATAGAGACTTCGTCAACGCGCTGTGCGAGATCCGCGACGGCTTGGCCCAGGGCTTCGACATTCCGCCGTCGGTTCTCGCGCCTCGCTCGGCCATGATCGCCGTGGCGCGGCACCGGCCGAGGAGCGCCGAGGAGATGGTCCTGCGCACGCCCCTCTTGCCTTGGCAAGCCGAGATTCTGGTGCCGAGCGTCGTTCCCGTGTTTCGGGCGAGGGGCGCCAAAGGAACGTGAAGCGCCGGCGCGCCGCGCATTGAGATCGCCGGAAGGGGGCGAACCGGAAACGCCGCAACTCGAGGAATTCATGCACGAGCCATCTAAACCGGGTGGCCAGTTGATTGTTTTCGATCTCGACGGGACGCTGGTCGACACGTTCGACGATATCGCCGCCGCGGCGAACCATGCGCTGGCCGCGCTCGGGCGCTCGACGCTCGATCCCGCCCTCGTCAAGAGCTACGTTGGCGGCGGCGGGCGCAAACTGATGCACCGCTGCTTGGGCGGCGGCGACGATGCGCCCGAGGACCTCATTGACCGCGCCTTCGAGTCGTGGCGCGCCTATTACCTCGACCATCCGGTTGACTTCTCCCGGCCCTACGACGGCGTGGCGGAGACGCTCGCGCAACTCAGGCGGATGGACGGCCTGAGCCTGGCCGTTCTCTCGAACAAGGCCGACGACCTGGTCCAGGAGATTCTCAAGCGCCTGGGGTTGGCGCAATGGTTCGACGCAATTCAGGGCGAGGCCCCTTCCCTGCCGAAGAAGCCCGATCCGGCCCTTCTCCGCCAACTCATGACGCGCTTCGGCGCGAGCGCCGACACCACGCTCATGGTGGGCGACGGCGAGCCGGACATGGACCTCGCCCGCAACGCCGGGGTCGCGGCCGTCGGCGTCGGCTACGGCCTCCTCGCGCCGCGCCGCCTCAGAGAGCTGGGCGCGACCCGCGTCGTGGACGAATTCCCCGGCCTTGTCGCCGTCGTCGCGGACTGGCGCGCGGGCCGCTCGGCATGAAGTGGCATGGGCGATCCGCCCATGCCTTTTCAGGCATTCACGGGCAGGATGCCCGTGCCACGTTGCGGACCTTTCACCTTTTCAGACACGCCCTCAGGGGCGCATCTCGCCGAATCTGCGGATCTCCCCTCTCAGCCCGACTCCCAGTTGGCGCGGCGTTCTCATTTGACGAGAGCCGTCTTGTGTGTCAGAGTCCATTTCGCGATGGATGAGCGACCAACCTTTACAGCAGTGCTCCCAGAAGACCTGCCTCGATTCCCGAGCAGAGACGCCGCACGGGACCCCGTTCATCATGGATGAGTCCGCGGAGAGACAGATAACGGACGTTGTTCTGGACTCGATCGCCGACGGCGTTTTCACGGTGGATCGGGAGTGGCGCATTACGTCATTCAACCGGGCCGCGGAGCGAATAACGGGGGTCGGTCGCGAAGAGGCGGTGGGGCAGCCGTGCTGCGACGTTTTCCGTTCGAGCATCTGCGAGAGCGCGTGCGCGCTCAAGGAGACCCTCGAGACGGGGAAGTCCATCGTCAACAAAGCGCTCTACATCATTGACGCCCAGGGCCGCCGGGCGCCGATCAGCATTTCCACGGCCGTTCTGAAGGACGAGGAAGGGGGCGCGATCGGCGGAGTGGAGACGTTCCGCGACCTGACCATGGTCGAGGCCCTGCGCAAAGAACTGGAAGGGAAATACACCTTTGCGGACATCGTTGGCCGCAGCCGCGCCATGCGGCAGCTTTTCGACATTTTGCCGCTCGTGGCCGAGAGCGACAGCACGGTGCTGATCGAGGGGGCAAGCGGAACGGGAAAAGAACTCCTCGCGCGAGCGCTCCACGACCTTTCGGCGCGGAGGAAAAGGCGCTTCGTGGCCGTTAACTGCGGGGCCCTGCCCGACACGCTGCTCGAGTCGGAGTTGTTCGGGCACAAGGCCGGGGCCTTCACTGATGCCCGGAAGGACAAACGGGGGCGGTTTGCCATAGCGGACGGCGGCACGATCCTGCTCGACGAGATCGGCGACGTGTCGCCCGCCATGCAGACCCGACTGCTGCGCGTCCTGCAGGAGAAGACGTTCGAGCCCCTCGGGTCCTCCGAGTCGGTCAAAGTGGACGTGCGCGTGGTGGCGGCCACGAACAGAGATCTTGCCGAACTGGTCCGGAGAGGGGTGTTCCGAGAGGATCTCTACTACCGCGTCAATGTAGTCCGGCTCGAGTTGCCCCGTCTCAAGGATCGACGAGAGGACGTCCCTCTGTTCATCGACCATTTCGTTGCCAAGTTCAACCGCTTGCAGAACAAGGACGTGGCCGGCGTGTCCGAGGAGGCCGCGGCGCTCCTGATGAACTACGACTACCCGGGCAATGTCCGAGAACTCGAGAACATCATCGAGCATGCTTTCGTCCTCTGCCGCAGCGGGATGATTGAGCCCCGACATCTTCCGCTCGCGATCCTCGGGGACGGCAGCGCCGGGACGGCGCCAAGCCGAGGGGGCGCCACCCTGAGAGACCTCGAGGCGATGCACATCGCGGACGCCGTTCGTCGTCACGGCGGGAACCGCACGGCGGCGGCCCGGGAGCTCGGCATCGACCCGAGCACGCTTTTCCGCAAGATCAAGTCCCTCAATATCGAGGTTCCGAAGCAGGACGGGCGAAGGCGAGGTCGCGGATAGCGTTGCTTCCTGCAAGCGCAGCTGACGCCCCTCCATTGCATTCTGCAGGTTTTCTCGCCTGGGTCCGCATCTCTGTCCATTTTGCGCATAACTGTAAATAAAGCGCTTATGCCTTCTGCGTGTCGGTTCGGGAAGTTGGCCCCCGAATTGCGGGCTAAAATTGGGGTTCTCTATGCAAATGATCGTCCGAAACCTGGCATGGGGAGAGGACGGAAGAAACCCCGGACCGACCAACCCAAGGAGGAGGAGCGAGAAATGGATTCATCGAGACGCAGCTTCTTGAGGAAAGGTGTGGGACTCGCCACCGCCGTTGCGGCGACGACTGGCCTGGCCCTCGCCCAGGAAACCGAGGCGGCTAAGCCCAATACTCCTCACTTAAGGCTGGGCATTCTATATTGACACGGCTATCCTTTCCCATCTTGAGGGGAAAGGAGCCCCGCAAATGGCGCGAACGGTTGCCGGATTGCCGAAAGGAACGCGGATTACGGATCACATCAGTCTGGGGGTGATCGC
>Ga0315274_10003037_pt1 | contig 24976 bp, 16 predicted proteins | sample YL17G02_20_MG_FD_203700 | JGI IMG/M metagenome (GOLD analysis project Ga0315274, IMG submission 203700) | Sediment microbial communities from Yellowstone Lake, YNP, Wyoming, USA - YL17G02_20 | ecosystem: Environmental > Aquatic > Freshwater > Lake > Sediment | place: USA: Wyoming | collected...
TTCCTCAAGCAGGTCCTGATCTTCGAGAAGCCCGGCGCAATTACTTGGGCATAGACCTCACGGAAAACTCTTAACGGGTCCACGGACTAAGGGCGTGGGCCCGTTGCGTTTTTCCGCCGCGCCACCACTGCAGTGTTGTTTGATGCCAACCTTCCGGACATCGAGGAGGGTTCGCATTAGAGGCGTTCTTGTGGATAATGGATTACGGGAGAGGCTGGTGTGAAGCATTGGCTGAAACGGCAGGCGCGGTCGTGCTTGAATGTAGTGGGACGGAACCGTCTTGTTCGGGTGCTGGTCTCGCGCGAGTTGAAGAAGTTGGCGGCGGAGCCTTGGAGCGCGGGTATCATCCGGGATTTCGTGGAAGGTCCCTGTGGCGAGGCCCATGGGATCGGCGCGAGAGAGAAGGCGGATCTCGTCGAACGGTTCAGGCAGTGCTGTGCGGAGATCCCTTCCGGAACGTCGCCGCTCGTGCACGTCACGCTTGCGCGCGAGATCCTCAGCGTCCCTCCGGACATCACAGGAGACGTGATCGAGTGCGGCGTCTGGAAAGGGGCGAGTTCAGCCAGCCTTTCATGGGTCTGCCATTTGGTGAAGAGAAGGCTGTGGGTGTGTGACTCGTTCCAAGGGCTTCCCGACGACGGTATGCACCGGCACGCGGGGCTGCACACGGGCGTGTACGGCTATTACAAAGAGGGGATGTTCGCAGGAACGATCGCGGAGGTGCAGGAGAACATCAAGCGTTGGGGCCGGCCCGACGCTTGCAGCTTCGTGCCGGGTTTCTTCGCTGAATCGCTTTCCGCGCTGAAGGATCCGCTGGTGTTTGCGTTCCTCGATGTCGATCTGGCGTCGTCCACGCGCGACTGTCTGCGGCACATCTGGCCTTTGTTGACCGAGGATGCCGCAATCTACACGGATGACGCCGCGGACCTGGAGGTGGTGGGCGTTTTCTTCGACGAGGCCTGGTGGCGGGATACGCTCGGCTGCCGCGCGCCGGGTTACGTGGGATCAGGCTGCGGGCTGCCGCTAAATCCGCAGTACTCCTCGATAGGCTATACGCGCAAGTCTACCCACTTCAATCCCGCAAAGTGGCGGAAGGCGCCGTTCCTCCATTACCCGGACGAAGTGAAGTAAGGTCGGCTTCTCCGAAGCCGGACCCCGGTAGTATCTCAGCGGCTTGCGGAGGCCCAGCCCCGCCTTCGGAGAAGGCGGGCCTACTGAGACGAGGCCAGGATCACGTGATCGCCCGCCACTTTGAAGAGCACGGCCTTTCCTTGAGCAGCCACTTCCTCGAGCCATGGGGCGCGCCGCAGTCGCTCGACGACTTCCGCATCAACGGGCCACGTGTCCGGGCAGTAGATATACTCGACGCACCAATCCTCGACGAAGCGTCGCCGGTACTCATCCGAGGCGCCTCTCGAAAAGAACCTGCCGACTGCGGCATCGAGCGGCGCATAAGGTTGGTCGGAGAGATTGAAAGAGCCGGTCCCGAACACGGTGCGGTTGCCGCGGCGCAGCACTATAATGTCACTGGCCGGGATTGGCGCCAGCACGATCCCGGCCCCGAGTCGATCCATCATGTGATCGTCGGCAAGCGTCATGACCTCCGCGTGGTTCGCGGCGAAGGGCGAGACGGTGGGCCGGAACCCCAGCGGGCCTTGAAAGCACAGCAGGGACACGCCGATCGAGCAAAGCCCACAACAGATCATAACACCGCCGAGGACGCGGCTCGATCGCGGCTCCCGCTCGCTGAGCCGCTGAAGCGCGGACGCTGACAATAGGCACAAGGGCAGCCACAGGAACACCTCGATTCGCTGTGGACCAAACCGAAGTATCCACCCTTCTCCGAAAGCCGAGATCGCAAGCACCAAGTAGATCAGGAACCAAAGCGGGATCCAAGACCGGGGACAGTCACCGGTTTTCTGCCGGTCGGTTCCCGAAGGCGGTGCAAGAAGACCCGACGGAAGGACGGTGACTGTCCCCGGTCTTGGATGACGCAGGGCATGTAGGCCGCCGAACAGGCCGCCGAGCAAGGCCCAGTCGGATACCGCGTTCGCCACGGCAGCGTCGCGCGCGACCAGCAGGTTGCCGTAGTACGCCTGGTAGCCGAGAAACAAGACCGTGAAGGCGGCGAGGTAGCCAATGGCGGCCAACGCCAGTACGCGCGCACACCAGGGCAGGTCCGGCAGCCGCGCGCGCAGTTCGCCGGGCAACAACAGCAGATGAAACAGGGCGGCCGATACGAAAGGCGAAAACCACATCGCCATGTTGGTCACTTCGAGATGGTTAACGATTACGGCTGGATTTAGACGCATCAGCGCCAATGCGGGCAACGCGCCGAGGAAGAATCGCACGGCAAATGCGACCGCGTGGTTAAGGCGCTCCCCGAAAGGTTTGCCTCCCTGCGACATCAGAAATAGGAGCGCGATGCCTAAGGTGAAAGCGCCGAAGCGCATATCGATAAACACGCCCAAAGGTAAGAGGAGCGTCGTCCAGATGAAGTTGCGGTCGTTTCCGCTCTGGACGCCTCTTATGAAAGCCGTCAGCGCTGCCACACAAAGCGCGAGCGACACCGTGTAGTAAAAGCGCGGAAAAAGCAGGACCGGCAGAAGGTGCGGTCCCTCGAAAAGCTCATACACGGCATAACGGCGGAAAATGTCTTCAAAACCGCCGGCGTTGTGCAGTCCCAGGAACCCCGTCGCGAGGTAGAGCACGCCGCCCAAGCCGCCGCTCAACGAGAAAAGCGCAAACGCGAGCCGCGCCTGTTTCGGAGCGGCCTCATGGAGAAAGGCGCAGACGGCGAGCAGATAGCAGAACGCCCCGAGGCCATTCGCGATTCCGTACGCCAGAAAGGGATCGGCGTGGAAGGCCTTCGCAACGGCCCCGAGGACGCCGTAAAGCCATAGATGAGGGACGCTGTAAAACTCGATTCCTCGAAGCCCGTGTGCCGACTGGCACGTGGCATAGGCCGATTCGAAGCCGTTGCTGAACATGCGCATGCTGTAAAGGAAAAGGGCGCTGTCGGGGATGTGGAGGCCCGTCGGGACGAGACCTTCCGGCGGCGCGTAACGTATCCACACAAGCAGCAGCGGCTGTGTAATCGATAGCGCCAGGATGATCACCCATGCCCACCACGGGATCTTGCGGAAAAAGGACATCACACGGCCCGCCTTACCAGAAACAGCACCGCCTTGCCCGACGCCCCGACCTCCTCCAGCCATGGCGTGCGCCTCAACTCCCCAATCACCCTTTCGGCCACCGGCGGACTGTCCGGGCAATAAACGAATCCCACACACCACTGTTCCACAAGCTTCTTGCGAAGAGCATCATCGCAGCCCTCGGTAAAAAAGGCGGCACTATCGTCCTTCGCGGCTGCGGGATCGCGGTCACTGAGATTGACAGAGCCGAATCCATACACCACGCTGATGTTGGGCCGCACCGCGAGCACGTCGCCGAACGAGGGGCCGTAGGTCACGGGCGTCAGCACTACCCCGTCCGGAATCCTGGCCGTCAGATCGGCATCAGCATTACCCATAATCTCGCAATGGGCGTACCTGTACGGGCCCTTGCCCGGACGATGTTCGAGGGGACCCTGAAAACACGCCGACGCCACCCCGATAGCGCACAGGCCACAGACGACCATTACGGAGAGGAGCGACACAGCCAACCGCGGCCGGGTGTCTTGCCATTCCTGGAGGCCCTTTGACGCCAGGACGGCGAAAGGCAACGCGAGGAAAATCATGACCCGTTCCGGGACCAAACGCAAGAACCAACCTTGGCCGAACGCGGAAATGGCGATGCACAGGAAACAAAGCAACCACATCGAGACCCATCCCGTGCGCAGTTCATCAGCGTCCCGGGCGGGCGTAGTTCCACGATGCCGCGCGATGGTCCACATCACCCCCGCGAGTGCGCCCAGCAATGACGGGTCCGAGATGCGGATCGCCGACGTTACATCGAGACACAGCCAGACGTTCCCATAGTACGCATTGTAAAGGATGTAGAGGATCACGTACGTCGTCAGGTAACCCAATGCGGCGGAACTCACGATTCGAGGCACGCGCGACAGCGACCGCGTTCCGAGTAAGACTTGCCTGGGAATAATGATCAGATGGAAGAGCATCGCGCTGACAAACGGCGACAGCCACATGTGTGTCCGGATTTGCCCGGTGACGCCCTCGACGAATGCGGGGCTCCTCCCCAGCATCCACCAACCGATCGCCCATGCCAGCGCTATGGGCGCGAGCGTGGTCACGGCTGGAACCATCCTCTCGCGCACGGTCCGGCTCGAGTCCACCACAAGGTAAATCACGATGACGCCGCAGGCCATCGGCCCGTAGCGCAGGTTGATCAAAGTTCCCAGGAACAGCAGCACGGCCACGGCGGTCTTATACCGGCTGTGCTCCGTTTCAGTAGGCCCGCCTTCTCGGAAGGCGTGGCCGAATTCGCGGAACCAACTCCGCAAGACAACAGGGCCCGATTTCTGAGACACCGGCCCTACTCGCTCGCCCTTGAGGAAGAACGTGATGGCGCCCAGGCAACAGGCCATGGAAACCGTGTAGTAGAGCCGTGGCATTGCAAGGATCGGCGAGGGCCGTGCGCCCTCAAAGAGCTGGTACAAGGCATATCGGTAGAAGTACGGCTCGAACTGCGGCGCGTCGTGCAGTCCCAACAGCCACGTCGCGATGTAGAACAGACCGCCAGGTCCGCCTGCAAGCGCGAACAGCAGGAACGCGAGGTTGGCCTGCCTCGGGAACGCCGTGCGCAGAAAGAAATATGCGGCAAGAAGATAGAGAAAACCTCCAACCCCATTCGCGACGCCCAACAGGAGGAACTCGTTTGCATGAATACATCGGCCGATCGCGCCCAACACCCCGTACATCCAGAAGAACGGCGCAGCGAAGTACGCGGAAGAATGGCCGCCGAGCGGCGCGTGGCAGTTCGCAAAGGGCGTATAGAATCCGCTCTTGAACATGCGCATGCAGTTGATGAAGACGGCGCCGTCGACGCCCTGAATGCCGGTCGGCGTCGTACCTGCCGGCGGGAAGTATGCGATCCATAAGAACGTGAGCGGCATGATGCACGGCAACGCTATCATGATCACCCAGACCCACCAGGGCGTGCTTCTGCGTTCCGGCGCGACCACGGCGTTCATTCGGACAGAAGCCCCTCCAATTCCTCGATGGCGATCTTTCGGGTCCGTTGAATCTTGCGCCGCTCCGATAGGGCGTGCGGAACAAGGAGAGAAACAGACATGAGGGTTTGACAGACAACCACCCCGGCGCGCAGCGCCCCGTATTCCGCGCGTGCCGCTGAGAACAAGCGGCGCACCTGATGCAGACGCTCAGCGAGTATCGCGGGGCCATGGCGAAGGATCAACCGGAGCGGCATGTTCTTGAAGACAAGCAGGACATGGTTGACACAGCACTGCCGGGTCCGTTTCAGCGTCTTCCCGAAGAGACTCGCGCCGCCGACGTGATATGCAACCGCGTCCCGGACGAATCTTGCGCGAAACCCGGCCAGTCGCGCGCGAAAACTCAGGTCACTGTCGGAGAAATAGATGCCGTATGCGGGGTCCAACATGCCCACCGTATCGAACACTTCCCGCCGATAGAGCGCCACGCCTGCCGAAACGCCGAAAACCTCTTCGGGAAACGGGAATCCTTTTAGAGGACATCGAAAACCGATGGACTGGGCCCGCCCGTTGCGCCGCTGCATGTCGCCCGCGGAATAAATAACACCGGGATCATCTCGCCACAGCACTAACGGCGCAAACAGGGCCGCGTTTGTTGCATCCGCCGCCGCCACAAGCCGCTCCAAAAAATCCGGCGCAACGGTCATGTCGTTGTTGAGAAGGACAATCAGTTCGCCGACGGATTTCTCGATACCAGTGTTCGCTGCGATACAGAATCCCGAATTCAGATCGAGTTTGATCAGGCCGGCACCAGGGAAGCGCTCTTCGAGGCGTGCGACGGTGTCGTCCGTGGAGCCGTCATCCACGACGATAATCTCAAAGTCGCGGAACGTCTGCGCGGAGAGCGATTCGAGACACGCGAGAACGAGGTCGCGCCCATTCCACGTAGGGATCACGACCGAAACGCGTCTGCCCGGTCTCCCCGTAGATGCCAACATATCCGGAGGCTCCCGCTCATAGCACGTAGGGCGGGTGCAGCGGAGCGGAACCCACCCCAAGCATCTTCCATTCGCGCGGATAGGTGGGTTCCGCTCCGCTGCACCCACCCTACGTGCTCACCCTGAAGGGTGTACGACACACATTGCCCTACTCAGAGGTATTGCTTCAGGAACGCGATGATCTCTTCCCGTCCCTCCGGCGTTTCCTGGTGGCCCACGTCGTACCGCAACAGTCGCCAATGATCCGGCGCTCCACACTTGGTATACGCCTTTTTCAGAGCGGCATCGATAATGTCCAGTCCCTCCGGTGGCGTGAGTTTGTCTTGCAGGCCGGCCAGCGCCAGGTGCGCGCGCGGCGCAATCAACGCGTTGATATCGGCCGTCGTGAAATGCTTCAAGAGGCCGGGCACATAGTAGTAGACGCCGTGCGCGGCGAGGCTGTGATTGTGCAGGAAGGTGTTGAAATCCGTCAGGCAACAGATGTCGACGGTGACTTTCACTCGCTCGTCGAGGGCGCCCACCCACCACGCCATCGTGCTCCCCATCGAGATGCCCAGCGTGGCAATCCGCGCCGGATCCACCTCGGGACGCCCGACGAGATAGTCAAGCGCCTTGAGGCTATCGTAGACCATCATCCCCCAGAGAACGCGCCCTTGCCACAGCATCGCTTTGAACATGTCCAATTCCGTAGTGTGGCTCCGCTCGCCGAAAACCCAGGTATCGATGCACAGCCCCACCCAGCCGAGGTCGGTCACAACCTTGGCGTAGGGCGGCTGTTGAAGATACTCGCGTCCCTCGATGAATTCGAGCTTGCCGATTTTGTATCCGCCGCCGTGTGAATGGTTGAAGAGCACCGCCGGGACCCGGCCGGAGATCTCCTTTGGCCGCGCCAGGAACGCCGGAACCGGTTCGAAGCCGTTTAGGTCAAGCTCGAGCTTCTCGAGCACATAACCATCCCGTTCCTCCTCGGATATTTTCCGGCCTGTGACGGGTCGACTGCGCTCGGGCAGGTCGCCCAAGAGACTGTAAAGCAGCGCCCGTCTCCGCTTAGCTTCCTGCGGCAAGGAGTTCGGTGATGGCGGGGTTCCATCAAAAAAAGGTTCGGCCATGAGTTGCCCTCCAACGGCAAGCGCACCAAGCGCGCAAATCGCTTCGCGTCGCGTGAGTTCCATTCGGCGCCTCATCTGTGGTGTCAGCGTATCGTTAGGCAACATACTGCCGCATGAGGCGGACGCGTTTCCAGCGCGGGCCGGACTTCCGATTGCTCACTTTATTCTGAGCGGATATACTCCACGAAATGAACGAGTTCCTCTTCCGGCTCATCAACGACGGGATCAAGGGCCGTTTTCTTGATCAGGTGCTTCCGGTTTTTTCGGACCGGAACTATATAGCCCTGCCGGGATTCGCGCTGTTCGTGTTGGCGCTTTGTTTTGGTGCGCGCCGCACTCGGGCGTGCATGGCGGCCCTGGTCCTGGCATTGCTATGCAGCGGCATAGGCTCGGAGAATCTCTTCAAGAACCTCTTCGATCGGCCACGCCCGTATGACGCCCTTCAAGGCGTGCACGTGTACCGCGGTAATGCATGGTCTTTGAGCGAGACGCACGCCGTTGGAGAAGATTCCAAAAAGAGCCATTCATTCCCATCCACTCATGCCGCGAATGTCGCCGCGGCGGCAGTGGTGTTTGCCTTTCTCAGCCGGAAAACACTATGGGCCTCGATTCCCATAGCGCTCCTCGTCGGGCTGTCGCGCGTGTACACGGGCCACCACTATCCCGGCGACGTGCTCGCGGGATACTTATGGGGCGCCGTCTCCGGCACAGTCGCAAGCATCGTCGTCTTGGGCATCACACGACGGGCCTGGGCCGGCAAGCCCGAGCCTCCGCGCCAGCCCATGCCCGCAGACCGCAAGACCTTCCTCTGGCTGCTTGCGCTTTGGGCGTTTGTCAACTTCGCGTTCGTGTACTTGGGCCGATTCGGTCTAGCGGAGGACGAAGCGCAGTATTGGGATTGGTCGCGGCGCTTCGCCTTGGGCTATTACAGCAAACCGCCGATGATCGCTTACGTCATCCGCATCCTCACGCATGCGGCGGGCAACAAGGAATGGGTGATCCGTTCCGGCGCTGTGTTCTGCTCACTGGGGACTCTTGCACTGCTGTACGCGCTCACGTTGCGCATCGCGAAACGGGAACGGGCAGCCCTGATGGCCGCGTGCGTGACGCTCGCCATGCCATTCACGTGGGCAGGTTCCGTGCTGATGACGATAGACCCGCTTCTCGTGTTCTTTTGGACGCTCGCGATGTACGCCTTTCATCGCGCCGTGAACGGCGAGCCGAAGATGTGGTGGCTGACGGGGCTTGCGCTCGGACTCGGGATGTTGAGCAAGTACACGATTGTCGTGCTCGTCGTATCCTTCGCATTGTACCTGCTACTGGTGGATCGGGCGCCGCTCAAGACGTTCGGCCCGTACATTGGGCTCGCGGTCATGCTCGCTTGCATGAGCGGCGTGATCCATTGGAACGCGACAAACGATTGGGTGTCGTTCCGGCACACCGCTAGTATCGGGGCCGACGCGTCCAGATCTATCGGAAAGACCCTCCGCCATTTCCTCGAGTACGCCGGAGGACAGCTCGGGATAGTCTCCCCCATCTTGTTCGGCCTGTTCGTATGGAGTATGACGACACTTGCGCGTCAGTGGAGGCGGAATCGCGACGCGGCGTTCCTTTTCCTTTGCTGTATCGTCCTTTTTGCCTTTTACGCAGCCGTTGCCCTGACGCGCCAGGCACAACCGAACTGGCCGGTCTGTTCGTATCTCGCGGCGATCCCAGGGCTTGCCTGGGTATGGACGAAACGCGAGCGCGGGCCGCAAATGCGCAAGCTTCTCGTCGCCGGCGTTCTCCTGGGCTGTGTGATCGGCGTCGGGTCGCGTTCCACCGACCTCATCTATTTCTTGTCCGACCGATCCGACCGATCCGACCGAATTCATCTTGGCCGGCTCTCAATCAACCCGCGCATAGACCCCACGAACCGGCTCATCGGCGGACGCGAAGTTGGGGCGGCCCTCGGTAAGTACATTGAGAACGAGGCCGATCCGCCGTTCATCTTCACTCGGCGATACCAACTGACCGCATGGGCGGCCTTCTATACGCCCGGGCGCCCACGAACCTACTACGCTAATCCCGAGGAGCGATACAACCAGTACGACCTCTGGGGCGGATGGGAGACGCTTGTGGGACGCGACGCGCTGTTCGTGGCCGGAGGCGACGAAGCGTCGGCTCGAGAGAATATCGCGAAGCTAGTTTCCATTGGGGCCTTCGAGCGAGGCGAATGCCTCGAGATCGTGCGCGTCTATCGCGGCAGAACCCTCATCAAACAGTTCAGCATCAGCAAACTTCACCACTACTCCGGCTACAAGTGGACTAAGAACGCCGAAAAGTTCTGATGAGTCGTGCGCCAAGCGCACGATAGATGAGCGCCGGACAGTCGGCGCTTGGGAAGCGTGACCTGAGGGGATGCGGAGTGAGGGAGATGAGCGGAAGCTCTGAACAGACGGAATCGGTCGTTTTCCGGGTGGAATCGCTCTGCAAGCATTACGTGATGGGCGAAATCACGGTCTCGGCTCTGCGCGACATCTCGCTGAACGTTTTTGAAGGGGAGTTCCTCGTCATTCTGGGACCGAGCGGCTCGGGCAAGAGTACGCTGGTCAACATTATCGGCGGGATCGACACGCCCACGTCGGGCCGCGTCTTCTTCCGAAACGAGGAGCTGACGCAGTACACGGAACGGCAACTAACGCGGTACCGCCGCGAGCACGTCGGATTTGTGTTTCAGTTCTACAACCTCGTGCCGAATCTGACTGCCCAGGAGAACGTCGAAATGGCGACCGAGATCTCGCAACACCCCCTCAACGCGCGCGAAGCCCTCGGCATGGTGGGACTCGACGAGCGGCGCGACCATTTCCCGTCGCAGCTTTCCGGGGGCGAACAACAGCGGGTGGCCATTGCCCGCGCGGTAGCGAAGCAGCCGGGGATTCTCCTCTGCGATGAACCGACGGGCGCATTGGATTTCAGCACGGGCAAGATAGTCTTGGAAGCGCTCGATCAGATCAACCGCCGGATGGGCACGACCGTCGTCGTAATCACGCATAATGCCGCCATCGGAGCGATGGCGCACCGCGTGGTCCGCATGGTCGACGGCCGCGTCCGCGAGACCCTTATGCACGCGGAACGCGCATCGGCCGATCAACTCGAGTGGTGATCGCTAATGAAGGTCCTGAACAGAAAGCTGGCGCGGCATCTGAGGCAATCCTGGGGCCAAGTCCTGGCCATCACGGCGGTTCTGGCCTGCGGTTCGGCCACGTACATATGCTTTTCCTCCGTGCATCGGAACCTCTTGTTGACGCGCGACACGTATTACGCGCAATACCGTTTCGCCGATTTCTTCATCATGCTCGAGGAAGCGCCCCTGCGCTCGGTTCTGAAAGTGGAGAACTTGCCCGGCGTGCGCGCCGTTCGGGGCCGCATCGTGAAAGACGTGAATCTCGACCTGCCCAATGTGGACGAGCCGCGCGTGGGCCGGATCATCTCGATGCCGGACTGGCCTGAACCCGTCATCAATGACATCTGCCTCATGAGCGGCCGGTACTTCAGCGAGGGCGCGCAGGACGAGGCGATAGTCTGCAAGAGCTTTGCGGACGCGAACCGTCTCGCGCTCGGTGAACGCATCCAGGCCTCGATCGACAACCGGAAGTACTCGCTCAAGATCGTCGGGACGGCCCTCTCTCCGGAATACGTATACATGATTCGAAGCGCGGCGGAGTTCGTACCCAGTCCTGAGCACTTCGGCGTGCTGTGGGTGCCCAAGAGCCTCGCCGAGAACGCGCTGAACATGCAGGATGCCTGCAATGAGGCCGTCGGGCTCCTTGACGGCTCCAAGCCGGTCGAGGAGGTGTTGGACAGCGCCGAGAAAATTCTGGAACCGTATGGCGTCTACGCTAAGGTCAAGCGGTATGATCAGATCTCGAACCGTTTTCTGTCGGATGAGATCTCCGGCATCCGGGTTCAGATGCGCGTGACGCCCGCGATCTTCATGGGCATAGCGGCCTTGGCGCTCCTCGTGCTGCTGAACCGCATGGTAACGAACGAGCGCACCGAGATCGGCCTCTTCAAGGCATACGGCTACAGCACTTGGGCCGTCTCTGTGTACTACCTCAAGTTCGCGGTCATTCTTGGAGCGATCGGCGGCATCGCGGGCTGCGTCCTCGGACTATGGATCGCGAAAGGGTTGGTATCGATTTACGTGGGGTTTTTCCAGTTCCCGATCCTCCGTGCGCGGGTGTATCCGCACATCCTTGCGCAAGCGACGGCCATCTGCCTGGCTTGCGCCTTGATCGGCGCCCTCGCGGCCGTCCGCAAGGCCGCAACGATCCAGCCCGCCCAAGCCATGCGCGTGGCGGCGCCCCGGTACGGCTATCGGACCCTGATCGAACGTATACCCGTGCTGTGGCGCATGCTGTCGTTCACGTGGAAAATGGTGATTCGGAACGTCTCACGCTATCGCTGGCGCGCGTTCGCCAGCGTTCTGGGCATTACGGTTTCGGCCGGACTACTTGTCGTGGGGTTCTTCTTCCAGGATGCCATGGACTTCATCATCAGAACACAATACCAGGACATCGAACGTCAAGACCTCCGCGTTTCCTTGACAACCGAGCGAAACAAAAAGGCACTTTACGACCTCGCCCATTTTGCGGGCGTCCGCCGTGTAGAACCGGTGCTCCTATACCCCTTTAGAATCCGAAAGGAGTGGCGCGAAAAGGATATGGCCATTACGGGATTGCCGCACGATGCACAACTCTTCCGGGTGTTGGATGAGAACCGCCGTCCCGTACGCATCGAGGGCCCGGGCATTGTCCTGTCCGACCAAGTGGCTAAACGCCTCGCGGTTGGGCCGGGTGACAAAGTTACCGTGAAGCCTTTAATGGGCCGCGTCACCAAGGAACATGACGTACTTGTGCGTCAGGTGGTGCGCCAGTACCTCGGCATCTCGGCGTACATGGACCTCGATGAGGCCAGCCGGCTTCTGGATGAGCCATTTGTGATGAACGCCGGCCTGATCCGGGTGCAAGCCGGAAAAGAGCGCGACCTGAGCAAGGCGTTCAAGGACGTCCCGGGCATCACATCTTCCGAGATCAAGTCGGACGCCGTGGCCAGCATGAAGGCCACCCTCGAGCAGACAAACTCGATCGTGAACACCTTCCTTGTGGGTTTCTCCGGCGTGATCGCGTTCGCTATCATCTACAACACCACGTTGGTCTCGCTCATGGAAAGGCAGCGCGAACTCGCCTCCCTGCGGGTCCTCGGGTTTTCCATAGCGGAGGTGGGAGCGATCATGTATAAGGAGAACGCGGTCCTCTCGATGGTGGGGATCGGACTTGGCATACCGGTTGGAATGCTGTTGAGCAAACTCATAATAAGCGTTTACGACACGGAATTGTTCCAGATACCGTTCCACATCGAGCCGTTTACGTACGTGCGGATGATCCTTGCCATCAGCTCCTTCGTGCTGCTGGCGAATCTGGCTGTACGCCGGAGGATCCGTGCCTTGGACATGGTGGAAGTCCTCAAGACTCGCGAGTAGGATTCCGTAAGCGTGCCTTCTCCGAAGGCAGCGCCACGCGCGCGTATGACGCACGCATCCCGGGCGCGGTTTCGGAGAACCCGGCCCTACTGTTGCGAGCAGGAGATCCGATTCGATGAGACGCATTGCTGTCTGGACCGTGGTGACAATCGCCGTCGGGACGATTGCGTTTCTCGCCTTGCGTCCGTCGCCTCTGGCCGTCGACATCGAGCCCGTCACGCGGCAGGATATCCGGGCATATGTCAGCGAGGACGCAAAGACGCGCCTACACGACAAGTACGCGGTCGATATGCCCATCTCCGGCACACTCGAACGAATAGCCCTCGAAGTCGGCGACCGAGTCGAGAAGGGTCAGCCCCTAGCCCACATCGATCCCTTCGACCTCGAGCAGCAGATCAAGGGGCTCGAGGCCCTCGTCGAACAGGCGCGGGCACAAATAAGAGGGGTCGATGTTGCGAAGCCCAAGCCCGAGGACTTTGCCTCGGCGGCCCTACGCGTGAAGCAGAGCAAGGACAGCCAGGGCATGGCTGGCCACGAATATGATACCGCTGATATAAACCTGACGGAGGCAAAGCGTAACTACGAGCGCCTCAAGGCGTTACGCGAACAGGGCGCCGTCAGCCAAGCCCAATTGGACGATGCAGAACGCGTCTACAAGGGACTGATCGAGACGGTCAAACGACTGTCCCTTGCCGAGAAGGCTGCCGGGAAAACGCGGCAACTGGCGGAACTGGCCGACAAGCGCGTCAATGAATCGGTGAATGACAATGAATACCAGCGCGACGTGTACCGCGCCGACATGGAGCGTCTTGCGTCTGAGTTGGCGGTTCTCAAGGGCGATCTCGAGAAAACCACTGTCACCGCGCCCGTCGCCGGCGTCGTCCTCGATAAATACGTCGAAGACACGAGAGTGCTGTCGGCGGGAACTCCCGTTCTCAATATCGGAGACCTCGACAGCATCGAGATCGAGAGCGACATCCTCTCCGAAGAAATCGGCAGCATCGAGGTCGGCGATCCCGTCGAGATCACGGGAAAGGCCCTCGATGATCGAGTGATCCCAGGTAAAGTAAAGCAGATCTATCCCGGCGGCTTTATGAAGGTTTCCGCCCTCGGGATCGAACAGCAGCGCGTCAAAATCCTCATCGAATTCGACAACGCGCCGCTGAAATTGCGTCCTGGAACCAGCGTAGACGTCCGCGTCGTGACCGACGAACGCAAGGATACGCTTGTTGTGCCCGAACGCGCCACGTTTCGCCACGAGGGCAACTGGGCCGTGTTTGTCGTTCGGGACGGCCGGGCGCGACTCCGGCCCGTCAAGATCGGAATCAAGAACGACCAGTGGGCGGAGATCCTTGAAGGGCTCGAACCCCAGGATCGCGTGATCGCCGAAACCAAGAACGAACTCAACGACGGTGTCCGCGTCGTCGGCCTCTACGAATAGCGTGCGATTGAGACAGGCCGCCGCTCGACGAGGCAAACGAAATGAACGCGGCCATCATGGCCGAGGCAGCCTGTCGACCCCGAAATAACACCGCCCAAAGACCCTGGCTGGACCTTGATCAGGCACTATGTTTTTGTGTATGTTGCGTTCTTGCGAGGTCGCGGTCGGGAAAACGCGGGCCGGCTGGTTTCTGGGGCTGCACAAATTACTCGGCCTGTCCGTCGTGTTTCAAGGTATGCATAATGCAAGAGTATCTGTGAACACTCCGGCGCCGGCATAATGAGTCGTGCGCCGGGCGCACGATAAATGGCCGGCGCACATTGTAGGCAGCAACAGCTATGAGTCGTGCGCCGGGCGCACGATAATGGGGTGAAATGCCATGAGCACGGCAAAGCTGACCTTTGATGGACGAGAGTATGAACTGCCCATTATCGTGGGCTCTGAAAACGAGGTTGCGATCGACGTCTCCGAATTGCGCGATGCGTCGGGCGTGATGACCTACGACCCGGGTTACTTCAGCACGGCATCGTGCAAGAGCGCCATCACGTTTATCGACGGCGATAGAGGCATCCTTCGCTATCGCGGTTATCCGATCGAGCAGCTCGCGACGACGGCGAAGTTCCCCACAGTTGCCTACCTGTTAATCTACGGCCATCTTCCGAACGGCAAGGAATCGGCCGATTGGCGCCGGAAGCTCACGTTGAACAGCTACATCCATGAGGATATGCACAAGTTCTTCGAGGGTTTCCCTCCGCAGGCCCATCCGATGGCCATCCTGTCCGCGATGGTGGCCTCGCTTTCGGCTTACTACGCGGACTTTGATGATCCGGACGACGTGGATCTGAACATCGTGCGTCTGATGGCCCAGGCAAAAACCTTCGCGGCGTATTCGTACAAGAAGTCCATCGGGCAGCCGCGCATCTACCCGCGGACCGAGTTCAGCTATTGCGCCAATTTCCTGCGCATGATGTTCGCGACGCCTGCCGAGGAGTACGTCGTCTCCGACGTGTTGGAGGATGCGTTGAACCTGCTGCTGATCGTGCACGCCGACCATGAGCAGAATTGCAGCACCTCGACGGTGCGGATGGTATGCAGCAGCCGGGCCAACCTGTTCGCGGCGGTGTCGGCAGGCATTTGCGCGTTGTGGGGTCCGCTTCACGGCGGGGCAAACCAAGCGGTCATTGAGATGCTCGAGGGCATCCAGCAGGACGGCGGCTACAGAAAGTTCATTGAGCGGGTCAAGAGGAAAGAGGCCCTCCTGATGGGCTTCGGCCACCGCGTCTATAAGAGCTATGACCCGCGCGCGAGGATCCTGAAAGGCGCGATGGATCGCGTCCTGAATGAGCTTGGAATCGACGATCCCCTCGTCGAATTGGCCAAGAACATCGAAGATATTGCGCTGAAGGACGACTTTTTCATCGAGCGGAAGCTTTACCCCAACGTTGACTTCTACAGTGGGATCCTGTACCGGGCGATGGGCATTCCGTCGAACATGTTTACGGTCATGTTTGCGCTGGGCCGCGTACCGGGATGGATCGCGCACTGGCGCGAGATGAGCCTCGATCCATCGCAGAAGATATACCGGCCCCGCCAGATCTACATCGGCCCTCAGGAGCGGGCGTACGTGAATCCTGAGATCGAAAAGGGACGGGGAATCCCGTAGCAGTTTAGAGGAAGAGAGGCTAGAGGAAGAGAGGTTAGAGAAGAGAGGTTAGAGAAGAGATACCGTTGCTAACCGCTTCTTTCTCTAGCCTCTCTTCCTCTCTTCCTCTAGCCTTCCTTCAGCAGCCGAAGCCCGTTGAAGATGACCAAAAGCGAAGCGCCCATGTCGGCGGCGATCGCCATCCAGAGGGTCGCCGTTCCGGCAAGGGCGAGCGTCACGAACAACGCCTTGACCGCGAGCGCGACGCTGATGTTCTGTTGAATCACACGCAGGGCCCTGCGGGAATGCCGAACCAGCCAGGACAGCTTGGTCAAGTCGTCCGACATGAGGGCGATGTCTGCCGTTTCGATGGCCGCGTCCGTGCCGGCGGCGGCCATCGCTATGCCCACCGTGGCGGCGGCCATGGCCGGCGCATCGTTCACACCATCGCCGACCATTGCCACGTGCCCGTACGTGTGCGCGAGTTCCCGGACGGCCTGAAGTTTGTCTTCGGGAAGCAATTCCGCGCGGCATTCGTCGACACCCGTTGTCGCCGCCACAGCGCGGGCCGTGGCCTCATTGTCCCCGGTGAGCATGACAACGCGCCGAATCCCTGCTTCATGGAGATCGCGAACGGCCGCCACGGCGTTGGGACGCACCTCATCCGCGATGCTGATGATCCCGCAAACGTGATGCGCCGTTCCCATGAAGACGACGGAGTGCCCAGCGTCTTCGAAGGCTTCCGCCCTATCGTGCATTTCAGCAGTCTCCGACTCCATCTCGTGGACAAAACGGTGGCTGCCCACCCAGTACTCGCGCCCGTTCCAAACAGCCTGCGCACCCTTTCCCTTCAGGGAACGGTACACCTGCGCGCGCTCGATCGCAATGCCCTGATCCAGGGCCTTCCGGACGATGGCGCGCGCCAAGGGATGTTCGCTTAAGGACTCGATGCCCGCGGCGCGCTCGAGCACCTCCTCGGCGGTATGGCCGTTCAACGGCACGATGCATTGCACCTCGGGACGGCCGTATGTCAGCGTGCCTGTTTTGTCCAAGGCGATCGCATTGAGCCGAGCCGCGGCCTCGAGATAGACTCCGCCCTTGATCAGCACGCCGGCGCGCGCCGCGGCGGCCAACGCAGCCACGATGCTGACGGGCGTCGAGATCACCAAGGCGCACGGGCACGCAATAACGAGGATAACCAGGGCTTCGTAAAACCACCGGCTCCAGCCGCCGCCGAGGATCAGCGGCGGAATCACGGCTATCATCAAGGCAAGCGCCATCATGCAAGGCGTATAGTATCGCGCGAACTTCTCGACCCATTGCTCACTGGGCGATTTGCGCGCCTGGGCCTCCTCAACCATGCGGATGATGCGCGCCAGCGTCGTGTCGCCCGCGGGCCGGGAGACCTTGAACTCGAACGCGCCTTCGTTGTTGATCGTGCCCGCGAAGACCTCGTCGCCCACGTTCTTGGGCACAGGCGCGGATTCACCCGTGATGGGCGACTGGTTGACGGAGGTCGATCCTTTCGTGAGCTCGCCGTCCAGAGGGATCCTGTCGCCGGGGAGCACCACCACGGTCGTACCGGCGGAGATTTCCTCGACAGGTTTCTCCTCGACATCACCGTCATGCGGGCACACGACGCGCGCTTTTCTCGGCGAGAGATCGAGCAGGACCGAGATCGCGCGCCGCGCCCGGCCTACGCTCCACGCTTCGAGCAGCAATGCAAGCGCGAACAGGAACGCCACGGTTGCCGCTTCAAACCACTCACCTATCGACATCGCCCCGATGACGGCGAGCGTCATCAAGAGGTTCATGTCAGGACGAAGTCGCCGCGCCGCCATCACGGCTTTTGGGAAAACGTACCATCCGCCCGTTACGGCAGCCATCCCATAGAGCACGACCGCGGGAAATGGCTCCGGTTCCCCAAAACCAAGCGCGCCGGCAAACCCTTTCAGGGCCGCGTGCACCGCGAAGGCGGCACAGACGCACACGAGACTCGCACCGCACATGATCGTCCGGCCATGCGTTTCCCAGAAGGGCGCGCCCGAACCCGAGCCCGGCCTGCCGAGTGCGTCATTCCACGGTTCCGCATCCAGACCCGCCCTCCGAACAGCCTCTCTGATGCGATCGGGGGTGACGGAAGGGTCGACGGCCTCGATCGTCATTCTCGCGTTCAGCAGATCGAACCCCAAACGCTCCTCCGCGCCGACCAGCGGAACCAACTCGCGTTTAAGAGCGGCGATCTCCTCCGCGCAATCCATTCCTTTTATTCTGAACGCCAGACGACTCATACAGTGCGGATCCACGATGCAGCGTACAAGGCTACGGGGTCACCACGCGCCTTCACTCTATGTCGAAACACCGGCGGCCTTATCGGCCATTCCACTTAGCTAGCGCGCCAATGAAATCGGTGAAGCAATTCCGCTTCGAAAGCAGCTTACTGAGGTTCTTGGGATTCTCCTGCCAAGCTGCGGCACGGGCATAATCCGGGTAGGCGCGCTCGAGTCTCTTGAAAGCGGCCGTATGAATCCGTTGGCGGCCTGAGGGCAACTCCTCGATGCCCAGGAACGCATGCAGCATCTCATGGAACACGATGTACCGGACGAAATATGCGGGCATGAATGCTTGGTCGAGCAACGGATGAACCCGAATAAGGTTTTCCCGCGGGTAGTAACTTCCGAACCGTATCGAACGCCGCCGCCGGAACTCGGGCATGCGCCCCCATGTGATCGCGGCGCTCACGGCGCCGGAGAAATGCCGGTGGTTCAACTCGTCGAAGATAGCCCTGAGATCGAAGTGGGTCCCGCGCGTTTCCGTGCGCGCAGGGCCTCTGCGGCAAAGGATCTGATGATCGTTTGCACGAATGTACGCGTCCAGCAGACCGTTGCCGTTCCGGGAACGCGGCGACTTCACCCAGAGGGCCAAGGCGCGAACGACCTCTGGAGGCGCCGAAAGGAACATGCGGTGCAAGCGGAGCCGCGCCGTGGTGCGCAAACGGTCGTACTTCACGGACATCATCGTCGTGGTGTTGTCCGTAATCGTCAGTAAGACGTGGATCCCGCAGTGTGACGCAAGGGCATGCTGAAACGCCTTCCGTTCCTCGAAGGCATCGACGGCACTCACGCGGGGAACGACCTTCGGCCTCGCAACGACTTCCGGTTCAGGAGAAGCCGACTCGTCCCACGCGAACTCGAGCTGTTCAACCGCACTACGCTTCTTCAACACGGGCATTTTCGCAGCAGGCCGTTGCTCCAATCGGAACGGCTGCGACAAACCTCGACATCCGGTTCATATCAAGAGACTAGCCGACACCGAATACGTTGTCAAAAACAACCGGCTAGAAGAAGAGAGGCTAGAGGAAGAGAGGAAGAGAGGAAGAGAGGCTAGAGGAAGAAGCGTGTAGCAACAGTATCTCTTCTCTAACCTCTCTTCCTCTCTTCCTCTTTTCCTCTCTTCCTCTCTTCCTCTTTTCCTCTCTTCCTCTCTTCCTCTTTTCCTCTTTTCCTCTCTTCCTCTCTTCCTCTAGCCTCCAGCCTATTCTTGACACTCCGAAAGCTGTCATGCACAATGCGTTCACACCTGCGAGCGCGATGGCGAAGATGATCGGGATAATCTTCAAGGCATTACGAGTTTATCAGTGGTCGAAAAATCTGTTGGTTTTTGCGGCACTGATCTTCGCGCAACAGATCCATCTCCCCCACCAAGCGCTCAAGAGCCTCGTCGCTTTCGCGGCTTTCTGTGCGGCATCAAGCACGATGTACCTTTTCAACGATCTCATAGACATCGAGAGCGACCGCGTCCACCCGGAAAAGCGGATGCGGCCCGTGGCCAGCGGCGCACTGAGCTACGGCGCCGCCGTCGGCCTTATCATTCTTTTGCTGATGGTCAGCCTCGGTTTGGGTGCGGCCCTCGGCATGGGGTTTCTCCTCACGGTTCTTTTCTACCTTGTCCTGACCGTGCTGTACACGCTGGCGCTAAAGAAGGTCGTGGTCATCGATGTCGTGATCGTCGCGATTGGGTTTGTGGTGCGTGCGATGGCGGGGGCCGTGGCGCTCGACGTGACGTTCTCGAACTGGCTGGTGGTGTGCACGATGTTTCTCGCGTTATTTCTCGCCATCAGCAAACGGCGGCACGAGATGCGCAGCCTTGCCTTGAACGCCGCAGACCACCGCGAGGTGCTGGGCCACTACACCATCTCCTATCTTGACGCCCTCATCCTGCTGGTTGCGGGTTCTACGCTCATCACGTACACCATTTACACTTGCTCGCCGGAGATCGTTGTACGGCTCGGTACGGACAAACTGTATCTGACACTCCCGTTCGTCGTATACGGCCTGTTTCGGTATCTCTACCTCGTGCAGACTGACGCCGAGGGTGGGGATCCGAGCAGCACGCTTTTCAAAGACAGGCCCCTGGGGGTGACCGTGCTTCTGTGGGGGCTGACCTGCGCGCTCATCATATACTGGAAGGTGCTCATCAGGTTCGTGGGCGGTCATCCGTAAAGGGGCGATGGAATGAGCAAGGAAGCCGGGCCCGATGTCATGGATCGAGTGGGCGCCATCATCCTTGGCGGCGGGCGCGGCACGCGACTGTATCCGCTCACGGCCATGCGCGCAAAACCCGCTGTGCCCTTGCTGGGACGGTACCGCCTCGTGGACATTCCCCTCAGCCTTTGCATCCACGCAGGCATAAAACGCATCATGGTGCTAACGCAGTTCAACAGCGCCTCGCTCCATCGTCACATTCACAACAGTTATCAGTTCGACCACTTCTCGAAAGGATTTGTCGACATACTTGCCGCTGAACAGACCATGGAAAGCGGCGATTGGTACCAGGGTACGGCCGATGCCGTCCGCAAGCAGCTCCGCCAGCTCCACAGCCTGGAAGCCGACCATTACCTCATCCTTTCCGGCGACCATCTGTACAGCATGGATTACCGGGCTCTGATGAAGACCCATCTCGATAACGACGCCGATATCACTGTCTCGACGCTGCCGGTCTCAGCGGAGACGGCGCATTCGTTCGGCATCACGAATGTCTTCAAGAACGGACGCATCCGCGAGTTCGTCGAGAAGCCTTCCACGCGCGAGCAACTGGCCGGCCTGATCACGCCGCCGCACTTGTTCGCGCGATTCGGCATCAAGACCGAGAAGCCCTATCTCGCGTCGATGGGCATTTACGTTTGCCGCGCGAAGGTTCTCCGGGAGATCCTCGAGGCGCGCACTGAATGGATCGATTTCGGCAAGCACGTGATCCCGAATTCGCTGCGCGAGCGCCGCGTTTACGCGCACCTTTTCGACGGATTTTGGGAGGACATCGGAACCGTCCGTTCCTACTACGAGGTGCACATGCGCATGGTCTCCCCGAACCTGCTGCTGCCCGTGTTCGACCCGCGCTACATCGTGTACACGCACCCGCGCTACCTGCCCGGCTCGTGTTTTCGGGACGTCCGTATCATCGACTCAATGATCTGCGAGGGATGCAGATTGAGGGAGGCGGTCATCAAGAACTCCGTCGTCGGCATACGCAGCATCGTCCGGTCGGGCGCACGCATCGAGCGCAGCGTCCTTATGGGCGCCGACTACCTCGAGGACGAGGCGGGCATTGGGCAGCCCATGCCGCTCGGGATCGGAGAGAACTGCACGATCATCAATGCCATCATCGACAAGAACGCCCGCATCGGGAAGAACGTCGTCATCCGCGGCTCGAAGAAGCTCCGCCCTGACGACGGACCCGGGTACGCCATCCGGGATGGAATCGTAGTGATCATGAAAAACGCCATCATTCCCGACGGCGCCCGGATCGGGTAGAAGAGGCTGCATGCGCCGCTCGGAAACCAAGGAATTCCGCTGGGTCGAAGGGCTGGCGCTGCTTCTCACCTGCATAGCCATGCAGCTTATCACCGAGGTCATGACCCAATGGGGAACCTACTTCTACTCGCCGCCGGAAGGGAATCCCGACCGCCTGTTCGTGCCCATCGCCCTTGCGGGAACCATGTTCGCGATCACGTACATTTTCTCGGCGTTTGCGGACCCGCTGTGGGCTCTGTGGTCGGACAAGACGCCGAGTCGTCCGGGGCGCTGGCGATTCCTGCCCATTACGGGCCGGAGACGCCCGTTCATTTTCTGGGGGTCCCTCGGCGTGACTGTCACCGGGATCTTATTCTGGTATCCGCCCGTGGCCGACATGTCGACGGTCAACTTTTTCTACGCCACGGGAATCTTGTGCATTCATTGGGCCATCTTCACATCGATGTGCTCGGTGCCGTTCAACGCCCTCGCGCCGGAGATCGCCCGCAGCGACGCGGCCAGAGTCAAGATCGGAACTTGGATGGCCGCGGGCATGATTCTCGGCCTCGCGATTGCGGAGATCGCACCGGGAATTCTCGTGGACACCTTCGATCCCTCGCGGACAAGAGTCGGTCCCGCCAACGCGGCGCGGGCCATCGCCGCCGTAGAGGCCGACCGCACATTCGGCCCCCTTCTCAACACCTCCGAGTGGCTTATCGAGGGCCCGTCACGAGAAACCAGCGACATTTTCTCGGCCTTCAAGGCCTACCAGCGCAACTCCGTTACGCCGGTCGGATTCCAGCGTACCGCTATCTTGTTCTCCATCATTGCGCTTCTGTTCTTCCAGTTTACCGTGTGGACCGTGCACGAGCGGTACCAGTCCACCGAGGCGTCAATGAAAACTCCCCCTCTCCGCGTCATAGCGCAGGCCTTCTCGAACCGCGTGTTCCTTCGCTACGTATCCATCTTCTTCCTGTTCAACCTCGGCTACCTTGGTGTCCAGCGCGTTCTGCCGTATTGGGTCACCATCGGGCTGCACGGGTCGACGAGCACGGTCTCCATTCTGATGCTGCCTTACATAGGCGCGGCATTTGCCGCACTCGCCTTGACGGGCGTCCTTGCGAGGTTCGTCCCGATCAAGTGGCTGCTGTTCGCGGCCCTGACCATCATCACCACGGGCCTGCCCACGATGTACGTGATCCCGAACCTCTCCATCGACGTCTCCGTCAAGATCGTGCTCGGAGCGCTTCTGTTCTCCTATTGCGGCATAGGGCAAGGTATGCAATACATCCTGTTGACCCCAATGATCGGGCAGATCATCGATCTCGATGAGATAAAATCCGGGGAGCGCCGCGAAGCCGTGTATCAGAGCGTCAGCGGCCTGGCCTGGAAGGGTTCCCAGGCATTGTCCGTCTACGTCGCCACTCTCACGATGAGCGTTTTCGGGAACTCGGTCGACAACCCAACCGGCATCTACCTGGTGGGCCCGATTGCGGCGCTTTTCGGCCTTCTCGGCCTGACAGTCTGCTGGACGTATCCGGTACTGCACGTCACCAAGCAGCCCCTCAAGACAAGCGCACCGCAATCCTAACACTCGGGATCTTGCGGGGAAGGAGCTAGTCCGGGATGTCACCGCTCTGTTGTTAGGCGTGAAGCCGCATCTTCAAATCCGCCATGGAGAGCGCATGGCGCGGGTCAACATTCCGTCCGCCGCGGCATCATCGAGGAACCGCTCGTTTTTCGGATCCCAACGGAGCCTGCGCCCGACCTGGACCGCGATATTGCCGAGATGGGCCACGCTGATCGAACGATGAGCCACCTCAACCGGAGCGGCCGTTGTTCGACGCGACTTGATGCACTCCACGAAGTTCGCATAATGATCCGAACTTTTGTACAGGTGGATCTCGTTGGGGCCGATGGTCTCTTTCCGGAGCGACGCCGGATTCGTGCCGCCTTCGAGGACAACGGAACCGTCGGTTCCCTCGAACTGTACGCCGAGGGGGAGCTTGCTGGATACGAACATCGTATAACCTTCCGCATAAGTGCATCGGAACTCGAATTCGACGGCGGTATTGTTCAACCAACCGTTCGGGAAAACGCCGGTTCCTTCCACTTCGAGGGGTCCCGTGTGCTCAGTGCCCATGCCCCAATGCGCCATGTCGATCATGTGCGCGCCCCAGTCCGTCATCTGGCCGCCGGAATAGTCCAGGTTCCAGCGGAACGTGAAGTGGCATCGGCGCAACGTGTATGGCGCCCACGGCGCCGGACCCAGCCAGCGGTCGTAATTGAGGTTTGGCGGCGGGGCGGTGATAGGGTTGTCGGGAAGGGCAAGCGTTTGGCCCGCGGGCAGCCCGACCTTGATGGTGTGCAGTTTGCCAATCCGGCCATTCCGGACCAGCTCACACGAGAAACGGCACTTGTCCGACGAGCGCCGCTGGCTGCCGCATTGGAAGACCCGCCCGTAGCGTTGGACCGCGTCGGCCATCGCGCGGCCTTGTCGGATGTTCAACGACAACGGTTTCTGGCAGTAGATGTCCTTGCCGGCCTTGGCCGCCTCGACGACTATGATGCCGTGCCAGTGGTCCGGCGTGGCGATGCCCACCGCGTCGATATCGGGCCGCGCGAGCAGCTCGCGAAAATCAACGTACTCGCCACATCCCATGAATGTGCCGGCGGCCGTTCGGGCGGCATAATACGTGTTGACCGCTTCGACCGCGGCCGAGCGGCCCCGATACCAGCCCCGCTCATAGTTCGCGCTGCCCGCGTCGACGTCGCATATCGCCACCATCTGGACATCACGACGCGCCATCAGTGCGCGCATGTCCCGATCACCCTGGCCACCCACACCGATAACGCCCATTGTGATGCGCTCACTTGGCGCGGGACGGCCATCCTTCCCCAGTGCCGACGCAGGGACGATGTATGGACCTGACACGACCGCTGCAGCAGCGCCCAGGAACCGCCGTCGCGTCCACTTGTTGACGTACTTCATACGTCCTTTATCTCTAGTTGCATTCCGCTTCGAGCGGTCCCGCAAGCTCTTTCAGGAAGAACAGGCGCCCTGCCAGTGTCGGCATGAACGTGCTCGGGATCCACGGCGTGGGCGGATGATGAAGCGTCGCCCAGAGTGAAAGTCCCTGCCACATCATACCGCGGCCCAGCGCGCCGTCGGCCCCACCGATGATCCGATCCGACTTCAGGAAAAGTCCGGGTCCGATGGTGTTGGCGGTCGCCGGCACGAGTGTCGTCCGGCTCTTGAAGCTCGTGATGGCGTTCTGCTCGATAGTCATGGGATGTAGCTTCGCTCCAAGCCGGTACTCCTGCGACTTCCACCGACTCAGG
>Ga0315274_10003038_pt1 | contig 24976 bp, 16 predicted proteins | sample YL17G02_20_MG_FD_203700 | JGI IMG/M metagenome (GOLD analysis project Ga0315274, IMG submission 203700) | Sediment microbial communities from Yellowstone Lake, YNP, Wyoming, USA - YL17G02_20 | ecosystem: Environmental > Aquatic > Freshwater > Lake > Sediment | place: USA: Wyoming | collected...
ATGCTGCGCGGCTGGCAAGGGTACTTCTCTCAGGGCTATCCCGCGGACGCCTACCGGGACGTGGACAGCTACACTCTACGGCGGCTGTGTACCCATCTGGGCCGACGCAGCCAGCGGGCGTACAAGAGACCGGCAGGCGTGACGTGGTGGGCTCACCTGCAACGGCTGGGGTGGACTCCGCTGCAAAAGCGGCCGGTCAAGGCGTGACAGCCGAACGACGAACGATCCGTGAGAGCCGGATGCGGGAAATCCGCCCGTCCGGTTCGACGAGGGGGGACTGAGCGACTCTCCGGTCGCTCAGTCCTCTACTCTACCGTCCATCTGCGGTTTCAGTACTGAAAACGGGCGCGGGCACACCGGTCCGCGTGCTCATGCCGGCTGATTCCACTTGTGATCTGTCATCATCCTCACCTTCCGGGGGCCAAAACTTAAGCGTTGGGGGCATGGAGCCGATAAACCCGTAGGTATCTACGATTTACTGTTTACGATTTGCGATTTGGGGGCGCAGTGTCCGGACGGATCCGGCTCATCGGTTCGCGACGTCAATAGTAAATCATGAATGATAAATCATAAATCGCAAAGGGGTGCCGGCGTCATGAGTAGCATTCGCAGAGTAGGCTTGCTATGGGCCGTTGTCGGCTTGAGCTTTGCGGGATGCACCAACAAGCTCCTCGACCCGACGCAAGTTGGGCGGTTCCGGCCCACGCCGGCCGTCAACGTCATTCTCGATTCCTTGGGCGTGGCAGAGGAGGCCCCGGTGGCCTGGGACACTGCGGAGGAGCCTCGGCCCAAGGATGTCGTGGCGCAGAAGGGCGACTACGCCCTGCGGCCGGGCGACCTCGTGCAGATCTCGATCTACGAGCTGTTCCAGGAGGGAGTCCCGCTGGTCAGCCAGTTCCTTGTCTCGGAGACCGGCAAAATATCGATCCCCGAGGTTGGCTTGGTGCAGGCGGCGGGACTGACCGAGAACCAATTGGAGGAGGAGATCAAGCGGGTTCTGTCGCCGAACATCCTGAAGGAGCCCACGGTGACGGTGATCCTGCTGGATTCCCAGCAGCGGACGTTCTCGATCCTGGGCAACGGGGTGCCGCGGCCGGGTCGATACCTCATCCCCCGTTACGATTTCCGGCTGACCGATGCGTTGGCCACGGCGGGCGGCCCCATGCAGTTCAATGTCAGCTACGTCTATGTCTCGCGAAAAGACGATGCGCAAGCCGCACCTGCCGGCGTTGGCACGGGCAAGCCTGCCACGGGGCCGGAACTGCAATTGGTCGAGCCGCCATCGAACGGGCAAGAGGGACAGGGGCAACCACCCGCATCGCCACAGCCTCAGCCGCAGCCTTCCGTCATCCCCGCTTCAAGAGGCGAGATCCCCGAGCCCAAGGAGCCGGCGGAGAAATTCGAGCTCGAGAGAGAAATGCTCGATATGATCGCGCCGTCGGCTCGCAAGAACAGTCTTCCGGTCAATACGGAGGTCGCCCCGACTGCCGCGCCGAACAAGAAGAAGGACGAGGGTGTTACAGCCACGGTGATGCCATATGGTTTCCAACTCCTCGTGCCCCCGCAAGCACCGGAAGACAAGCCGCCACGCGTGCAGGACATCGTCCACACGCCGATCGTGCTGGCTGATGAACCTAACAAGCCTGGGCAGGCGGCCTCGCCCCAACTAAAACCGGGGGAGCACTATGACTGGGTCTTCCGCAACGGCCAGTGGGTGCCGCAGCAGGTCAAGCTCGGCACGGAGCCCCGCCCAAAGCCTCCGGAGAGCAGCGAGGGCGGACAGACCGAATGGGTCTATCGCGATGGCCAGTGGGTCCAGATCCGAAAGGGTGAAACGGCGGTGGTGGCGGCGCCGCCGGCCGGCCCTGAGATCCGTGGGCCGACGCTGCCGCTGGACGGTGAGGAACTGCCGCCGGAGATCGAGTGGGAGCAGGCGATGCAAAGCCGCGTGCTCAGAATCCCCGCCGAGAAGCTGCTGGCCGGCGATCCGCGGTATAACGTCGTGGTCAAGCCGGGGGATACGGTGTACGTGCCGGTTGACATCATCGGCGAGTTCTTTATAATGGGCAACGTAAACCGCAGTGGGGTGATCAATATCACCGGCCGGCCGATGACTCTGAAGATGGCCATCGCGGCGGCCGGCGGACTCGGACCTCTGGCGTGGCCGAAGAACGTCGAGGTCATTCGACGGATCGGAAAAGAAAAGGAAGAAATCGTCATGGTGGATCTGGACAGGATCGCAGCGGGAGAGCAGCCCGATTTCTTCATCAAGCCCCACGACCTGATCAACGTCGGGACCCACCCCAGCGCTCGCTGGCGGGCTGTCCTGCGCAACGCATTCCGGGCAGCCTACGGCTTCGGCTTTGTCTATGACCGCAACTTCGCTGACGCGGACTATGGGAAAGGTTTCGTCCTGCCGCACTGGCTGTGACGAAGGCACGGGGGTATGGCTCAGACGCTTGGTTCGTCACCGACCTGGGGGCATGGCATGGACCCATCCCTGCAGGATCGCCGATGGGGCGAGCTCGGGCTGCACAGTTACTTGAAGATGGCGATCCTCGCGGTGTTGTTCTGCTTTCTGTTCCGTGGCGAGTTGAAGGAAGCGGTCTATCTTTGGCTGACGGACGCGAGCTGGTCGCACGGATTCCTGATCCCGTTGTTCAGCCTGTACTTCATCAATCAGCGGCGCCGGGAGATCCTGAGCCTGGAGTATACCCGGGACCCGCTGGCCGAGCTGTTGCGTGGCCGCTGGCCCGGCCGCCTGCCTGCAGGCCAGACCCGGCCGAATTATCTGGGCCTGCTATTGCTGCTTGGCATACTCGCGTTCTACGCGTTCAACGTGGTGAGTCCTTCCGGGTACGCCTATTTCAGGCCGCTGTCGGTGATTGCCGCCCTCGGGGCGGTCGTTCTGTTTCTGGGCGGATGGCGACTGGTCCGGCATACGTGGCTGCCGATGGCATTTCTGGTATTCGCGGTTCCTTTGCCGCGGCGCTACTATGAGGGCATGACGATCCCCTTGCGGCAAATCGCCGCCTCGGTGGCCACGGCATTGCTGAATCTGCTCCACGGGGTGGACGCGACAGCCAATGGCGTCGTGATTGACATCGTGTACAAGGGGCATCGGCTGGAGCCTGCGCTGGACGTGGCGGAGGCATGCAGCGGCATGCGGCTGCTGATGGCTTTCGTCGCCTTGGGAGTGGCGATGGCCTATTTGCACTATCGGCCGATGTGGCAGCGGGCGGTTCTGCTGTCAAGCACCGTGCCGATCGCCATGCTCTGCAATATCGTTCGTGTGACCGTGACGGGCTTCATCTATGTTCTGGCTGAGCCAAAGTACACACAGGGCATTTACCATGATATGCTCGGTCTGGCCATGCTGCCGCTCGCGTTTGCTCTCTATGGCTTGCTCGCGACATTCATGTCGAGCCTGTTCGTAGATGAGGAGGAAGGCCCCGGCGGCGACAACGTGATTGTGAGGAGGCGGGCCTCGGGATGAACCGAACCGGAGAGAACAAGGCGGCTTATCTGCAACCGGCATTTCTGATCTGCGCGATTGTCCTTGGGCTGGCCGGGGCCGGCATGTCGGTGGCCGAGAAACAGCTCGGCCTCTACCTGAAGAAAGAGCCGTTGCCTCTGAAGAAGCCGCTCGCCTCGATGGATGAGACGAAGCTGGCCCCGTACCAGGTCGTGGCCAAGCTGAGCATCGAGAACAAGGAGGTATTGGAAGAGCTCGGGACCCGGGACTACATCCAGTGGGTTTTGGAGGACCCCCGTGCCCCTGCGGATAGCGCCGTGCGGAACGTGCTGCTGTTCATCACGTACTACGAGCTTCCGGATCGCGTGCCTCATGTGCCGGAGGAATGCTACACGGGCAGCGGGTATCGCCGGCTGACCACCGACGGCGTTGCTTTCCAGGCAGGTGCGCCGGGCCCAATCCAGAGTATTCCCGGAACGTATCTTCTCTTTGGCGCCTCGGCCGGCGACGTCCTGCAGGGCGGGGGACAGTTCCCGGTCCTGTACCTGTTTCGCGTCAACGGGGAGTACGCGGGCAACCGGGACAATGCCCGCCTGGCCCTGAACAAGAATCTCTTCAGCAAGCACGCGTACTTCTGCAAAATCGAGCTGGCCTTCAACCAGGGGCATATCGCTCCGGCAAAGGCGGCCGCCGTGGAGGCAAGTGAGAGGCTCTTGAGTGTGGTTTTGCCCATCCTGGAGCAGGAACATTGGCCGGATTGAAAGGGAACGGCAATGGCGAGAAGACGTCTCAATAAGAAAGTCGCGTTGATCGGCTCGACGGTGTTCCTGCTGCTGGCGCTGGCGGCCGTGGCGGTCATCCTGAAGCTGAGTCGCAATCCGGCCCAGTTCATCGCCGACGGCGATGCCGCCATGGCGGCTGGCGACTACGAGTCGGCTCGGCGAAACTACAGCAGAGCGGTCGGCCTGACACGGTCGTCGCAGGACAAGATCGATCTGTACTTCAAGTTGGCCGATGTGTTCGGCCAAATGCAGGACTGGCGAGGCATCCAGGCGTGCTGGCAGCAGATTGTCACGGCGGACCCGCAGAACCTGCGGGCGCGGGTCGGCCGGCTTAAACACGCTTACATCCAGGCGGACAGTCTCAGCGGAATCGGACAGAGTCTGAATGAGTACTGGGACGATGTGCTCAAACAAACGGAGGAGTTGATGGATGTCGCCCAGAGCGTCGGTGTGCTGAGCGAGCCGGTGGCGCGATGGGAGCCGCCATTTGGGGCCGCGGAGGAATCCCGTTGGGGTGGGGGCATCACGCGGCTGGGTCCGTGTCTGCACTTCATCCGGGGTCGAGCCGCGTTCGAGATGGCCAGCCTGGGGTCCGGGACGTCGCCGGATGAGCTGCTGGAACAGGCGCGGGGCAGCTTCCTGAAAGCCAAAGAAGTGGACCCCAATAATCCTGATATCTACTACTACCTGGCGCAAGTGGTCCTGCAGAAGGGCGAGAACGCCGCATCGCGGGGCAACCTCGAACAGAGGGACGTGGCGGCCAAGCAGGCTACGGAGATCCTGACGGAGGGCGTAAAGGCGAGCGGGAACGCTCCGCAGGCCTGTATCAATCTCGTGACGCGCAAGTTCGCCGCGGCGAGAACCGGCGGAGTTGCGGCAGCGCGAGCCCAGATGCAGGCCCTGCAGGCGGAATACCAGGGGCTCGCTGAGAAGTTCCCGGAGAATGCGAATGTATCCGCTACGGTGGCGGAATTCTACTCGGTGTACTCCGCGTACCTGGGCTCGACGACGGCGGCGGAGGCGCTGAATCACGCGATCGAGGCGGCGGAGAAGGCGGGCACCCTGGATAAGAGCAGTGTCTTGTATGCGAGATTCACTTCACGGCTGTACTATCGCAAGTATTCGCTGTTTGCGGATGAGGCGGCACTGAACAGGGCGATCGAGTTTGCCGAGCAGGGTCTCAAGCTGCCGGGCGCACAGGACGTCGCCGGGCCGCGCCAGTACGCCAGGCAGGCTGCCAGACTCGCCTTGAACGCCTTTCTCACCCGGTGTTACGTGGGACGCATGCTGACTCTGGACAAGTCGTCGCCACAGATGGCGGAACTGCTCGCCAGGGCGGAGGCGGCGGTGCACGAGATCGAGCAGATTCGCGGCAGCGGCCAGAACCCGCAGGTGGTCATGTGGCAGGGAATGCTCGATCTGGTCAAAGGCAGTACCAGCAAGGCCATCAAGAGTCTCTGTGCCGCCTACGAGCAGATCAAGGCGTCCAGTGCGCCCCAGGAGCGGGACGCATTCCTCTCCTGCACGCTTGCCGACATCTTCAAGGGGACGACGGAGATCGGGGCTGTCGTCGAATTCCTTGGCTCGGCCCTCGGCGCGGGAATCATCGACACGAAGCCCAGCGTGCTTCTCGATTATGGCGAGGCCCTCCTCCAGGCGAGGTCCTATGACATGGCCCTGAACGCCGCCAGCATTTTCGACGAGAGGTTCGGGCAGACGCAGAGGAGCAAGGTGCTGCATGTCGGGGCCCTGATTGGAAAGGGACACATCCCCGAGGCGGAAGAGGCGATCTCCCGGCTGGACTCCAAGGACCCCAATGTGTTGCGGCTTGGCGTGAGCCTCGACCGGGCCAAGAGCGCGCAGCTTCGCATCGCGTTTCGCCAGCAGCGTACGAATGAGGATTCTTCAATCACGTTCACGCCGGCCAAGGGGGACGACACAGGCAACGCTGCACAATCCGTGGAGACGTTGGCCGCGGAATTGCGCAACTGCGAACGCCATCGGGCGGACCTCACGCTCCAGTTGCTCAAGGCAGCCCCGGCGATCGTGGATGAGCAGGACGTCGCACAGCTCTGCGAATCCCTGATCGCGCAAAAGGAGGTCGCTGTGGCTCGGGAGATCGTCGACGCATTCCTCAAGCACTCCCCGGAGAGCGTGGAGATACTGTTCTGCAAAGGACTGCTCTCGGAGCCCGACCCATCGGACTGTCCGGAATCCAAGCGTCGGGAGATCCGCGAACAGGCGATTAACGGCATCCAGGACCTCCTGCGACGCTCGATCGAGCTTGGCTTGTTCTACCAGCAGCAGGAGCAGTTGGACAAGGCCGCGGCCCAGTGGAAAGAGGTGCTCAACGCCACAACTGCAAAGGCCGCCGGGGGGGAGCCGGCGTACCTGCGCGCCAAGCAACTGAGTCCGCGTCATGAGGCGGCCAGCTACCTGTTCGACTTGGCGCGGCGCGAGAAGGATTGGAGCCTTGCGGAGGAAGTGGCCAAGATTGCCCGCCAGGACAATCTGGATGACTGCGGCGGGTATCTCTTCGCCGCCCGCCTGGCGTTTGCCAAGGGCGAAAACAAGGATGCGCTGTCCCATCTCGATGAGTGTTTGCGGCAGCGGCCGATCTTCTCCTATGGGTACCTGCTGCGAGGCAACGTCCAGGCTGCATTGGGCAATCAGCTTGCCGCCATCGAGGACCTCAAGAAAGCCGCCAGCCTCAATCCGATGGATTCTCTTGTGGCCAAGGTCCTGGCGAATGCGTTGTACGTGCGGAACAGCCAGTTCGGCGACAAACGGTCGTCGGAGCAGGAGCTGGAGGCCAGACAGGCCCTTGAACGGGCCATTCGCCTGGACCCGCGGGACATCAATCTGTTGACTGTCTACGCCAATATGGTCGGCAGAGACGAGCCATTGAAAGCCCTGGCGCTGTACCAGACCATTCAAGCCAATTCGCCGAGCGTGCCCCATGCGGTGATGCTCGGGAAGATGGCAACGCAGATCGCGTCGAAGGAGACGGATGAAGCGAGGAAGCGGGCGATCTTCGCGGTGGCCGAGTCGGCTTTCCAGCAGGCCAGAAAGATGGAGCCGGGCAATCCACCCATGCTCGAGAGCTATGCCGAGTACTACCGGGCCAGAGGAGAAGACGACAAAGCGACGCAATTGCTCGCGGAGTCCAGGGACAGCCGGCTCCTGTGGCGTCACTACTTCCGTACCGGGCGGCTCGATGAGGCCGTCAAGCTCCTGCAGAAGATGTACGGCGAGCCGGCGAATCGGGTGGACGCCCTGAAGGGCCTGATTCTGATCGCCGAGGAGACCGCAAATGCGGACAGTGTGAAGAAATACTCGGAAGAGCTGCTGACCCTCGAGGACAACCTGTCAAACCGAATGGGCCAGATTCGGGCCTACCTCGATGTCGGGCTGGTGCAGGAGGCGCAGCCTAGGATACAGAGTTTCAAGGAGAAGTATCCCGATGAGCCGCGAATCCTCCTGATGGAAGCGTTGCTTGCGAAACGGCAGGGGGACCTGGATCGGGCCTTCGATCTGGTGAACCGGAACCTGCAGAGCAATCAGGACAATGCCGCCGCATGGAGGTTGCACGGCGAGATCGCCTTCTTGAAGGGGGACAATGACCAGGCGGTGGCCGATCTGAAAAAGAGCAGATCACTGGAAGATGATCCGGTGACGACCACGATGCTGGCCAAGGCGTACCTGTGGGCAGGCCGAAATGAGGATGCCATCTCCGAGCTCAAGGGCATTCTTGACAAGGCGGAGACTGTGCGGGAGGCAAGATCGCTGCTGGAGACTATCTACCTGAAGCTCGATCGCAACGACGCCGTCAGACAGCTCTATGCCGATACGCTGGCGCAGGACCCGGAAGACGTCGAGTGGCTCAATCGCGCTGCGGCCTTTGCGATCAACCATCGCGAGTATGCGCGGGCGGAAGAACTGTACGAAAAGGCCTACAAGCTCCAGCAGCGGGACGTGGCGAATCAGCCACTGACCGAGGCCGTGCGCGATCTACATTTCGCCGCCGCACTGGATGGCTATCTGCTCTCGCTGATTCTCGGAGCCGGCGAATCTGCCACTGTGGGCGCTGCATGGCATCCGGAGAAGCTTGCCAAGGTTCTCGATGAGGGCGGCAAATACGTCGGGACTTCCTATGGTGCGGCCGCTCTCTGCCGCATGGCGGAGGCGAAGAAGAAAATCGGGGATGTGGAGGCCGCCCGCGACTACTGCCGACAGGCTGTCGACAAGGCGTGGGGCGACGAGCGGGTGGCGGTGGATGTGCTGCTGCGGGTCTACCTGCTGATGGGCAGCGACGAGGTCTCGAAATACTGCAATCAGAGGCTCCGGACGGCCCCGAACTCCGTGGCCGCCAACTACACGATGTTCAACCTCGCCAAGGTCAAGGACGATTATGACGGCGCTGTCAACTATATCGACAGGTGCATCGCATTGTGCCCGCCGGAGATTTCCCAGCACACGGAATACATAGCCCAGAAGGCGCAGATCCTGGCGATCGCCCACAAGAAAACTTCCGATAATGCGTATCTGGAAAAGGCGATCGGCGTCTATGAAAGTCTGCTGGAGAAAACGCCGAAGAACAATAACAGTGTCGTTTTGAACAACCTGGCGTACATGTTGGCCCAGAGCAATCGGAGGCTCCCCGACGCATTGGAGTACGCGAAGAAGGCATTGGAGCAGAAGCCGGACGAGGCCAACTACCTGGATACGTACGCCTATGTTTTGTACAGAAACGGCAGGAATGCCGAAGCCGTCCAATCTCTGACGGCGGCGATCCAGCAGTATGAAGTGAAAGGGGGCACGCCGCCCGAGGTGTACGAACACCTGGGCATGGTGCACGAGACGGCGGGTGACGGCAAGAAGGCGCTGGCCGCCTATCGCCGGGCCCTGGAGGTGGGGGCGGGCACGATGCCCAAGCTGATGAAAGACCGGATCGACTCGGCCATTGGGAGATTGGCGCAATGACACAGGGTGGTGAGGAGTTTGTTAGGTTGCGCATCTGCGGACCCGGGATGATCCGCGGGCGCTGATCGGAGAGTGACATGATGAGCCGAAATCCAACGGCTGCCGGTAGAGGGTCGAGACCATCCGGAGCAAGGAAGGCCTCAGCCGCTGCGCTGACACCGAAGGAAATCCTGGGCATGCTGCGCCGCCACGTGTGGCTCGTGATCTTCATGACCATCCTGGGAGGCTCGGCCGGCGGCGGAGGCTGGTACCTGATCCGCAGGTACATGCCCCTGTACAAGGCGGAAACGGTCATCAAGGTCCTGCCGCCCGTCCAGAACGACCCGATGGAAATCGTCGCCTCGCAAGTCCAGCAGGACATCCAGTACGGGCACCGCGTCTCTCTGGCCAATTTGATGAAAATGCAGAGCAACCTGGAAGAGCTTATCCGGATCAGCAACAATGTCCGCAACACAAAGTGGTTTCGGCAGACGGTACGTGGCGATTCCACGGAAGCCGTCAAATCCCTGGAGAAGCACCTGAATGCCTATCCCCAGCGGGAGGCCGAGCACATCGTTGTCTCCATGACCTGCGGCAACCCGATAGAGGCAGCCCTGATCGTCAATGAGATGGCCCGCCTGTTCGTCAGTCGGCACACCGATACCGAAAAGGCAGACGTCAACGGAAAACTCAAGGAGATGACGGAGCGCCAGAGCATCGTGCAGCGGGACATGGAGGATGGCGAGCGGGCCATGCAGCAGGTTCGCGAGAAACACGGCATATCCGACCTGGAAAGACCTGCGGGCCGCTACTTCCAGCATACGATCACGCTTCGTTTGAATGACCTGGAGCTGCAGGAAAGTGAGATGAGCCTTGCGATCAAGCAGCTTCAGGCCGACATCGGCAACCTCAGGCAATTGGCGGAAGGTCCCATTACCGAGCAGATCGAGCATGCGATCGAGCAGGACCCCGTGATGGTCTCGTTGGCGCAGCAACTGGTCCTCTACCAGGCCCAGTTGTCCGGGCGGCTCACGAAGTTCGGCGAGAATCATCGGATCGTCCGCCAGACGCAGGAGCTGATCGACAAGATTGAGAGGGAGAGGTCCCAGCGGAAGACGGAGATTGCCGAGCAGACCCGGCGGGCGAACTTGATGAATGCCCGCGACACGCTGCGCGTCCTGGAGGAGCGGCTGGCCGAGCTCCAGCGACTGCGGAATGAGGCTCAACAAAAGCAGAACACCCTGGACGATGCGCGAGCGGAATACGAGCAGGCGATGAAGAAGCGCGACGAGCGGGCGGAGATGCTCAACCAGATCAAAGTGCAGATCGAGAAGCTCAGGATCATGCTGGACGATCCGGCGACGCCGAAGGTGCAGCTTGTCGCCGAGGCTCCCAGACCGCTCGACATGGTGGTCTCCCGCAATATTCTGTTGTGGATTCCGGGCGGTACGATGCTCGGCCTGATCATGGGCCTGGCGTTCGCGTTTCTGATCGAGATGCTCAACGATCTGGTTCGTAAGCCGAGCGACGTCCAGCGATTCCTGGACATTCCCCTCCTGGCCGTGATCCCGAATGCCAACGAGGACCGTGCCGTGGATGACGTGGACCTGTGCCGTGTCGTGGATGCGGCGCCCTACTCACTGCTGGGCGAATCCTACCGCAAGTGCCGGACCAATCTCGAACTGTCGAGCGAGGTCCCGTTGAAGACGCTGCTCGTCGCCAGCGGCAGCGCAGGGGACGGGAGAACGTCCGTGGCGTGCAACCTCGCGTCGGCCTTCGTGGCCAAATTTGAAAAGGTGCTGCTGATCGACGGAAATCTGCGGCAGCCCGGCGTACACCATGCGTACCCGCCGGAGGAAGCCGCCGGTCAGCGCCGGGCGGGGCTGACGAGCATCTTGACCGGTGAATGTGGTAGCCACGAGGCGATCTGCTCCAGCGGCATCGAGGGCCTGGACATCATCTATGCCGGGCCGCCCACCGCCAACCCGGCGGAGTTGCTGGCGAGCCAGCGGATGAAAGAACTGATCGAGAACGTCGTCCACGATTATGACCGTGTCATCATTGACAGTCCGCCCGTTCTACTCGTCAGTGACGTAAAGATCCTGGCCAAGCTCGTCAGCGCGACGCTCCTGGTGTTCAACGCCGCCGTCACCAGACGCGGAGCGGCGGAGCGGACGATTGGCGAGCTGCAGGACGTGGGCGCCAACGTGATCGGGTGTGTGCTGTTCGGGGCCGAGGCCATTAAAGGCGGCTACTTCCGCCAGCAGTTCAAGGCCTATCGCCGCTACCTCAAGGCCCAAATGGCTGCCAGCTCCGCTTGAGCCTGTACGAATAGCCGAGATCAGAGTTGCGAGAGAGGTTCCCATACTGCCGTGGAACGTGTAGAATACGAACCTCTCTTCTCTATGGTGGCTTTATTGAATCAAGGGGCAGTACGGATGGAAAAGTACCTGGTAACGGGAGGAGCTGGTTTCATCGGCTCCAACATCTGCAGGTGCCTTGTCAAGGAGGGCTACTTTGTCCGGGTCGTGGACAACCTGCTGACAGGCAAGAAGAGCAATCTGGAGCCGATCATGGACAAGATCGACTTCGTCGAGGCCGACATGGGCGATCCGGAGGTGGCTCACTCGGTCATGCAGGGCATCGACGTGGTCCTGCACGAGGGGGCGATACCGTCCGTGCCACGGAGTGTGGATGATCCCGCTTCCACGCACCGGCACTGCGTCGACGCCACGTTCACGCTGCTGATGGCTGCTCGCGACGCTCAGGTAAAGCGATTCGTGTACGCCGCCAGCTCATCGGCCTACGGCGACACACCCACGTTGCCGAAAGTGGAGACGATGGCGCCCAGTCCATTGTCCCCCTATGCCGTCGGCAAGCTCGTCGGCGAGTACTACTGCTCGGTATTCTCGAGCGTCTTCGGCCTGGAGACCATCGCGCTGCGCTACTTCAATGTGTTTGGGCCGCACCAGGACCCCGCCAGCCAGTACGCCGCCGCGATCCCCGCGTTTGTGACGGCGATCCTTCGTGACCAGCCGCCCACGATCTACGGCGACGGGGAGCAGACCCGGGACTTCACGTACATTGACAACGTCGTGGAAGCCAATCTCCTGGCGGCACGGGCAAAGGAGACGCGCGGGCAAGTCATCAACGTCGCCTGCGGCGAGGCCATCACGGTCAATGCGATCATCCTCGCCATCAACGAGCTGCTGGGCAAGAACGTCCGGCCGAACTACGTCCCCTCGCGACCGGGCGACGTCAAGCACTCCCTCGCCGACATCACCGCTGCAAGAACGCTGATCGGTTTCAAGCCCGTCGTCCTGTTCCGCGAAGGCCTCGAGAAGTCCATCCACTGGTACCGCGAGAACCTGGCCTAGCGCTGTTGCCGTGCCGCAGAGTCCACCAAGACCCACCGGCCGGGCCGCAGTTACTGGCGAGTCGGCGCAGGTTGCTTCGTTTGACGTGGGCCAGTTGCAGCCCCTTTCTGGCCGAACCGTTGGCGGACGATCTTGTCTAACTGGGCGGAGGTCTCCTGCAGTCGTGTTGCGTCAGGGACCTCCATCTCATTCTTGGCTCGCGGGCTCATGTTCTCGGTGGAATAGGGCTTGGCCTCGGACAATCTGGCCGGACCTAATGCCTCCCAGGCAGACACCGCCTGGCGTACTGCCGGCTCGACCATCCTGCTTATCCCTGTCCTCGTGGTCGTACTCAGGATCCACTGACTGACTGCACGAGATTCGTTCCTGCCGGCTTCCGGATCGGTCGCCAATCTACCTGAGTTGCTGGCCTCCGGATCGGCCAGGAATCCATCTATTCTGTCGAGGTTGATGGCTCGCAAAGCCAGTGCCTCATATCTCTGCACAGGCGAAAGACCGGGCCTCTTCAGGAGCCGGTCTATGATTTGCATACTGGCCCACGACAGCGCCGGCCCGTATCCCTGCATATCGGCGAAGCGGAAGATCGCATCAGCATCGTTCTCGGCGCCCGACCTGTCCGCCCACGGCTTGATGAGCTTGTTCGCCTTATCGTACTGGCCTGCCTTCACCAGGTGCCGAATATGCTCAAACCCGCCGACCATGTGCATGGGAACCAGACCGGCATCTCGAATCATCTGCAGGTAGCGAACCGTATGTCCCTCGAAGGCATCATAGTCGTGAAGTATCCCGTCCAGTTGAGCCAAGGCACCCAGGGCCCTCAACTGACCGCCAAGACCACGGTCCTGCTGCATGGCAAGCTTCTCGTAGTGACTTTGCAGTTGACAGATATGCTTGAGGTCGAGCTCGTTGGGCTCCACCGCCTTTGGCTTGTCCTCGGGGAGGTGCGGGATGCGATGATAATCGAGTATCCGTCCCAACTTTCTGCGCAACTCCTTGATCTCTTGCTCGCTTTCCGTAGGGTTTGATGTGCGATGGACCGACCCCTGCGAGTCGAGTTTCGCCTTCTCCTGCTCCGTCAGTGGGGGCGGCAAGAGCATGTCGCCATAGCGTGCTATCCGTTCGCGGATCGCTCTGGCGTCGCCGGGCTCCACCATCATTTGTTTCGGGGCGGGTGTTTTGGCTGCCTGCTCGCGTGATGCCCTGATGTCGTCCTGCCATTGTGCGGACTCTTGTCTTCCGGCTTCGGCTCGCGTCCGTCTCTGCTGCATCTCCACGTTGGGGTCAGTGCCGGGGACGACCCGTTTCATTCGGGCCTCTCGCCCAGGTCTCGATGGCTTGGACACGTCGGGCACCGGGTACTTGGCTATCAATCTTCTGGCAAGGGCCACGTCGTTGGGATCGACCTGCAAGGGCCTTCGTTTGCGTGGGGGCGCCTCAAGGTATTTGTCCCTAAGTCGCTCTAGTGCCAGGTCCTCACTGCTTAACCCGGCAAAGGTCCTGGCGGCCCGCCAGACCCCGGCTTTGTCCAAGTCCACACGTTTGAAGGTCATCAGCTTGGCAGACCGCAGAAGCCGCTTGTCGTCACTTCGACACACCTCCACCTGTACCGGAAGCCGCAAGACTCTGTCGCCAACGGTGACGTTCCGGTATGTGACGGTGCTGGTCCTGCCTCCCTTGTGAGAGACGTAGTCGATTACAGACTTGGGGGATCCTGCCTCATTGACATCGACGCCCAGCTTCACGGGCCTTGCGGACCAATCGGCGATGAGTTTCGTGAGCTGCGCAGTGTTGCCCTCGCGTTCGTACTCATATCTCATCGTGCCCAGTTGTCGCTCTTGACTGTCAAACAACTCCATCGACTCTATCCGGTCATCTTTGGCACGGACCTTCAAGTGAGCCAGTTTCCGCGTGATGCCGCCGGTGCCCTTGGGCACGTTCACGTCAACAACCCCGTTTGCACCGGATTTCAGACTCTTCGCCGGCCCAAGATCGCTGGCATAGACACGCCTTGAGGCAGCCTCTGCCTCTGCAAACCGTGTCTTCGCCACGAACGAAGGCGTGCTGCCAAGCACAGTTCTGACTGGGATTGGGCCCCTCTCACCCAGGGGCTTGGGGTAGGTGGTGTTCACAGGGACGTACTCATGGTGATCCTCATCATCTATGCGAAAGCCGGTTTTGTCGCTGAGGACTATAAGGGTCCTCAGATCCTCATAGGGCTCCGCCCGGACTACGGCAGCGGCATAGTAATCCTCGCAGACCCAATATCTGGCGAACACCACCCTGTTCGGGAGGGTCGGCCCGCTCGGGGTCAGCATGTTCAGCTCGCTGATGACATCGAACTGGATCAAGCCGGCCTTCTGGCCGGAAGGCTGGATTTGGCAAAGACCGATCCCGCCGGCCGTTGAGAGGGCTGCCAGGGCCACGGCCACCCACAGCCGGCGCCGGCTAGTATGTGTCTGTCTCATGGTTCCTACTCCTCAGGATAGGTTAAGATGATCCCGTCTGAGATCGCCTCCTGCACGAGCAACGCAGGGGTCAGGAGGAAGTCCATTTGTTCCCGCTCATCCAACGACCAGTCCTGCTCGGTATAGTTGATCTGAAGGCCACGCCGTACTGTGACCCTCTCCTCGTCTGTTGACGCCTCCATAAGCCGGCGAAGGCCGGGCCGCATCTCGCGATTGGGCGCCTTGACAGCACCCATGCCCAGACACAATAGCACGCACGCCAGCACACCAAACAATGCCGCTCGCACGATCCAGGTCCATTTGCGTCTCATGTTCTTCTCCTTCAAGGATACCTGCCGGCCCCGCTGGTCAAGCCTCAAGCTGCAAGCCGCAAATCTCAGGCCTCAAGAATAGATCGGGACGGAATATCTGGCAAGAGCCGAATTCCGAAAAGAGGGTGTTGGAGAAGCCGATTCATCGCGGTGGGGGCGTCAGACTGCGCTGTTCGAGCTGATTTCGCAGGGACTGGGCGTTCTCGATGAGTGTGTCACGGGCGGGGTACTCTTTGAACGCCAGATCGAAGGTCCACTCGTAGGAATCGACGATCCGGCCGGGGTAGAGGATCTGGGCGAAGAAGTCGAAGGGGAAGTGGTCGTGCAGAGGGGTTTTGAGCTTGCGATGCGTGTCGAGCGTCTCGTAGCCGTCCTTGCTGACCCGGACCGAGTAGTCGCCGTACCAGTTGAATGGGACCGTCACGGGAGAGGTACCGATCTCCTGGTCGTTCAGGATGACCGTTGCGCCCTGGGGTGCCGTGTTGATCGTCAGCCTGCGCTCCACACAGCCGCCGAGCACCGCGGCGGTCAGAAAGGCAAGAGCAAAGAGCGGTATCAAGCATCTGGTCATGTCAGACATCCTTTTCCACGAGCCTGTTTGACCGGCTATTATACGAGGATCAGACGCCCTGAGAAGACAAATCGAGCAGGGAGCAGAGACGCAAGGAATCTTGCGGCTCTACCGGTCAATCGGCCGGCACACAACGGCCCTTGGCCCATTCTCGCAAGGCGATTACCTTCTCCGCCATGGTCGCCGAAAGCGGGGGCGAGCATCGTACGGCGGCGGCGATCCGCTCCGTACCAAGCTGGGCCTTCTCCGCATAGGCTTCGTGCAGGGCGGCAATCACGGCCTGCTCGATCTCTGAGCCGCTGAAGCCTTCCGAGACCTCGGCCAGGGCGTCCAGGTCGAATTCCGCCGGATCGCGGCCTCGCTTTTTTAAGTGGATAACGAAGATCTCCTTCCGGACTTCTGTCGTGGGCAGGTCCACGAAAAAGATTTCGTCGAATCGCCCCTTGCGAAGCAGCTCCGGCGGCAGGGCCTCGATGTCATTCGCCGTGGCCACGACGAATACAGGGGCTTGGTGCTCCTGCAGCCAGGTCAGCAGCGTGCCGAACATCCGCTGGGACAATCCCCCGTCGGCGCTTCGGCTGGCGGCGGACGCAAACGCCTTCTCGATCTCGTCGATCCACAGAATCACCGGGGCCATCATCTCCGTCTGACGCAGGGCCTCGCGGAGGTTCCGCTCGGATTCTCCGATGAAGCTCGCATACAGCGTGCTCGGGTCCAATCGAAGCAGCGGCTGCTGCCAGCCCGTGGCGATCGCCTTGGCGCAGAGGCTCTTGCCCGCCCCCTGCACGCCCAGCATGAGCACGCCCTTGGGCGGCACGATGCCGAAGGCCTTCGCCTCAGGACTGAACACGTCCCGCCGATCATTGAGCCATTTCTTCAGTCGGCCCATGCCGCCGATCTCGCTCAGGTCGAGCGGGGTCTGGATGTATTCGAGCAGGCCGCCTTGCTGGATCATCCGCCGTTTGTTGGCGATGATGACGTTGATGTCATCATCATTGAAGCTCTGATCGGCGCTGACGGCATCCGTGATGACCCTCACGGCCTGGCGGCGCGTCAGCCCCCGCAGGTTACGGACAATCGTATCGAGTCCTTTCTGCGTGATGCCGATCTCGATCGGCTTCTTGCGACGGAGCCGCTGCAGCGTCGCCCGGATGATCTGCTGCAATTCCTCCTCATCCGGGAAGGAAAGCTCGAAGGACCTCGCGTAGGCTTTGATCACGTCCGGCAGATGGTCGTTGCTGTCGATCATGATGATCGCAATGCCGGTCTTGTGAAAACTGTCGACGAGGTCGCGGAGAATGCGCAGGGCCTTTCCGCTCTTGAGGTGCTCGGCCAGATCAAGCGTCACACAGAGCGAGCCCGACTTGGCCTGCGACAGGTTCATCAGTCCGGCCGCGGGAGTATCCGTGCCCACAATGCAAGGGCCGCCATCGATGGAGCCGTCGCGAACGCCATCCGCGATGGACCAGACCCACATGTCACGCTTGAGCCTGGCGGCAGTCTTGCGAACGATCTCCAGCGCGTAGCGCTCCTCGTGCGTGACGATGGAGATGCAGTACGTGCCGCTCTCGACGAGCTGCCCAAACCGCTCGAAATCATTCATTCGCTGTTGCGGCTGCATCGCGGCTACCCCGAACGCGACCTCCCACGGGCACTATTGCATCGGCCCGATCAACTCAATGATATTGCCGTCGGGGTCTTTGACAAGGATCAAGTGGTTGTTTCCACCGCTGAGACGATAGGGCGGCTTGACCGGCGAGATCCCATGCTGCTTGAGCCGCTCGATGGTTTTCGTCAGATCGGTGACGAACACTGTCAGGTATCGGAAGCCCAGGCTCGAGCCGATGTACTGATTGTCCACTGGTTTCGAGCCGGCGTCGGGAATCTGCATGATCTTCAGGGTCGTGGCCGTCGGCTCCTTGCCGAGGTTGAACGTGCGGACCTTGAACGGCTTGTTGTCGGTCAGGCCGGTGTCACCCGCCATCTGGGCCGGAACATCGAAGCTGCCCGTCTCCGTGAAGCCTATGGCCTCCGTGTAAAACTTCGCCGCCTTGTCCACGTCACGGACCACCACGCCGATGTCGATCGTTGTCCGGGAAAACGCCGGCTTGCCGGAATCCGACCGGGCGATCTGGATCATCAAAACGCCGACGAGGGCCCATGCAACCAACAGAACACAAACCTTGTACTTCGTCTTCATCGGAATCATGACAAATACTCTCCTGAAAAATGACGCAGCCTGATTCGATTACCCTCAACACCGTGAGGGCGCAAACCTTGAATGCCAAGTGCGGTCCAACCAACTGCCGCACACGGAAGGTTTCATGTGTTTGGGCTGACCCGGCGTTCCGCTCGCGCGAGCCAGTCCTTGCTGATCGTTACTCCCCAGCCCGGACCCTCCGGGATGGGCACTTTGCCGTCTGTCACCTTCAACGGGGGATCGAACAACCCGTCGGTCCAACTGGTCGGCTCGATGGAGAACTCCATGTGCGGCCCCGCGTTATCGATCGCGCCGAGCATGTGCAGCGTGAACACCGTCACCATGGAGAGATTCGCCGAGTGCGGCACGCAGGGGCGATTGGCCTTCGCGGCCATCTCCGCCACACGCAGGCCCCGCGTCAGTCCACCAATATAGCAGAGGTCCGGCTGGGCGATATCCACCGCGTGCATGGCGATCATGCGACGCCATTGCGCCAGATCGTTATCCTGCTCGCCGCCGGCGACAGGCACATCGATAGCCGCAGCAACCTGGGCGGTCCACTCCAGCTCCCAATATGGGCATGGCTCCTCGAAGTGACAGACCTTGTTGTCTGCAAGCATCTTGCCCACTTCAATGGCTTTCGCGGGCGTGTAACAGCTATTGCCATCCACGAGCAGCGAGGCGCCGTTGCCGATCGCCTTGTGGACCGTCGGGACCAGCTCTTCCGTTCGTCCGGGCCACTGGTCCTTGTCGTGCCCGCAGACGCTGCCGATCCGGATCTTGAAGGCGCGAAAGCCCTGCTCATCGCGCAGGCGTACGAGCCGTGCCGCCTCATCCGCCGGCTTGATATCGCGTCGCATACTCGACCCGTACACGGGGAACGGCCGAGGCTTGCCGCCCAGCAGTTCACAGACACTCTTGCCCGCTGCTTTGCCGTGGATGTCCCAGAGGGCCGTATCCAGTCCGGCCAGGGCCCGGCAGACGAATGACCAGGGGAATTTGTAGTTCGCCTCCACACACCGGTCTGAAATCCCATCGAGGTCTGCCGGGTCTTTGCCCAGTGCCTGCGGGGCCACCATCCGGTGCAGGACGGTCGCCGAGATGTCCGCCTCGAAGGGGGCGATCTGCCCGTAGCCTTCCTGGCCGCTGTCGGTCCGGACCCGGACGATGCTCAGCGTCCGCCCGCTCGTGAACGTCTCGATGCTCTTGATCTTGCTCCCGGTGGACGCAATGGTCCTGCGGATGCCCGCCTGCTCACCTCCGCCCGGCCGCACCTGGGCCGCCAACGCCGGTGCCATCGAAACACCAAGAGCCGTCTTCAGGAAACTCCGCCTGTCGTTCATCATGAAGGTGGCCTCCAAGAACCATTTGTCTGCATCGTCCCCCCTGACCAATTCTGGATCAGACGAGCCGTGCCGCTGCTTTGATCCACTGCCACTGAGTTGCCAGTTTACAGAAGACCGCTCACGTTGACAAGGGCGGTGAAGCTCGATACCTTCTGGCTCCTTTATCACGGCGTGAACGCAGGTGGCCTCTGGCCTCGGCGGCGCGAGTTGACATCCGCACCTGCCTGCGGTACTGTGGGTGCCGCAAAGCTGGAACCTGGAAGGATTTGTGGCATGAAGATTTCTCTGAATTGGTTGAACGATTACGTGCAAGCTGGCCTGCAGGCGGAGCAGATTGCGGTGATTCTGAGCAATCTGGGCCTGCCCTGCGAGGGGATCGAGCATCTGGCCGACGATTCGGTCATCGACGTGGAGGTGACGAGCAATCGCGGCGACTGCCTGAGCCATATCGGCATTGCGAGGGAATTGGCCGCCGCCACGGGCAAGCCATTGAGTTTGCCCAAGGTCGATTTCCCTGAGGTGGACAAGCCCGCCTCCGAGTTTGTGCAGGTGGAGATTCGCGAGCCGGACCTGTGCGGCCGGTACACCGCCCGGGTCATCGAGGGCGTCAAGATCGGGCCGTCGCCGGAGTGGATGCAGAAGCGGCTCGAAGCCGTCGGCATGCGAAGTGTCAACAACGTCGTCGATGCCACGAACTACGTGATGATGGAGACCGGCCAGCCCCCGCACGCGTTCGACTATGCCACAATCGAGGAACGCAGGATCATCGTTCGCAAGGCCGCACCGGGCGAGCAAATCGTCAGCATCGATGGCACGCAGTGCTCGCTGTCGCCCGAGATGCTTGTCATCGCCGATGCGCGACGGCCGGTCGCGGTCGCCGGCATCATGGGCGGCCTGGCCACCGAGGTAAGTGGCGCTACCACGACGATCCTGCTGGAAGACGCATATTTCGATCCGGTCTGCATCCGGACGACTTCCCGCCGGCTGGCCCTTCCGTCGGAGGCGTCGTTTCGGTTCGAGCGGATTGTGGACATCGAGAAAATAGATTGGGCGTCGAGGCGGACCACGCAACTGATCGTGCAGTTGGCCGGCGGCAGGGTGGCCAAGGGGGTCGTGGACGCCTATCCGCGAAAGCCCCAGCCGCTGCAGGTGGCCGTGCGGCTCTCCCGTGTGAGCCGGCTGCTCGGCATCGAGGTTCCGACGGAGCAGGTGATGAAGATTCTCACGGCCCTTTGCTTCGAGCCCCGGCTGCAGGACGGCTCGGTCATTTGCTCCATCCCGAGTTGGCGAAGCGATATCGATCGCGAGGTGGACCTGATCGAGGAAGTGATCCGCGTGTACGGCTATGACAAGGTCCCGACGCGAAAGAGGATTCAAATTGAGGCCATGCCCGCCGACGCTCGCAATACGATGGCCGAGCACGTCGGCACGTTCCTCAACGGCGGCGGCTTCTACGAGACGATCAACGTCGATTTCGTGGACCAGGGCGTCGCGGACCTCTTCTCGCCGGGCGGCGAGCGGCCGTATCTGGCCGTGCGGCAGACGGCGCGACGAGAGGCCGGCATTCTGCGCCGCACGCTGCTGGGCTCGTTGCTCGACGTGCTCAAGACGAACGTCAACGCCAAGAACCTGCCGTGCCGCGTGTACGAGATCGCCGACACGTTCGTTCCCACTGCCGAGCGAAATTCCCTGCCGCTGGAGAGGGCGAAGCTGGGACTCGTCGTCGATGCCAACTTCAGGCTGCTGCGCGGCGCCGTCGAGGGCCTCGTCGAGAGCCTCAACCGCAACGCGAAGGTGGAGTTCGTGCCCGCCGAGCTCCCGTGGGCGGAAGTGGGGGCCCGCATCCTGGTCGATGGGCGAGAGATCGGCCAGGCGGGGATCTTTTCCGAAGTGGTTCGCCAGAAGCTCGATTTCAAGGACCTGATGCCGTGCGGGGCCGAGTTGGACTTCGATGAGCTGATGGCCTTGAAGGCCGGGCCGATCAAGATTCGTCCGATCCCGCGCTTCCCGGCTATCGACCGTGACCTGTCCATCCTCGTGGCGGAGATGACCCGCTGGGCCGACATCGCCGCGGCGGTGCAGAGCAGTGCCCCGGCCGAGCTGGAGAACGTCCAGTTCGTCGACATCTATCGCGGCAAGGGAATCCCCGCAGGCAGAAAGAGCCTCACCCTCTCCCTGCGCTTCCGCGACGAAGACGGCACGCTCACCCACGAGACCGTGGACCGCTACCAAGCCGCAATCCTCGACAGCCTCAACAAGTCCGTAGACGCCGAGATCCGAACATAGCCCGCATTTCTCACGAAATGTGGGAACCACGAAATCCGAATGTCCAAACTCGAAACGGGACGAGCAAGCCTGCCATGCGACCCGCGACGCACCCTACCCGCCTTCCGGTCCGACTTCTGCAAATTGGCTTTGTTTTACACGGCTGCACATGCTTGTCATTGCAGACGCGCCACAGCGCTCTCCCGCCCTTCAATCCGCAGTCCGCAATCCCAGGGCCCCCCGCCCAGGAATTGGCTTTGTTTTGCACAACCTGTCCTGAACCCCTGGCCAGTGGGGGTATCATGGTCGGCTCCCCGCTTGTTCCTGTCATTGCGAGAAGCGCAGCGCCGAAGCAATCTCGGGCCTCGGAATTGGCTTTGTTCTGCACGGCAGATCCTGCTGACGCCGTGAGGCGTTTTCCGCAGAGTGTCAAGTGTGAAGTCGGATGATTCGATGCTTGGCCTCCCCTGCTTGAAACCTCAGACTTGAGACTTCTTTCCAATTCAATGATCCGCACGAAGGCTAAGATGAGTCTTGGTAGCGTCTTTCGAGTTGGTCGAGAAGGAGCGGCCGCTGGGTTGGCGACCTCGCCTGTCTCATGACCCGACGCCGTTGTATGGCCTGACACTGTGACCGTGGGATCGGAGCCTCGGCATAAGACAGTAGGTCCTCCACACGGAAGACATCCGGATGATGCAGGTGGGCGTCCAGCACAGCGATCAACGTGGGTCCTTCCATGACGATGCGTACGCCCGCATGTCGGTGGCCATGAATGCGACGCTCGTGCCCCTTGGGGCAACGAAAGAATCGTTCCAGATCCAGATTGTCACGCGGAAGGTCGGGCAGGTCTTCGCCTATGAACAGACCTCCGGCAAAAGCGTTCATGGTCTTGGCCATCGCCTGCCGCATCGGATGGTCGGACCGTTGGAAGCGTCGCTGCAGCGAACGAAAGAAGGCCCGACGCTGTGTGGCGCTGCCGTTGTCAGGATCGAGGGTGGCGGCGACCTTGCGGATGTCCTCGACACGATCTTTCAGGGCTTCTTGTTGCTCTTGGACTTGGGCGAGGTGCTCGCCACGAACCAGGCGAACGCGGTGATGGCCTTCTATGGCCAGTCCTACGCCCTCGTGCGATTCCTGCGCGAGGCCGGCTTCGGCAGGTATTATTCTCGCCTCCGCCTCACCTCGGCGCCGAGACCTTTTGGCCCAGGCCGGCTATACGTTCGAGGTCGTTCCCTCCGACGTCGATGAATCCGCTTTCGAAGGCTCTACATCCAGTCCGCGGCAGCACGCGGAAGTACTCGCCCTGGCCAAGGCCCAAAGCGTCGCACTCCGCTACCCCGATGCCCTGGTCATTGGCGCCGATACGCTGGTCGATTGCAACGGCCAGATCATCGGCAAGCCCGCCGACGCCACAGAAGCCGAACAGATCACGCGAAAGCTCTTCTGTGCACCCCACAGAGTCATCACCGGTCTGGCCCTCGTCCGCCTCCGTGACAACACGGAGGTTGTCCGGTCCGAGGTCACAACGGTCTATCCGCGAGAAATGACGGACAAGCAGATCGCCAAACACCTCGCCGGCGGCTCCTGGCAAGGCAAAGCCGGCGCCTACGCCATCCAGGAAACCGGCGACGAGTTCGTCGACCACATCGAAGGCAGCCTCACCAACGTCATGGGCCTGCCCATGGAACTCCTCAAGCGACTCCTGCGTGACCTCTGCCGCTGTTACCACGCTCTTCAACCGCGAAACACGCCAAATACGTGGGAGAACCATCCACTCGCACAGAGACACCGAGGTGGGGCAGAGAGCATCGCCGTCATCCGTCTTCTGCCATCCGTACTCCTATTCTGTGGCTTTGCGGTTACGTGTGAGATCGAATCCCGCCCGAGGCGGCAACCGTTCACGAAGAAATCGCGTTCTTCCACGGGAAAAGGGCGTTCAGGCATGCCTCACACCCTCTTTCTGTCCGAATCAGCACGTCAGATCATTCGTATTGGCTCAAGATCGAGGTTTTCTACCCCGTGAACGATTATTTTCAATGATCCGCATGATCCGCAAGTTCGGCTGGTCCAAGAATGTCCTTATCCACCAGATCGAGCATCAGTCCTACGAAAAGACACTGCTGGGCCAGACCAATTTCGACACGGCAGTCACGCCAAACGCCTCTTCCTCTGGGACCCTCTGCGACCTTTGCGGTGGAACGATTCTTGTCATTCTTCCCTTGCCTGCTCCGCACGCCTCTGCCATAATACTGCCCAGAGATGCACCCTTGATGAAGCTGCGACGAATGAGTTGGAGCCCGATGTGGGCCGGACAGATGTGGTGAGGCCGAAATGAGCGGAATGGCTGCCGAAGTCCGAGGGACGAGTGGAGACTATGGTGCGTCCCTAGTTGTCCCCCTAGTGTAGTGTTCGACACAGATGCGACATTAAGCATGCCCCACGGTGTTCGACCGTGACCGTAATGCTCGCGGCCACTCGTGCGCCATTCGTCCTCTCCCGGCGAAAACTAGGACACTCAACGCAAAACAGTAATGACAAGCATTTCTCAAACACTACACTAGTTTTCAGTAGTTCTAATCTACGAAACCGTGACACAATACCCATTCGCCGGTAATTGCGGTATCGGGTTTCGGCTCAAATGTGACGCCTTGGATAGTCCCCGGCACTTGGCATCGGTAGGCAAACCCAGTGTGATGCGGCGTGCCGAATTGATCCCGATAGAAAATACATCCAACGACGTAAGCTTGAAACATGTCGCCACCGTTCGGAATTCGGATCATTTCTGACTGTGCAACTGCTGGAGACCACCGCCAACCAACTCCGCTTGGGCCAGGAAAGAGGACGGACCCGATTTGATCGCCTACACTTTCACCGGCCATTGCTTTTTCTCTTGCGTGAACACTGGTGACGTTCTGGGTAATCATCAATTCTGCGCCTGCGAAAACGCCTTGTGCAGGATAATCACCGAAGTTCTTCAGACTTATGGAGCAAGCGACGTGCGCCGTACCTTTGTTATCAATGGTCAGTGGGCCAGTTTGCAGGGCAGGGCGTTCATCGTTAAGTCCGACCCAAGGACGAGGGCCAATTCTTCGCGCTTCCTCCAATTGCCCATTCATAATGCCCAACTGCTTGCTCATGACCTTCAATTGCTGCCAAACCAAAACGGCGTACACGGTGGTGGCAATCGCTATCACGCCTGTGAATATGAGCATCAGTAGGGTA
>Ga0315274_10003039_pt1 | contig 24976 bp, 22 predicted proteins | sample YL17G02_20_MG_FD_203700 | JGI IMG/M metagenome (GOLD analysis project Ga0315274, IMG submission 203700) | Sediment microbial communities from Yellowstone Lake, YNP, Wyoming, USA - YL17G02_20 | ecosystem: Environmental > Aquatic > Freshwater > Lake > Sediment | place: USA: Wyoming | collected...
TAGCTTTATTGAGGCTAAATCAGGACTGGATCGGTTTTACACGACTCTAAAATCGATTAAAGACGAACTCGCAAGAGTCCCCATCCCCTTGACGGGGGATACCCCAAAACTCCCCATCCCCTTGACGGGGGATACCCCAAAACTCCCCATCCCCTTGACGGGGGATACCCCAAAACTCCCCATCCCCTTGACGGGGGATACCCCAAAACTCCCCTCCCCCTTGACGGGGGATACCCCAAAACTCCCCTCCCCCTTGACGGGGGATACCCCAAAACTCCCCATCCCCTTGACGAGGGATACCCCAAAACTCCCCTCCCCCTTGACGGGGGAGGGTAAGGGTGGGGGTGTGTCTGTAACCGAGGTCCGTCTAGCCATTGAATCATTCCAGTCCCGATTTGAAGAGGCCATGGATGATGACTTCAACACAGCTCAGGCCTTGGGATATTTCTACGACCTTCAAAGACATCTAAATAGCCTCTTAGACATCTCAAAAGGCCATCCAACCGAAGACATCACTTCCCTGTTGAGAAAGAGTCTTAAATCCTTCTCCAACATGGGATGGGTATTCGGCCTGTTTCGGGACGATCCACCGAAATATCTCGATCAGCAGAAAAAGGAAGGACTTAATAGATTGAAACTCTCAGAGGAAGAAATTCTCAAATTTATTGAGGAGAGGAATGCGGCGAGGAAGGAGAAGAATTGGAAAAAAGCAGACGAGATTCGAAATGACCTTCTTTCCAAGGGAATCGTTTTGGAGGATACCCCTTCGGGCACCCTCTGGAAAATAAAATAGTTTTAGCAGCCTGTTGAAAAACTCGTTGAATTTCGAAAACTGTCATGCTGAACTTGTTTCAGCATCTTGTATAATCGGGCACTTGTGAGACCCTGAACCAAGTTCAGGGTGACAAAAAAGGAGCTTTTTCAGCAACCCATTAGATTTCAGATTCTTCAATCCGAATTCCGCAATTTGCAATACTGATTATTCCCTTCTTAAATAACGGATCAATGCATTGATCTGCGTTGTGAGATAGGAAACCATGATGATCAGAATCACCAATAAAAACGTGTTGGTATTGACGATCCATAAAACATTCATATCTCCCTCCTTTTTCTCAGTGGCTCATCCATCATCCCCCGTTCGATGTCCATGGTCTCTTATCCATTGTCCATCGTTCTCCGTCCATCGTTCTCCGTCTTTCTGAGGCCAGTATGACGATGACTTCCTATCTTGTCAAGCTTTAAAACTTTTTTCTCCTCCCCCTCAGACGGGGGAGGAACCGGGTGGGGGTGGTTTAAATTTTAACTTGTCTGACTCTTTGCATTCTGATATAAGTAGGATCAATTATGTTGGCACGTGTTTTGAGCAGCGCGGTTTTTGGAATCGATGCCTATGTTGTCGAAGTGGAGGTAGACATCGCTCAGGGCCTTCCTACCTTTGCAACCGTTGGGCTACCTGAAGGTGCGGTCAAGGAGTCCAAGGACAGGGTCAAGGCCGCCGTCAAGAATTGTGGCTATGACTTTCCCTCCCGACGAATCACCGTCAATCTTGCTCCTGCCGATGTCAAGAAGGAAGGGGCAGCCTTCGATCTTCCCATGGCCATTGGCATCTTGGCCGCTACAGAGGTGGTTCAGAAGGGAAGATTGGGCCACTATTTTATCTTGGGCGAACTCTCCCTCGATGGACAGGTGAAACCTATTAAGGGGACTCTCCCCATCGCCGTTGCTGCGAGAGATGTGGGTTTTCGGGGAATTCTACTTCCCCGGGGAAACTCAAAGGAAGCAGCGGTCGTCAAGGGAATTGAAGTCTTGCCCGTGGATACTCTCTCTGACTGCGTTGAATTTTTAAATGGAAATCTCCATATCGATCCAGTCGAAGTCGATCTCGACAAAATCTTTAAAACAGAATTGAACTACCCAGTCGATTTCAACGACGTGAAGGGACAGGAGCATGTGAAGCGCTGTTTGGAGGTGGCTGCAGCGGGTGGCCATAACGTCATTATGATCGGCCCCCCTGGCTCTGGAAAGACGATGCTTGCGAAGCGGCTCCCTACGATCCTGCCCGACATGAACTTTGAGGAAAGCCTCGAGACCACAAAAATCCACAGCGTCATGGGACTGATTCCAACGGGTAGTTCCCTTGTCGTCACCCGACCCTTTCGCAATCCTCATCACACCATCTCCGATGCAGGTTTGATCGGAGGTGGACAGATCCCGAAGCCAGGAGAGGTTAGCCTTTCCCATAATGGAGTCCTTTTCTTAGATGAATTGCCCGAATTTAAAAAGAATGTCTTGGAGGTGTTGCGCCAGCCTTTAGAAGAAGAGAAGGTGACCATCTCGCGGGCTGCCACCTCCCTTACCTACCCTGCCCGCTTTATGCTGGTTGCCGCGATGAACCCCTGCCCATGCGGCTATTACAGCGACCCCAATAACGAATGCACCTGCACGATACCCCAGATTCAACGTTATCGATCTAAGATCTCCGGTCCCTTGATGGACCGAATCGATATTCACATTGAAGTCCCTGCAGTGAAGTATCGGGATCTTGCGAGCCGTGAAGCAGGAGAATCGTCCAGAGAGATTAAGAAAAGGATTGATGCGGCTCAAGGAATTCAGCTCAATCGGTTCAAAGGGCTGAAGATTTACTGCAATGCCCAGATGACCAACCGACATATCAAGAAGTTCTGTCCGATTGATGAAGCCAGCCAGAAGTTATTGGAATTGGCCATCGATAAGTTTGGGTTAAGTGCCAGGGCATATACGCGTATATTAAAGGTGGCCCGAACCATTGCCGACCTCGAGGGCCAAGAGAATATCCAACCTGCCCACCTCTCCGAAGCCATCCAATACCGATCTTTGGATCGGAATCTAATCGCATAAAAACACCTCAACCCTTTCCCTCGACGTATGGAAAACAAGGGGGCGGGGGAAAGAAGGGGACCTGGGTTCCAAAGTATTTTACTGAGGAGTCCATAATAGGATACACATCCTCGAATTGAAGGTTTGCCCGTTTGAAAACCTTGGGCTGGACTCCGGTTTTCGCCGGAGAGACGAATTTGAGGCATCGTCCCTTTTCGTCATTCCGGCCCCGATTTCCACCGGGGTAAACTCCAGCCGGAATCCAGTGGTATAGAAGAAGAGTTTGATGTCTATACAATTACCGCCTTATTAGATTCTTACATGTTCAATTCTGAGAATTTGTCTCTAACAATTATGTCCCCCCTCACCCCGCCCTCTCCCCTGAGGGGAGAGGGGAAGGGTGAGGGGAAAATTTCAAATATATTTGGTTAGTAATATAATGTTTCAAATCCGCTACTTGTTTTTCTTTTGCACCTTTACCTGGCAAGTTGTTTTAGAACCAACGTCCCCTTCTTTTGACCGACTGGCGCAGTTACTGCAAGGGTAATTGTCAGCCCAGGTCACATGAAACGGATTCTTGCAACTTTAAGCGACAACATCTCGAAATACGAAAAAACCTTCGGAACAATCCAAATAGCTGAAGAACCAAAGGGCAAAATTTTATCCTGATAATCAACAGAACGACGGATGAATGACCTCTTAACAATATTCGAACTACCGAAACCCGACCCCAAGTTTTTTGTTGTTATCCTTTTTAGGTTCCCTATCCAATGCTCTGATCTAAATTGAATTTTGAAGGTTTTGCCGCAAAGGTCCACCCTAAAGATTTTTATATTGACTTCTCGAGTCTTGGTTGATATCAATGTTGCTGTAAGAGGACAGGAGGCATAAAAAACCCGCGCGTTTCACACCCGCGGCGGTCATGAATCCCTGAGGCATAAAGGATGGGAGTTAACACGATACAAATCCCCAGGTCTCAGTTAGACATCCAGGTTCTCCGCGGCCCCGAGGCCTTTCTGCAGTGCGCGGATGAGTTGGATGCACTCTTCCTGGCCCTTTACGGCGATCAGTATCCATACCTAAGTCGCAAGGCTTTCGCTGGCATCGGAGCCGAATCCAGCGCAGTCTCCATGCGCTACAAGGATCGCATTGTTGGCTTCACTGCTTTCATTCACGACAGTTTGGACCACCGCGTTGAGGTAGGCCGGTTGATGCGCCATCCCGGGTATCACTTTGAGATGTGCGGTGCAATTGCAGACCCGGGTACAAAGCTTTTCGAGGAATACCGCGCAGACCCTGAGATGTTGCTGCATGCCACCACACGAGTCTGGATCGCGTCCTACTACCTTGAGAACCTCAACTTCACGATGGCGGGTAGTCTCGTCTATCCGGCCTGGGCAAACAGCCAGTGGGGCGACGGACTTGCCAACCCATTCCTCGGCCTGTACCTCTTCTGCAAACCAATTAGAGCTAAGAATACCGCTGGACTTCCGCAATGGGTATGCGATCTGTTTCCCTCTTGGTGCGCTGTATTCAGTCAGCATCGATTCTCGGAATCAGTGCCGGAAGTCCGGTTGGAACTATCGTTCGAGGCGCTTCCCCCCGAGCCGGGCACCAGCGAAAGCAGTGGAGGGGATCTCGCTTGGGTGCCTTGCCTGCCCAACGATGCCATTCTCTCTGCCGTGAGGGGGTTACTCGAAACGGGTTACACACTGATGGCGTTTCTGCCCTCCTGGAAGCGAATCCAAAGGAATGGCATCCGGCACTATATCAGCTACCTCGTTCTCGAACGGTGCCACGAAACCTTCACCAGTTTCCCAGAGAGCTTCGCGCTAACGCCCGTCCACTACGACTTTGTCAATACCTATCAGTGCGGCCCTGAGGGGACACACCTGCTCTATCGCCGTTCGATTCTTGAATTGTTCCGTAGGAACCACATACCGATCGGAAGAAAAATTGCGGTTTGGCTCTACAAACACTTTGCCTATTTCAAAATCTACAACCTTCTCTACGAGGAACACGACCCGAACCAGTCCGTTTCACACCTTTTTCCGGAGGACTAGCAAAGGCTTCTTGGTTTAAGTGACAGCGGGAACAAAATGCTTTCACCCGAACAGAAGATGCAGATATTCTTAGGTCTCATGGCTATGTGCCCCTCCGGGGCCCTGATGCTCACCCTTGCCATTGCCACCCTGAAACGGAATCCCGGTTATCTGGCCAATATCTTCTTCTCCCTTGGTTTTTTTATGAGCTTTGTTGCCCTACTGATCAACTCGCTCTATTTCGCCATTCAGGTCAAAATGAGACTGGAACCTGCAATCGTGATCGGCGCCGAAAAGGGACTCTATTTGGCATCCACCTTGGGGGTGGTTTGTTTCTGCGTCGGTCAGCTAATATTTCTCAAAGGCCCCCGCTTTGTCGCCAGCCGCAAGGGCGCGGCCATCGTCGCCGCCATGACTGCCGGGAGCTTTCTCGTACTCTTGGGTAAGTTGTACGTTTCACCCGGCTCTCTCCTCCCCACCCCTACCTTCACTTCCTTCGTCATTCTTTTCGGGGTAAACCTGTTCTATGCTGCCCTTGGTTTGGGCACGGGCTTCCTCCTGCTCTCCAGGCTGAAAGGCAAGACAAGAAGACGGTATTGGCGGGTCCAGGCCGGCCTCACAATAATGGCAGTGGGGTATCTGTCGGCTATGCTGAGGAGGATAGCCGCTTTCCCGTTCCCCTTCATAGTAGTCGTATTGCTTGCTTACAACCTCGGGGCAGTGGTTCTGTGCCTGGGGCTCATCCGGCGTGAGGGATACACTACTGCCTCGCCAGAAGATGGCGTTCCTCCCGGGGATCCCTAAGAAGGTCAATGAGATCAGGCTTCGTTAATTCGGTATTGCACTATTTCAATAACATAATTGCGGTTCTAAGCCTCAAAAAAGCCTATTTTCAAGCAAAATCCATTTGAAGATTCAAACAGTTAGTCTGGTCCGACCCCAATTGGTTTTTTTCTGATCCTATTTTGAAAGGAAGCCATATCCCGCCTACCAATACCCAGGGGTCAGCGCTGCGTGACTTGCCGCAAGGACTTGTCAAAGGGCCAGAGGAAATATTGTGGCGGGGAACGCTGTGATGATTCGTATTTAACAGTTCCCCAGCCTTCCTGCATCTTGCCCTCATAGAAACACTTGACAAGTTACCACAGATATGTATACTTTATATGTAACTAAATAGTTCCATAAGAAAGGTACTTTTATGAAAACGAAGGCTCATCTTGTGCTCCCCCGCGATATTTTGGAAGAAGTCGATCAAATCGCTGGGAAAAGAAAAAGAAGCTCATTTATTGCTGAGGCCACCCGGGAAAAGCTTCAAAGGGAGCGATTTTTAAAAACCCTTGAAGAAACCCAAGGGGCATGGAGTGATAAGAACCATCCTGAACTGAAAACGGGAAGAGATATGGAACAGTTTGTTAGCGACACGAGGCAGTCCTATCGAAAAAGGCTGAAAAGGATTACGAATGAGTAGGTTCCTTTTGGATTCAGATGTGATCATTTGGCATTTGAGAGGTCGAAAAGAAGTAACGGATGTCTTAAGAGATTTACAGAGAGTCGGATTACCGGCCTGCTCTGCCCTTTCAGTTCTCGAAATTCAGTTGGGAGTGAAGAAGGGGGAGGAGGAGAAAACCGACCGCTTCTTAAAGTCTTTAAGGATTCTTGATGTCGATATGGAGATCGCGAGCAAAGCTGCCCAATTAATTCGACGGTATAAGGCAAGAGGGGTAACACTGGATTTGCCGGATTCTGTTATCGCCGCGACCTGCATTTTGCATGAGTTGATACTCGTCACCTACAACACAAAACACTATCCAATCTCAGAGATAAAATTCCACCCACTCCCCTCAATCGAATATCCTAATTAGCCCTCGAATTTCACCCATGGTGCCAGGCAACGGTAATTAGGTATTGACATGGAAGGAAATTTGGTCAAGGGGAGGAAAAGAAAACACCGTGTTTCCGTTGTCTGACCCTAAGATACCCCTGGCCTCTCAATTTACTGAAAATATTTTCGTCAAGTGGACCAATTGGAGGGGATGTTTTAACAAACCTTCAATTTTGAGGCTCCCGCGGATCAGTTTTTTCAGAATATCCCTTCCGGTCTCATCGAAATAGTTGGGAAAGCCCATAAAGATGTTAATAAGACCGAGAGCTAAGATTGCATCGTGATCGGCAATGATCTTGAGATCAGCTTTTCCTACGATACCATTGTATATCGTCAGTTCCCCTCTGCTGAAAACAAGGGTAATTGTGATATCAATATCTCTCGCCACAATGACTACATTGGAATGGAGGGCTTTGAAACTGGATAGTTTGTGAGGTCTCTGCTCCAGGTTTTGACGAATGAGGTTAAACACCATGTCTGCAAGGCCCACATCCTTGGCCCCTTCATCGAGGATAACCGCAGGCCCTTCCATTTTTACCTCTCACCAAGCTTGCTGATAGACCTGAAGAACTTCAGCGGAATCGGAAATGAACTTTGGATTATAGACAATGGCGCCGTCAGAAAGAGCAATTTCGGAACATTCCTTCAGCCCTTCTTCAGGAACGCCAACTTCTCTGAGTTTCTGAGGAAGACCTAATCCCTTGGTGAAATCAGCGATCTTGTCTGCCAGTGCATATCCTGCGTCATCGGGTGAAATCACTTTAATATCCTCCCCAATAGCTGAAAGCACGCTGAGATAGACATCCCCGGACGCATCTGCATTGTATCTAATGCACGGAGGGAGAAGAATGCTATTTGCCAGCCCATGGTGGACCTTAAATTTTGCTCCAACAGTATGGGCGAGGGCATGAACCATTCCCAACTGGGCATTGGAGAATGCCATTCCTGCCATGTTGGCTGCAATGAGCATTTGCCCTCTGGCCGTCATGTCCTTACCATTGTTGACGGCCTTGGGAAGGAAATCTTTAATAAGCCTTATGGCGTGTAGACCAATACCATCAGCCATGGGTTCCCTTTGCAAGGAATGGAGCGCCTCAATGGCATGACACATGGCATCCATTCCCGTCGCTGCGGTCAGTCCTGGTGGTAAACCTTCTGTCATTCTGGGATCGAGGATCGCCACATTAGGGAGGATATTGTAATCCCCGAAGAGCAGCTTCCTCCCCTCCTCATGATCCTTGATCACCGCTACGTAAGTAACCTCGCTTCCTGTACCTGCGGTCGTTGGAATGACGATATGGGGTGTCTGGGGTCTTGTGAGGACCTGAAACCCGACATAATCCTGAAGTTTTCCTCCTTCTTTCAAAAGGATTGCCATCCCCTTGGCTGTATCAATGGCGCTTCCGCCACCTACGCTGACGATGCAATCCACTCCCAACTCCTTCCCAAGCTTTGCCCCCTGATTCACGATATGGAGACCAGAATCAGGTTCCACGTCTGAGAACATCCCCGCACATAAGTTGCCGAGAGTCTTTTTTATCTTTTCTGGAATACCCGTATGTTTGATCAGATCTTTATCCGTAACGATGAGAGCCTTCTTACATTTAAGGTTCTCTACTTCGATAGCCACATCGAGAGCAGCGTTTTCACCGAAAACTATCTTGGTCGGGCTCCAGAATATGAAATTGAGTGTGGAATCATAGGGCATTGGACAAGCCTCCTCTCCAACGGTTCGAAATTGTTTCCAACACCTTTTTACCCCGTTAGGCGCTTAGTAAATCGATATCGACAAAAAATTGTCGATATGTCTTTAATCCCATTATCCCCCCTTTAGAAAAGGGGAGCGAGGGGGGATTTAAGATCAGGGAAATCCCCCTCAATCCCCCTTTGCCAAAGGGGGAGGTTAATAAGGGTCATTTGAAGATTGCCCCGAAGGGGCCACCTCTTCCGGACGAAGTCCCGGACGAGGCGTAGATACTAACACGATAAGGTCTGAGAATTTATCTCTAACATTTCTCAAGAATCCAAAGTAAGAAACTCCCCTCCTCCACCGCCGGAGGGGATTACTTGGAAAATTTCAAATATCTTTGGATAGAAATAATGCCCCGCTGCAATTTCTAACGGGGTTTACTCATCCAGGAATTTCGTCTCAATTCTGGTGGTGCATTCAACAAGTTCCTGGGAGGCCTTGACATAACGGACGATGGTGGGCAAATCTCCTTTTAGTTTGAGCTTTCCCTGCATCATCCCTTTCACCGGTTCCAGTTCTTTCTTGATGACCTGTTTCCATCTCGCGTAATCGCTGGTGATACAGAAAGGAGCCTTCTGGGCTTCTTCAAGGCTAACTTTCTTTGCTTCCCTGCAAACCCCCTGATGGAGGTCGAGCCACATAGCAAAATCTTCATTTATGCCAATCTCCGGCTTGGCTGAAATGACCAATGCCACAGGCCCGGCGGTCCAGGTGGCGCCCGCTTTTTTGTACCCCTCACTGGCGTTGATCTGTTTTTTGTATTCCTCCATCCACTCGACGCTTGGAAATGTTAGACCCATCATCACCCCTCCTTATTTAATCGTAGCTATCCATACAGTTTCTCTGCCAATTCATCAAGTCCCGCCTTAATCAATACCTCCTTCTTAGGCTTACCCTCCCGGTCCAACCCCCTGATCTCATAATATTCCCTCAGTAATCTCTCAACATCCGGAACAGAACCGGCCGCACTTCCCTCTTTCAAAGGAGTGAGAATCCTTTTGGGCAATCGATCATCCTTGGCGCTCACTCCCATCATATTCCCAAGCCCTCTCTTCAGAAGCCAGGTCCTCTCTCCGCAGGAAAGAAGATCTTTCAGCGTAAAATCGAATCCGGTCGTCACCCGTACGATCTCTGCGAGCTCATGCGCTGAATAAGTCCATGCTACGAATTGACAAATGACGAGAGAGTTACACGGAAGTCCAAGATCCTCACAGAGCTTGATCATCTCCGCCTTCCCTTCGCTTGTTTGACCGATGTAGTTTTCCTGAAATCCAGCTTCCGTGAAGGGGCTAATTCCTTGTTCAACAGGGAGGGCAAAGTGCATGAGATGACAGCCTCCCCTGATGGAGGTCATATAGGCAAGACCCATCCCATGGAAACCTCTTGGATCGTGCATGGGAACTTCTAACCCTTTCACCTCCACGCTAAACTCCTCTGCACCTTTGCCCAGCCTCTTGGCTGCTTCTCTGGTCCCCTCTGATAGAATCGCTCCAATTCCTTCTTTCTTAGCTATCTTGTGGAGTAACTCAATAGCTCCATCCACATTCCCCCATGTGAGATCAATCCCACCTGTATCTTTTTGGGTGATCAGCCCTTTCTCAAAGGCTTCCATGGCAAAGGCAATCGTAGCACCGCAACTGATGGTATCCATGCCATATCGGTTGCACCACTCATTGGCCTTGATCACGCTGGCGAGATCACCGTTCATGATCAGGGTCCCGAAGGCACTACAAGTCTGATATTCAGGCCCTGGCCCCTCTTCCGTCTTAAAAGGTCCATCATCCACCTTGACGATTCTCTTGCAAGCGATCGGGCAAAAAGAGCAAGCATGATTTCTTTTGAGATACTTTTCGGTCATTGCAGGCCCGCCGAGATTTGTGGATAGGTCAAGGTTTTCTCCGATCGTCCAGTTTCTTATGGGGACATCCCCGGCCATCATGAACAAATCCATCCCTGCATCTGTTCCCATTGATCGAAAAGATTGGGCCACCATGGAATCACGGCATTTTTCGATTAAAAGCTTCCGCAAAGTGGTATACTCCTCCGAATGAGAGGTCTCCACTTTTCTTGTACCCTTTACTACAATCGCCTTCAATCTCTTTGAGCCCATCAAGGCTCCCATCCCCGTCCTGCCGATGAAATCCCCCTTGTCATTGCAGATCGCTGCGAACTTGACCACATTTTCCCCAGCCGGACCGATCGATAGAACCTTTGGTCTTTTCTCCTTCCCATGCCGTTCCTTCAGCAAATCGGTGAGGGTGTAGTTATCCATTCCCCAGAGATCACTTGCATCCCTGAGTTCAATCCTATCATCCTCGATAGCGAGATAAACGGGCGTGGGAGATATTCCTCTAAAGATGATCCCGTCAATTTCAGCGAATTTCAGCTCCGGTCCAAAATTACCACCACAGGTCCCTTCTCCCCAGATTCCTGTCAGCGGAGACTTTCCACATACGGCAAACCTCGACGTCCCTGGAAACTGGGTCCCTACCACTGGACCGGTCATGAGAATGAGAGGATTTTCAGAGGATAACGGATCAACCCTGGGATCAACGGAATCGAAGAAGATCTTGGCTGCAAGTCCGCTCCCACCTATAAATTTCTTCCGATCCTCTTCTTTAATCGATCCGGTTCCTATTTTCCCAGTACTTAGATCAATCTCTAATATTTTCCCCGCATATCCTCCCACAAAACCATCTCCTTTCTTCTCCCACGAAATAAGAAATGGATTGAAATCAATCTAATTTAAGTTATTCTTACCTTAAATCGATTGAAGGATCAATCAAAATCACTGGACAGGGCCGAAACCCAGACCTACCGAATTTGAAATGGGTATTTTATAAACGCCGCCGGGGCATCAAGTCCTGACTGTCTCGGCATATCTGCACCTTACCCACTCTTTACTACACCGTAAAACCTAAGTTGTTTTTGTACGAATGTCCCCTCGATTTTATTTTTCCTGTAATCTATTTTTGACATTGTTTAATGAAAGGTATAGATTTGAATGGGTACTTAATGGGTAGGTATATCCGCACCAGTTCGTCTATAGCGCCAAATTGGGCGGGTATTTTAACAGATTTGAGAAGTATTTATGCAATATTCTGCTATTTGTTCAAATCCCGAATGTAATTATTCAACTCCTTTCTCTGGAGGTGCTGCTCTTCAATTTGCTTTAGATCATCCTAAGGAATCATTTGATTCTATGAAACATATTGATTCTCTGCTACCAAAAGACCGCTATTGTGAACTATGCGGTGCTGCATTATTGTTTTTTTGCCCTTATTGTAAGAAAGGTTTATTTACCAGCCCAAATGCCAAATATTGTCGTCACTGTGGTAAAGAAATCAAACCCATTTCCAGAAAAGATCGAAGGTCAGGAATCGATCGCAGGAAGTCTAGCGATCCTGATTACAAGGGGCCTGAGCGCAGAAGTGGCCGAGACAGGAGATCCGGTGAGGAAAGCAGAAAACCTGGTTAGAAACGATCCTTAGCCCTGCTCAGACACCCAATATACCGGAAAAATGGAGTCAGTCACTCTCCCAAAGAGAGCTCTGAAGAACTACTTTTCGCTCTCTTGATTACGCAGATTCCAAGAAATGATTACACAGATTTTTCTTTATTTTCAACCCACTCCTAATCAGTGCAATCGTTTCATAATCCGTGTAATCAGAGATTTCTGGACTTTTTCAGAAATCTCCCAAATGTTTATTGACACTCTTCCCCTAATCTAATACTCTTCAATTGAGATCGGGGCCATCCGATTGCCTAAAAGATGCCTGGGCGATCAGTGCTGTCCAAATTGGGTAGGATTTCTGCACAATGAGCGCGATTTCATTGGTCTTTTGGACCGATATACGTCCCCATCAAAACCAGTTTCACCGCGGAGCCGCAGAGAGCGCCGAGGGTGTTTTTTCTTATGATCCAATCCCGCGCTTCGCGGGATTGGATCATAAACTCTCACCCTTCGGGAATAGATTCAGGTTGCATTTCATGGCTATGGGACTGCAAGAAATGTATGTTCCGACATGCAAGAGAGCTTTTTATTTGGCGGCCTCTCACCGCCAAATAAAAAAATCACTTCTCTGCGTCCTTAGCGACTCTGCGGTAACATTCTTATTTTGGACAAGAATGATGGGTGATTGAAGTTGACAAGGAGGAAAAGAAAATGGATGTTTTGACTGCCATTAGCCAAAGAAGCAGTGTGAGAGCGTACAAAGACACTGTTGTCGAAGAGGATAAACTTAAGAAGATACTGGAAGCAGCAAGACTTTCCCCTTCTTCCAGCAACCGCCAGGAATGGAAATTTATCGTTGTTAAGAACAAGGAAACGAGGAAGAAGCTGGCCAACGCTGCCTTCGGACAGTCTTTTATCGGGGAAGCACCTGTCGTCATTATTGCTTGTGGGACGGAATCAAAGTCAATCATGGCCTGTGGTCAACCCGCCCATACAGTCGATGTATCCATTGCCTGTGCGTACATGATACTACAGGCTTATGAGTTAGGTTTGGGAACGTGTTGGATCGGCGCTTTTAAGGAGGAGGAGGTTAAGAAAATTCTGAAGATTCCAGAACATGTTCGGGTTGTAGCCATGACTCCGTTGGGATATCCAGATCAACTTCCCTCACAAAAGTCCAGAAAGGGCTTCGATCAAATAGTTTGCTTTGAGAAGTATGAGTGAAAGCGAGAGTGTTTCAGGCTGTAGTGGGGTCATGGGGTTAAACCTAAACGATACACTTTGGGTCAAAGTGGTCGGGAGAAGGGGTCAAATATTTATTTGATTTTTAGTGAATTTTAAGTAACATTAAAAGTTAAATTTAGACCTTTTTGACTTTCTAAGGGGTAGGTATTTTATCTAACAACCATCTTGAGAGGAAAATTATTTCATGAAGAAAATAAGTATCAAGGGAACAGGCTCTTGTATCCCAGAACGAATCGTCCCTAACTCTTATTTTGAAAAGATTGTCAATACCACCAACGAATGGATCGTCACCCGCACAGGAATCCAATCCCGCAGGATGATCGAACCGGGTCAGGCCCTAACCGATTTGGCCACCCCGGCCTCTGAACGAGCCCTGGAAATGGCTGGTCTCTCTCCTAAAAAACTGGACATCATTATTGTGGGAACTTCCTCAGCGGATATGTTAACCCCCTCGGCTGCCTGTATCCTCCAGCATCGACTGGGAGCAAAAAATGCTGTAGCCTTTGATATCAATGCAGCCTGCCCAGGATTCATCTATGGCTTAGCGGTAGCTCAGAAGTTTATGCAGGACGGCTCACACCGCCATGCCCTTGTGGTTGGGGGAGAGATTATTTCCAACCGGATCGACTATAAAGACAGAGCTACCTGTGTCCTTTTTGGTGACGGGGCAGGAGCTGTTATCTTGGGTCACTCCAATGGAAGGAGAGATGGAGAAATTTTGACCACCCATCTCCATTCCGATGGGAATCTCTGGGGTCTGCTCCATGTGCCTGGAGGCGGATCACGCATCCCCCCTTCCTATCAGATGCTGGATGAGGGTCTCCAATACCTTAAAATGCAAGGGAACGAAGTCTATAAGTATGCAGTTCGCACTATGGTGGAGGCAGCTCGTAATACCATGGAATCCAAAGGGATCACCAGCCAAGAAATAGACTGGTTCATTCCCCATCAAGCCAATATGCGAATCATGGAGGTGGTGGCCAAGCGGTTGGGAATCCCTCTCCAAAAGGTGATTGTAACGGTTCACAAGTACGGCAATACCTCCGCGGCCTCCATCCCTACAGCTCTGGATGAAGCAGTTCGAAGCGGCAAGATCCGGCGTGGAGACCTCATCCTGGTGAATTCTTTTGGCGCAGGCTTTACCTGGGGTGCTGCTCTATTCCGGTATTGACTCCAAATTTGGAATTTGCAAATTTTTGGTAGACAATGGGAATAAGGTACTTTTTCTTCTTCTTTCCAGTTAGTTGCCCCTCTATAACCTCAAACCTATTTCGCTAAAGGCTCACCCCTTTCCAGAAGAACTTCTTAATAATGGGATATGTATTTTCTTCCATAAAAATAAACCTACCCCATCCAAATGTTTTTCTGATATAATTGCCCGAAATCCTTTGACATTCAACTTACTTCATGAAACTTTCGGTCATCATTCCCGTTTATAATGAAATCAATACTATTGGGGAAATTCTCTCCAGAGTCCTCCAGGACGATATCCCAAAAGAAGTGATCGTCGTTGATGATTTCTCTACAGATGGAACGAGGGAGTTCCTAAAAGAATGGGTAACCAAGGAAGACAAAGGGCTCAAGAATCAAGTCCACATTCTCTTCCAACCAAAGAATTTGGGGAAGGGGGCTGCGCTGCGCAACGGGTTCAAAGCGGCCACAGGTGATATCGTCATCATCCAAGATGCGGATTTAGAATACGATCCAAAGGAATATCCCAAACTGATTGAGCCGATTCTTGACGGAAGGGCAGATGCGGTCTATGGGTCCCGATTCTTAGGTACCCCGAGGCGAGTTCTGATGTTCTGGCATACCCTCGGAAATAACTTTCTCACCTTCCTTTCCAACCTCTGCACCGATCTCAACCTCACCGATATGGAGACGGGTTATAAAGTTTTTAAGAAGGAAGTGTTGGACCATATCCATTTAAAGTCCAATCGGTTTGGTTTCGAACCGGAGGTCACAGCCAAGATTGCTAAGATGAGCTGCAGAATCTATGAAGTCCCCATCTCCTATAGCGGACGAGATTACTGGGAAGGAAAGAAGATCAATTGGATCGATGGATTAAAGGCAATCTTCTCTATCCTACGGTATAACTTTTTTGACCCAGAAACCGGAGATATCGTTTATCAATCCTTCCAGAGAATGAAGAAACTTCATCGTTATAATCAATGGATTTTTTCAAAATTTCATCCCTATTTGGGTCGAAGGGTTTTAGAGATCGGCTCCGGGATCGGAAACATCACCAAGTATCTTCTGGATCGGGATTTGGTCATTGCCACCGACGTAGAGTCGAAGTACCTGACTCTTCTGAAAAATACCTTCGGACAATATAAGAAATTCGTGATCGAAAACTTCGATGTTTCCGAATCCGAAGTGGAACGATACCGACCCTATCACATCGATTCCGTCATCTGCTTCAATGTATTGGAACATATTGAAAAGGATGAAAAAGCTTTGGAAAACATCTTCAATATCTTGGAACCCGGAGGCCGACTCCTCCTCTTTGCCCCTTCTCATCGTTGGCTTTATGGAAGTCTGGATCAACATTTAGGCCATCACAGGCGCTATGGTAAGGAGGAGTTGAAAAGGAAATTAGAAGATGCAGGGTTCAATGTCATTCTCCTGAAACACTTCAATCGAATCGGGATTCTGGGTTGGTTTTTAAACAGTAAAATACTCAGGAGAAAAAGACTCCCCTCCCTTCAGTTAAGAGTCTATAACCTCCTTGTTCCCCTGTCCAAAATGGCAGACCTCCTTCCCCTCCCCTTTGGCACCTCTCTTCTTGCTATTGCCAAGAGATCGAAATGATGGAGACGATTGAGTATTTCTCAGATTTTTTAAGAAGGACAGGCACCCCGAATTTCTTAGCGATCGGCATCGTCATCATTGTCATATGGCTTCTGATCTCAGGTTTCAGAAAAGGGTTAAGAAAAAGAGGAAGGGATAAAGGCTCAAAAGAAAATGATAACGGAGATTAATTATTATCTTTCCAAAAAATACTTGTCCAAATTCGGAATTCAACACATCGATTTCACAAATTTTAAAAAACGAGATTCCTCGCTTCGTTCGGAATGACAAAACCCACATCTGTCATTTCGAGGCGATGCCCTGCACTACATGGTATACAGGGCGAAGCCCCTGCCTATCGACAGACAGAGAATCAATCTCTATTTTGGACACTTTTTTGTTTCTAAGATTATTTTTTTAGAATCTTCCACGAAAGGAGAAAGGAGACGGTCAGGGCAACCAACATTCCTGACATAGAGAAGAGGAAGAAAAGAAGGATTAGCCTTTCCTTCATCACTGCATATTTACTTTCCATCATCCCAACATAGAGCATCCCGACGATTTTATCCTGAATATCCCGGATCGGTTCATAGGCAGTGATATACCAATCATCGACCACAAACGCCCTATGTATCCAAGGTACTCCTTTTCCGAGGACTTGTTCTTGAACCTCTTTCATCGCCCGAGTACCAATCGCTCTATTTCCTTCCTTATCCATGACATTAGTCGATATTCTTAAATCACCCAAAAAGATAGTGGCGGTCCCGATTTCTTTCCCTTTGTATCTGACATCCTTAAAAACGATGTTCTTAATCCGATCGACAATCTCATAATTTCGGTTGAGGAGGATTCCTCCTGTCAAAACCCCCAAGACCTCGTCATTGAAATCAATAATCGGATGGGCTGATTCCAATACCATCCCAGAGGTCTCCTCCACTTTTTTAGTCGGTTTCCCTTTAGGTGTTGGAACCGACGTAATGATTGCCATCTGGGCCAAATTCTCTCCTTCCCTCAACAACTCATCTCCTGAAAGAACTTGGGTTCCTGAAATCGACTTTTTCCCCAGGGCTACCTTGACAAAAGAATCATGAATCAAACTGTCTCCTGATACTTTGGGGTTATGGAATCTAAATATAACCGTTCCCTTTCGGTCCATTAATGTCAAAAAATTCAGTCCCTCCTCAGCCATCAATCCTAAAAGTTCATTTTTGATAGAAGAGACATCCTTTTCTTTTAATCCTCTTTTCAGGACATGCCTGATTGATGTCCAACGGATCGTCCTATCAATATCCCTGATTTTTGACTCATAGACCCATCTGGCTGTACTGAGATTTTCCTTTACCCTTTCTTGGGCCTCAGAAATAATCTGGTTAGTAATGACAGAATTGACGATGATGCTCGTCACAACGCCTATGAAACAGGCGACTGCCAAAAACGCGAGGCCTAACTGAGTTTTAATAGAGATTTTCATTACTTATAACTTACCAAAAATAAAAGAAAAAGTAAATAAAAAAATTCTTGCACTATTTGCATTTATCTGGTAAATATATTGTGAAAAGATTCTTTAATTCTAAGATAGGAGGGATCATTCATGAAACCATATTTTGAAAAGATGACCGACTTTGGTAAGGTTTTAACTGAGCAGCAAATTAAAAAGGCAGAAGAAAATATTAAACAAATTAAGGAAGTTGAAAAAACAACTGCGGAAGCTGTGGAAAAGGTAAAAAAAGCAGGTCTTTCCGCAGAGGAAATTAATAAAAGGGGAGAAATGACCGTATACCAGAGGCTTGAATACTTGTTGGATCCGGGCACCTGGTGTCCTTTGCACACCCTCTTTGACCCGATGGATGAAGAATCAGGGACAACTGGGGTGGTCGACGGACTGGGTAAAATCAGTGGAAAATGGGCAGTCATCATCGGTTTCGACAATAAAGTCATTGCCGGGGCCTGGATTGCCGGTCAGTCGGAAAATATCTTAAGAGTAACCGACATCGCAAAGCGCCTTCATCTCCCCTTGGTCTGGTTGGTAAACTGCAGCGGTGTAAAACTCCCTGAACAGGAGAAGGTATACGCTAACCGGAGAGGAAGCGGAACTACTTTTTTTAGACATGCGGAACTGGAAAAACTGGGAATCCCCGTCTTGGCCGGGATCTATGGAACCAACCCGGCTGGTGGAGGATATCAAGGAGTTAGTCCCACCATCCTTTTAGCTCATAAAAATTGCAATATCGCTGTCGGTGGTGGTGGTATTGTCAGTGGGATGAGTCCCAGGGGTTTTTTTGATGAGGAAGGGGCAGAAATGATTATTGAGGCTACGAGAAAGTTCAAGGCCGTTCCCCCTGGGCGTGTGGAGGTCCATTATGATTCAACGGGTTTCTTCAAGGCCGTCTTTGAGAAAGAGGAGGGAGTTTTGGATGGCTTGAAAGAATATATGAAGTATATACCGGCCTACGATCCTAAATTTTTCAGGGTGGCAGAGCCAAAAGAACCAAAATTTTCACCCAAAGAGATCAACTATCTGGTCGCCTTCAATCAAAAGTTGGCCTATAATTTTGATGAAGTTCTTGCCAGGTTGACAGATAACAGTGAGCACATGGAATTCAGGCCTGGTTATGGTCCAGAGGTCTATACCGGCTTAGTGAAGATTGACGGTTTTCTGGTTGGCATCATCGGAAATCGGCAGGGATTCTTACCAAAGGGATATCCCGAATATGCCCCTTATCCGGGCATTGGCGGAAAGCTTTACCGACAGGGCCTCATTAAGATGAATGAGTTCGTGACCCAATGCGGAAGGGATAGGGTTCCGATCATCTGGTTTCAGGATACGACAGGCATCGATGTGGGTGACATCGCAGAAAAAGCGGAGCTTCTTGGATTGGGACAATCACTAATTTACTCCATCGAACAGACAGATGTGCCGATGATGTGCATCGTGTTAAGAAAAGGGACAGCGGCTGCCCATTATATTATGGGAGGCCCCCAGGCAAACAATAATAATGCGTTTACACTGGGCACACCTACGACAGAGATTTATGTGATGCATGGCGAAACAGCAGCGGTCGCCTCTTTTGCGAGAAGATTGGTGAAAGAAAAGGATTCTGGACGTCCATTAAAGCCCACCATCGACAAGATGAATGCTTTGGCACGAGAGTATTATGAGAAATCAAGGCCGGCTTACTGTGCCAAAAAGGGATTGGTCGATGAAATCGTCTTCTTGCCCGATATGAGAAAATATATGGTTGCCTTCGCAGATTCCGCCTACCAAAATCCAATATCGATCTGCCCTCACCACCACATGATGATTCCGAGATTGATCAAGGGATGAAAAAAGGGCCCGCCTTTGTTAAGGCGGGCCTTTTCATTTAGTTTTGGCCTTTTCTACAGGTTAAGCTTCTTATAAATTCCGCCTATAATCTCCCCTAACTCCTTCTTTAGAAAAAAGGGGAATGGAGTCTCCTTTTTTTCATCCATCATGCACCCTTTAAAGATCTGGAACCAATGTTGCATTGAATTTGAGACCGGAATGATTTAAAATTTGTTTAAGGAGGAATGAAAATGGCTATGCGAATGAAGTTCTTTCCACTTTTCTTCCTCGCCCTGTTTATTTCCGGTTGTGCTCATGTCATTTCAAAGGACTTAAGGAGTCACTCAGATCTTTCCCTTACCTTAAAGCAGGTCTATCAAAATACGAATGCTTACAAAGGTAAATCTGTTGTTTGGGGAGGAGAGATCATTGAGACGGTCAACCAAAAAGATGGAACCACACAGATTGAGGTTTTCCAAAGGCCCCTGGGATTGAGGGGAGAACCTAAGGAAACGCTTGTCTCCGAAGGAAGATTTTTGATCCTCGCCGATAAATATTTAGACCCATACATTTTCCGAAGAGGAAGAAAAATCACAGTGGCCGGAGAAATTCAAGAAGAGAAAATCAAACCTCTTGGTGAGATGGATTACCGGTATCCCCTCCTTTTGAGCAAACAGATCCACCTTTGGGAGGAATATTATTATTATCCAGTTTACTATTACCCTTACTACTATTATGACCCATGGTGGGGTTATCCTTATGGGTGGTGGGGATTCGGCTATTATTACCGCCATCATCACCACCGTTAGCCTTTTCCTTTAATGGTTCCGGAAAAGGATTCGAATTGAAAATCCCTGCCATAGGGCGGGGCTTCATGGATAGCCGAGGCTTTCCAGCCTCGGAGAAAATGCTTTGCAGGACAGGAATGTCCTGCCTATCGTGTCGAAAAACCGTTGCATTCATCCCCGTCCACAGAACGGGCATTCAGCAGCATTTTCGCAAAGAGCAACCTTTCCGAGAATCCCACAGGGACGGGTTGACAGATTCGTCAAAGTCGGCTATATATTTTTTTAAAAGGGAATCATCATGGCACGCAGTCCGATCACCCGCAATGGATATAATCAACTCCACAAAGAATTAGAGAACCTTAAAAAGGTCACCCGGCCTCAGGTCATCAAGGCCATTGAAGAGGCACGCGCCCATGGAGATATCAGTGAGAATGCGGAATATGTAGCCGCCAAAGAGCGTCAATCCTTCGTTGAAACGAAGATTCGAGAGATTGAACAGAAGTTGGCCAACTCTGAGATTATAGACAGCATCAACCTTCCCAATGGTAAGGTGGGCTTTGGCTCTGTGGTCACTTTAGAGAACCTCGACAATGGAGGCAAAGTCACCTACCAGATCGTTGGACCTGATGAATCGGATATCTCGACAGGTAAGATTTCGATCACTTCCCCTCTGGGCAAGGCTTTGCTTGGAAAAGAAGCGGATGAGGAAGTAGCTGTTCAAACTCCGGGGGGTATTAAAAAATATACCGTCCTAAAAATTTGTTAGACAGACTCACTTAAGTTCACCTTAACGTTGCATAAACTTTTGACGATACGGACATGGGCAAGCCGTTCGGAAAGGCTTCGAGGCGAACCTTTGGCCGAATCGGCACTCTCGTCCCCTTCCCCTGCTGGAATTCACTTGGGGTGATGTCCTCCGATACCCTTAAATTCTCAAAACAACCGCCTTCCGAAGCCTTGAAGGGCGGTTTGCCCGTGTCCGTTTTGCAACTGTCAGGTTCATTTTCCCTTTCTTCTCACCACATGAATGGCAGTTGCTTTAAAAGAGGCGGTGACTTCTTTTCCCACCTGCAACGATAAATTCTCGATAGAATGATGGGTCACATAAGCACTGAGCGGGAATCCACAGTTAAGTTGGACTTTTTGGTACAGCCCTAAGGAGATGACCTTCTCAATCCGCCCTGGGAAGACATTTCTGGCGCTTGTTGCCTCCCTGGAGAGACGGGTCGAGAGGATCACATTTTCGGGCCGGATACAGAGAAGCACGGTCTCGCCAAGATGGGCCTCGCCGACTGCCTCAATTTCTTGCCCGGAAATAGAGACGATAAAGGTCCCCCCATTTTTTTTAATCACCTTTCCGGTAAGAATTGTTTCTACTCCAACAAAGGAAGCCACCAACTCGTTCGCAGGATGGTTCATCACCTCTCCAGGAGAACCGATCTGCTGAATCCTTCCGTCATTCATCACAGCAATCCGATTTGAAAGTCTTAGAGCCTCCAATCGATCATGAGTGGCGAAGACCGTTGTTGTTCTTGTTTGCCGCAAGATGCCCACCAAATCCTCGATGATAGAATCACGGCTGGGAGGGTCAAGGGATGAAAACGGTTCGTCGAGGAGAAGCACCTCAGGCTGGATGGCAAAAGCCCTGGCAAGACTTGTCCGCTGTGCCTCTCCTCCGGAAAGCGTTCGGGCAGAACGGTGGCTGAGATGGCTGATCCCGAATCGGTCCAAATGCTCCTTCACAATACGACGAATCTCTTGTTTTTTCATCCCCCTTATTCTTAATCCTGAAGCAACGTTATCGAAGACCGTTGTATCGAAGAGGAGAGGCTCTTGAAAGACCATGGCGAGCTTCCTTCTGTATTCAAAAACGGAATGATTCGATTTAACCTTCTCTCCTTTGAAGTAGATTTCGCCCTGAAAGGGCTTTAGCAAATAGGATAATGTCTGGAGTAAAGTGGTCTTTCCTGCCCCATTTGGTCCAATTAGAGAGAGAATCTCTCCTTCCTTTATCAGCAAGGAAGGAACGTTAAGGATCATCGCCCCTCCTCTGTTTACTTCAAGGTCTTTAACCTCTAAGATTGGTTTAGAATCTCTTAGATCCATTTTCATTCCGAATTCCGCAATCCGCAATCCGAAATTTATTTTATTTCGGTCTTTCCCTCTGCTGTATCTGAGTAAGGATCAAATTGATGAAATAGGCCAGAAGAAGGAGAATAATTCCCAGGGCAATCGCAATGTCAAAGTTTCCTCGACTCGTCTCCATGACGGTCGCTGTGGTCAGAACTCGGGAATATCCCTTAATATTACCACCCACCATAATAGAGGCACCGACCTCTGAGATGACCCCTCCAAATCCTGCCATCACTGCAGCCAAAAGGGGGAGCTTAGCCTCCTTGATGAGGATCCAGACCATCTGGAGGCGAGTTGCCCCGAGTGCCAGAATCTGAAGCCGGAGTTTCTTAGGAAGTTGTTGAATAGCAGCCAAGGTAATGCCCATCACAATGGGGGTAGCGATGACAGTCTGCGCAATGATGATGGCTGTGGGTGTATACAGGATTCCAAAAAAACCAAGGGGACCGTTCCTCCACAGAAAGATGGTAACGAAGAGGCCCACGACCACCGGCGGAAGGCCCATCCCCGTATTGATCAGGCTTATGGCGATTCTTCTCCCCGGAAATTCAGAAAGGGCGACGATCACTCCAGTAGATATTCCGATCAGCAGACTAATGAGGGTAGCTGACCCAGAGACTCCGAGCGATAAAAGGGTGATCCCCATCACCTCAGGGTCAAAGGTGATCAAAAGCCAGAATGCCTTCTTAATGCCCTCAAAAATGAGATCCATCTTCTTTCTCCAAACTATCAAACAGTAAAATCTCCTCTCCCCTGGCGGGAGAGGATTAAGGTGAGGGGGAACGAATTCTTTTTATCTCACCCCCACCCACACCCTCCCCCGTCGAGGGGGAGGGGAAGAAATTGGTTACTTCCCAAGTTCTTCTTCTCTTTTGCCGGCATCTGGAAAGAAAAGAGAAGATCCAAACTTATCAACTCCAAAGGTCTTGATGATGTCCTGAGTTTCCTTAGAAACCATGAAGTCAGCAAATGCCTTTGCACCGACGGCATTCACCTTAGGCCATCTGGCAGGATTGACCTCGATGAAATGATAGATATTGAGAAGAATGGCATCTCCCTCGACCAAAATATCGAGGCCAAGGTTCTTCTTCAAAGCTAAATATGTCCCTCGATCGGCAAGGGTATACCCCTTTTTCTCAGCAGCAACACTCAAGGTCTGGCCCATTCCGAGACCGGTCTGCTGATACCACTTTTCTCTCTCAGGATTAATCCCCGCGGCTTTCCAAATATCCATCTCCTTTACATGGGTTCCTGACTTATCACTTCTTGATAAAAACAGAGCCTGGGCTGAAGCAATCTTTTTGAATGCCTCTGAGGCCAATTTTATTCCTTTAATTTTCGCTGAGTCTGTAGGATGTCCAACAATAATGAAGTCGTTATGCATAATAATCCTTCGATTGATCCCATAGCCTTCCGCCACAAATTTCTTTTCGGCGGCAGGAGAATGGACCAGGAGCACATCCGCCTCTCCCTTTTGCCCCATAGCCATAGCTTGTCCCGAACCCACAGCGATAGTCTTAACAAAATAACCCGTTTTTTTCTCAAAGATTGGAATTAAGACATCAAGAAGTCCGGAGTCCTGTGTGCTGGTTGTTGTGGATAAAATGACCGTTTTGATCTGGGCTAAAACCGTTGATGATCCAATCAAAATAAATAAGGAAACAATTGTCCATAAAATGATCTTGGTTCCTATTATCCGCCTCATGTTCCTTCCTCCTTATTAAGATTAATTTTTTATACCCTGTGAGGTCCTCCATTCCTTTGAATTGGGGAAAAAGAGTGGGCTTCCATATTTATCTTTGCCGAAATCTCTAATTAATCGTTGCCCCTTTTGTGGCGAAGTCAGCCATTTCACAAAAACCATCACATCTTCATAATTGGCCCTTGGAAATTTTTTGGGATTTACTGGAATAAGCGTGATGTAATTCAATAAGGCTTCATCCTTCTCCGCCAGAATGTCCAATTTGATCTGACCCTTCAGAGTGAGATAGGTAGCCCGGTCAATGACGGTATAAGCGTCTTTCTCATCCGTATAACGAAGAGTTGGAACATTTCCCATGGCCCCTTTTTCGTAAATCACATACCAGGAACCAGTGGGTTTGATCCCTGCTTTTTCCCACAATTCCATCTCTGATACATGAGTTCCTGATTTATCACCTCGGCTGATAAAGGTTACCTTTTTCTCAGAAATTTTTTTCAAGGCCTCTGTGGCAAGCTTCATCCCTTTGATCCCGGCGGGATCGTTGGACGGACCCACGATAACGAAATCGTTGTACATCAAATCGATTCTCTCTGTCCCAAATCCTTCCTGTATGAATTTCTCTTCAAGGGATTTGGCATGGACCAGAACAAGATCGACATTTCCTTTCTTAGCAATATCTATGGCCGCTCCTGTCCCCGCGCCCACGTGGCGGACTCGAATGTCCGTTTCTTTCTCAAATGCATTCTCCAGAACATCGATAATCCCTGAATCGATGGGACCTATCGTACTGGCCAAAAGGATGAATTTGCTGCCTTGGGCATTGCCAATAGATGGAAAGAGCAACAACAAGAACAATCCAACATAGACAAATTTTCCCATATCGATCCTCCTTAGGATTATTTTCGTATTGTCAAAAGTTATCTCCCCTCTCCCCTTGGGCCTGCCTGCGCGAAGCCGCTTCGGCGAAGGCAGGGGAGAGGGTCAGGGTGAGGGGTAAAAAGGACTTCTCGGATGGTCTCCAAAACACCTT
>Ga0315274_10003040_pt1 | contig 24975 bp, 22 predicted proteins | sample YL17G02_20_MG_FD_203700 | JGI IMG/M metagenome (GOLD analysis project Ga0315274, IMG submission 203700) | Sediment microbial communities from Yellowstone Lake, YNP, Wyoming, USA - YL17G02_20 | ecosystem: Environmental > Aquatic > Freshwater > Lake > Sediment | place: USA: Wyoming | collected...
ACTTTATTTTTAGAAATCGAGCAGGCAAAAAAAATAAAGTCTGCGTGGAACATAGTATCGCACAAATATAAAATAGATTTTGATTTTTTGCGGCAGGTGAAGGCTGCGGGATGTGAGATTGGAAGTCATGGTGATGATCATTCGGGATTGCTGCCATATTTAGAAGGCCGGGAGATTGAAAGAAGGTTGAAAGCATCGCACACCAAGCTAAAAGAGTTCAAACCCGCGGGATTCAGATCACCGCAGTTGCAACGAAATAAAAAACTGCTGGCAAAGATTGCGAAAGTTTTTACATACGACAGCTCTGTGCCAGATACAGAAATATTTTCGCCATTCAGAAAAAGATCTGGATGCTGCACAATATTTCCATTCATGACGCATGGAATTGTGGAGCTGCCGATGACCATGCCGGTTGACTACACGATGCAGATGATGGGATTTGATAAAGGAAAAATGATTGGCCACTGGCAGACAAAGCTGGAGTGGATAGAAAGCATTGGCGGGCTCGCGATGTTCAATTTCCATCCAGATGATTACATCTCTGGCAACAATGATTGCTTGGAAATTTACAACTGGCTGCTGAGAAAATTGAAGAGAAAAAATGCGTGGTTCGCTCTGCCGGGCGAGGCTGCGAAATGGTGGAAGAGAAGATGATGAGAACAAAAAATCATGCGCGGATGGACAAGCTGCGAATTCCGATAATTCTACTGTGCCTAGTGCTGCTGCTCAAGCTGCCAACACTGTGGCTGCCTTATCATTGGGACGAGCTGCTGTTTGTCGGTTATGCAAAATATTTTTCTGTTAACGGATTTTTTTCATTGCCGCCTGACAACGTGGGTCATGTTAGATTATTCCCGTGGGTGCTCGCGACTGCATTCCTGGCATTTGGCGAATCTGTTTTCATATCACACATAATAACAGCACTATTCGCATTCCTAGGAGTCTACTTTACCTATCTAATCGCTAAAGATATTTTTAGCAAGAAGGTTGGGATTGTGGCTGCACTGCTGCTCTTCCTCTCACCAATCTATTTTGCGATGAGTGGGCAAGCGCTGCTCGACATTCCGCTGACCGCCATGATGTTGGCAACATTTTATTTTGCAATGAAGAAAAAAATTTGGCCGTATATGATTTTCGGTGTGGCAACTGTTTTGACAAAAGAGCCAGGCGTCATACTGGTCGTGTCCATAGCGCTCTACCAACTGCTCAAACACAAGAGCTGGAAAAAAATGATTTTGTATGGCCTGCCAGCAGCAGCATTCATTGTCTGGATTTTATTCATGGGAAGTTTTTCTCAGCCAAGAACATACACCACTCCGATAATTGTAGAATTCGGACAACGTCTGGCTGCCCAAGTTTACCAGATATTTTTCTGGAATTACACATGGCTGCCTACGATTTTGATTGCATTCGCCATCTACAAAAAGAAGTTTTCTGGTAAAAACATCGAGCCACTTTTTCCTTTGATTTTAACCAGCGCTCTGATGATAATCGCGTTTTCTATTCCAAGTGATTTCACACAACTGCTGCCGAGGTATCTCTTGCCCATACTGCCTTTGTATTTTATCTTCGCTGCTTACTCCATAGATTCGCTATCCAAAAATTTCAAAAATAAAAAATTGGCTGAGTGGGTTGTGCTAATCGTAATCATCACGCTGTTTGTCTCTTGCTACAGATTTAATTGGGGTGTGAAAGGATTCGTGCAGGATCCAATTTTTCACTCCACGCTGCTCCATAAAAAATATTTGGCTTCGATAGTAAGCGGTGAGTTGAGCATGGATTACACAGACATAGTAAAAGCAGAAAAGCAGATGCTCGATTTTGTTTTTGTAAATTATCCGAATTCAAAAATAGTTGCGTCTGTGCCGATTGCAAACAGCGTTAGCCTGAAAGCCAACGTAGGCTACAGCCAGTGGCAAACTCACAACATAACAATACTCTACCCTCCCACAAAAGAAAAAATTTCCCAGGCTGAGTTTTTAATATACGAGCCGTATGCACCTTTGCCCCAAGACATCAACGAAGAAATAGCAAAAATGAGCTTGGTGAAAAAATTTGAGATCAACCGAGCATCCATATCACTCTACAAAATCAAGAGATGACCACAATGGCTGATTGGAGAAAAAAATTTGATGCCGCAGCTGAAGATTACGACAAGAAGCTGAATAAGGATTACATAAAAATAAGAGACGAAATAATCGCTGAGAAAATTCGAGGCTGCAAAATAATAGTTGATGTGGGCGCGAGCTATCCAAAGGATGGGGTGGTTGTGCTGGATTTTTCCAGAAAAATGATAGCCAAGATTAGGGAAATACAAAAGGAGAGGTACAAAAGCGTCAGATGTGTGGTTGGTGATGCAAACAATCTTCCGTTCAAAAGTTGCGTGGATGCTGTTGTGTGCTGCGAGACTTTGTATTATCTAGACAGCCCGGAAAAATTTGTGGCAGAGTGCAGCGCGGTGATGCGAGACGGTGGGATTTTAATAATATGCTCGCTGAACCAGCTGTGGAGATTTTTTTACAGGATCAGAGAAGTTTTCAGAAGAGGTGGGGAGTTTCCACGGAAGTTTTTCTACAGGAGCGAAATAGAAAACATGATGAGAAAGTTTGGGTTTGGCATAGAGGATTCTATTGGTCTGTTTCCAGTAATGGGCTTACGAATTTTGGAAAAAAGCCCGCTGAGGAATTTTGCGTTCACAAACATTATAATAGGTAGAAAGGAAAAAGAAGTTTAATAAGTTAATAACTTTTAAAAATATAATGAGATTAATGAGAACATGGATGAAGCAGAGAAAACTAGCAAAGAAAAAGAAATAACACTCGAAGTCAGGCGGCCAGAGTTAATAGTTTTGGTTTGTTTGCTGGCGCTAGTTTTTGTTTTACAAGTTGCGCTGACACTCAGCTCGCCGATTGCGTTTGGTGACGAAGGTTATCACACAAGAATTTCGCAGTATATTGCGCAGAATCAAGAATACCCGGCATGGAATCCTGTCGAGGGCACAAAGCTTGTAAAGTTTGACTTTTCAAGGCCGCCGCTGTGGAATTTTTTGCAGGGCAGCTTCTACCTGCTGTTTGGCTTCAGCGAAGTGCTAACAAAAATTCTGACACCGTTTATAGCAGTGATAATGACTGGTGTTGCTGTATTCTTCATCGGCAAAAATTTAGCAAATAAAACAGTGGGATTTCTGGCAGCGATAATTGCAGTGACGCTTCCTTCGTTCGTAACCTACTCGGTCTTGTTCACCACAGATGCTTTTCTTGTTTTCAACATCGCGATGTTCATACTGACATTTATGATGGCAATCGAGCATGAGAAGAAAAAATATTTGCTGCTGAGTGGAATTTTTGCTGGCCTGGCATTCCTGACAAAGACGTCTGCACTGGTTGTGTTCCCGATTATTTTGCTGGGCTTCCTATACGATGTTTACAGAAAAAAGAATTTTATGGTGCAATTCAAAAAATATTTGCTGATCGCAATACCGCTGCTGCTAATCTTCGCTGCTTACTCAATCCGTAACTATGCAAACTATGGCGCGGCATCTTGCAACATACCATTTCTGAACAGAGGCAGCGAGTGTTTGAAAACTTTTGACTATGCTTCTGGAAAAACTTTTAGCAGCCCGTCCGGGACAGAGGGCAGCACGGCTGACGTATTGAAAATGGGATTCACCAACTACTTGACGTTCGCGTATGGCAACGTATGGTTCGCGATGTTTGCATTTGTGTGCGGAATTTTCATTCTAGGATACAAAAAACATTCCAAAGATGTGGTCATACTACTGATGCTGTTGTCATTCATACCTGTGATGTACCTTGGCAGCGGAGGCAGGTCGGAGGATGCGGCAAGATATATGCTCGGTCTCACTCCATTGATTGCTCTGGCTGCGGCTGTTTACTTTGAGTCGTTGTACGAATTTATCAAAAAATATTACAAGATGCTTGGGATGGTCGTCATTATCTTTGTTGTGTTTTTTGCTCTGCTGAATGCGAAATGCTTTTTACCAACTGATAGCTGCAGGGGGTTGGGTGTTGGATACAAACTGGATATTATGCAGAGTGTTAAGCAGTTCTCTCCAGAATTTTTCAAGGCCGCGACATTCATTCGCCACAACACAACTGCTGATGCATTGATAATGACTGTGTGGGACCACCAGACTGTTTACAATGCGCAGAGAAATGCGATTTGTTTTGACTGCCTGCCTGATGCTGGCGATATTGTGCTAAGCAATAATCTAGCTCTCAGTTTGTCAAGGCTGAAGGCTGAAGGGATAACGCACATATTCATCCAAAAGTTTAGTCTGCAGAAAGAGGACCAGATAACAAAGTACCCATTGAGTTTTGTAAAGTTTATGAATGACAATCCAAAGAATTTTGTAAATTTGTATGAGACCGGGCCGGATGCAGACACATGCATAAGCCAGGGTGGATGTGATGGTGCGATAATTTACGAAGTCAAATATTGATATCGATGTTGATGTTTATCGCGGTTGTTAGCGAGAGCAGAGGTTTGAAAAATGAATGAGCACATTATTGTTTTGCTGCTGGCCGGATTGGCTTCATTCCTGGTAACTTTTTTTCTCACGCCAATCTACATTCGCTTCATCAAAGCAGTAGGCATTGTCGGAGTTGACGTGCACAAGAAAAATAAAGCAAAGATCGCTGAGCTCGGCGGGCTGTGTGTTGTGTCTGGATTCCTCGCTGGACTTTTTCTTTACATCACCATACAAACTTTTGTATACAACACAATCACGAAACCCAACCTCATCGACATACTGGCTGTGATCTCAACAATCCTCATCGTAACATTCATCGGATTCTTGGATTGTCTCACCAGCCTAATGAAACTGCGAGAGGGAAAAAGCAAGCTGGAAAAATTCAAACGTGTTGGTCTGAGAAAAGTGATCAGCTTCCTGCTGCCATTCCCTGCTGCCGTACCATTAATCGCTGTGAAAGCTGGTGTGGATGTGATGAGTGTGCCGCTGTTTGGTGATGTTAGTTTTGGTTTGATATATCCGCTGCTGCTGGTGCCAATCGCAATAGTGGGCGCGTCAAATGCAACAAACATGCTGGCTGGCTTCAACGGCATGGAGAGTGGGATGGGGTTTGTAGTTTTCATAACTCTTGGTATTTTCTCGCTGGCAAAAGGTAGATTTTTGGCTGCCATGCTTTCATTTACATTTGCGTTCGCGCTGCTTGCATTCCTGAAATACAATCGCTACCCTGCAAAAATATTTCCAGGCGACCTCAATTACGTGATTGGGGCCATGATAGCTTGCGTGGCTATAGTCGGCAACATTGAAAAGTTTGCGATTATTTGCTTCTTGCCTTGGTTTGTAGAATTTTTCCTCAAGCTCAGATCAAAATTCAAGGCAGAGAATTTCGGTATACTGCAAGCTGACGGCACGCTCAAAACTCCATACAAAAAATCATACTCGCTGACGCACGTGGTGATGAAGCTCGGAAAATTCAAAGAGTGGCAAATATCTGGGATAATGATATTGTTGGAAATCGTGGTGTGTGCGCTCGCATTAACATTCAGCCTGGGTTTGCTATGAAAACAAAAATAAACAAAAAATTCGCAATGAAAAATTTTGAGGGCTTTGGAACAATTTTTTTTATTGTGTTGGTCTGCTTCCTGCTGCGGTTTCTGTGCGGATTCACTCTTGACAACATCTATCTGCCAGGCGGGGCTGACACCAGCACACACCTGCTGCGAACTTGGTACGTTGCGACAAAGGGAATGACCAACTGGGATTTTGCGCTGGAAGCCGGACGAACTTTTCTTTTCATCTATCCGCCACTCGGCCACATAATCACTGGTTACCTGGGCAGCCTGCTCGGCTATCTGCTTGCGTACAAACTTGTCAACGATCTGTTTTATGCAGCCACTGCAATTATCTTCTTCTATTTTCTGCGAGAGTTCAAGCTCGACAATAAAAAAATTATTGTTGCGATGATTTTCTTTTCCTTCATGCCAATTTATTCCTACTACTTTGTAGACGGTCGCTACCCTTCGATGGCGAGCGTTTTCTTCTGCCTGCTGTATTGGATATTTCTCAAGCGTGTTGTGGACAACAACAAACCAACAAAAAATTTAATTCTTGCTGGCCTGCTGCTAAACTTTTCTCTGCTGATGAGCACAACCACTACGTTCATGATACTGCCAATAGTTTTTGTGTGGCTGCTGCTGTACAAGCTAAGCCTGGACACGCTGAAAAAATTTGCTGTGATTGCGATTATCGGTGCGCTGCTCTCGAGTTGGTGGACGCTGCCATATTATTTTGACAGATGGGCCACTACGAATGGCAGTGCGAGCATTTTTTTCAAAGAGCCGAGTGTTAGCGGATTTCAGAGCGAGATGGTAGGCAGATTCGCGTCGCTTGGTATGATATCGGGAGCAGTGAGCACTGAAGTGATACTGATATTGGTCATGGTTACTGGTGTGTGCTGCCTGCTGTCTCTGTTCACGCTGAAAAACAAAACGCCTCGCGCATTTTTCATCCTCACAATTTTTATCGTATTCATCTCGTTCGCGCTAAATTTCAAAAGGATTTTCATCTTCCTACCAATACCATTGAGCATAATCGTGGCAGAGGGCGTGGGCATGCTGAAAAATAAAATGTGGCTGGCTGCTGCTGTAGTGATTCTGCTTGTATCGTTAGCTAGCTTCTACTCGATCGTGCCGCAGCAATTTGTCGAGCCAGAATTTTCCCAACTGCCAACAGACGGTCGCGTGCTTTATCTCGGAGACGGCATCACCACAATTGACAAAGGCAAAGAGCTGGGCAACAGGTATGAAATGTTTTTCACTGCTGCCAATGGAAATGAGTACGCAACAGGATGGTACACTGGGCTTAATGCTGACTCTGAATCAGCTGTGTTCTATACAAAAGAGAAAATACGCTATGGTAACCTGATAACAAACCTCACAGCACCGCAGGATGAATATCTGAAATATCTGCGGGCTGGCCAGATAAATTATGTGATTGTAAACAAACGTAACCCAGAGATTGCCGATTACTTTAAGCAAGGCAATGGCTTCAAGATAGCAAAAGAAAATGATATGTTGATTGTGTTTGAAACAAAAATAAAAAGTTCGTATGTTAGCATGAATGGTTTTGACACGGCTGCAGCAGTAGAAAAGGACAGCGACAAGATAAAAATAAACACATCATGCAAACCCGGCAGCATAACAATCAAAGAAACATACAACAAGAATTGGCAGGCAACAATCAACAACAGACCAGCGTCAGTGACCGAGAGTGAATTTGGATTTATGAAAATAGCGTTGAGTGAAACCGGAAGCTGCACGATAAGCATGCAGTATGCAAACCCAATCTACTATCTGGTCTTCACGTTCATTTCTTTTATAACATACGCCGTATCAACTTTCTATTTAGCAAAAGCCAGAGAATAATCTGAACAAACTACATAGGTGAGAATAGTGAAGGTCATGATTGCATTCCCGACATTGCCAGAGTCTAAGGGCTACCCGCTGCTAACACAAAACCGTCAGTTCCAGTGGTTCAAAGTTCCGTCCGCATTTATTTATCCAATTATCCCAGCAACAGCAGCTACAATGCTCAAGCAGAATGATTTCGACGTCAACTTCTATGATGGAATCGCTCAACGTCACACCTACGAACAGTTTGAAAAAGAATTTGAAAAATTTTCGCCAGACATCATCGCGTTCGAAACAAAAACACCAGTCGTGAAGCAGCACTGGTCAATCATCAACAAACTCAAGGCAAGCTCGCCCGACACAAAATTCGTGCTCATGGGAGATCATGTGAGCGCGCTGCCAAAAGAATCCATGGAGAAGAGTCAAGCTGACTATGCAATCACGGGTGGGGATTTTGATTTTACGCTGCTCGAGCTGGCAAAGCATCTGCGCGACAACACTCGCACTGTGCCGACTGGAATCTGGTTTAGGCAGGGCAGCTACATAAAGAGCACGGGCAAATACACAACAGAGAAAAACCTCGACGAGGCACCATTTATCGACAGAGAGCTCACCAACTGGAAATTGTATGGCGAGGCTTACCTAATGCGGCCGCTGACATACATAATGTCTGGACGCGACTGCCCGATGAAATGCAGCTTCTGCAGCTGGACGTGGAATTTATTTCCAAACATGCGCTATCGCAGCGTCAACAATGTGCTCGACGAAATCGAGCTGCTTGCGGACAAATACAAAATAAAAGAAATCTTCGACGACACAGGCACGTTCACGATCGACAAGCGCTGGGTCGAGCAATTTTGCAAAGAGATGGTGGAGCGCGGGCTTGACGAAAAAATTTTCTTTTCGATAAATGCGAGGTTCGATAATCTGATGGACGCTGAGCTGTGCAAAAAAATGAAGCGGGCAAACTTTAGGCTGCTCAAGGTCGGGCTCGAGTCTGCGAATAATGACACGCTGAAGCGCATAAACAAAAACATAACTGTGGAAAAAATCGCGGCTGGCTACAAGGCTGCCAAAGACAATGGTTTGACTATTATGCTGACAATCATGGTCGGATATCCGTGGGAGACAAAGGAGCAAGCGCAAAAGACAATCAACCTCGCGAAAAAACTTCTGAAATACAAAACAAAAATCGGAGACGTGCTGCAAGCGTCAATCGTCACACCGTATCCGGGCACGCCGATGTATGAGGAAGCAGTAAAGAATGATTGGCTCCGCGTGGGCAAAGAAGATTGGGAAAAATTCGACATGAAAGAGCCTGTGCTGAAAAGCCCGATGCAGCCCGAGGACGTTGTGAGCATGTGCGATTCAGTGTGGAGAATTTATCTTGATCCAACATACGTCAGAAAAAGCGTGACATCGATCCGATCGTGGCGCGAGTTCATGCTGCTGATGAAAGGTGTCAGCCCTGTGCTTGGCCACATAAAAGATTTCAAGTGACTAGGTGATTTTTTGTCGACAAACTACTGGCAGCTAGCAGATGATTACATAAAAAATTTGCACGACGCGAAAATCCGAGGCTGCAATGTTGGTAAAGAAATAAAAATCATCCACAGCAATCGCGCTGGCCGTATCCAAAAAATTCTAAATTTTTTTTTCACAAGCAGTCGCGGTAAAAAACTTTTTGATTTTGGGTGTGGTGTAGGCGATGTTGATTTTGGGTTGGCAAAATACGGCTACAGCATAACAGCAGTGGACACAGACGATCGTGCAATAAAAATCGCGAAAACCGGCAACAGGGAATTCAAACGTAAAATAAATTTTCAGAAAATCCGCGGCAGCATCAACTATAAAAATAAATTCGACGTCGTAATTTTCAATCATGTCATCGAGCACGTATCAAACCCAGATAAAACTCTGCGAGAGCTGCATGCAGCATTGAAACCAAAAGGCATACTCTACCTCACCACTGTCAACAAACTCTATCCAATCGATCCCCATACTGGCATACCGTTCAAATCGTGGTTTGACAATCATTTGTACACATGGAGCAATCTGAAAAAAATTCTGGAAAGAAATAATTTTCAAGTCAAGAATTTTACGCCATGGATAATAAAAAATTTCAGCCAGCTCTACAAAGACTCGGAGCAGCACTCGCCAATCAAATTCACAATCTACAAAACCATTGCAAAAATCCTGCGCAGTGAGTTTTTAATAAATACATTCACAGAAGTTTTTACTGTGGTAGGAGTGAAGAGGGATAAAAAATGAAAATACTTTTGGTCAACCCCTCAGCAGGAATCTGGAACACGCGCAACACAATGCCGCTCGGCCTAGCATACATAGCAGCAGTGCTCGAACAGCAGAATTATGATGTCAGAGTTTTAGACCTAACAGTTGAAAACAAAAGTGGCGAACAAATAAAAAAAGAAATTCGCAGCAACGACATTGTTGGCATAACATCAACCACTCCCACAATTTATAATGCATGGAACGTATGCAGCATCGCAAAAGAAGAAGGTGTGCCCGTTGCAATGGGTGGTCCGCATCCTACTGCTCTGCCGCAGGAGTCAGTCGACAAGTGCGACATTATTGTAAATGGAGAGGGCGAGAAAACAATTGTTGATGTTTGCAATGCAATCGACGGAAAAAAAATCAAAGCCAGCATGAAAAAAGTTCGCGGCATATACTACAAGCAAGGCAAAAAAATCGTGAGCACAGGCAAACAAGAATTTATAAAAAATTTAGACAGCATTCCATTCCCAGCCATGCATTTATTCCCGGACATCAGCAACTACTCAACCCAGCATCCTCTGCTCGACAAAAAAGTAATCTCAGGCAGCATCATCACTTCTCGAGGTTGTCCGTATAACTGCGTGTTCTGCTTCAAATCAATCTTCGGCAACGTCTACAGATACCGCTCGCCGCAGAATGTAGTTGAGGAATGGAAGCTGCTTGTGGAAGAATACAACGTGAAAGAAATTGGCATTGTTGATGACTCGTTCACATCATACCCGAAGCGGGCCATAGAGATTTGTAAACTGATTGTGGAGCAAAATCTGCAAACACCTTGGCTCACTCCATCTGGCATTCGCATCAAACCAGTCTCTCGTGAGCTACTTCAATGGATGATGCGCTCGGGCTGCTACCGCGTGGCATTCGGTATTGAATCAGGATCGCAGCGTGTGCTCGAGAAAATCGGTAAAAAACTTACGCTGAGAGAGATTGAAGAGTCGGTGAAGCTGGCGAAGAGCGTGGGCCTCGAGACGCTGGGATTTTTCATGATAGGCAACTATGGAGACGATATGCAGAGTATTAAACAAACAATCGCGTTCTCGAAAAAACTTGACTTGGATTACGCGCAATATCTGATAACAGTTCCATATCCGGGCAGCATGCTGTTCAACATTGTCAAGCAGCGAGGCAGATTTCTGATAAACAAGTGGGACGAGTATGGGACGTTTGAGGACAGAGCGTACTTTGAGCTGGACGAGGTGACAGAGGAGTTGGTCGAGCGAATGCACAAGCAAGCGTACCGCGATTTTTACGTGAACCCCAAGTTCATAATGCGAAAAGCCCTGGACAAAAAAACAATTATGAATGCGAACAATTATATTAAAGCACTGATGCGATGGATTGGTTGAGCTGGTGGCATGACAACAATGACAGCAACGACGACAACAGCAAGAGCGAAAAAAAAATTGCCGTTTGTAAGTGTGGTGATACCAACTAGAAATAATGCTGATGTGTTGGACGAGTGTTTGAAATCTTTGAGAGCGCAAGATTATCCGAAAAATAATTACGAAATAATAATTGCAGATGATCACAGTGTTGACAAAACTCTGGCCATCGCGAAAAAATACAAAACAAAAATCGTGATATCAGATGGGCCGCCAGGTAAGCAGAGGAATGCAGGTATAGCAGCAGCACGCGGAAATATTATCGGTCTAATCGACAGTGATTGCAAAGCAACAAAAAATTGGATCTCGCTCGGAGTTAGCAATTTCACATCAGACGCAGCAGGCAACGTCGCAGTAGTGGGCGGACCAAATCTAACTCCCAAGGTCGATCCATTCCTCAGTCAATGTATAGGTATAGTGTCGTCAAGCAAAATCACTACGGCAGCAATGAGCACACGTTACGTAAAAGATGGCTTCGCAGCAAAGGAAGTCGACGAGACAAATTTGGTATCATGCAACATGTTCCTGCGCAAATCAGCATTCAATACAGCAGGCAAATTCGACACCAAACTGTTTCCAAACGAAGAGAATGAGTTGATGTTCAGGATAAAAGCTGCGGGCTACAAACTGCTCTACGTACCCAGCTTAATCGTGTGGCACCATCGTCGTAATTCAATAAAAAAATTCGTCAAGCAGAATTTCAATTATGGACGCAGCCGAGCTCAATTCCTGAAAAAACACAATGCTGCATTCAAGCCAGTTTTCATCATGCCAACTTTATTTTTGCTGGGTTTAATCTTCGGGCCGTTCATTGGTGCGCTCAACTCAACCATGATGCTGCTGTATGCTGTTGTGGTGGTGTTGTATGTTGCGTTAATCCTGTCGTGGGGAATTTACAAAGCTAGCAAATCAAAAAACTGGTCGATGGTCCTGCTGCTGCCTATGCTGTCGTTCATGATGCATATGTCGTATGGGTTAGGATTTTTGATTGGCATGATGAAAAAATAATTTCTATAAAAAAGTCCTGTAATCCTAGGATTGTCTGACAAATTTTACTGGTCTGCCAAATTCTTTCGAGACTAATTTCTCCCAAACGTTTACGTAAACTTCATAGTTTTCACCGCAGTAATCAGAATAAACATGAGAGATGCCAAATTGATCTTGCCAGACTGCGAAATACATGAAGCAATTATGGTATTTGACTGTGTCCGAGGATTCGTAAGATAGTGATGCTTGGGGGAAGTATGGAGATTTTATTTTGACTACCTTGTCGCTCGGATTTTTGAAACTCGCTCTAAGCTCATTCTCGATTATGCGTACTGCTGTGATGTATGGGATGCAAAATGGGCGTTGTAATTTTGTTGACATACCAGACCAATGTCCAATAGAGTTAGTGTTGGTTTAAAGATTTAATCTTTCGCAGTTTTCTATCAAATAGAAAAACTCAACTCAAATTCAATCTCAGCCTAAAAGTTAAAACAGTGATCCTTACAATTTCTTTCAACCCCGCAACATTATAGCCTACTTTGCTTTTGCCCTGCTTGCGCTTGCGAAATGTGATTGGCACTTCGCCAGATGTGAATCCTTGCTTGCCAGCTTTGTACAAAATCTCGAGATTGATTTTATAACCAAGTGGATTTAGTTTTATTTTGTCAAATACTTGCTTGCGAGTTGCAGAGAACCCTGACATTGTATCTTTTATTTTCAGCCCGAGCATGACAGCAGTAAATTTTCTCGCGATTGTCGACACAATTTTTCTCCTTGCTTCATCCTCGCTCACACCGCCCTCCACAAACCTCGAGCCGATCACCACATCAAATTTTTTGGTTGCTATTGCATCGATTAGTTTTGGTACGTCCTTGGGATCGTGCGAAAAATCTGCGTCCATTATCACGATTATGCTGCCTGTTGCATGCGCGAGGCCTTCTTGTATTGCTCGGCCCAGACCATTGGATTGCTGGATTACCAATTTTGTTTTCGTGTCGTCAATTTTCGGCGGCGAGCTGCTTTTGTCAATCACAATTATTTCGTGCTCATGATGCTTGAGCTGCGTGTGTAGTTCGCGTATTAGGTCGTTGATTAGCGGCTCGTTCTTTGTCGGGATCAGCACTGAAACCTTTTCCTTGTCTGCCATATGAAACACTACTCACACTGCAATATTTTACATTATGAACCATTGCTCAATAAATCTTAAATACGCTTCTATGCACTAAATCTTTTAAGTGAAATGGTGCGAAGAATATGAAGTTCCAGTTACCGATTTTGATTGCAATAGTTTGGCTGTTCGTGATGATACTTATAGCTGTCAACCGCGGCCACGGACCGGATGAGGCTACACATGCGATGGTGGGTAAATTTTTCAAAGACTCGTTCTTGGCTTGGTTGCAAAATCCTACTCTGTCGTATGAAAAAATCTATAATTATGCTACGGCTTACCTCGTGCATTATCCCAAGCTCTCGCTGCATTATACTCCGCTTCCGCAGATGATGTTTGCGGTCGCGTTTTTGTTTTTCGGCACGTCTGTGCTCACTGCCAGGATTGTGATCGCGCTGCTATCGCTGGTGTTCCTTGTGGTTGTGTATGGGTTCACGTACAAGCTGACAAAAAACCAGTTGCCATCGCTGATTGCTGCTGTGCTGATGATGAGCTCGCCGCTGATTATTTCTAGCTCGGTGGCAGCCATGCAGGAGATTCCTCTGATTCTGTTTTTCACACTCGCAATGTTTTTCTACTACAAGATTTCGCTTGGCGAGGCTGACCTAAAATACAAAATATTTTTTGTGCTGGCAGTGGCGATGTGTGTGCTCAGTAAGTGGCAGGGGATTGTGATATTGCCAACGTTGCTGATGCTGATCATTGTGGAAAAAAATTCAAAGGTGCGCAAAGAATTATTTGTTGGTCTTTTGTGTGCTGGAATTTTGCTTGCGCCATACTACTACTTGCAGTGGAAGACTGGATTGTTGCTGATGCCACTGTCGCTCAATGCGCCTGCTGAACCTGGAGACCCTCTTTGGTATACTGCTGATGGCTGGCTGTATTATCTAAAAATTTTCACGCTCAATCAGATGCCGATGGTTGGAGCGGTGTTGGTGCTGCTGACTGCGTATTATATCAAGAAAAAAATACTGGGGTGGAAAATGTTTTTGGTGTGGATTGTTGTTGTGTATGTGGCGCTGACATTTCTGACGAACAAGGACTCGAGGTATGATATTTCGATAATGCCTGCGTTCGTTATTCCGTCTGCGGTGATGTTGTGGAAATTTATGGAGACGAAGAGATTGAGAAAAATTACTTTTGTTGTGATGGTGCTGCTCGTGGTGCAGTTTGCATTTGGTGTTTACGTTACTGTGGTGGTTGACAAAAGTTTGAGCGGTGCGGACGTTGCGGCGAAATATGTGGTGAGCAAAACAAAAGGTAACATATTGTTGCAGCATTTCTATGGAGTGGGCACTCCGTTTACTTTCGAAATCGCGCGGACGGAGAAATTCAGTGGGGTTGTGCTCAGGAATTGTTTGATTGAGAGCTACAACGGCAGCTATGAGCAGATGATGAAGGAATATGGTGTTGAGTATGTGATTGCGAAACCATTCTCCGAGCTGTACAAAACCACGAATTACATTTATGGGACAGAGTATGTGTATATGGGTGAGGCGAAGAAGCTGAATGATTTTTACAACTACATGGCCGGTTCGGAAAAGTTTGCCAAAGAGCTTGAAATAGACGGCATCGTAGTTTTCAGATACAAGGATTTCACTGCTGCTTCAAAGGTTTGCAACTACATCTGCTCAACTAACAGTGTGATGTGCACGAATTTCCTAAATCCGCAAGATGCGCTTAGTTAGGAATTGCTTCCAAATTTTTAGTGCGAGTGAGCCGTAAGCCCAACCAATATTTGGCAGCTTTGTAAAAATAAACGCGGTAGAAAATGATCCGAACTTTGATTCGCCAGCGCCTTTTTTTCGATTATGCCACGACACTGGAACTTCGACGATTTTAAATTTGTTCACAATACCTTTCAACACAATCTCCGCTGTGATCTCGAATCCGCGTGCGCTCGGCTTGGCAACCTGCAGCACTTCTCTGCTGTACAACTTGAAACCATTTGAAATGTCTCGCAAGTTTGTTAGAAAAATCGCGCCGAAAATTCTGTTCCATAATCTGTTGCTCATCATTTTTATTTTCGGATAATCATACGTATGACCGCCACGCACAAACCTCGAACCACACACAATGTCATAGCCTTGCTCGAATTTTTTGATCAGCTTTGGTATATCCTCAGGATCGTCAGACAAGTCGCCCATAAACGTCACCACTGCCTCGCCGGTTGCTTGCTTGAAGCCGAAAATCAACGCTGCGCCGAGCCCAGATGGTCCGCGAAAATTATTTTTTTTATGCATGACTTTGATTCGCTTGGATTTTTTTGCAAGCTTATTTAGAAGTATTCCTGTGCTGTCATCGCTGTTGTCGTCCACTGCTATAATCTCATAATCGTAATTCTCGTCGCTCATCGCGGCTTTTACCAAGCTTATCGTCTTCTTCACAATCTTCTCTTCGTTGTGAAATGGGATTACTATGGATATCTTCATGCCATCAACAACAGTGTTTTATAAAGACTTAATAATCTTTTTATTTAAAATTAAGAGATATGAAGATATTGCTGATAAAACCACCGTTTAGCGAAATCTACGGACAGTTCCAGTCCGCTGCAACCGAGTATCCGCCCATGGGGCTGATGTATGTGGCTGCTGTCTTGGAGAAGGCCAAGCATGATGTGAAAATTGTGGATATGCCTGCTGAGCGTGTGAGCGAAGATGGGTTGGGAAAAATTCTCGCGGATTTTCGGCCAGAGTTAGTTGGAATAACTGTTGTTACGCCTACTGTAAATTATTCTTTCAAACTCGCAGAGCTCGCAAAGAAAACTGCGGGCTGCATGGTGGCAATGGGTGGAATACATCCGACTACTATGCCCGGAGAGGTGATTGCAAACGGCAGCGTGGATTTTGTGGTGCGAGGAGAAGGTGAGTATACTTTTCTTGAGCTTGCGAAAATTCTCGAGAGCAAAAATGACGATCTGAAAAAATGTTTGGGACTGACGTGGAAGCATGAGAAAAAAATTGTGCACAATGCAGACAGGACGATGATTGAGGATTTGGACGAGCTGCCATTCCCAAGCAGACGTTTGGTGAATCTAAAAAATTATCATTATGTGGATGCGAAGGCAGAGCCGATGACTACAGTGATGACAAGCAGAGGTTGTCCTGGGCAGTGTATATACTGCGACTCGAAACATCTGTTTGGTTGCAAGTTTAGACCGAGGTCGGCAAAAAATGTGGCGGATGAAATCGAGCTGCTGGTGAATGAATTGAAAATCCGCGAGATACATTTTCTGGATGACACATTTACGCTGAACAGGCAACGTGTGGAGGAAATATGCGCAGAAATCAAAAAAAGGAAATTAAAATTTGTGTGGACATGCCCGAACGGAGTTAGGGTCGATACGATAACAAAGGAATTGCTGCAGACTATGAAAGACGCTGGCTGCTATGGGCTTGCATTTGGCGTAGAGTCGGGTGACCAGCAGATATTGAACAATGTACGCAAAGGCACGACACTGGAAAAGATTCGTGAGGCATTCATGCTTTGCAAGGAGGTTGGCCTCGAGACGTGGGGATTTTTCATGTTTGGATTGCCAGGCGAGACTGAAGCAACAATAAAAAAGACGATTGATTTTGCGATCGAGCTTGATCCAGACGTAGCAAAATTCCACATAACAGTGCCATATCCAGGCACCGAGCTGTATAAGCAGTGGGAGGCTGCTGGCTACCTGAAAGAAAAAGATTGGTCCAAGTATGGAATTCATGTGGAGCCGATTTTCGAAATGCCGAGCGTGTCGTCGAAAAGAATAATGGAGCTGCATAAGGAAGCGTATAAAAGATTTTACCTGCGGCCCAAGCAGATGTTTAAGGCGTTGAGAAGAATGAATTCGTTTGCGAGAGTAAAAAATAATTTTGCAGCAGGAATTTCGATAATCAAATATGCTGTATCTGGATAATATATTGTTTAAAATAAATTATAATTATGAAAAAAAAGGATAAATTTGTTCTAATTAGTATAATCCTAATTATATTCGCTTTTTTGTATTTTGTTGGTATTTGGGGCGCACTCATTTCTTTTATAGATTTTTATATTTTCAATGATTCTCTAACAAAATGTAAAGAGTATCAGGGGTACTCAGAAAAATTTGGGTGGACTTGGAAAGGATGTTCTTGTTTAGGATTTCCAATAAGTTATAGCACTATAGGTGGTGGAAATACTTATTGTATTGGTCGCTGTGTTGATTGTAAATGTTTTTTTAGAAATATAACACTTGGAGAAAATACGTATACAGAGGGTGTTGGAGAATTGTCTTGTGATTTGATTAACAAAACAACATGGTAAATTTTTTAATTCAAATAAATCTCACAGTTTTTTCATCGCAAATTTTATCAAACCAACAATTGTACCGAGTATCATCGCAATATTTCTAAAAAATAAAATTATCGGCGACCACGCGGCAACTTTTCTGTCTTTTTTCGTAATAAAAATTATCAGATCAAGATTTGCCAATGCAGCAATAACAAAAATTGACAGTGGGATTAGAGCAAAGTAAAAGATTGAATTGCCCAGCAGCGCCATTGCTAAAAGAAGAATTGTGATGAAACCAGATAACAACAATTGTGGGAATAATGATTTTGGTGTGTAACTATCGCTCGCCATGAGTTTGTCTACGTGACCAGTCCAGTAAAGCATGTTTCTCCATACTGCCCGCCTGTATTTTTGCTTGAGATATTTCCAGAGTGTGTCAGGATGTGGGTGAGCCACTGCAGCCGCAGGTTGGAAAACCATTTTCATTCCTGCTTTGTCTATTCGATATGACAAGTCTGTGTCCTCTGCATCTGCCTTTTTGTATTTTGTCGAGAAACCATGCAACTTCAAAAATACTGATTTTCTGTAGCCAGCACTGAACGTGCCGATAAAATCTATCTTCTCCAAATTTTTCATCGCGTCGTGCCTCTGCGCAATCTCGAGCCCAACAAACCTCGCGATGAGTTTTTCTTTGTTCAAGGTTTTGTAAGTTCCAGATACTCCAACCACGTCTGGGTCATCGAACGGCTGCATCATCTGCTTTATCCAATCCTTGTCTGGCACGCAGTCTGCGTCTGTAAAAAGAATGATTGACCCGCGGCCATGCTTTGCTCCCACGTTGCGTGCGTTGGCTGGTCCCATGTGTTTGAGTCTGAAAACTTTTGCACCATGCTTCTCTGACAAATCTGCCGTGCGATCTGTCGAACCATCGTCTGCCACTATAATCTCATACTGCCGCCTCGGATAATTCTGATTTTTTAAAGCGTCGATCGTGCGGCCGATGGTTTTCTCTGCGTTGTATGCTGGGATTACGATTGATGCAAACATTTTTCTCACCATATTTTTTTTATTTTATTTTTTTATTTTTTATTTTGATTTTGGAGGCATGATTAATTTTTTGAAAAATCCGCGCTGCACTCCGGCAATAAAAGTCCGCTTTGCTTCATCCGGATGCCGCAGTACTTGCTTGAGTTTCATCCAGATGTAAGCTCTCCTCAAATAAAACTCACGTAGGGCTTGGTTGCATGCATCGAATATTTCGTCGACAGACATGTCAGACATGCGCACGTTGCTCAAGTGCTCGCCATTTTTCGTCAGCAGCTTCGAGTAATCCTCGGAGACCAGCATGCCATTCTTCTTTGCCCAATCCCAGAGCTCTGTTCCTGGGTATGCATACGGTCCGTAAAATTGCATTGTGTCTGGATTGAGCTGCTTGCTGAATTCGACTGTGTCGCGGATTGTTTGCTTGGTATCGCCAGGCAGGCCGAGGATGACGCAGCCATTTACCAGCAAGCCCAACTTCTTTGTGTTTTTCATAAATTCCATCTGCAGCTCGCGTGTTGTTTTTTTGTGGATTTTTTCCAGAACTTCTTGTGTGGGTGATTCGAACCCAACACACATCAACCTGAGCCCGGCTTGCTTCATTTTTTGCAGAGTTTCGAAATCAGTGTCGACTCGTGCGTTGCAAGACCACTGGAGATTGATTTTTTTCTCGATGAGTAAGTCGCAAATTTTTATTGTACGCTGCTTGTTCAAAGGAAATGTGTCATCCTCCAGCATAATCTCTTTGACATACGGCAATTCTCGCTTGATGTATTCGAATTCAGCAACGACATTCTCCGGGCTGCGGCTGCGGTAGGATTGCTTGAATGGTATCGGGCAGAAACTGCAACTGAATGGGCAGCCACGTGCTGTGAGGATTGTGATTTGAGGATGCTTGAGTGATGCGTAAAAATATTTTTTTATTCCGTCTTTGCCGAATTGTTTTTTGTAGACTTCTGAGACAAAGGGCAGCTCGTCCAGGTTTTTTATCAGCTCGCGGTCTTTGCTGTGAATTATTTTTCCATTTTCTCTGAATGACAAACCATCAATTTTTGCAAGCGGAGTTTTATTTTGTAATGCTTGCGCCAAGTCCCGCACAATGTAATCATACTCGCCGCGACAGATCGAATCAATATTTTCCGAGAGCTTGAACGTCTCGTCTGGAACACGAGTTGGATGCACGCCCACCAAAGTCACATGCGCTGCAGGGAGCAATTTTTTTATCTCGGCTGCAACCTCTACATCATTGTAAATGCTTGGCGTGCCTGTGTCCACTACAACCAAATCTGGCTGGAATGATTTCACAAAGTCCATTGTCTGCTGCCTGTCCCATTCCCTTGTAACAGCGTCGATTATTTTTACTTCGTGACCAGCCTTGTCGAGCACACCGCAGCAGTAAGACAAAAAATATGGCATGTAAAAAGTTCCACCCTTGGTTATACTCGGCGAACGGCTTGGTCGAGAATACATTGGCAAAAATGGCGGATTCAACAATAATATTTTCATTGCTTGCTCACCCTCAACTTTTTTTCTCTCCAACTTTTTCGAAAACCTCGAGCATGCCTTTTGCTGTTCGCTCCCATGTGTATTGCTCAGCAGTCTCGCGAGCAGATTTTGCAATGTTTGCGCGTGATACTTTGTCGTTAATCAAATAATTAAGTTTTTCGGATATATCGTCTACATTCTTGGGATCATTCAGCAGCAATCCATCTTTGCCATCTGTGATTAATTCGGCCGCGCCCGCGAGTTTGCTTGTGATCACAGGCAGTCCGCTGGCCATTGCTTCGAGAATGACTAGACCGAATGGTTCGTATAATGTGGGCAGCACAAAAATGTCAGAGGCTGCGAAGTATTTGCTGATCTCTTTTGTGAGACCAACAAAAATTGTCCTTTCTTTGACGCCTACCTCTTCTGCTATCTTCGTGAATTGGTTGTACTCGGCTTGACTATATTTACCTAACACAAGCAGCGTGGTGTTTTTTTGAATCTCTGATGCCGCTCTCAGGACGTACTCGAGGCCTTTTCTCTCGAAAGGATTGCCTGCGAAAATTAGAACTGTTTGGTCAGCAGGGATGTTGTGCTTGCTACGGATTTCATCTGAGTGTATTTGTTTGTTTTCTGGTGTGAACGTCTGCAAATCTACTCCACTATACACAACGTGGATTTTTTCTGGCTCGATGTTGTGGTATTTGACAACCTCGTTTTTTACTAATTCTGAGAGAACGATCACTGCCTTGGCCTTTTTTATGTTGCTGGATTCTATCCTTGGCATGATTTTGTCCTGCAGAGTGAGCGGCATGCGCTCGGATTTTTTGTACTCGGTCCAAGCTTTGTTGACGAACTGCATCTCGGCAATATCTGGTGAGTTGTAGCGAGTTGGTTGAGCGAGTGCGACATCAAACTTGTAACGTTTGAGCAGCAATGTGGCAAAAAAATAAAATGATGCTTCGCGCAAATAGAAATTTCCAGGTATGATATGGATTTTGTGCGTGTGGATTTTTTCATCGAGCTGGTCCCACTGGTTTGCAAAAATATGAACCTCATGCTGCTTGGCAAAATATTTGCTTGTTTCGAGAATGTAGCGTGACGAGCCGACACTCTTGCAAGTCCGTATCACAATTCCGATTTTCATTCATTTCATCTCCAAAGATTTTTCGAAAACCTCGAGCATGCCTTTTGCTGTTCGTTCCCATGTGTATTGCTCTGCTGTAGCCCGAGCTTGCTTGCCAATTTGTTTCATTGTGTTGTTGCTTGTGATCATGCTGTTAACTTTGTCCGCAATCTCATCTGGATTTTCTGGATTTTCAAGCAGCATGCCATCTTTGCCTTCTGTAATCAGCTCGGCTGCGCCAGCTATTTGACTTACGATCACAGGCAGACCGCACGCCATTGCCTCGAGAATTACTAGACCAAACGGCTCATACAATGTGGGCAGCACGAAAACATCAGCAGCGCCAAAATATTTGTAGATTTCCGAGGAGCGCGGGGCGAAGATTACATTGTTGCCGACACCAAGTCTTGCTGCGAGAGTTTTGTATGGAGCAGGATTGTCGTTCTTACCTTCGATCACCAGCAGCTTTATGTTTTTATTTTTTTGTTTGATTTTTGGCATTGCCTTAATCATGTAGCTCAAGCCTTTGCGCACGAACGGCGCGCCAACAAACAGCAGCAGAGTATCTGTAGTGGGGATGTTGTGTTTGGCTCGGATTTCACGCGAATATTTTTTTGCGTCTGGTGAAAATAATTTTGCGTCCACGCCGCTGTAAACTGTCTGAATTTTTTCCTCGTTAATCTTGTACTGCTCAATAATCTGGTCTTTGAGCGTCTCTGCCATTGTTATTATCATTTTTGCTTTGTTGAGATTGTAACCTTCCATTGTTGGTGAAAATTTGTCTTGCCAGCTCAGGGCGATGTGGTTTTTATTTTTGTATTCAGCCCATGATTTGTAGAGGAATTGGATTTCTGCGACTGACGGGGAAAAATAGCGGGTGGGTTGAGCCAGCGTGACGTCGAACTTGTTTTTTTGCCTGGCCAGCATAATTGTGGCGGCAGCGGTGAATGAGATTTCTTGCGTGTAGAAATTGCCGGGAATGATTGGCACGTAATGCAGACGGATTTTTTTGTTGAGTGGATCGTTGTCATTGGTGAAGATGTCGAGCCTGTGGCCGAGCTTGAGAAAATGCTCGCTGGTTTCGATTACGTAGCGCGAGGAGTGATACTTGCGGCAATGCCTAATAACAATTCCGATTTTCATAGCTTCACCAATGAACCCATAAACAAGTGATATTCTTACACAAACAAATAAATTATATAAATTTAAGTGAGTTATTTAAACTGATAAGAATGATTGGTTCTAATTGGATAAAAGTTAATAAAATTAGATTAGATTAAAGTGAGTGGTGAAAAGGGTGGGGTTGCAAGATGAGTGAAAAAAACATTAAACAAGTGCTAGATTTAGGTTGTGGTGATTATAAAGTTAGTAAAGAATGGATAAACGAGCAATTGAATGAAAAAGATGATTACAAGATAATTGGTGTTGGATTAGGTACAAAAATAGATTTGAATCCAGAAATAGATGTTGCGCACGATTTGAATGTATTTCCATATCCTTTTAAAGAAAATGAATTTGACATTGTTGTTGCTTTGAATATTTTGGAACATCTTGAAAACATGGAAAAAGTGACTAAAGAAATATATAGAATAACAAAAGATGGTGGAAAAGTTATAATGGTGGTTCCACATTGGTCAAGCGTCGGCACTTGGTCAACAATACAACATAAAAGAGGATTTACTACATTGCTGTTTTTAAACGATATGAAAAATTATAATTTTGTACCAAAAATTGTTAAAGTTAGATATTTGTCAGAAAGTAGGATAGGTAGGGTTGGTTACAAGAAAAAAAATTTGATAACAAGGGGGATGTCCTCTGTGCTTAATTTTCTGGCAAATAAAAACTTGTATATATTCGAAAGATTTTGGAGAAATTGGTTTGGTGGATTCAACGAGATATACGCAATAATGGAAGTAAAAAAATCACCAAATCAAAAAAGTGAGTGAAATGAAATCAAAAGTTTTTTTGCAGAAGGTCGAACAGTTGAATGAGCAAGCTGTAAACAAAATGCTGGACAGGCTGCTTGCGGAAAAAAATCAGAAAAAATTCGGCAGAGTCGTGATAAAGCCTAACTTGTGTTTTTCAGAGAGAATTCCTGGTGCGACCACTACGCCTGAGCTGGTTGGACTCGTGGTGAAATATTTCAAAAATAAAAAAATTGCGGACGAGATTACTGTGGTGGAGTCGGATGCTTTACTAAACACAGCGGACGAGGCATTCGATAATTTGGGAATTCGTAAGGCTGTAACTGCGGAAGGTGGGAAGATTGTCAACCTCAGCAAATATTTTACTGAGGCCGGGCAGGTGATACCGCACGATTTGTTTGTCAATCTGCCTGTGGTGAAAACTCATGAGTTCGCGCTGGTTACTGGTGCTGTGAAAAATATGTTTGGTATGATCAGCGACAAGAGAAGGATTAGGTATCATCCGATCATTCACGAGAAGTTGGTTGAGATGTGCCAGAAATACGAAAACTGTATTGTGATTGCGGATGGCATACATGCGATGGAAGGTCATGGTCCGACAAGGGGGCGTTCGATAAATCTCGGCGTGCTCATTGGCGGCACGAACGCAGCTGCTGTTGACCGCGTGATGTGCAAGATAATGGGTGTGGAGCTGGATGAGGTGCAAATTATTGATTATGCTGCGAAAATTTTGAATCCAGGCGGCTTTGAGTTGATCGAGGATGGAGTTGATCTAAATAAAGTTGCGAGAAAGTTTGAAAGGCCTGTGCTTGATCCAATCACTGCGACAAAGATGTGGATTTGGCGACACAAGACTGTGAACAACATAATGTTCGCTTCGCCAATGTACAAAATCACGCGCGCGGTTGGATTGCGCATACGTAAGTTTACACGATTTTTATTGAGAATGGAAAAGATAGATTAATTTTTTCTAAAAAATAGGAATTCTATCAATTTAAATACTTTTTTGATTGGATAGTGGATATGACAAGTGACATTAAACCAAAAGATTTATATAAATGGTTTAAAAGTGAAACGGTAAGAGGAATACACAACGGTTTGGAGGAATACTGGAATGTCAAGACACCTTTCCCAAGCTACGAAATAACAAGTAATGGCTTGTTTGGTTATTATCATGATTCAGAAAATATTTTTGTTGATCCAAAACAAGTAGGTTCTATGTTAAAGGTTTTTCATTCAGTTGGGTGGAATATTTCTCACTGCCAACTATTCATGACGTGTTTTGGAGAAGAGGATACACATTATATTAACGATATATGTAACAAATCAAATTGGGAAAGAAGAAAACAATTACGCGTCAAATTCCTAAATGGTAGAAATTATGATTATTTTCTGGATTTTATGAGTATCCGTATGCAACTTGAGGGTATCGGGTCTCTAGGTTTTAGATTCGCAGGGAGTAAAATTCAAGTTTATGAATCTGCAAAATACAAGATGGCCGTAGAAGAAATGGCATCTACCAATGATAAAAACACAAGTGGTGAAAAGGCTTTAATGGAAAGTGTAATAAGAGGAAAGGAAGGATTGGTAAGTAAAGAAGAAATTGAAGGATTGAGAAAAGGAATGGAACTCCGTGTATTTGCTATAAAATCGGGTGTAGTAGCAACTTTTTTGGGATTTTATGTTGGTAATGAGTTTGAAAAACTTTCTGAGGAAGAAAAGAAAAAATTAATTAGGATGAATTTAACACCGAGGGAAGAGGATAAAAAATTATATGAAACTATTTTTAAAAGCAAGATGCCTTTGACTTATGATTTCATTAAATCTTTTTTGGATAGAAAAAGAAATTGTGGCATTTAAATCTTTTACAGTCATTAATTATTTGTTGATAAAATGGAATCTAAAAAACTT
>Ga0315274_10003042_pt1 | contig 24971 bp, 14 predicted proteins | sample YL17G02_20_MG_FD_203700 | JGI IMG/M metagenome (GOLD analysis project Ga0315274, IMG submission 203700) | Sediment microbial communities from Yellowstone Lake, YNP, Wyoming, USA - YL17G02_20 | ecosystem: Environmental > Aquatic > Freshwater > Lake > Sediment | place: USA: Wyoming | collected...
GCATTTTTTACCACACCGAGCTCCCCTGGGTGACGAGCGAGAACACCCGGGCGGCGGAAGCCGTCACCGAAAAGTTCATCGCCCTCGGGCACACCCGGATCGCCTTTCTCGGAGGGACGCGCGACACTTACATCAACGCCGTCCGCTTCCAGGGATTCCGCATGGCCCTCGAAAACCACGGTCTCAAACCCGATCCCAAACTCGTCTTTCACGCCGGGTATACTACCCCGGCCGGGCGGGAAATGATGGCCCAAGCCCTGAAGCAGGATCCCCAGCTTCAGGCGGTGTTCTGCGTCAACAATCAGGTTTTTCTCGGGGCCATGCCCATCGTCCAGCGGAGCGAGATGGACGGCGGGCCCCGCATCCTGATGGCCGGCTTCGACATCGGCGCGTATGTCGATATCTTCAAACGTCCGCTCCTCAGCGCCAACCAGGACGTCGAGACTATCGGCAAGACGGCCGTGGGGCTGATCCTGGACCGGATCAACGACCGGCCGAGCGAAAAAAGCCACGTCATCGTTCCGATCGCCGTAGAAGCCCACCGCCTGGAAGCTCCGCATCCTTAAATCCGCGGCCACGGAGAAACGAAAAGGAGGAAGGGCCATGCCCACAGTCGCTCGATGGATCGCCCTCGGCCTGGCGGGCGGGATCGGCGCCTTCGCCTTTTCTCAATCTCCTCCCGCGGCATCCCCCCAAATCCCAACCGCGCGGGAATTGTGGGCCCGCTGCGCCAAGACCCTGCCCCCCCTTCAGTTCACCATCACCAAGGACGAGATCGTCCCCTCGGACACCGAACCGCGCCTCAAGCTCAGGCGCGTTGAACTCAAATTCACCAGCCAGGAGATCAACGGCCGGAAATGGGGACATCCGGCCGTCGTTTTCATGCCCACCGACGCGTCCAGGCTCAACGATCCGGCCCGGCGGGGCAAGGTCGTCATTGTCGGCCAACGAAGCTGGGACGGCCTGGCCACAGGGCCATGGCGCGACGCCTACCTCGGTAATTACGGGGAACCCATCGCCTCGCGGACCGGCTATCCGACGATGGTCTGTCCGGTCCCCGGGGAATATGACGACGCCTTTCCGGGGCGGGAGATTTCGATCGGATTCCTGGACGAGCTTCGTAAACAGACCCGGGATCCCGTCGACCATAACTACTTCCGGCTGGCGATTCCCTATCTCCGCGCCTTGGACGTGATGGCCGACCTCCTCGCCTGGGACCGGGGCGAAATCAGGGCGATCATCGGCGGTCACAGCAAACGGGCGACCTCGGCTTACACCGCCGCGGCGGCGGATCCGGACCGGATCGTCGGGGTGGTCTATATGGGAAACGAGTCGACCTGGGACGGCTATAAGGACGCTCCCTGGAACGCCATCTCTCCCGCGCAAACGAAAACATCGGTCAAAGCCGAGGTGCTGTATATCGGCGGGACCAACGAAGACGGCTACCGGATGTTCAACCTCAACCGGATCCAGGAAATCATGGACGGCCGCTGGACGATCGTCTACGTTCCCAACTACCGCCATTCTTCCATGTCCGAGAAGCACTTCCTGGACTGGCAGATGTGGGCGGCCCACGTTTTCGAAAATCGGCCGATTACCGCGATCGGCGATTTGACCTGGAGGGCCGTGGACGACGGCTTCCTTTGGGGGGGCGAGCCCGTCGAGGCAGGCATGCTTTTCCAAGCCCGCGTCCGTTCGCCGAATAAAATCATCCAGGCCAAGGTCTGGTATGTCTACTGCGACGATGAGCCTTACTGGCGGGACCTCGTCTGGTATCCCGAATTCATGATCAAGACCGGCGGGGACATCTACCAAGGCTATGTCAAAGGGAAACTTCCGGACGCCTGGCTCGTCGAGGTCAAAGACACGGCGATGGGATTTCCGTCCTATTTGACGAGCCTGCCCCAGGATATCACCGGAAAAAAGACCGAAACACGGACCTCGCGCGGTTCCCGCTCCCGCCTCTGGGAACCCATGCTGGGTCCGAAGAAGAAATAGGAGGGAAACATGACAACCGGAAAACGCCGCTCGGTCTTTCTCGTTCTCGGCTTCGTCCTTCTCGCCGCGGCGGCCCGGGCCGTTCCGGCCGGGGAAGAGACCCGGCCCGCGGTGCTCGGCGTCCGCGACCAGGTCCGGACGATCAACGCGATCACCCGGAAACGCCTCGACACACTCCTGCCCCGCCTCATGGCCGAGCAAGGCCTCGACATGTGGCTCATCGTCTGCAATGAGGACCATCTCGATCCCGTCTTCCGGACGATGGTCCCGGCCGATACCTGGTGTCCGATCACCCAGATTCTGGTGCTGTCCAAGCCGGCCGGACAAGGACGGGTCGAGCGGCTGAACCTTTCCCGGACGAACATGCGGGGGCTTCATACCGACGCTTGGGACTGGAGGGCTTGGGACGAACAAAAAAAGGAAAGCCAATGGGCTTGCTTGGCCCGGATCATCAAGGAACGCGACCCCAAAACAATCGGCCTCAACGAGTCCGGGGCGATCTGGGCGGCCGATGGATTGACCGCGACCTTGAAGAGAACGACCCTCGAAACCATCGGGCCCGTTTACGCCGAGCGAATCCGTTCGGCCGAGAAGCTCGCCACCCTTTGGCTGGAGACGTTGCTTCCCGAGGAAATCGAGCTTTATGACCATGTCGCCGGGGTCGCCCGGGCGCTTCTGGCCGAGACGTTCTCCGAAAAGATGATCGTTCCCGGAGTGACGACCACGGACGATCTCCTTTATTCTTATATGCAGAAAATCGCCGATTGGGGACTTCTGCCGTACGCTTGGCCGTCGTTCCGGATCCGGGCTCGGGACCCCGAAATCGAGGCCCGATACGGAAAGGACGAAACGGTCATCCGCCGCGGCGACGCTCTCTATTGCGACGCCGGGATCCTTTATCTCCGCTATTACACCGACCATGCCGAATGGGCTTATGTCCTGAAGCCTGGAGAAACCGATGCCCCGGCGGGATTCAAGAAACTCATGGCCGAAGGGAATCGCCTCCAGGACGCCTATGCCGGCGCCTTCAAGGCCGGACTCTCCGGCAACAAGATCTTGGCCGCCGCACTCGAGAAAGCCCGACAGGCGGGGATCCCCAAGCCCAAAATCTACTCCCATTCGATCGGCTACTTTCTGCATGAGCCCGGGCCGCTCATCGGCCTCCCCTGGGAACAAGCCGATACCGGCGCACGAGGGGAAGTCGTCCTCGTCCCCGACAGCCTCTTCACCGCCGAGCTGAGCGTGACCGCTCCCCTTCCCGAATGGGGAGGCAGGGAATTCACCCTGGCCTTGGAACAGGTCGTGGCTTTTACGGCGAAAGGCCTCCGTTTTGCCGGCGGCCGCCAGACCCAATTTTATCTCATCCATTGAGGTGGACCATGAAACGACGTTTCTTTTCCGTTTTCGGCATCGTCCTTCTCGCCGCGGCGGGGCAGGCCGCTCCGGCCGCTTCGAAACCGAGGCCGCTCATCGGCGAGAGCGAACACGTCTTCGTCCTGGCGCCGGACAACACCGACGTCCGGGGACTGGCCTTCGACGAAATCTCGCCCGTCGCCCCGCGCCTTTTCGTTCTCGATAAAAACGGCAAGGTGTTCGTTTATCGAGCGCCGGGGAGCGGAAATCCGAATGCAAAAACATTCGATCTCTTGGCGACGGCCGCGCTTCCGCCCGGGCCGGACGGGAAGCCCCTCCGCTCTCCGCGCGGGCTGGCCTTCGCCCGGGAAGAAGGCGCCGATGTTCTTTATTATCTGAACTGGAACGGCGCTGGGGAAAGCGAGAACTCCCAGCTCTGGCGGTGGAAGCTCGGGACAACCTCGGTCCGGCATTATGACTTATCACTCTATCCCTACCGGGTCGGCAACCGTGAAGTCCTCGCCCTCGCTTTTTCGAACGGAAAATTCTTCATCGCCTACGACGCTTCAAATTACAAGGACGGCGTCCTGCGCGTCCAACGGGGAATCCTCCTCCTCCAAGCCGATCGGACCCGAAACGGCGATCCCGCTTTCGTCCGGCATCTTCCGGATTCGGGAAAATCCCCGTCGCTCGGCCTCGCCGTCATGGATTGGGACGGCGCCCGCTATCTCTGGAGCACGGTCGGCGCGGAGGCCGTCTACTGCGCCGACGAAACGACGGGACGGGGAATTTTCCATTTCGACCGTCCGATGACCGCCGCGAAAGAGTGGACCTGCCGAGGTCTGGCCTTCGGACAGGACGGCCTCTGGGTCCCGGAGAGCGCCGAGGGCCCGGACCTCCTCCATCGGGTCAACGTCACCAAGAACCTCGAAGTTTTTCCCGAAGGCCCCCGAATTCTCCGCCACCTCATCATGACCATCGAAAGCACGCCGGAGGGAGAACATCCGGACGCGGGGACCGCTTATCATTATTATTCGCGGCCCTATTCCTACGGACAACTATTCAATCAGGGGATTTGGCCCGAGACCGAGAAGGTCGCCGACCTCTCGGCCAAGCCTCTGGGGCGGATCAAGCCGTTCACCTACGATCCCGCCGGCGATGTCGCGAGCCGCCAGCATATGAGCCTGGTCGAATATCCGAGCGGCCCGGCCGCCTCCTATTCCTCCCGTTACGAAATCGACCTCTGGACGAATCCGTTCCGCGAATACATCTACCCCCATCGCGCCGACCGCAAGGCCGAGGCGCTCAAAGGCCTGAATTACCTCGCCGACGATCCGGAACTCTTCAACCTGGCCGACCGGCAAACGTATGATGAGCTCTTCGCCCGGGTTCGCAAGCATATCGAAGCGAAATACGGCGCCCCGGCCGACCTGGAGAATCCGTACTGGGCGGCGCGCAACGTCCTCGAATATTATCTGGATAATTATTATTACCCCAGCCGTCCCAAACAGGTCCCGGCGGCCGTCGATTACGGCCGGGCCCACTACGACGCCAACCCCGGCAACTTGAAGATCGAGCTTTCGGCCAAGGACTACGACAAAACCCAGATCATCGCCTGCTCCGGAACGAGCGTCATGCTGGCCGGGGCGATGCGGTATCTCGGCATCTCGGCCCGCTGGCTGGGAACGGGGACCGAGCAGGGGCCGGACGTCTGGGATAAAAACAAGAACGGATTCCTGGACGCGGACGAGACGGCCCCCTGCACCAGCGGCCACCGCTACACCCAGGTCTGGCTCGGCGGCCGCTACGGCTGGGTCTGCTTCGACGCCACGCCGACCAAACCCGACGACGACGACTACGATGTCCCCCCGCCCTTGAAATCCCAGTGGATGTACATGAACCGGGCCGCGGCCGGGCATCTCAAGGACAAACGGATCGTCTTCAATATCGGCTCGGGGCTTTTCCGGCCTTTATACCGGGACTTCGAATACGACGAGGAGCTGGCCCTGGAGAACAATTGCGGCGGCGACCAACGCTACAACCTCCAAGGCAAATTCGACAAACCGGAACTTTGGAAGCTCGCCCGGAACCGGATCGAAGTCCGGAACATCTGTTTCATCGAAAACGTCAAGGCGGAAGGCCCGAAGGAGAAGACGACGGTCACCTGGAGCCTCGGCGGCGCCTGGGACAAGGACACCGAAGCGAAAGTGATGATTGCCGTCCAGAAAATCGCCGCCGGAACGGGCGCCGTCGCGGGCACGAAAGTATTGGCCCGCGGGATTTCCCCCCTAGCCGGCTCCGTCGGCGTCGACCTTAAGGATTTCGCCGGAGCCGAAGTGCGCCTCCGGATTTTCAAGGAAGGGGATCCGGAGACCGGAGCGGCCTCGCCCGTCTTCCGGCCGCAGTGACCGGAGTCCTGTTTCCGGAGGAGAGACGATGGATCGACGAACTTTTTTGAAATCATCCCTGGCCGCGGGCGCCGTCCCGCCGGCGCTCGAACGAAGGAGACCCGCAAGGCGGCAAAGCGTGAGCCGGGAGGCGGCCGACCTCTACAAAAAAGCGATCTCGGTCGACGCCATGTGCTTTACCACCGAGAAATATGTCGCTTCTCTCGACGCGCCGCGGATCGAGGCTCTCCGCGGGTCGGGAATCACGCTCATCTCCCTCGACGTCTCCATCGGCGGAGGAGAAGGGATGGGCAGCCGGGAGTGGCCCGTCGTCCTCCACCAGATCACCCAGTGGAACGAATTCTTCCGGGCCCATGAAGACGTCTTTTTCCGGGTACGGACAAGCGAGGATGTCCACCGGGCCAAGCGGGAGGGCAAGGTTGGGATCGTCTACAACCTTCAGGATACCGCCCCAATCGCTCTGAACTTGGACCGGGTCGGCCTCTATTACGACCTGGGGGTCCGTCAGATCCAGCTCTCCCACAACCAAAGAAACTTCTGCGTCGATTCCTGCTGGGAGCTGACCAACGCGGGACTGAGCCGATTCGGAAAACGCCTGATCCGGAGGCTGAACGAGCGCCGGATCCTGATCGATGTGGCCCATGTCGGCGACCAGTCGACCCTCGAAACGATCACCCTCTCCACCGCACCCGTCCTCGCTTCGCATACCGGTTGTTACGCCCTCTGTCCCCACCCGCGGAGCAAAAAAGATCCCATCCTCCGGGCGATCGCCGAAAAAGGCGGCGTCATCTGCATCTACAACATGAGCGGCTGGATGACGACGGAAAAAGCGCTCTCGATGGACATCTACCTCCGGCACCTCAAGCATGCCCTCGACGTCGCCGGAGAGGACCATGTCGGCTTCGGAACGGACGGCGATCCGTCGGCCATGAGCCCCGAACGGCGGGAGTGGGAAATCGGATATTCCCAAAACAGTTTCGACGGCCAAGTCCGGGACCATCCCCAGCTGACCTGGCCGATCACCCATATCCGGATCCCCGAGCTGGACAGCCCTTTTCGACTGCTCAACCTCGCCGAGGCGATGCACCGGGCCGGCTATCCGGCCCGGATCATCGAAAAAGTCATCGGCGGCAATTACGTCCGGCTGTTCCGGGACGTCGTGGGATGAGGAATCAGCGATCCTCACCGGGATGTTCGACCATGAAAAAATTCCATCCGATGATCTGCTTGATCCTTCTTGTCCTGATTCCCGCTTGTTCGACGACGACGCTGAAAACACTGAAAGTATTCATTTCCGTGGACATGGAGGGCCTTGCAGGTGTCGTCTCGGGCCAAGAATGCGGTCCGTCCGGCCCGGATTACCCGTACTTCAGAAAGATCATGACCCTTGAAACCAACGCGGCGATTGAAGGCGCCCTGGCCGCCGGAGCGACCGAAATCGTCGTCAGGGACGGGCACGGGTCAAAAAACAATATCATCCCGGACCTGCTGAACAGGCGGGCGAAACTCCTCCGGGGTTTGACCGATCGGCCGGAAAACATGATGCTCGGCGTGGACGATTCCTTTCAAGCGGTTTTATTAATCGGCTATCATGCGAAAGCCGGGACGGACCAGGGAGTCATCGCCCATACATCCACGGGGAACGTGGTCGATTTTTCGGTGAACGATGTCTCTCTGCCCGAGGCGGGATACAACGCGATTATCGCAGGATTGCACAATGTCCCCATCGTCTTCGTTTCCGGCGACAACTGGATCTGTGCCCAGGTTAAAGCTATGCTGGGCGAAGTCGAAGTTTTCGAAACCAAAACCGGGATGCGAACAGCCGAACTCGGACTCCACCCCGACGAGGTCCGTGAAGGCATTCGGCAAGGTGTGACTGGAGCGTTGCGCAATCTTGGCCGGTATTCCCCGTACAAGATGCATCCTCCCTATAATATGGTCCTGAAGGTCAAAACCGAAAAAATATTCTATCCGGGCGCGACGCGCAGCGAAAATGGAGTGTTTACTTTCACCAGTTCCGATTTCCTCGAGGTCATGGACGCGTTCAACAAGATGAAATAGGGAAACCGTCCCGTCAACGCTTGATCCGGACCGATTGGGCCCGTACGCCGCCGCGCGTGGATGAGACAATAATTTCGGCCTCCCTCTCTCCGTCGCTTTCAACTTCGACTTCCCACAGGACCTGCTTATTTTCGCCGGATTTCAGATAACCTAATTCGACCGTGTCCGTCCCTCCGATAAGCCTCATCCCCTCTTTGGGCAGCCGTATCCGGGCCGAGTCGGGTCTTACGATCTTCACCTTTTTGGCCATCTCCAGGGCGGTGGGGAGAAAGCCGACATTGGCAAAAACAGCCCGGATCTCGAAACGGCCCTTCGGAGGAAGAGGTTTCGCCTCGGCCGAAAGAATTCTCACTTGCGGAAGGGATTTGGCCAGGAAGAGATTGAACATGGCCTCATTCCGCGCCCAAGGTTCTAAGAATTCGGGCGGAGGATTCTGCCAAAAGAACTTCGGATTGTAGCCTCCGATCTCGACCTCTCCCAGCTGAGGATGGTCAAATTTCCGCCAGGCTTTGAATCCCTTCCCTCCCAGGGCTTCGTCGCTCCACTTCAAGACTTCAAGCGGGCTGAAGACGCCGTCGCCGTTATAATCGACCACCTTGCCGGCATTCCAGATCTCGTCTCCGTACCACAGGGCGCCGAATTGAAAATATCCGAACTCCACGTGCTGGCCGAAGAGCGGTTTTCCTTCTTCCCTGAAATCCTTTAAGCCGTCGAAAACTTCTTTCATCCGGTTGGGAATGTCCCAGTAGATATCGCCGACGATCGGATAGCCGGTGATCCGCCTTCCTTGTTCATCAAAATATCGGAACAACTTGAGATCCTCTTCCGGGATGGACTCCTCACTCCGACTCGTGGAGGGAGCGTGGAGGATCATCGGCCCTTTAGTATCCAGGCTCTGCCCTATGGCAATATTCGGATGTTGGAGGAGAAAGGTAACGACGCTTCGAGTCTCGCTTTCCGAGAGCGGATATTCCCCCGCGCCACTCTGGGTCCAACCCCGTCCGGTGAGATCGAGGCGAGGTTCCGGCCTCCAGTTCTCGGGATAGTTGCGGTTGAGGTCCAGGCCGCCGATTCCATCCTCATTGAACTCCCCGTCCAGGTCGTTGTCGATTCCCTCGGTGTAAACCCGATAGTCGCCGCGCCCCGCTCCCACGGGTTTCATCAGCCGCCTGCTCGGATCCTCCGGGGCGATCACGTGATCACCCTTCCCGGCCCCCACCCATTTTCTCATCTCGTAGCAGAATCCGTCCCCATCCAGATCCTCCGGAGGATCCTCGTCCAGCAGGCCGTCGCCGTCGCTGTCATGCGGCCGGACTGTGCTCCTGTTGATCTGGGCCGTATTTAAATAGAGATCGGATCCGTCGGGATTGTTCCTGATCCGGACATAAAGAGCCTTGGAATCCACGAGATCCATGATCTCGGGAGTCTTTCCATAATTCGTCAGAATGTGCCAGACGAAATAGAGGGTCGCTTCCGCGGTCGTGATCTCCTGGGAATGCCTGTTCGACTCCAGATACATCGCCGGCTTGTCCGTATCCTTTCCGGTCTTCACATTGCTGATGGTTAGTTGCCAAATATCCCGGCCTTCGTAGCTTTTCCCCACGGAATAGAGCCTGACGAAGTCGGGATATTCCGCCGCCCATTTTTTCAAGAAAAAGTGGACCTCTTCGTTGGTGTGGTAGTGGGCGAAATCCATCTGCCCTTCTTTCAGAGGCCGCGTCTCCGGGTATTCGATCCGGGGGAACAGGCTTGTCCCGTGCCTCTGCCCACCGACGACGTACCAGCTGGGCGGTTTATTCTCCTGGGCTGAACGGGCGAGCAACAAACAGCCGACCGGCACCGCCAACACAAAGACAAGGATAAAAATGGGCCTTTTCATCAGTCGTTCCTCTCGGTAGTTATCAAGACCGACGACAGGCCGTTACTTTCGTATCGACTCCTTCGTTTTTTCCTTCTGCCACATCTCTTTCAACCACTCGTCCGTATTTTCAAAGGGAATTCTGCGGATCGAAAGGATATCGGCCGTTAGGTTGTAGTACGGTTTTCCCGTTTCCGGATTTCTGGCCAGCGGATTAGCGCCTATGCAGACCAGCTTCAGGGTGTGCTCGCCGGGCCCGAAGCGAAATAAGCCGATTTTCCGTTCGATATTCTGTCCGTAGGTGATGTCCTCCTGCTCGTTTTTCCTGTAAATATTGAAGAAATCCAGGGTTTTATTGATTTGTTCCGGCTTGAGGCTCTTGATGAGCTCGATCCTGTATCCGCCCGGAATCTGCGACTCCCCCGCCTCGTAAATCTCTTTGCCATCGATGAAAACCTTCCAGATGCCGTTGTCCTCGCGGAGGAGCTGGAAGAGGGACACGATGTACCTTCCGTTCTCCTTGATCTCAAAGGGAAACTCGATCCACGAACCGATGACGTCGTTCTTCACGAGGAGCCCTTGCCGGTTGAAGCAGGGCCGGTTGTAGGTCATTTCTTCCAGGGCAACGCCGGCAGAGTGCCGGATGAGATTGATGATCTTGGGCAGATGGAAGAAGATTTCCGGGTCGACCCGTTCCTTCAGCGGAGGAAACGGGCACCACGGTTCCGCGATCGTATCCTGGTACCAGAAGGCCACGGACGACCACTTGTCCGGCCTGGGCTTGAAGCTGTCGATGGTCGTACCCATCTCGTCGATGATGAATCCCGCCCGCTCCATGGTAAATTTCAGCGATTTCTTGAAAATGACCGGGTCGGGGATGTGCCAGCGATAGGCTGTGACACGCCAGTCCACCCCGCGCGGCTCAAAAATCGTACAGCCGGAGTAGGCTCCCGATTGAACCCGCATGTTCCAGGCGTCATTGAAATAATCCTCCGTCCCGCAGCCCATCAAGGACGGGGTCTCTTCTCCGTCGATGTACCAGAAATCATCCCCCTCTCCGTACCAGTGCCCCAAGGCGGCCTGGGAAGAGAGGACGGACCCCACATATTGGCCGTTCCCCTTGCCGTTGAAAACCGTATAGGGTTCGCCGACCTTCACCGGATACTCCTGATGGTAGCGGGCGTGGAAGAACATGAGGCTCTCCGGGACTTCTTCGAGTTTCCGCCAGTCGATTTGATAGTAGCAGGACGGAACTCTCTTTTCGGATTCGTTGGTCACCGTGATCCGTGCTTCCTTGCGGAAAGGCATGACCCAATAGCAGTTGTAGGCCCGTCCGTAGGAGCTGACTTTGACGGGGAGCGAATTGATGTCCGCCTTCATACCATTGCCGCTGCCGAAAAAGTCGCCGATCGGCGTCTCCACCGAGGGAATGAGAGAACCGTCCCAATACATGCGCAAAACGACGGACCGCGGATAGCGAAGATCTTCGGAGAAAATGGTCATCCAGATGTGGGTGACCTGCCCCGGACCTTCGAAAACGGCCAGCGTCTTTGTCTCTCCCGGGGCAATGGGCACGGCATCGCCGTTCAGCAGCAGCTTGCTGCTCGAGGCCCTCATGGATGTCCCCTTCATTCTCTGGGCGATCGAGTTGAGGTCCTGGCCCCAGGCCGTCACGACCGCCGGCGAGATCAGGAAAAACGATAAAAAAACCCGCCAAAAATATTTCATGAATGTCTCCTTTAGCGTTTTCAACTTTAGATGGTCTTGATTCGGAGGTAAGAAGCGACGTTGGCCTTGGGATCGATCCTCGCTCTGATTCTGCCCGGCAGGGCGCTCAGAACCGGATTCAAGCCGGGGCCGTGCCCAGCCCAATCGCTGAACCCGTGGATGACTACGCCAATGGTCACCGCGCCCGGATATCTTCCGGTCCCGTAGGCGTTGTAATGGTCTCTAATCGCGACCAGGTCCCCGATCCTGAGTCTCTTAAAGCCGAACTCTTCGACGACCTCCGGGCAAGTCGTCTGAATATCGTAGTCAAGAGCATAGACGAACGGAGTCCCCATCCCCGAGCCCATGAGATGCCCTGGGACTTCCATCACCACCGGGACGACGAGCTGACCACGCTCCGCCGCCAACCCCATATTTTCCGCGAGCTCGGGAGCAAGCTTGTTCAGCCACACATCCTCAAATCCCCGGATCTTCAATCCCACGCCTCGGGCTTTGACCTGGATTTTATCGTTCAGGGCGAGCCTCTCAACGACGGGCTTGGGGAACCAGACGAGATCATTCGAGCCGCCGTGCCGGCCGATGTAGATTCCTTTTCCCCCCTTAGCCTCGCCGGAGACGACGTCAGCTTCGTTGCCGATGCAGGCGAGAAGCGCCAGGGCGCATTCGATGGGCCGCGGCCGGTCCCTTCCCTGAATGGTGATGTCGGGTTCAACATGATCGCCGGCCCAGCCGTAGGCCGGATCCCCGACAGAGACCGAGTAATTAATCGATGCCATGCCGATGTCCTGGACGGATCTTCCGTCGGTGGTCGTCGAGAATCCGCGGCTTCCGGGAGGCTGGACGATGCCTTGAACCGCTGTCACGATGAGCTCGTCCCGGTTGGTCTTCAAAGATCCGGAGAGACGAGAATCCCGACGCGGCGAGGCCTCCTTACGTTCCATCCTCAAACCGAGAAACTTCCCGACATTCGCCGATGGGTCTATTCGCGCCCCAAGCTTGCCAAACCTGGTGGAAAGCACCGGCGTTACTCCGATGCCGAGTCCGGCGATATCGCTCGGACCGCTGCAGACGACACCCACCGTCGCGCCTCCCCGGTAATAACCTTTTCCATAGTCGGTCTGAATATCCTTTAAAAATACGAGATCGCCGAAGCGCAGCTCGTCCAGGCCGTACTTTTCAAGGTCGGGGGGGAAACAGGTCTGGATGTGCCAGTTGCCGGAGAGAGCCGAAGCCCCCGCACCCTGACCGATGATCTCCGCCGGTATTTCCTTGACCACAGGAACTTCGAGCTTGCCTCCGGCAGCCCTGATATCGAGCCTTTCCAATAGATCCGGAGCGAGGCCGTGAACGAACACGTCCTTGAATCCATCGATTTCGAGACCGATGCCGCAGGCCTTGACCAGGAGCGGGTCGCCGATCGCGAGCTTTTCCAGCACGTCTCTCTCGAAATGGATTAGGACATAGCTCCCGAATTTTCCGACGATGACGCCCTTTTCTCCCTTCGCTTGGCCGTTCAGAAGCCGGGCTTCGTTGCCGATCGAGGTGTAGGTAAGCCAGGCCGTGGCGGATCGTTCATCGCCCGTCCCTTCCGCCGCCACACCCACGGTCGCCCTGTCGCCGGACGCCCAGCCGAAGATCCGGCCGCCTATTTTCAAGTTGTAGTTGATGCCTCCGGTTCCGATCGTCATTTTGGGCTTCCCATCCCAGGTCACGGCATAGGTGCTGGAAGGTTGCGCCGAGGCGATCTGGCCCTGAACGGCAAGCGAGAGGAGCTTGTCCTTGTTGGTTGTGATCGACGACCAACGGGATTCGCCCGGAACGATGAAAACGCCTGCAGCGCAGATGAAGGGAAGTATCCTAAGTGGAATCGCGCGGCTTTTCTTCATAGAGGAGTCCCGCCGATCTACTTTTTCGCCTCGTCTTTTCGATCCGACGGCCAGTTCCCGATCCAGGACGCGGGATTCCGGCTTTCGCCATGAAAGGACCAGATGTCAAACGCCTTTGGATTATACCGCCCGGGGACCAGGTATTGATAGGGCTGACCCCAGGGATCCAGGGGGACTCGGCCCCCCTCGATGTAGGGCCATTTGTTTTTTTTGCGGGCGATTCGGTTGAGCTGAGGCGGCCTTTCCGTGAGAGCCTCCAGCGAATGCGGATATTCGCCTTGATCGGTTTTGAACGCCTCGACCGCCTTGCTCAGCCGGTTCACCGTGTCCTTCGCCTCGGCGATTTTTTGTTTGAACAGGCGCTCTTCCCGGATGAGATAGTCGGCGTACCAAGCGGACGGCTCCTCCCAAGGGAGCTTGCGGAAGGAGATGCCGTCAATTCCCAAGCTCAGGCCGTTTTTTCCGGTTTTCGGGTCGTAGGACAGCGGATGAGAGCCGAGGCACTCGAATCTGAGGACGTACTCGCCGGGCTTAAGGTCATAAATGCCGACTTTCTTCTCGTAATTGGTGCCATAGATGCCGTTCTCGGGGGAGTATTCTTTCCAGAAAATAAAGGGATTCCAAAAATCGAGCCGCGGGTCGAGGATCTTATCAAAGCCCTGGCCTTTGAGGCCCACTTGCCAGATACCGTATTCCTTAAAAAGAATCTGGAAAATGGAAACCGAATATCGGCCTCCCTCCTTTAGGGCGAACGGGATCTCGAGCCAAGAGCCGATTTTGTCGTTATACATATAGAATATGCTTCTTTTAAAATTAACCCAACCCATCTTGTTGACGATACTTTGCGGCCTCAGCCCGGGCGAAGCTCTCAAGGGCGATTTCCCGCCGGAGGCATCGGCTTCGGCCATGTCCCGGGGAACGACCCAAACCTCGGGCTGAAGCCGTTCTTTGAGGGGAGCCAGCGGACGATAAATACCGGCGACAGTCCGCTGATACCAGAACGCCACCGAAGAACACAGGTCGGCCCGGTATTTGAAATCACCGCTTACGCGCTCGCGAATCTGCGGGTCGACGAAATTGACGAAACTCCGGCGCTCGACCTCCACCTTCAGAGACTTGCTGAACGTGATCGGATCTTGGATGTGCCATTTATAGCAGGTGTGACGCGCGTCCTCGGCGTGCTGCTCGCGGATCGTCGCTCCCGCGTTGAGGTTTGAAAACAAGCGCAGATTCCAGGCATCGGAGAAATAGTCCTCGAATCCCGTTCCGATGAGCCGGGGCAGGACTTCGCCGTCGATATAAAAACGATCGTCGGATTCTCCAAACCAACCCCCGACGGAGCTCTGGACGCTCATCACCGTCCCGACGTATTGCCCGTCCCCTTCGATTTCTATCACCGTATATGGAGAGAAAGGCTTCACCGGCCATTCCTGGTTGTATCGAGCGTGGAAGTAAAGCATCTCCGGAGAAAAACCGTCCAGCTTCTGCCAATCGATATAAAAATAGCAGGTCGCATCTCCTTTTTCGGCATCGTTGGTCATGGTTATCTTGGCCCGCTTCCGGAACGGCATTTTCCAATAAGAATTCAGCGCCCGGCCGTAGGAGGTGACCTCGATGGGAAGCGAGCTGACATTAGCTTTCATGCCGTGTCCGGCCGCGAACAAATCGCCGATCGGGGTTTCGACGGAAGGGATCTTGGAGTCATCCCAATAAATGCGCAGCACGAGTGTTTTCGGATAGCGAAAATAATCTCTGGAGCTCAGAGTAAACCAGATATGACGGATCTCGCCCGGACCCTCGAGCTCGGCCAGGACCGCTGTTTCGCCGGCCTCAATCCGAAACGCATCGGCGTTTGATTCGGGATCAAACAAGCCCGAAGAATTTCTCATCCTTTCGCCGGGCATCTTCCGGGTGATCGCGCTCAGCTGATCCTGGGCCAAGGCCGGAAGGCTGAGGAAGATCCAGGAAAGAATCATCCCCAATAGCGTCTGCGCTTTCACGAAAGATAAGGACTTTTTCATTTGCAATCTCCTCGCCTCAATGAGAAAAACCTTTCTCCGAACTATTTTATGATATGGAATTTTGTTTGTCGGCCGTCGAAAAATGTGACCTTCTCCGGTGTAAAGACGATAACTTCCTCGAGGGCAAAGCGAAGGGACGTGTTATTCCATTCAGGAATCGGAAGGGCCACGGCCAACTCCATGGCGAAAAGGCTGTTTGGCACAAGTTTGACGTCCCCGCGGCCCCCCGTATTGGATTGCTCCCAGGGGAGCCCGATGAGAGGCCCCGGCTCGTGGAGATAATAGCCGACTGAATGTGAATAAATCTTCGGGCTGCCGATTCCCTTTTCCTTGGCCTTGGCCAGGATATTTCTTAAAATCTCGTTTCCGGTGAGTCCGGCTTTGAGTTCGCCCGCAAAAACATCCTGAAGCCTATTTCCTTCGGCCATGACCCGCTTAAGCCCGTCGGGAACGTCCTCCTCCCCAGGCCGAAGGACATAGCCCCACTGCTGGTGGTCCGAATGATACATCAGATAAATGAGGCAGACATCACAGTGGACCAGGTCGCCGGGCCTAATCACGTTGTCTTTTTTCCCGTATTTCTCTATTTCCCTTGGATCCCGACCCCAGATGCCGAACGTGCAGGCCTCAAGGGTCAGCCCGAAATTCGCGGCTTTTTGATGGCAGTCATTCACCAGATCATCCGTGGTCGTGAATCCCGGGGTGATAACCCGATTTGACAACGCTTCAGCCATCAGGGCATGAGAAACGGCCACCGCCCTTTCATAGAGCTCGAACTCCTCCTCCAGGAGGGTTTCGAGCCAGAGGGTCGAAAGCTTCTCTGCGGATTGAACTCGCGGAGAATACTTGGGGCCGATCGTTTCCACCAACTTCTTCCTTAGCGAAACCGAAAGGCCATCCGCGGCCCAAATGACCTCGGATTCGTTGATCCCGATTCTTTTCGGATTACGCTCACTCACGATTCTTGCCAGGCAAGCCCATTGGCTTTCCTTCTTTTCTCTGTCCCAAGCTCCGTAGTCCCAGGTGTTTTTGTGAAGGCCCCGCATGTCCGTACGCGAAAGGTTCAGTCTCTCCACGTCTCTGCCGTCTCCTGGATCATAAAAAACAAGAATCTGGGTGATCGGGCACCACTGGTTATAGGGAATCATCGTTTTGAAAACAGGGTCGAGGTCGTCTTCATTGCAGGCCATGATCCACATATCGAAATTCGTCTCCCGCATGATCTTGGGCAGGAGGCGATCCAGCCTCATCCGGGTGATATTCAGAACGACCGAAGAACGGTCCTTCATGCTCATGACTCCAGGGTACGCTTGGCTTTGAGCTCCAAGCGGCCCGGATAAATGAAAGAGGATCAAAAGAATAGACACAACGGCAAAAGGCTTCTGCATGAGTGATCCTCCTGAATGGCGATTTTCGCTTGCCCCGAGTAAAAAGATCATCGCTCCATCATATCCCTCGGATTTTCTGAAGCTCTTCAAGGGGTACGTAGTCGAAATCGAAGCCGAAATGCCTCGGCCCGAAAATTTCAAGGCCCTTGGGCACCCGCCACAAGGGCGACGCGGGAATTCCCACCATGACGACTTCCTCTCCCAAGGGGTATCCTTTCATACCCCAGGTGGGAACGGAATTTCCCGTCTTCGGATCAAGATTGCAGATGAGGTCCGGAGGCATACAGTCCGGCCGGCCGTCAAACCAGGAAAGGATATTCTCATTCTTGATGAAAATTTTATACGTGTGTCCCTTGAACGCCTTGATTCCCTCCAGCTCAACGTTTCCCCAACTGAATCCTCGTTCCGCCTTCATCTCCGACTTGGCTACGATTCCGTGGAAAAGCTTAAAACCGCCGGAGACTTTCAGCAGTTCGCGGATCGGATCCAATCCTTTCTCTCCGGCCTCTCGGACGGTTCGGCCAAAGAGGATGGCCTGAGACAGATTGCCGGGAATGACTCCCCTCTTCACGTCCATGCCGGACATGGGATTCATGGCCATCCAAACTCCTCCGCCGCTCGCCACGGCGATCCCCCGGGAAATGTCCTCGACGCGGAAATCATCAACCGCCTTTTCGATTATGACCGTATCCCCCCATGTCGTAAAAAAGGCGGCCGGATAGCCCGGGATCCCGTTGATAAAGGGAATTTGTTGCTCGACCTCGGGTCGGGCCCTGCCCGATAAACAGGCATCGACGATAGGAATCCCGAGGTCGCTCGCCGTCATAAGCGCAACCATGGTCGACTGGGCGGGCTCGTTGCGAATCACGGCTTTGAATTCCACGCCGAGATATCGGCTAAGAGCCTTGACCGCTCTGGTCGCCGTGTCGGAAAAGGACGGCGCCTTCTGGGATTTCATTCTCTCTCGGACGTATTCCCACGTTTCTCCGCCTCCCACACCGCAGGGAACGACGACGGTCCATTCATCCCCCAGATCCTCGACGGAGATTATTTCGAATTTTTTCCCCTCGGCCAGGGCCGATTTCAGGCGCTTGGTCAAGCCCTCGCTGTTGTTTCCGCGGGTCGCCTGGATGGAAGATCCGACCATCATGTCGGCAAGCTCCTGTTCGTTCAAAAGTCGGACTTTCTTTTCCTGATAGGGCAGAGCCAACCCTGCTGATATCCAGGCGAAATTTAATAAGAGAATAAAAGCGGATAGCGGGGGACGTTGGTCTCCGCAGGCAAGGCTTCCTAAAGCATCCTGAGGCCTCTTACCGTTTAGGATTCCCAAAGAAATTTTCCCTAAAAATGAGTTCCTGCGCAAAAAAAATAGGCTAAAACGATTGGCACAATCGTTTTTCCTTATCGAGAATATATTAATCACGAATGGCTTTGTCAAGTTTTTTCTGAATGTTTAAAAATCGCTTGACAAAAAAAAATAGGAGAGATATTATTTAGCGCAAACGATTATGCCAAACGATTGTTTACTTCATTTTGGCATTGAAGGGAAGGGGAGCTATTTTATGCAGGGGGGAAAAAGTTCGTTTTCTAGCGGGGTTCCCTCTGCCTTTAATGGGCGAACGAAGCACCGGCATCTCTAATAGGGGTGTGGGCTTCTGATTTTTTTGACAAGGAGGTCAAAATGATCACGAGCAAAAAAAGAGTCGCTTTTTTGGGTGTTCTCTTTGGCTTAGCGGTTTCAGTTTCCGTATCGCAAACAATCCCGATTGGAAAGCTGGATGGAACGGTCACGGACAAAGACGGAGTTGCCTTTCCCGGCGCGACCGTCTCTATAAGCAGTCCCTCTTTAATCACGCCCCAGTTGGATACCGTGGCCAACGATAAGGGTTATTATCGATTTATTGGTCTTCCTTCCGGAAGTTATAAGGTAAAATGCGAATTATCCGGGTTCAAGACGCTTATTCGGGAAGAAATCGTCGTCACGGCCGGCCGGAGTACCACCCTGCACTTGGTCCTTGAACAGTCCAGCGTCCAAGAGACCGTCATCGTGAGAGGCCAATCCCCGACCATTGATTTGCAGGGCACGGCGTCCGGAATGACGCTCGATAAAACAGCCTTAGAGAATTTGCCGCTGGCCCGAAGCGTCGGCGCCGTGACCAATCTTGCTCCCGGCATGTACGGCGACGCCGCCAACGGCAGCGACATCCTCGTCAACAAGACGACGGTTGACGGCATGATTATGACCAATCCTCTTCACGGAGTGATGGTCAACGAGATTGGGTTTTCGTCCATAGAAGAAATCTCGGTCGATACCGCGATGCATAAAGCCGAGCACGGCGGCGTCAAGGGGGCTGTCATTTCGATCATCACCAAGTCCGGCGGCAATGCGTTCGAAGGTGACTTTGGCGGATATTATCAGCACAAAAGTTTTCAGGCGGATAACCTCAAGGGGACGCCTTTGGAAGGCAGCTACGTCGGATTTAAGTATGAATTTACGCCCTACTTAGCCTTCGGAGGCCCTATCAAGAAGGATAAGATCTGGTTTTTTGGGAGCTACGACCACAGGGTTTACAGGTACTATGTCGAGGGATATGCCTATGACAAGCCTAACCAGGTTTTGGATACCGACCGCTTCCGGCCCTTCGGCAAGGTGACTTGGCAGCTCAGCCCCAGCGACAAGCTCGTCGTCTCCGGAGCGTACTCTGAGAACAGTGTGCATCATTCGGGGGCGAGTCGTTACGTCAACGAGGCCGGCACGTTCGTTGCCCCCGACGGAGGATATACAGCGGGTCTGCAGTGGTCGAAAGTTTTCTCTTCCAGGCTCTTCTTCAGTGCCCGGCTGGGATGGTTCAACAGGTTTGAGGATCGCTACTCCAAGATCCAGGATCAGCAGTCCTATGATGAGACCAGCCGCCTGTATACGGGAGGTCCGGCTTTCGATCACTGGAATCGAAGAGATCGAATCCAATTGTATACGGACGCGACCTATTTCATCGATAACTGGTTTGGATCTCATGAGATCAAAGTCGGCGGCAATGCGGATTATTCTTGGAACGAAGCCAAGCGGGTTCACATTCAAGGCTCCAGGTTTGACGGAAGGTATCCGGGTTTCAAAGTCTATCAGGTCCGGACTCGAAACGGCGTACCGTACCAGCTCAACGTCAGCGAGGATTACGACCGCTTTGAGAATGTCTTCAATCTGGCTCTTTTTGTCCAGGACACGTGGGCCCCTTCCAAGCGCTTGAATCTCTCCGTCGGGCTACGGCTGGATCACTCCGAACAGATATGGCCCAAGCAGCAAAGAATCCATACCGAAATCTGGAACTATGATAAAGCGACGATCCCCATGAAATGGACGAATCTCTCGCCTCGATTGGGAATAAGCTACGATTTTCTAGGGGACGGCAAGACGGCGTTTAAGGCCTCCGTGGGGAGATATTACGCCGCCCTGACGACGATGCTGACCAATTATGTTCATAAGAGCGCACCCAAAACGTTCAGCGCCATGATCAATCCCGACTACACGGAACTATATCAATTCGGCTGGGTTATTCCCTCCGGCAAATTGTCCGGCGACCTGACGGCCTATTATAATGACGAGATCATGATCGGGATCCAAAGGGAGCTGTTCAAGGATTTTTCGATAAGCGCGTCTTATCTCTGGAAGTGGGAAAAGAATTTTATTGAGGGAGTGGATGCGGCCCACATTGACGTTGCGGACCTCCAAGCGAATGGCATCGAGAATAGACTCCCCTTGTGGAGAGATTATACTCTCGTTCCCGGCATCGACCCCAAGACCGGAAAAACCGTAAATTATTACAGCATAAGTCCGACCAATCCCAACTTTGATTTGACCTGGATCAATATCCCGGGGACGATCCGTAAATACGGTTCTCTGGAGCTCAACGTCAAAAAGCGGATGTCGAACGGCTGGTCCTTCTTTGCCAGTTATGTTTGGGCCCGGGGCAAAGGATTGTTGGATTATAATCAGCTGTCGAACGACACGAACTCGGCTTTCTTCAACAATCCGAATATTCACATTAACGCTTGGGGAACAATCTCGACGCAGCGTGAGCATTTTGTAAAAATCCAGGGGACTTTCGCCGCTCCTTTCGGGATCTACTTGAGCACGGTGTGTTACTTAATGTCCGGTTCGCCGTACGGGAGGACCCTGAGGACTACCGAAGCCGGAGCAAAGCTCTATCAGGGCACGGTTTCCATTCTTTTCGAGCCGATCGGGACTTATCATCTTCCGGCCATATATGATATCAATTTCAGACTCGAGAAGAGCTTCAACATCGGGCCCGGTCGCATCGGAATTCAAGGGGACGTGTTCCGCGTGCTCAACGCGAATACGACGACCTCCGTGGGCACTCTAACAAACGTAGATTTCCAGAAAGTCCTGGGGATCCTCGGCGCGAGGTATTTCCGGCTCGGCTTAACCTATAAGTTTTAGGCCGATTCTCTTTGTGTCCGGACGCCGTTATCCGGACCTAATCGGACCCAGAGGTGTAGCCCTTTGTTTCTTTTGAGGGAAGAGGTGATACGGGAAGGCATCCAAACTTTTTCTCATCGCTATTCTTGAGATTGACGCCTGAAAGGAGCGAAGTTGATGAAAAATCGGGGAACCCGGAAGATCGTTTTTTTATTCCTGGCCGCCTTCTGTCTATCTTTTTTTGTCCTCGGGGGTGACCTTCCGAAAGTCATGAGCCTCCGCGAAAGGAAGGACGTCGTAAACAAAATAACCCTGATGCGCCTTGACACTCTGTTGCCGAAAGTTATGCGCCAGACCGGATTCGACATGTGGATTATCGCCTGTAACGAGGACAACCTCGACCCTGTTTTTAGAACGATGATTCCATTTGATTCGTGGTGCCCGATCACCCAAATCCTGGTCTTTTTTGACCGGGGACCCGAGTTAGGCGTCGAAAGGCTAAACATTTCCAGGACGAATATGCTCGGTTTTCACACCAATGCTTGGGATGCCGGGGCGTGGGACCGGGAGAAGAAAGAAAGCCAGTGGAGTGCCTTGGCGAGGATCGTCAAAGAACGCAACCCCCGGAAAATCGGGATCAATGAATCGACCGTTATCTGGGCGGCGGACGGCCTCACGTCCTCTCTCAAACAAACGCTGATCGAGACCATCGGACCCGCGTTCGCGAGCCGGCTTCAGTCGGCAGAAAAGCTCTCGGTCTTATGGCTGGAGACGCTGCTCGACCCGGAATTCGAGCTTTTCGAGCGGGCCGTCGCGATTTCCCACGCCGTCATCGCCGAGGCCTTTTCAGGCCAGGTCATCACCCCGGGCGTAACCACTGTCGACGATCTCAGATATTATTATTGGCAGAGGATCGAAGATCTGGGACTGGAAAGATCTTTCCTCCCCAGCTTCAGCATCCGCGGACGCGACCCCAAAGAAGTCGAGAAGTACGGCAAAGACGACCGGGTGATTAGACCCGGCGATCTCGTCCACTGCGATGTCGGCCTCATTTACTTGCGTTATAATACCGACCATCAGGAATGGGCTTACGTTCTTCGTCACGGAGAGACCGACGCGCCGGAAACCTTCAAAAAAATCCTGGCCGAGGGAAACAGGCTCCAGGAGATTTATGCCGGGGAGTTTAAAGCCGGGCTCAGCGGGAACCAGATCCTTTCCAATATCCTAAGCAAGGCCCGAGCTCAAGGGATCGGCACACCCCGGATTTATTCGCATTCTCTGGGATATTATCTTCATGAGCCTGGTCCGCTTATCGGATTGCCCTGGGAACAGGTGAACACGGAAGGCCGCGGCGAAGTGCCGCTCGTAAATAACAGCTGTTTTACCGCGGAATTGAGCGTCGATGCACCCGTGCCGGAATGGGGCGGAAAGGTCTTGAGGCTCGGAATCGAGCAGGACTTCGCCTTTTCCGAAAAGGGAGCCTATTTTATGGACGGCCGGCAGACAAAATTCCACATTGTTAAATAGCCGGTCGCCTCTGATCTTGGTCTTCGTCTTGGTCTTGGTCTTTTTGCTCTCACGGAATTCCTCCGCCCAAGATTTTGACATCCTCATCAAAAACGGAAAGATCGTCGACGGCTCCGGGAAACCCGGGTACGTCGCCGATATCGCGATCAAAGGGGATACGATCATCGAGATCGGAAACCTTCAGGAGAAAAGAGCCTCGACCGTCATCTGGGCGACCGATCGGGTCGTGTCTCCCGGATTCATCGATCTCCACACCCACTGCGACCGGGGATTGGGAAAGCCCGCGACGACGGCCAATGTGAATTATCTCACCCAGGGCGTAACGACCGTTGTCACGGGAAATTGCGGATCCGCGCCGATTAAGGTCCGGGAGACCGCGGCGGCTTGGGAAAAAACCGGGATCGGAACAAACGCAATATTTCTCGCCGGCCTGGGAACCATCCGCTACAAGGTGATCGGGGTCCAGAACAGAATAGCTTCCCCCTTAGAGCTCGAGACCATGAAATCCCTCCTCCGGCAGGCTCTGGACGAAGGCGCCTGGGGATTGAGCGCGGCGTTTCAATATATCCCTGACCGGTTTGCCTCTCCCGAAGAAATCGTCGAACTGGCCGGAACCGCCAAGGCTTCGGGTGGGATCTTTATCAGCCATCAGCGCAGCGAGGAAGCCCAGCTGGCGGATGCCGTTAGGGAGACGATCAGGATCAGCCGGGACAGCGGGATCGCCGCGGACGCTACGCATCTCAAGGCCTCGGGGAAGGGGAACTGGGGAATGATGAAAGAAGCCGTCCGGCTGTTGGAGGAGGCGCGAAGCCGAGGCGTCAAAGTAACGGCCGATCTGTACACTTATCCGGAGTGTGTTTATTCACCGCTGGCCTTGGTTTTCAACGTCCCTGACGATTTGAATCGTTTTGCCGAGCTCCTTCCGCTTCTTGACTATTTTTACATCCTAAAAAGGCTCGAAGATCCTCTCGGGATCAATCGCCGGCGGGACTCTCGGCCTCCGGACAGGGGATCCTGGTTCGAGAGCTACACAATGACGCTGGCCGCAGCGCTTAGCGATGAGATCGAAAAAGAGCAAATCAAACAGTTGACCCTTAAGGGAGCTCCGAACAAGCTCAACTGGGCGGCGATGTTCGGTTGGGATAGTTTCAAAATTATCAAGGCCTCAAAAAATAAGACGCGAATCGGCAAGACCATTTTGGACTTGGCCCACGAGGAAAACAGAGATCCGTTCGACGTCGCCGTCGAATTGTTCCTTCAGGAAAAGAACGATCTGGTCATTTCTGTTTTCACCATGTCGGAAACAGACATTGCCTGGGCCCTGAAAAAGGATTGGATGATGGTCGGAAGCGACGCCGGGGCCTTGACGATGAAAGCCGGGCCGGACGTGCACCCGGGGAGTTATGGGACTTTTCCGCGACTATTCCGCAAATACGTGCGCGAAGAAGGGATCTTAACGGTCGAGGAAGCGGTCAGGAAATTATCTTTCCTTCCGGCGAGATTCCTGGGGTTGGATGACCGAGGTACTCTGGTCAAGGGAGCCAAGGCCGATATTGTCATTTTCGACCCGAATCGCATCCAGGAAGAAGAAAACGGCTTTGATGCCTCACACCGCCGTCCGGGGATCGATTATGTCTTGATCAACGGCCGGATCAGCCTGGAAAAAGGGGTGTTCAATAATTCTCTCAACGGGAGAGTCCTCCTGCATGGCCGATGACTTATCAACGTCAACTCATATTCAAAGGATAGCCAATGAGTCTTTCCGGATTTTCAAAAATCATTGATTGCTTCCATCCGGGCCTTTTCCGCGGATTAAAATCCGTTGCGAGCGTATTTCTTATGGGCGGGCTGACTTTTTGCTCCACTGTGAAAAATCCAAAAATGGATTTTGACATTCTCATAAGGAACGGAAAAATCCTGGATGGCACGGCCAATCCCGGGAAATCCGGGGATGTCGGTATCGCCGGGGATTCGATAACCGCGGTCGGAGACCTCTCGGGGCAAACCGCGAAAATAATACTGGAGGCCGAAGGGCGGGCCGTTAGCCCGGGATTTATCGACGTCCACACCCACTGTGACAGGGGATTCGGCAAGCCGGAAACGACCGCCAACCTGAACTATGTTTCCCAGGGTGTGACGACGGTCGTCACGGGGAACTGCGGTTCCGGCTCATTCAATATCGCCGAAGCGAAAAAGGCCTGGGAAAAGCTCGGCATCGGAACGAATGCCATCATGCTGACAGGGTACGGCACCATCCGGAATGCCGTCATGGGAGTAGAGACAAGACATCCCACGGCCGAAGAGTCGG
>Ga0315274_10003043_pt1 | contig 24971 bp, 26 predicted proteins | sample YL17G02_20_MG_FD_203700 | JGI IMG/M metagenome (GOLD analysis project Ga0315274, IMG submission 203700) | Sediment microbial communities from Yellowstone Lake, YNP, Wyoming, USA - YL17G02_20 | ecosystem: Environmental > Aquatic > Freshwater > Lake > Sediment | place: USA: Wyoming | collected...
CGCTCGACCTCTTCTAATTTCTCAAACATCTGCTTTCCCTCAAGGCAATTTCAAATGCCATGGTTCGACAGGCTCACCATAGATAGAAGATACGATCCTGAGCTTGTCGAAGGATGACATTTGACATTGCTCTATTTTCGATGGCCTTCCAATTCCAATACGGCCTGGAGGGCACGAAGAGCGACCTCGATCTGGGCCTCAGTGGGTTCACGAGTGGTCAGCCGTTGAAGCCAAAGACCAGGTTTGATGAAATACTGAATACCCCGATTCTCCCGCTTTCGATCAGCAAATCGGATGATCTCATAAGAAATCCCTGCAATGAAAGGGATGAAGACCACCCGAGAGGCCACCTTATATCCGAACGAAAGGTGATGAGGGATGAGGGCAAAGACCAAGATGCTCACTACCATGACGATGAGCAGGAAGCTTGTTCCACACCTGGGATGAAGGAAAGGGAAATCCTTTACCCGATCGATCATCAACGCCTCACCGGCCTCGAAGGCAAAGATCGATTTGTGCTCCGCACCATGATATTGAAAAACACGCCGGATCTCTTCAAAAAAGGAGATGGTCCAGAGGTATGCGAGGAAGATGATCAATCGTATCGCGCCGTCAACCAGGTTGAAGAAGAGCCCGCTTTCGGAAACTATAGGAATAGCAAACCGCAGCCACCTCGTTAAAAAGAGAGGGATCAGGAAGAACAGAAAGATGCCAAAACAGAGAGCCACAGTGAAAGTGAGGCCCATGGTCCAAGGGCTTGGGTCTTTCTCTCCTTCGGGGTCAGCAAGGGCCTGATTCACTGAGAAGTTGAGAGCCTTAATCCCCAAAATAAGGGCCGAGAGCAAAACCAATATTCCCCTGACCAAGGGAAGTTTAAAGATGAAGGTTTTCTCTGAAAAGAAGCTCAACTCTTCCTGTTTCACCACAATCTCGCCATTGGGTCTCCGGACGGCAATGGCCATCGATTTGGGAGACCTCATCATCACCCCTTCGATAACAGCCTGTCCTCCCACTCGAATGGGTTTCTCTTGTTTCCCAGAGACAGGATTCTTGCATAGAGAAATCCCCTGATCGGGAACCTTTCTCCCAAAGAACATAAGTACCCTCCAAACGAACTAATGCTGAATGCCTACTTTTAAAAGTCGATAAGACCCGACCACGGGAAGACGGGGCAGGACGACGTGGGTGTGGTAAGGCCCCTTTCGTACAGAGCCATGGTGTCGATCACCTTTGATCGATTGGAAAAAAAGGAACTGAATCGGTGAGCTTAAATCAACCAGTCTTCTCAATCTTCTCACCATATTTCTTCTTAAACCGCTCAATCCTCCCAGCAGTATCCAAAAATTTCTGTTTCCCGGTGAAGTAGGGATGGCAGTTGGAACAAATCTCTACACGGATCTCCTTCTGTGTACTCTTCGTCTCAAAGGTCGCTCCGCAGGCACATTTGATCACCGTATCAAACACTTTTGGATGGATCTCTTTCTTCATCTCATGACCTCCATATCTATTTTACTGATTTCTATCAGATTTTCAACTTTTTTTAAGCCGACGCTGCTTCGATGGAGTAGCCCCGTCTTTGGACGACGGCGTCAAATGTCAAATCAAATCCAAAGCTCAAGTACTAAATTTTTTTATTTTGAATTGAGAATATCTATTGATTCATCGAATCGAGGAATTCCCGATTGTTCTTGGTGGCATGCATCTTCTCTAAAAGAAACTCCACGCTCTCCACCGTGTTCATCGGCTGGAGCACCTTTCTCAAGAGCCAGATGCGATTCAGATCGTTCTTGTCCAATAAGAGCTCTTCTTTTCGTGTACCGGAACGTTGAATATCGATGGTAGGAAAGACCCTTCGGTCCAGCAAGCGTCGGTCTAAATGTATTTCCATATTTCCTGTCCCCTTGAACTCTTCGAAGATCACTTCATCCATCCGGCTCCCTGTGTCGATGATGGCCGTGGCAATAATGGTAAGGCTCCCGCCCTCTTCGATGTTTCTGGCAGCACCAAAAAAACGCTTCGGCCTTTGGAGGGCATTGGCATCAATGCCTCCAGAGAGGACCTTCCCACTGGGCGGGACGACCGTATTGTAAGCCCTCGCAAGACGAGTAATGCTATCCAAAAGAATGACTACATCCTTCTGATGTTCCACCAATCGCTTTGCCTTCTCGATCACCATCTCCGCCACCTGTACATGTCGCTGGGCCGGTTCATCGAAGGTGGAACTGATCACTTCCCCATCCACAGATCGTTCCATATCGGTCACCTCCTCGGGCCGTTCATCGATGAGAAGGACGATCAGAATAACATCTTTATGGTTGGCGGTAATGCTGTGTGCGATCGTCTGGAGAAGCATCGTTTTGCCAGTTCTCGGGGCAGCAACGATGAGTCCCCGTTGGCCCTTTCCAATAGGGGTAAGGAGGTCCATGACCCGTGCCGAAGAATTATTCGATTGGCCATCGATCTCCAAACGAATCTTTTCTTGGGGATAAAGGGGGGTCAGGTTGTCGAAGAGGATCTTATCCCGGGCCACCTCCGGGTCTTCGTAATTGACCATCTCCACTTTCAGCATGGCAAAGTATCGTTCTGTATCTTTAGGCGGTCGAATCTGACCAGAGACTGTGTCGCCGGTTCGAAGATTGAACCTTCGGATCTGGGAAGGAGAGATGTAAATATCATCCGGTCCGGGCAGGTAATTGTAATCCGGTGCCCTCAGAAACCCAAAGCCATCGGGCAAGATTTCCAGCACTCCTTCTCCGAAAATCAGACCGTTTTTCTCCGTCTGGGCTTGAAGGATGGCAAAGATCAATTCCTGCTTCCTCATCCCGCTCGCCCCTTCGACACTGAGTTCCTTGGCGATCTTATTCAATTCGTTAATCTTCAGTTTTTTTAAATCCTTAATGTTCATACATCTCTCCTTTATCCTCCTGAATTTTTGGCATATTTCATTCGAAGATCAATAACCTTGAATCCTAGAAATTAAACGGCAGGTTGTTTCAATTCTGGTTGGCTCCTTCTTTGAAAGGCAATTTTCTTTAATTCCTGGAAAACCTCCTTCACCCTCTTCTTTGTCTCCTCAAAGGATCCCTCATTTCGAATGACGAAGTCGGCCACCTTCAATTTCTCTTCAAGGGGCATTTGAGAGAAGAGGATCCTTTGGGCTTCTTCTTGTTCCACCCCATCCCTTTTCTTTAGCCTCTCGATCTGCTGCTTCTCCGTCGCAGTCACGACGATGACCTTGTCCATCTCTCGGTGATTCCTAAGTTCAATGAGCAGAGCGGCATCGATTACGACGATGGCATTGGGATCTTTTTGGCCGATCTCTTTCAATCTCCTGTCCATCTCCGCCTTGATCCGGGGATGAAGAATATGGTTCAGAAGATTCCTCTGCTCTGGATCGGAAAAAACTTTAGCGGCCAATCCCTTCCGATGAATCGACCCATCCTCTTGCAGGATTTCCTTCCCAAATACCCTGATCAACTCATTCCATGCGGCCGTGTGGGGCTGCACCAGCTCCCTGGCGATCTGGTCTGCATCGATGAGGTAGGCACCCTCTTCTCTCAATATTTGGGAGACAGCCGTCTTTCCGCTCGCTACCCCTCCCGTCAACCCTATGATGAGCATTTCTTTTACCGTAAATGCCAAATGACAAAGTTCAAATTGCAAAAATGTTTTAGATTTTAGGCTTTGACATTGATTTGACATTTGCAATTTGACATTTGCAATTTTTCTTAATATTAAATATCGAGGCGCTGGACAAAGAGGGCGTTCTCTTCGATGAAGTGGCGCCTTTCCTCCACCTCATCACCCATTAAAATACTAAAGGTCTCATCGGCCGCAACGGCATCTTCCACCCTCACCTTGAGGAGGGTTCGTGTCTCTGGATTCATCGTCGTCTCCCAGAGCTGTCCGGGGTTCATCTCTCCCAATCCTTTATATCTTTGGATAGAAAGCCCTTCCCTTCCCAATTGATTGAGCGATTGAAGCAACCCCTCCTCCTGATCGATGGTCACCTTCTCGGTACGAGTCGATTCCGACCTTCCCTTTTTCACAAAGGTATAAGAAGGGGGGGCGATCTCTTGAATCTCTTGATAAATCTGAAAGAGATGGCGATATTCGACCGAGGCGATGAGATCCCAATGAACTCGGCTTCGCTGATCCTTTCCTCCATTCGATTCCTGAACTTCGAACCCGTAGAGGTTATGCTCTTCGTCCCAATAAAGATCGAAAATCTCAAATCCACTCTTCCTCAATCGCTCCTGAAGATCGGAGAGCTTTCCCTTGTCCTCAAAGGTCGATTTGCTTCGGATCCCATTTTTAAGGAAGAAGTCGAGGAGGGATCGGGGATATCCTTTTTTCTGGATCCGCTGAATCAACTCATGGTAATTGAATATCTTTTCCAAGAGAGAGCCCAGTTTCTTTTCGCTCAGTTTTTTACCGGTGGTCTCTACGATCACTTCACTCCTGGCCACCGCTCGATTCATCAAATGCCGATTGAAGGCTTCTTCGTTCTTAATATAGATCTCGTTCTTTCCCTCAGTCACCTTGAAGAGAGGGGGTTGGGCGATATAGAGGTATCCCCTTTCGATCACTTCTGGCATATGGCGATAGAAAAAGGTGAGGAGTAAGGTTCGAATATGAGACCCATCGACGTCGGCATCGGTCATAATAATGACGCGGTGATAACGAAGGCGCTGGATATCGTAGTCGTCTTTTCCAATACCTGCGCCCAGAGCAGAGATGAGAATACGTATCTCTTCATTGGCCAGCATCTTATCGAACCGAGCCTTCTCCACGTTGAGGATCTTCCCTTTGATGGGAAGGATAGCTTGAATCGATCGGTCCCGACCTTGTTTGGCCGAACCACCAGCAGAATCACCTTCCACAATAAAGATTTCGCTCAGCTGGGGATCCCTCTCCTGACAATCGGCCAGCTTTCCTGGGAGGAAGTCTCCTCCAAGGGCTCCCTTTCGGCGACTCAGTTCTCGTGCCTTCCGAGCCGCTTCCCTTGCTCTGGCGGACTCGACGACCTTAGAGATGATCTTTCTGGCAACGGCGGGGTTCTCTTCAAGGTAACTTCCAAGTTTCTCATTGATCAAAGCCTCCACCAATCCCTTCACCTCGCTGTTGCCCAGTTTTGTCTTGGTCTGGCCTTCAAATTGAGGCTCCGGAAGTTTCACGCTGATCACCCCAACCAGTCCTTCTCGGATATCCTCTCCTGTAAGATTTTCCTTGGTGCCTTTCAGGAGGTTTGCATTGGTCGCATATTGATTGATCGTCCGGGTGAGGGCCGTTTTAAATCCGATGAGATGGGTTCCCCCCTCGTGGGTATTGATGTTATTGGCAAAGGAGAAGAGGCTTTCGCTGTATCCATCATTATACTGGAAAGCTATCTCCACATCGATCCCATTTTTTACTCCTTCTATGTAGATCGGTTTCGGATGGATGTAATTCTTATTCTTATTCAGATATTCAATGAAGGAGATGATCCCTCCTTTATAAAAGAAATCATGTCGTTTTTCAGACCGTTCATCCGCGATACTGATGGATAGCCCTTTGTTTAAAAAAGCCAATTCTCTCAGACGTTGAGAGAGGAGGTCAAAGCTGAAAGCGTCCGTTTCGAAGATCTCGCTATCGGGTTTGAAACGAATTTGTGTTCCTGTATGTTTCGTCTTTCCTGTGACCTCCAGTTTTGTCTTTACCTCACCTCTTTCATAAATCTGATGATAGACCTTGCCATCCCTTCTGATCTCCAAGTCAATAAACTCAGAGAGGGCATTGACCACAGAGAGACCCACGCCGTGCAGGCCTCCAGAGATCTTATAACTCAGATTGTCGAATTTGCCTCCGGAGTGAAGTTTGGTCATGACCACTTCCACAGCAGGACGATTCTCTTTTTCATGGATATCCACGGGAATCCCACGTCCATCATCCCTGACCGTCACACTGTTATCCATGTGAATCACTACATCGATCTGGTGACAATATCCAGCCAGAGCTTCGTCAATACTGTTATCCACCAGCTCATGGACCAGATGATGGAGACCTTCTACTCCTGTATTACCAATATACATCGAAGGCCGTTTCCGAACGCCAGCCAACCCTTCCAGTATCTTGATCTGTTCTGCTGTATATTGTTCCACTTTTTCTTTCCTTCCTTCTCCCTTAGTTCGTCATTCGCTCTGGTAATGGATACATCGCAAATCTTTGATCATGAGTGATTCAAACGGTCTATTTAAATCCTCATCGGCATGATGATGCAGATTTGATTGGAGGGTTCGATGGAGGACGGAGGTTTCATGATCCCGGGACTTCCTTCATCCTTCAATTCCATGATGACCTCTTCCGAATCGATCACATTCAGCGCTTCTATTAAATATCTTGCGTTAAATCCTATCTCGAGAGGAGGACCTTCGTAAACCACCTCTACCTCCTCTTTTGCATCTCCAAAGTCTTGATGATAGGATGAAAGTTCGACGGAGTTCTTCTTGAGGGAAAGCTTCACCCCTTCGACCCTCTCGCTGGCCATAGTGGACACTCTCCTCAAACATCCATATATCCTCTCCTTCTCCATCACTAATTTTTTATCATTTCCCTTTGGAATGACTTGTTCATACTCTGGAAATTCACCATCGATCAGCCGGATGGTCATGAGGGATTTTCCCATTTTAAAAAAACCATGGGTTTGATTAAAATAGATCTCCATTTCGTCCTCCCCATCTCTATCCCCCATTATTTTTTTTATCTCTAAGACCCCCTTCTTAGGAATGATGATACCTTTTTCAATTCCACGAATGATCGGGCCTTCTTGATCAATGAGGGAGAGACGGTGTCCATCGGTGGCGACCATTCTTAATATTTCCTTTCCTCCTTGTTTTGTCTGAACAAGGAAGATTCCATTGAGATGATAGCGAGATTCCTCATTGGAGGCGGCAAAAACAGTCTTTTCAACCATCTTCCTTATGAGTTGAATCGATATTTTTGAAAAATCTGCCTCCTGATATGTGGGAAGGGAAGGAAATTCATCTGGATCTAAGCCGGCGAGATTAAAGACGGATTTTCTACATTGAAGAGTAATCCAATGATTCTCCCTTTTTTGTATATGGATGGTTTCCTCAGGAAGTTCTCTTACAATCTCATATAATTTTTTTGCTGAGACGGAGGCTTTTCCCTCTTGATGGATGGTCGCATTTAGTTCTTCACGTATCCCTGTTTCTAAGTCTGTTCCAGTAAGATGGAGGGAATCTTTTTCCCATTGTATGAGAATATGAGAGAGGATGGGAAGGGTCGTCTTTCTTCCAACAACGTTTTGCATTAAACTTAATCCTTTTAAAAACTCCTTTTTATCGATATCAAAATTCATCGCTTTCCCTCCTATGATTATTCTTTATTCTTTACATCATCATCGTCTATACGTGTGGAAATGAAGAAAAGGATCTTAACTTAAAAAAAAGAAAAGATATTTAAATGTTGAAACTCACCCTAAGCGATTGGGGAATTTTTTTTCTTTTTTAATTTAATCCTTTTATCCTCTCTCTTCTCATCATCCATTCACAATCTTTCAACATCATTTTAAACAACTTAACCGAGAAGGGTTTATAATTTAATTTGGCCATACAAATTTTCTATCGTTTCTTTAAAAGGAGGTTCCTTGGATATTCTTTCTTCCACCTTTTTGATGGAGTGGAGCACGGTCGAATGATCTTTCCCTCCAAATTTATCCCCAATTTCAAGCAACGAGGCATTCGTTAATTTTCGTGAAAGGTACATAGCAATCTGTCTGGGGATCACATAACCCTTATATTTTTTTTTCACCTTTAGATCTGAAATTTTGATATTAAAAAAATTGGCCACCACTTTTTGAATCGTATCGATGGAGATCAATTCCTCCTTAGGTTTGATAATATTTTTGAGAACTTCTTTTGCCAATTGGATATCGATGGGCGTTTTCGTAAGAGAAGCGAAGGCTCCGATTCGTATAAGGCATCCTTCTAACATTCGGATATTGGAATCAATCTGTGATGCCAGAAAAAAAGCAACATCATTGGGGATAGAAATATTCTCAATCTCCCCTTTCTTTTTTAAAATGGCGACCTTGGTTTCTATATCCGGAGGTTGAATGTCGGCGATCAAGCCCCATTCAAACCGAGATCGAAGTCGTTCTTCGAAATGAGGAATATCCTTAGGGAACTTATCACTGGTGACAACAATCTGTTTTCTGGCTTCATAGAGGGAGTTGAAGGTATGGAAGAATTCGGCTTGGGTCCTCTCTTTCCCGGCGATAAATTGAATGTCGTCAATCAGCAAGATATCCATTCTTCTAAATTTATTTCGGAACTCCTCCATCTTGTCATAACGGAGCGAATTGATCAACTCATTCGTGAACTCTTCGGAAGAGATGTAGCAGATCCTCTTTACATCCGACAGAATGCGATGTTGTAGAATATGGTTTCCGATGGCGTGAAGAAGATGGGTTTTTCCCAACCCCACTCCTCCATAAATAAAGAGGGGATTGTAATTCTTGGCTGGTAAATTGGCAACCGCCAGGCAGGCAGCATTTGCAAATTGATTACTCGCACCCACCACAAAATGATCAAACGTATATTTTGGATTAAAGATGGACTGGATAGAAGGCGTGGCCTGTGTGTCATGATTGGGTAAAAATGAGGCGATCGGTTCTTTTTCATTCATTTTTTCACTTCGAACTCGAAATTGGAGATGACAAGGCTTTTGAGTGAAAAAGGAGAGTGCCTCTTTGATATGAGGTGAATAATGTTCATTGATCCACTCTTTGAAAAATCGGTTTGGGACCTCTAATTCTACAATATCTCCATCCATAGAGATGAAGTGAATCGGTTTGATCCAAATATCGAAATTCTGTTGACCGACTCTTTCTTTTAAAGATTCGATCACCTTAGACCATATATCTTCCATGAACTGGACCTTGATGGCTTGGAATGTTGAATAGAGGTAAATTATAAGATGGGCAGGAAAGACCCAAAAAAGAAAAAACCTTCATTTTCAATTAGTTATAAATCTTTTTCCACAATGTTTCCACAAATGTGGATAAATGAAATTAATTACTCAAGAGGGGCAAATATTTGAGGATAAACTCTTTTAAATATTATTAACTAAAGATAAACCTATTTTTTAGAAAATTCAAGTATTTTTTTTAGAAAGCCATTTAAAAGCGAAGTTCTCCGGCCACAGGCCGAGGCTTTCCGGCAAGGTATTATCATTCATTTTGTGCCCCTGCCTGCCGACAGGCAGGCAGGGACCCCGCGGGGCACGTTCCGGTCACTCCTTCTCTGCCAATTTCGCTACAGCAACGACCCGTTCCCCTGCTTCAAGCGTGATCAATCTTACTCCCTGAGTCGTCCTTCCTTGAATGGGGATATCGACAGCCCGTAAACGGATGATCTTCCCCTGATCCGATATGAGCATTAACTCATCTTCATCGGCTACGGTTTTGATACTCACGACATTGCCGGTCTTTTGAGTCCTCTTCACCGTAAAGATACCCGATCCCCCCCTATTTTGAATGCGATATTCAGATGCCTGAGTCCGTTTTCCATAACCATTTGCTGTGACCGTCAAGATCTGAGTGTAAGGAGAGACCACTTCCATTCCCACAACCTCATCCTCTTTTGAGATTCTTAACCCCTTTATCCCTCGAGCGGTTCGACCTATCTCTCTGATCTGAGTTTCAGGAAAATGAATCGCCTTACCCATTTTCGTTCCAAGGAAAAGGTGCTGTTGGTCATCGGTCAGTTTGGTCGAGATGAGCTCATCCCCTTCATCGAGATGAATGGCGATGATTCCACCTGCCCGGGGATTGCTATAAGCTTCCAGCGCCGTCTTCTTGATGATCCCTCGTTTGGTCATAAAAGTAATGAACTTTCCCTTTGCAAACTCTTTAAGAGGGAGAATGTTATTCACCTTCTCTTGGGGGCTGAGGTTGAGAAGATTAACGATGGCTTTGCCCCGAGTAAGGCGACCGGCTTGAGGGAGTTCATGGACCTTCATCCAATGGACCTTTCCTGCATCGGTGAAGAATAAGATGTAGTCATGGGTGGAGGCGATAAAGAGATCCTCGACAAAATCCTCCTCTTTGATATTGATCCCCATCTTTCCCTTTCCCCCACGATGCTGACTCCGGTAAAGGCTGATGGGATTTCTCTTAATATACCCTGTATGGGTGATCGTTACGACCATGTCTTCTTCAGCGATGAGGTCTTCGACCCGGATCTCTGGAGCGATCTCCACAATCTCAGTGCGTCTCTCATCTCCATAGGCATCTCGGAGAGAAAGGAGTTCCTCTTTGATCAGATTGAATATCAATCGTTCGCTTGCAAGGAGGGTTTTCAACCGGTTGATCAACTTGATCGTCTCTTCATATTCCTCCACGATCTTGCGTTGTTCGAGGTTGGTCAGTCGTTGGAGCCTCATGTCCAGGATGGCCTGGGCCTGTTCTTCAGAGAGTGCGAATCGTTCGACCAGGCGGTCTTTTGCCTCCTTAGGGGTCTTTGACGCTTTAATCGTAGCGATGACAGCATCGATCTGTTCGATGGCCTTTTTCAGACCTTCCAAGATATGAGCCCTCGCCTCTGCCTTTTTTAAATCGAAGAGGGATCTTCGGGTGACCATCTCTTTTCGATGTTGAACGAAGAGATGGAGCATCTCTTTGAGGGAGAGGAGCTTCGGCTGATTCTGATGGATAGCCAGAAGGATGATCCCAAAGGAGGTTTGCATTTGGGTATGTTTATAAAGTTGGTTGAGGATGATTTCGGCCACCTCATTGCGCTTCAACTCAATCACCACCCTCATCCCATCACGATCCGATTCATCCCGGACATTGGAGATTCCTTCGATCACTTTCTCTTCGATCAATTCAGCGATCCGTTCGACTAATTTTGCCTTATTCGTTTGGTAAGGAAGCTCTGTGATGACAATACTTTCACGCTCCCCTTTTCGATCCCTTTCGATGATCGCCCTGCTTCGAAGTTGGATCACGCCTTTTCCGGTTTCATAAGCGGCCCGAATTCCCTCCCTGCCATAAATGAAACCACTTGTTGGAAAGTCAGGTCCGGGAAGATGGGCCATCAGTTCCTCGATAGAGATATCCGGATTTTCGATCAGGGCGATGAGTCCATTGATCGTTTCCACAAGATTATGGGGAGGGATGTTCGTAGCCATTCCCACTGCAATTCCGGATGACCCGTTGATGATAAGGTTTGGGAATTTGGATGGAAGCACAGAAGGTTCGACAAGTGATTCATCATAGTTTGGGGCAAAGTCGACCGTCTCTTTATCGATGTCTTCTAATAACTGGCTCGAGAGCTTGGACATACGGATCTCTGTATATCGCATGGCCGCAGGAGGATCGCCATCGATGGAACCAAAGTTTCCTTGGCCGTCGATCAGGGGATAACGAAGGGAGAAATTCTGTGCCATTCTTGTGATCGCATCATAAACAGCCATATCGCCATGAGGATGGTATTTACCAATGACATCACCGACAATTCTTGCGGACTTTTTATAGGGTTTATCCCAATCGTTGTTCAACTCATTCATGGCATAGAGAATCCGGCGGTGGACTGGTTTAAGACCGTCCCTCACATCGGGTAGGGCTCGGCCGATGATCACGCTCATGGCATAGTCCATATAGGACTTTTTCATTTCATCTTCGATATTAACAGGGATGTTTTCGCGGGCAATCTCCATGGAAACTCCTCCCGTGGTCGGGTCTTTTCGACAAATAATGTATGGAATTTATTAAAAAACTTAATATAAAAGCCTTTCATCTGTCAATATAATTTCGGCATCAACCTTGACAAATATATAAGAAATATGGTTTAAATAAAAAGTTTAATCATTTTGAGAGTTCTGAAAAAAATCATTAGAGTTCTCTGATTACACCGATTTAGATTTGATTACACAGATTTTTTCGGGTTAATTTTATCCGTGTAATCAGAGATTTATGGGCTTTTTTTGAAATCTCATTTCAAAAAGAACCTCATCGAAAAGAAAGGGATTCCGTGAAAAGAACATATCAACCCAGCAATATCAGGCGAAAGAGGACTCATGGATTTTTAGAGAGGATGAGTACCAAAGGTGGCCACAAGGTTTTGAAACGGAGGAGAATGAAGGGGCGAAAGAGGTTAACGGTTTAAAACCTTATTCCTGTCGATAAGACACTACGACGAGAGGATTGAGGCGAACTGTGGGGCCCCGTTAGAAAACTCCACCATTCATGGCGGGGATGATATCAATAAAACTTCAATTCCTGATAGGAAGGGCGTGGTCAAAGCTCCCTCCTTTCTCACGGGGTTTACAAAAAAGGAGAGGATCAACCATCCTCAGGATTTCAAAAGGGTGATGAAGTTAGGGAAAAGGCTCCAATCTAAGCATGTCATCATTTTTATTCACGGGAATGAAACAGGGTTTCATCGATTAGGTATGGTTGTGAAAAAGGAGATTGGTCCGGCCAATTATCGAAATCGGATGAAACGATTTTTTCGAGAATTCTTTCGCCTCCATAAACATCAGATCAGCGGGTCTTTGGACATGGTTATTCTGGCAAAGAAAGGATGTGTGTTCAGTCGATATAGAGAGGCTGAAAAGGAACTGAGAGGGCTTTTGATCAGATGAATAAAGGCAGGATCATGTGGGTCTTAAAAGGAGGGATATTTTTTTTGATTCGACTCTATCAACTTACCTTCTCAATCCTTCTCGGCCCTTGTTGTCGTTTTACTCCCTCTTGCTCCTCCTATGCTTCCCTTTCGATAGAACGTTTCGGAATCATGGAAGGAACTTGGCTTGCCTTAAAAAGACTCATCAAATGCCATCCTCTCCATCCAGGAGGATACGATCCAGTTCCTGAAAACCCCACGATTTATTCTCACCCTGCCTGCCCTGAACCAGCACGGTTCGGGGCCTGTCGCCTGCCTGCCGGTAGGCAGGGCAGACAGAAATGGATTTAAATTCTTAGGAAGGAGACATCGGGCAAAGGAAATATGGAAAAAAGAGCTATCATTGCGATAATATTGACTTTTTTAGTTATTATGCTTTGGGGAACCATCCAATCAAAGTTCTTCCCCTCGGCTCCAACTAAAGAGGTTAAGAAGGAAGAGGCTGCTCCAGCAGAGAAGGTGGTTGAGAAGAAGATAGATATTAAAGAAACAAAACTCCCTTCCGAAACAAAGGTTGTTCCAAAAAAGGAGGTCTCAATCGAGACCCAAAACTACTGGGCTGTCTTTACTTCTGAGGATGCAAGATTAAAACATTTTAAACTCAAAAATTATGAGGATCGGGTAGAAGAGTCTGCTCTGACTGTAACATTGGTCCAATTCTTCCAGGAGCTATTTTCAAAAAAAGAAGAACCGAAAAAACCCCTCCCACTCGATTTGGTGAATACGAGTGAAAAAGAAGGCCTTCCCTTAGGAATTAGCTTCATTACCCCCCTACCCTCTCGGAATCGAGTCGTACTGACTTCCTCTGATGGGAATTGGGAGGTAGAGAAAGAGCAACTCCGTTTAGTCAATACCGGAGAAAAGGGTGAGATTATTTTTGTAAAAACCTTAGAGAATGGGTTGCAGGTATCCAAACGGTATAGATTCACGTCGGAGAATAACGCCATCGACTTAGAGGTGGAGGTTCAAAACAATTCCTCTCAGGAGATCCCTATCCAATTGGGGCTCGAATGGATTGGAAAGGTTGAACTGGTGAAACTGGCCGATGAAGGAAACAAAGATTATGGTTTGAAATATGCCTTCTTCAAGAACCAGAAAGTGGAGAAGAAAGACCTCGGGGGAACAGGCTCTTCAGGTTGCACACCCGGGTGTTCATCCCCTAAGAAGAATATCGAACCATTTGAATTCTCAGATAAGGGTGAAATTGGATGGTATGGCTTCGAGGGAGAATATTTTGCGGCCCTGTTAATCCCACCACCTTCAGAAAAGAATCTCACGTTATCCGTGAAAGGGAATGAAAAGAATATTCTACAAGCCAATGTCATCTCCTCCTCAATCGCCATCCCACCCCAGCAGGCAGTAAAGATTCCATACCGAATTTACATCGGGCCTAAGGAAGAGGGGCAATTAAAAGAGTTGGGTGTCAGTGCAGAAAAGCTGGTCGATTTTGGTTGGTTTACAGTCGTAGCTAAACCCCTTCTCTGGGTCTTGAGACTCACCAATAATGTTACGAAGAATTTTGGGATCGATATCATCATTCTCAGTATTCTGATCAAGATTATCTTCCTTCCATTGACGCAGATCAGTTTTAAGTCGATGAAGGAGATGCAGAAGGTACAGCCGGAAATGGCCCGACTCAAAGAAACCTACAAGAACGACAAGGCAAGGCTTCAGCAGGAGATCATGTTGCTCTATAAAAGGAGGAAGATCAATCCCATGAGCGGGTGCCTTCCCATGCTGATCCAGATACCTGTCTTCATTGCCCTTTATAATGCACTTCAATTCACCATTGAGATGAGGCATGCCCCGTTCTTCTTTTGGATTAAGGACCTTGCTGCGAAAGACCCGATCTATATTACACCACTCATCATGGGAGCGACCATGGTCATCCAACAAAAGATGACCCCTACTGCAGCCGATCCAGCCCAAGCCAAGCTATTTATGCTGATGCCGATTATGTTCACCTTTCTCTTCCTCAGTTTCCCTTCTGGATTGGTCATCTATTGGTTAATTAATAATGTCTTATCGATCACCCATCAATACTACCTGAACAAGAGAGTCTGAGGTTCGAATCTTGGAAGAAAGGGTTGAGATTGTTAAACAGCTCATGACGGGATTGTTAGAAAGAATGGAAATAAACACTGTGTTAGAGGGGGCTTTAAGAGAAGGGGACATTTATCTCGAAATCAGGGGTGACAAGGAAGGGATTCTCATCGGAAAGCATGGTCGTACCTTGGAATCCCTTCAATTTCTCATTAACCGAATGGTCAATAAGCAGTTGAAAGAACCAGTAAGGGTGATTTTAGATATCAATGACTATCGAAAGAGGAGGGCAGATAATCTAGAAAATATGGCTCTTAAATTAGGAGAAAAAGCCAAGACAAGGGGCTATGGTCTGACAATTGGCCCTTTCAATGCCCATGATCGTAGGATTATACATATTGCCCTCAAGGGAGACCCCTTCATCCAAACGGAGAGTCTTGGGGAAGGGGAGATGAAGAGGATTAAGATCATCCCACCAAAGCAAGAGGGAAGAAAATTCTAACCCCTTGAATAGAAACTCATTATCTCATTCCAGACGAACTCTATTTCAAGAAAAAGAAACGATCGCAGCCATTTCCACTCCATTTGGGGAGAGTGGTATCGGCATTGTCCGTATCAGCGGCCCATTAGCCCAACCCATTGCCCAAAAATTATTTAAGCCGAAGAAAAAAGACCATTCCTATCTGATTTCCCATCATTTTAATTATGGGGAGATCGTCGATCCTCAAAAGGGAACTCCCATTGACGAAGTCCTCATCGTCCTGATGAAGTCTCCAAAGACTTACACCCGAGAGGATATCGTTGAGATCCATTGTCATGGAGGGTACTTCATCCTACAGAAGGTATTAGAATTGGTACTCAAGCAAGGGGCAAGGATGGCCCAGCCAGGGGAATTTACAAAGAGGGCCTTTCTCAATGGTCGAATCGATCTCACCCAAGCCGAAGCAGTGATTGACTTGATCAAAGCAAAGACCACAGCCAGCTTGGAGATTGCAAATCAACAACTGAGAGGTTTTTTCTATAAGGAGATGCTCTCCCTTAAAGCAGGACTGATTGAGCATTTGGCTCTGATCGAGGCTCACATCGATTTTCCAGAGGAGGAGGTTGAGCCAATTGCTTTAAGGGAGATGACACAAGATTTGGCAGGTATGATTCAGAAAATAGAGGAGTGGGTTACCTCTTATGAAGAGGGAAGGGTCTTTCGGGAAGGGATCCAATGCGCCATCATTGGAAAGACCAATGTGGGCAAATCGAGCCTACTCAACATATTGTTAAAAGAAGAGAGGGCTATTGTGACCCCGATTCCTGGGACGACACGGGATGTGATTGAAGAGGTTCTGAATATCGAAGGGATTCCAGTAAGATTAATGGATACCGCAGGCTTTAGAAAGGCCATGGATTCCATTGAGGAAGAGGGTATGAAAAGGGCAAGGAAGCGGGTTGCAGATGCTGACCTCGTTCTTTTAATGCTCGATGGAAATAGGGAACTCGATGGAGATGACATTGAAATTATTAAGGAAACAAAGGAGAAGAAGAGGGTAGTGATCATCAACAAGAATGATCTCACCTTAAGAATTTCCTTAGAGGATGTGAAAAAACACCTCCAAGAGGATCCTATTGTCTCAATTTCTGCTTTAAAAAACAAAGGGATAGAAGATTTAAAAAAAGCCATCTATCACTCCTTGATTCACCGAGAGATAAGGGCAACTCCTGAACACCTGATTGTAGCCAATATTCGGCATAAAAATGCCCTTGCTCAAGCTAAGGATAATCTTTTAAGCGCGTTGAAGGGCTTGGAAGAGGGGACCTCTCTCGAGTTCATCGCCTTCGAAATTCGTTCTGCTTTGGAAGCCCTTGGAGAGATGGTAGGAGAGACGACCACGGAAGAGGTATTGAACCGCATCTTTGAACAGTTCTGCATTGGGAAATAACGCCCTTACCTTACTCCCTTCCCCCCTTGCGGGGGAAGGTGAGGATGGGGGGGTATAGATGTTTCACGTGAAACACTCAGGCCTGATCCTTATCTTTTTTCTTCTCCTTTTAATTAAATGGAGGCCAGGAGGGATTTTTATAAATCATTCTGCAAGCCTCATTCAGTGCCTGTTCGGCAGGCAGGCGAAACTGAATTCGTTAGATGTTTCACGTGAAACATTCCCCCCATATCCTCCTCATTAATCCCTGGATTACAGATTTTGCGGCCTATAATTTTTGGATAAGACCCCTCGGCCTCCTCTCTATAGTCAGTCTCCTAAGGGAGAACGGATTCAAGATCACCCTGATCGACTGCCTCGATTTCAACATTAAAAGCAATAAATATGGAGATGGAAAGTTTTTTAAGACAAAAATTGAGAAGCCCTTTCCTCTCAAATTCATCCCTCGAAATTATAGCCAGTATGGAATTCCTGAAGAATTGCTGTTGAAAAGATTCTCACTCATTGAGGAAAAACCAGACCTCATTGGCATCACTTCAGGGATGACTTACTGGTTATTCAGGTGAGGAAATAGGGGTTTATATTATGGCTGGATTGCCGGGTCAAAGGGTAGGGGAGGTTGAGGAGAGCATTGCTTTTGTAAGAGAGACCGGTGCAAGGCCTATTCTTGTGGAATATTCACCCATACCCCATACACCGCTCTTCGAAAAAGCAAAGCAGATGTCATCCTATGATCTCGAAAATGAACCTCTTTTTCATAATAACTCTATACTTCCTTGCCAGTGGGAGGGATTTACCTTGACCGATTTTAGGAGGTTGAAGGAAGGATTAAGGAGGGAGTAAATATATGAAACCATCTGAAATTATTAAAGATATTTTCATTGTCGGGGGACCTGACATCACTGATGGTCGAGATGGGTGTATCTATTTAATAAATTTGGGAGAATTGATATTAATCGATACAGGGGCAGGGTGGAGCGTAGATAAAATTGTTAACAATGTTCAAGGGTTAGGGTTTGATTGTAAGAATCTTAGCAAGATTCTTCTCACGCATTGTCATATAGACCATATCGGAGGTGTTCCTGAAATTAAGAAGAGATATGGCTCAAAGATCTATATCCATAAATTGGATGCTCCTCCATTAGAAAATGGGGATTCCATCTTAACCGCAGCAAGTTGGTATCAGACCACATTTCCACCAACGCCTATGGATGTGAAATTCAATTCTCCGGAGCAGACACTAATTATTGGCGAACAGAAAATTGTTTGCCTTCATACCCCAGGCCATACGCCTGGATCAATATGCATCTACATGGATAAAGATGGAAAACGGATTCTTTTTGGTCAAGATCTCCACGGACCTCTTCTCGAAGAATTCGGTTCCAATATCGAAGATTATGGCCGGTCGACCAAGAAATTACTCGACCTTGATGCAGACATCCTCTGTGAAGGCCACTTTGGAATCTATAAAACAAAGAAAGATGTAAGAGATTATATCCTCTCCTACCGCCGCCAATACGGCGTTGAGTGACCCAACATTGCAAATGACCCCTTTTCCTAAAGGGGGATTAAGGGGGATTATTAAATTTACCCTAATCCTCCCCGCGAGATTTTTTAAGTCTCTTTCCTGTCATTCCGAGCGAAGCCCTGGACCGCATGGTGTTCAGGGCGAAGCGAAGAATCTCTATTTTTAGGTCTGTCCCGATTCTGTTGTGATTTTAACTTTTATCTATTGGTAGGTATGAATTTTTCTTCTTGACAATATTATACTAACATGTATAATGCACTTATGTATAATACACAATAGCAACATATTAGGGGAGGGAGTTTTATGAATCCTTTTCAATACGGGAAGATCGTCTCAGGCCAGGATTTCTGTGGAAGGGAAGCCCTATTAAGGCAGATCACCGGATATATCAAGTCGTCACAAAATATTGTGATTAAGGGCGAAAGACGAATTGGGAAGTCTTCTACTATTTATGAGGCGGTCCATAGATGTAAGGGAATCCAGTATCTGTATGTGGATCTGCTGGGAATAAAATCCATAGATGCGCTATGCAAGAGAATCCTTCGAGCCATTGTTGTATTGGAACAAAAAGCAGGGTTTTTTTACAAGATCATCAAAACACTATCTTATCTCAGACCCTCCATCTCAGTGGATCCCATCACCTTGATGCCGACTATCACTTTCGATGCCTCCGTTGAGTTGAAAGCGAATTCAATCCCGGAAGTTTTATCGCTCATTGAATCCCTTCGTAAGAAAAAACGAATCGTTGTGGTTCTCGATGAATTTCAAGATATCCTGCAACTTAATGATGCCCGGGAGGCCCTTTCACTTATGAGAAGCAAGATTCAGTTTCAGAAAGATATTCCCTATGTGTTTGCAGGAAGTATTCGAAATAAAATGGATGAAATATTTACCCATCCTGATTCGCCTTTCTTTAAATCCGCTATCCCCTTAACGGTGGATCCCTTATCCTATACCGAGTTTTCGGAATTTTTAAAAAAGAAATTCTTAACAGGAAAACGGAGGATTAATGATGATGTATTAAAAAAGGTCTTTGAAATTGCGCATGACGTCCCAGGAGATATTCAGCAATTATGCGAGGCTTTATGGACGGTAACTTCAAGTAATCACGTTATAGGTTTAGATAGACTGAAAGATGCCCTTGAATTAATCTTCGCCAGGGAACAGAAATCTTATGAAAACGACATGAGTCTTCTAACAGACTACCAGGTCAGGTGCCTTCTGACAGTCGCAAGGGAAGGCGGAAACAAGGTTTTTTCCGTTTCTTTCATGAAATCTGCTGGAGTAAATAATTCGTCGTCTGTTCGCAGGGCGATTAGACGGATGGTCAGCCTCAATATTTTATTTGAAGGTAAGAACGAATACAGATTTGTAAACCCTTTTTTCAGAGCTTGGATCAATTACAGAGGAAGATAGAGAATGAACGGAGCTTATGAGAGGGCAGGGCGGGTTAATAAGGAACCGTATCTTAATGATGAAAGGAACAGATATGCAGAACTTAAGCGAAGACCAAATAAAACGCCAGGATTTTGTGGACAATCAAATTTATGATTTGGTGAAAGGACTTATCCCTTCAACAAAAGAGATTGAATGGGACATCGAAATGATCGCTGATATCAGAGATACAATCCAACATTGGCTTGTTGATCAATATAAAATCGTTGATGAGTTCGAATTTTATCCCTGATGAAAATCTAAATGTGAATAGGGTCCCCAATCGTAACTCATTGATGAAGTTTGAAGATGGGCCTCTTAAAGACAAGGATTTGAGGGAGAGGATGGAGGAGATTGAGGAAGGAAGAAATACTTTATTACGATTGCCTGACACTTTATAACTCTATAATGGAAGCAAGACAGGTGTACTTTTTTCAGGGGAGTGTGGAGTCGAAGCCGGAGACATTTACACAGGAGATGAACCGCAAGATCGATTCGATCAGAGGTCGTCCTATCTACAATAGAAGACTTGGGACAGCGGAGCCTCCGTTTGCCCATATATGTTCCATATTGGGGTTGGATAGATTCAGTTTGCGGGGAAAACCAAAGGTGAACACGCAATGGTTGTTCTACTGTATCGTGAATAACCTGACAAAGGTCCACAGATATGGAGAGGGGCTTGCGTAAACGGGTAAATAGATTGGTATTAGGGTGAGAGCTATATCATGAGAATAAGAATATTGCATCAAGGAGTGCAAGAATTTCAGCGAGAGAAAATGATAATTCCTTACTTTTGAGTCAGCATAAAGAGTGCTTTTTAAAAAACTGACTTTTTCTACAGACTCGTTAGCCTGATTATGATATTTTAAATTGAAACACAATTGGAGACTCGCTTAAATTAAAGTGTACAATTGAAATTTTCCAAGGAGAATCATTTTGATTAGCAGATGGTTCGCTAGAAGGAAACTGCGAAGACAGCTTCAAAGCTGTAATTATGAAATGGCCAAAACCGTGGTCATTCGTAAATTCTCTGGCGGAGTTATCCCGAAAGAATTGACAGCTCTCCTTGACACGTTTATCTCTAATCCTTGCTTTGATACCGCGGTGGACCTCATAGAGCATGACCCTAAGTTTCTGGCATTCTTTGAATTATCGAAACGTGGTGGTTTTACGGAGCACCTATTTCAGCAGGGTGATATAAAGTAAAATTACGCGGACTTCATTCAACAATAGTATTTTCTTTGTTACAATGGTTGAATGCCTAACGCGGCAATCCTTCGGACCGCCAAAAGCTGCGCTTTTGCCGCCCGTTGATTTGCGACAGCCTGAACCAAAGAAGATTACAGCTACAAGAACAATTTGACTCGTCCCGTATGATCCACTCTTCTAAAAATGGGGATATCCAGAAAGCAGAAGAGGACAGGGAGAACAGGAGGGGTAAGAGGTGAACACTTTGATAAAGATCGTTGCCTATATTCTATTGATATATGGGCTTATCGGTGCATTTTTGCTTCGAGCGCCCGTTGCTTATTTAGCGATAGCAATAGCGGTAATTCTGTTCACGGTGATTAACTGGAAAAGAATTAAAAGTTTTGATCCAAAAAGAGATACAAGCAAAATGTTCGGGATAACTATAATTGATTTTAAAAAGGATAAAAAGGATGAATGAACCACTCCCCGGTCTAAAGCCCGGGGTTTCAGGCCTCTGGGACACCTGGCATGACCTTCGACCATGCCAGACTATGCCGGGAAAAGCCTCCGCTTCGCTTCGAAAGGATGCCATTCATCCTCAGGTTTAAAACCCTGGGGTTTTCTGGCATGCTTTATAAAAGGGACGGCGATTGGTTTTGGATTTTATGGGATATCCCTCCTTAAGGGAGGGGTGAACACGGCAATCCAGCGGACTGCTTCTGCTTTTGGCTGATTTTGCCATTAGCCCTTAAGAAAGCATAGGTGAATGAATGGTTAATTGGAGTCAAAAGGATGCTTGGGTCGGAGTCTTTGATATTCTCGGTTTCAAAAACCTTATTCGCCAAGCAGATCAGGAATTCCCACGAATCTTGCTGACGAGCAAGCTGGATGACCTCTTCGCGGCGTTGGAGCCAGATGTCATCCAACATGGCCAGCTTGAGTATACGGTCTTTTCCGATACAATCGTAATCATGGCACCAGATCTTAAGGCCCGGTCGTTTGGATGGTTCCTTCTCCAATGTGAAATCCTCATCACTAGATCTATCACAGTTAGGTTGCCATTGAGAGGGGCAATTAGCGTCGGAACGGCCTTTATTTCCACTTCTCCACCCATGATTATTGGACCATCCTTCATCGAAGCACACGAATACTGCGAAGACCAGAACTGGATCGGTCTTCTCCTGACTCCTTCAGCGACAACTGCACTTCGCCAAGTCGGTCTTGAACCGCTCCAGTTTGACTTTGTTTGCGACGCCATTCCGCTAAAGAACATGTCGGTCGACAAAGTGCTGGCCTATCGGTTTCACAACGGGATGTCAAGTTTTGAAAGTCCCTTGCTCTCCTTTCTCCAAGAGATGAAACACTTCGCGCCGGACAAAGACAAAGAGAAATACGATAATACCATCGCATTTATAAAAAGACATTATAGATACATCGGCAGCTAACATGGGAATCTTCGATTCAGATTGGCAGCGGCTCCACAAGAAAATCAGCCGCCAATATGAGCTGAAAGCCCTCAGACGCTTTGAATCTGGGTTATCTCCTGAAGGTGCTGATGTGTTTGGTATTATTACTGAGATCGTAGGAGAGTATGTTCCGAACTTAAGTCATACCGAAGCCGAAGATTTTGTTAGGAATGAATATAAATCCTTTAAGAACTTCTCTGTTCTCGATAAAATCGCTCAGGCTTTGAAAAGGATGAATCCCGACATTCCAGAGGCCGGGGTATCAGAAATTTTTGAGGCAGTCCGCAAACGGTTTAATGATCCAGAGAGAGAACATGAGTATTTCTTATTCTTTGTTATTTCAAGAATAATTGAATTGCGGAATTTATCAATATCGAGAGGGACCTATTTGATTGAGATATCACGAGGGCGGATTCCAAGACCATCACGTTTTGTACGCTTTTTCCAGATGTGGCGACAAATTGCACGGTACAAAATGGCAAAAGATCGGATGAAAGGCTAACACTGCACGGGATCGCCAAAATACCAGCGACCCGTGACCTCACGCGTTATGCGGCTGTATATCTTATCGCAGGGGTTATGAATTGTGCTAAGCGATATTTGGCAACTCAAGCAGTACCACGACGTTGGTAACGACCATCGAGCTTGGATATTATCTGCCGAGGATTTACTTGCCGCAAGTAGATTATTGAGGAAACTGAGAAACGCATTTGATATCGAGAGCATTGGTGTGGGCGACGCTATTCCCGACGAGGGGAGAATCCATCCTGTTGAACTCATGTTGCGTGGTTTCGCCGTCGAGTGTCTCCTAAAAGCATTGTGGTTAAAGCGAGGTGAAAAGATATGTGTCAATGGTAAATACGTTGGAGTTAAGGGGGCAGGCGATCACGCTCTCCCTCAACTGTGGGACGCCAATAACCTGTCCTTCACCGACCATCAGCGTGATGTTCTCAAGCGATTATCTATATTCATGACGTCAGTTGGGCGGTATCCGATTGCGAAGGATTGGGGTGAAACAAAGATTCAGAGTACGTTGGGTGGCGGAAAAGGGTCGCCGACTTATTGGGCAACTCCGTCCGACGACGAGGCTTATGATTCAATCGTAAAGATCCTACATGAGGCTCTTGATAGTTAATTCTGATCCGCCCCATAACCCTTGCAGCGGACCGCCTTCGGCCGCTGCTGAATTCCAACGTTACACGTATGAATAATTAAAAATGACAAAAACAATTCAATTAATCGTCGCGCCTTTAAAATTCCTAAGCAAATATCGTCTATTTCAGCGCAGCGAATATCCCTTGACTTCTTTACATATTATATTGTGGTGGGAGGCTCGCCGTCTTTTTTTTAACCTTGTAGTTGGATGCACAGGGTTAATAACAGTATTTATAATGCTGTGTACAGCATTTATCGCAGAAAAAATAATTGGCGACCCAATTGGTTGGCCAGATCCCCCTTTGTTTGCCATCTTTGGGGTCGTGTTCTATGGTATTGCTGCCAATGTATGCTATACCGGCGGTTGGCTCGCCGAATTAATAGCTCTTGAAGTCTGGGGTGAAAAAGCAAAGGACTTTGCAGAAATCTCTTTCACTTTGGGCGTAGTCTTTTCCATATTCCTAACTCTCGTTCCGAATGCTCTCGTTATCTGTGCAGTCGTGGGAAAATTCATTTACAAAATGCTAATACAATGAATAAATACACGTGTATCAAGTCAATCAAGGCGACGGGGAATAAGCCTATGTTTTTTCTGTAAGGGCTGGTTGCCTCCCGCGCCTTATTTCTACCGTTGAGGCTGTAGAAAAAGTCCTGGAAAGCATGATAATATCGCTATATCCTTGATGGTGGAGTACCAAGAGGCCGCTTAGTAAGAAGGGGAGAGATATGGCGAGATACAAAGAGTTTTGGGGGAAACTGGGGACGGTTCTCAAATTTCTTTTGGTTACCAAATAGATACGCACTATTTTATTAATTTTCCTCTTTTCTTACTTTCTCTCACTCCTTCTAAGTCTTTTTCCAAAACCTCTCCGCTCCGATGATTCCTCACTTCAGGTGTTTGAGTTTTTTAATTTGGATTTCAGGCATTGGGGAAATTCAAAATCAATTTGACTTATTAAAATTGATAACTTATTATAAATAATAATGTGGCGCATTAAAGAATATCGCGACATCGAAAAAACATGCCGCGAGCTTCCAACGGCGGTCGTTAAGAAATATGAGGTCTGGAAGGACATTGTGTTCAGGCATGGTCCGGAGAAATTAAGAGAGTTCCCGGGGTTCCATGACGAAAAACTAAAGGGGAAACGTGAGGGGCAGCGTTCATCGCGTTTGAGCTTACAATACAGAGTGATCTATGCCGTAGAACAGGATATTGTTACGGTTTTTGTTTTGGAAATCACGCCACACAACTATTAGGAGGACTTATGAGAGCTCGTCGACAAGCTGAATTTGTTCCAGCAAAAGCACATGCCAAACTGACGACAGGTGAGGTCATACGAATGCTTCGTGGATTAAAAGGCTGGACCCAGGCGGAGCTTGCCAGGCGTTCGGGCATCAGCGGAACCAATCTTAGCCTCTTAGAAAATGAAAAGGTGGAGATTGGCAAAAAGCGTGTAGAACAGTTAGCAAAGGCTTTTGATGTCCACCCTACAATTATCATGTTTCCTGAATATGAGGCTAAAGAAATCCAAAA
>Ga0315274_10003044_pt1 | contig 24971 bp, 20 predicted proteins | sample YL17G02_20_MG_FD_203700 | JGI IMG/M metagenome (GOLD analysis project Ga0315274, IMG submission 203700) | Sediment microbial communities from Yellowstone Lake, YNP, Wyoming, USA - YL17G02_20 | ecosystem: Environmental > Aquatic > Freshwater > Lake > Sediment | place: USA: Wyoming | collected...
GGCGTTTGGAAGCAAATGGGGTCATTCGACTTGTCATGTGGGTCCAAAAACGAAACCACCTGGCCTACCTCGTGCACCGTCGCAGGAAGGCCTCAATTGTATGACAAGTATCGTTGTAGGGTTATTCCCTCCCTGGAACTCAGCACCAGATTCGAAAGATTTGATCTCCATCTTTTATGCTACCTCATCGAATGGAGATCAAAACGCTCGATGAGATCCTGGCTGCAAAGGGGTTTAGATCCTGCGAGGATTGAGGTTCCCTTTGACCTTGGAGTAGGTTCTGGATGGAGGCAAGGGGAGGGCCCCACCACCGCTGCCGTGCTGAATAGCTTGATCGCGCATCCCGAAAATCGAGCCGGCGCCCCGACTCCAGCCTTGCATTGGGGGGGGAAAGGTCGGGATCTTCCATTCTCAACTTTTTGTTGGGATTATTTCTTGGAGGGGGGGAGTCAGCCTATGTCCCCCTGAAAACCTGCGGAACAGGGGAAGGAATTGAGCTGGTTCGTGAATTAGGGGGGGTGCCCATCCTGCCCCACCCGGGAAGGGTGGCGCCCGAGGTCCTCGATCGCCTTCTTTCCTTGGGCCTCCTGGGGGTGAAGGCTTATTCGTCTCAGTACAACCCTGATGAGACTCGGAGAGTGGAGGCCTATTCAGAGGAGAAGGGCCTCTTGATTACGGCCGGGTCTGACTTCCGCGAGAAGAGAATCAAGCCGGATGTAGAATTGGAAAGGGTGGAGAATAATGGGTATCAGTGGGTAGAGGGTCTCTACGCCAACCACGGGAGAAGGGAGAGTCGGAGATGATCCACCAAGCGAAGGGGAAGAAGTATATGTACGGGGAACTCACCTGGCTGGAGATGAAAGAGGCTATCGCCCAGCAACGGGTGATCCTCCTGCCCGTGGGAACCATTGAGAATCATGGGCACCATCTCTTCCTGGAGACGGATAATTTCCTGGTAACCAATGTTTGCCGGGCGACGGCCGAGCGCATCCCGGAGGAAGTGCTGATAATGCCTCTGGTGCCATATGGCTTCAACTGGCATCACATCGACTTTCCAGGAACCATCGGGATTGCCGCGGAGCATTTCATTGATTATTGTCTGGATATTACCAAAAGCGTCGCCTATCATGGGTTTAGGAAGATTCTCATCGTGGACGGTCATGGCTCCAATGTCCCCTTCCTCGACATCGTGGCCCGTCGCACCGTCATGGAGACCGAGGCCCTTTGTGCCTCCTTCATTTATACCTCCCTGGTGGGAGATTTCCTCAAGGAGGTAAGGGAATCCTCCTTTCCTGGAGGAATGGCGCATGCCGATGAGCTGGAGACCTCTCTGACCCTTCACCTGGAGAAGGAGAGGGCAAACATGTCCTTGGCGAAGAAAGAGATCGGTATGCTCCCTTCCCAATTCATCTGGCATGATCTGGGTAGCAGCTCACCGGTCGCCATGATGGAGTGGTGGAGTACTTTTTCTCAGACCGGGGTTTTAGGAGACCCCACGGTAGCCACCGAGGAGAAGGGGGAGGCGATCTTCAAAAAGGTCATTGAGCGAATGGTTGAACTGGTGAAAGAATTCAAAGCCCGTCCTATCCGCCCCCGTCGCGATCAACACTGATTGGGTATCTCACTGCATCCAGCCTTCAGGGGAAGGTCTTAGGTGGCGCCGGAGCGCTTATCGAGAGAAAGGTATCCTGTTATCGGCCTTGGCCATCGTTCTCTCTCTGATTGGGAGTTGATCCCCGGAGGCCGAGGCCGAGATGCTGTTTGGCCCCGCGGGTCAATTAGAGAGGGCCAAGGAATTCAGTGGCCATGTCGGCCCCTATCTGACAGTCGGATTGCGGATGGGAGAAAGGGCGCTCAAGAAGCTGGGCTGCGAAAGATATACCGGGATGGTGATTCAGATGGAGTGCGTCAGAAAGGCCCCCTGCTGTTTTCTGGTCGACGGTCTTCAGCTTTCCACCGGTTGCACCTTTGGAAATCGCAATATTTTGTTCATCTCTTCCCCCAGAATCCGTGTTTCCTTCACCAGTACTCGAACCGGGGAGAGGGTTAATTGTGTGCTCGCTGATGGCCTGCGGTCCATGATCGAAGAGTGGTCAAAGACTTGGGAGAGCGATGAGACCGCGACCCTGCTATTGTACGCGGTCCCCTCAGAATTCCTGCTGTTCAAGGAGGCGAAATGAGGAGTGAGGGCAGCTCGAAAAGCACTTGCGGGGGATTGCAGTTTTTGGTAATGATTCAGTCTCCCGGAGGAGCGTGGAGCCGACGAGATCCTCGTTGCCGGTTGTTGACTCGCGGCCAAGAGGGAACCTTGGATTGGAGACGGAGGGAATTCAATCATTTCCTGAGGGTTGGAGAGGGGGGACATAGGGTCTGCCGATTGTGGAGATAGCACATGGAACCGTTAGGATTGGGAAAGGAGAATGTAAGGATGGGAAGAAGAACCTTCAGATGGGCGGGGGCCGGATTGCTGCTCCTGGCAATTTTGATGGGCCTCTTTGGGTTGCAGGCATCGCGGGCTGAACAGGGTTCGGATCCGGCGGCAGTGGCGAACCAGTTCCTCCAGGCAGTTGTTCAGGGGGATTCGGGCAAGGCTTTTGAGCTTTCCTCCTCGGGTCTGAAACGAGGGAAAACTGCGGACGAGTTTTTAAAGTCTCCCGAGATCTCGACCATCTTTTCGGGCACCAAGTCCTGGGAGACCATTCAAGTTCTGGAAAAAGGGAGTATCGTTTCGGTGATCGTGAAGCTGATGAGGGATGAGGGGAATGAGAAGATTAGGGCGCTCGGCATCGGTTGCCTCAAGATGAGTGCCGGTTATCGGGTGCGTGATTTTTCCCTGACCCCTTGGGTTGCCTCAGAGGCCCGTTACCTAAGGTATCTGAGCGATCTTTACACTCGTATGGAAAGCCTCGATTCGGCAGAAGAGGCAATCAATAAGGCCTATTCCCTTGACCCCAAGGATCCCAAGGTATCTGGCTATTTGGGTTATGTCTATCTGGAGAAAAAGGTGAAGATCGAGGAGGCCCAACGACTCATTCAGGCAGCAAACGAGCAAGAGCCGAATGACCCGGAGTTCATGGATTTCTTAGGATGGGCTAATCATATTGCCAACAAGCGTCAGGAATCCGTTCAATGGTTCGACCGCGCCAGAGAGGCCTTCCAAAAGATAAATGGCTATGAGTCAAGCCCCGAATACATTCGATTCTCATCCCATGTGGATAAGGCAAAGGCCAAGGGGTGGACACCTACCCAAACCTAAGACATCGGGATCTGGCTGCTGAGATGAATGCTGTTTCGCCAGAGGGAGGCAAACAATGAAAAGCAGGAAACTATTGCCTGGCCTGGTCATCGGGCTCCTGCTCCTATTTGGGGCTGGGCTCGTGAGCGCCTGGGCCGGAGAAAAGCCGGTAGTAGCGATTGTGAAGGCCGCAAAACATGAACTGGTTGCCGAGAGCTGGAGGATGAACTGGGAGAGGAGCATCTCCCAGGGAGTCAACACGACTCGGAAATTCGACTACTTGCGGGCCGAATGGCCGAAGGAAAGCGACAAGGCCATCGAGGGGATGGTGCGGGATGCCGTGGAGCTTGCAGGAGGATGGCCGGTCAAGGCGGGCGATGTAGTCCTTATCAAGCCCAACCTGGTTGCCTCCATGTTCTTCCTCTGGTACAGCGGAAAGCTGACCGAGGAGGATTATCAGGCATGTCTGACCGATCCCCGTATCGTGAGGGCCTTGGCGGTCATGGCGAAAGAGTCCGGGGCCAGCAGGATCATCATCGGCGAAGGGCCGGCAGCGGGAGACGGCTGGGCTGGTTATATGCAGAGCGGCTATGTAGCCATGGTGGAAGAGCTGGAGAAGGAGGGGATCAAGGTTGAATTGGTGGATTTCACCAGTGAGCCTGTGGTTTGGGTGAAGTCCAAAGGCCTTGCCAATCCGGAGTATGCGGTGCCCAAGGTGGTGACCGAGGCGACCTGTATCATCAGTGTCCCCGCGCTCAAGACCCATTCCATGACCGGGGTGACCGTGGGCCTCAAGAATGTGGCCGTCGGATTGATGGCCGGGCGCGTTTATGGGTTTTTCAAATATGGGGCCCCCCACCAGAAGATCCCGGAGTGGATCACCGATATGGCCTCGATCTTCAAGATCAACTACACGGTAGTGGATGGGATATGGGGGATGGAGGGCAATGGTCCTTTGAATGGAACTCCCATCAATATGGATCTGATCATCGCCGGAGCCGATCCGGTGGCTGTAGATTCAGTCTGTACCGCCATCATGGGCTTCAATCCCAAGAATATCGGCCACATCACCATGGCAGCCCAGAATGGCCTGGGGGTAGACGACCTGGCCCAGATCGCGGTGGAAGGCGAGAGCATTGCGAATGTGGCCAAGAAATTCAAGGTCGTCCCGGAGGAGAACCGCTGGCCTTCTGAATATGGAGGGGTGAAGAACTGGGACGAGAGGTACGGCGCCCCTGGCAAGTGATCAGGAATTGGCTTGAATCGAGGAATTGAGGGGAAACGGGGTACTGATCTCGTCCTGGTTCTTTCGCCCAAAAAACTGTTGACAAAAAAATTCAAAGGGTGATAATAGGTCAACAAAAGATCGTTTCCGAGTTCTGTGCGGACGGTCTTGCTCTGGCTAGCTTCTCGCCTATCTCACGAAGCACAATCGCCTTTTTCTTGCAATCCCTGGAGTAGACTCTCTATTTATCTCTAAGGGGTTCGTATCGGAAGGAGGTGAGAAAGGCGGGGAGGTGAAGTCATTATCCAAAAGAAGGGAGGTGAAAGGAGAGGATTTCTTGCCAAGGTTGAGGTATTTCTGTGCCATCAATTGCTGGTAAGCAAAGAATCTGAGGAGTGTCCATGAGAAAAGCATTGTTCATATCGGTTTTAGCCGTAATGGCCATGAGTTTGATGGTCGGAACGGCGCTGGCCAAGGTCTCAATCGTCAAGGCCGACAATATTGACCTTTGCCTGAAGACCTGGAAGATGAATACCGACCGGACCTTCATGCAGGCGGCCGTCCCCGGGCGGAAGATGGATGTGATCTGCGCCGAGTGGACCAAGGAATCGGAAGAATACATCGGCAAGCTGACCCGAGAGGCGGTGGAGCTGGCGGGCGACTGGCCGGTGAAGCAGGGCGATGTGGTACTGCTGAAGATCAACACCGTCATTTCCTTCACCGATTTCTGGAAGATGTGGGGTTATCAGCCTCAGGCGTCGAAGGATCCCGTCAAGATGCTATGTCAGACCACCGACGCCCGCGTGGTCCGCGAGCTCTGCAAGATGGCTCATGAAGCGGGGGCCAGCCGGATCGTCATCGGCGAGGCCTCTAACGCCGGACATGCCTTAGCCGCCATGCAGGGCTACGGATATAACCACATGGTGGAAGATCTGGCTTCAGAGGGAATCAATGTGGAGTTGTTGGACTTCGATGACCCCGCGGCCTCCCCGGTGGTATGGGTGAAGACCCTGGGCCTCTGCAATTCCGAGTACGCGATCCCCAAGATCGCGGCGGAAGAGGCGGATGTCATCATCAATGTGCCTAACCCCAAGTGCCACACCGTGGCGGGCGTCACCTGTAGCCTGAAGCTCTGCACCGTGGGCCTGATGACCGCCCAGGTGTATGGGACCTTCAAGCTGGCAGCGCCCCACCTGAAATATGCGGAGTGGTGCACGGATATCAACACCATCAAAAAGAAGGGCGGGACCGGGACCACCCTGGTGGATTACACCGTCATTGATGCCCTGAGCGTGGGGGAGGCGGAGCAGGGGGCGGTGGGACCCGATACCTTCCCGGTCAACATGGGCCTGATCCTCGCCGGCCCCGGAGCCTTAGAGCCGGATATCGTGATGACCGCCTGTATGGGCTTCAACCCGGCAAACTACGGGCAATTCCGCATGGCCGAGCAGTACGGCCTGGGCACCGCCGATCTGACCAAGATCGAGGTAGTAGGCCGCAAGATCTCCGAGGTTCGCGAGAAGTTGAACGCGCCCATGCATGCCTGGCGGTGGCCGTCCTCGTCCGGCAGCATCCTGGCCTGGGACAATGCCTACAATCCCCCGGAGTTCACCGGACCGGCCAAGGCCAGAGTAGGCATCGTGAAGGCCGACAATATGGATCTGGCGCTCAATACCCAAAAGATCAACACCGCCAGGACCTTCATGCAGGCCTGCTATCCCGGTCGCAAGATGGACATCATCCGGGTAGAATGGAGCAAGGAGTCTGAGGAGTATATCGGCAAGCTGACCCGAGAGGCGATCGAGCTGGCCGGCAACTTCCCGGTGAAGAAGGGCGATGTGGTTTACATCAAGCCCAACCTGGTCAACTCGTATGTAGATATGCACGAGGGCCAGTCCATGACCTCCCCGGAGCAGCAGGCGCACCAGACCGATGTCCGCATCGTGCGGGAGATCTGCAAGATCGCGTGGGAAGCCGGGGCGAAGAAGATCATCATCGGTGAGGGAACCCGATCCGGTGCCGACTCCGCCTCCCTGGCCCACTGGGGATACTATGCCATCGCGGACGAGCTCAATGCCCAGGGCATGAAGATCGTGATCGAGCCCGTGGGGGAGGCCCCCTACACCTGGGTGAAGACGATCGGGCTCTGCAATGCGGAATATGCGATCCCGACCTCGGTGGCCAAGGAAGTGGATGTATTGATCAATGTACCTCAAATGAAGTGTCACACCGTGGCCGGGACCTCGCTGTCCCTGAAGAATACCACCATCGGCCTGCCGACCCACAAGGTCTATGGGACCTTCAAGCTGGCCCTGCCGCATTTGAAGTATGCGGAGATGTCTACCGAAATCAACGCCATCCGCAAGAAGAACGGCAAGGGCACCATGATGATCGACTATGTGGTGGTGGATGCCCTTTGGGCTGGCGAGGGTGACCAGGGTGGCGCCTGGGGCGGACCGGGGTCCTTCCCCGTTGCCATGGGCCTAATCATTGCGGGATCCGACCCCGTGGCGACCGACTGCGCGACCACCGCGGTGATGGGCTTCAATCCTCATAACTATGGTCAGTATCGTATGGCCGCGCAATACGGCCTGGGCTGCAACGACCTGAGCAAGATCGAGGTCGTGGGCAAGTCCATCAAAGAGGTGCAGGAGAAGCTGGTAGCTCCGATGCACACCTGGAGATGGCCTTCCGAGGCTGACCAGACCCTGGCATGGGATGAGATCTGGCCCCTGCCCGAGGGTGTACAATAATAGTCAGGTTCAATCTACTGAAAAAAGGGCTGCCTTCGGGCAGCCCTTTTTTTTTGGCCGCGTTCCGGGAAGGAGCATCGAGGATTGCAATCACCATTTCCCTTCATTCTTTTGGGCTAGCTACGAGCCCCCAAGACAATGGACGGATCCTTTGCAAAATCGAATCTCCGTGGTAAAATAAAAGGGGCATTGGAAGCGGCACTTTCATCGGGCCGCAGGAGTGGTGACGAAGTTCGTTCAACCAAGCTGAGAGATCAACGCTGAGAACTGAGTATTCTTGCAAGAAGGGAGGAAGTATGGGAACAGGGGCGAGCCTCTTTCGTATTCCGAAGCGCATCCATACCGGACTGGGGTGTTTGGCGGGCCTCTCGGAGGAGATCGAGCGCATCTCTCCTTCGAAGGTACTCGTCATTACCGATCCTGGGGTGAGGAAGGCGGGACCCTTTGATCGCGTGAAGAACGTGCTGGAGAAGGCCGAGGTTCCCTTTGAGGTCTTCGACGGGATTGACATAGAACCCACGATGGAAACCTTGGAGAGATGCCTGAAATCGATTGGCAGTCACAGATTTGGAGCGGTCATCGGCTTGGGAGGAGGGAGCTCCATTGATGTCGCCAAGATCACTGCGGCCATGCTGACCAATGGGGGCGATCCCCAGGAATACCTGGGGATCGAGAAGATCCCCAGGCCAGGTCTGCCTATGATCATGATTTCAACCACTGCCGGTACCGGAGCCGAGGTGACCACCAACGCCCTATTGATAGATAAAAGCGAAAAGGTGAAGAAATCATTTGTCAGTTCTTATCTGATACCTGAGGTGGCGATTGTGGACCCGGAGCTTACCGTGACCCTGCCCCCGGAGACCACCGCCGCAACCGGCATGGATGCCTTGGCCCATTGCTTGGAGTCCTTCATCTCCCTGCGAGCTACGCCCATGACCGAGCTCTTCTCTTTGGAAGGGGTGCGTTGGATATCTGAATCCCTGCGAGAGGCGTACACCAATGGGACAAACACGGAGGCCCGTTATGGAATGACCATGGGTAGCCTCTATGGGGGAATCGCGCTGACGAACGCAGGAACCACCGCAGTTCACGCCCTGGCGTATCCCTTGGGCGGACGCTTTGGGATTTCCCACGGGATCTCGAATGCCATCATGCTCCCCTATGTGATGAAGTATAACTGCCTGAGCAATATGCCCAAGTTCGTGCAGATCGCCGAGGCGATGGGGGAGGAGGTCTACGGCCTCAATCAAAGAGAGGCGGCCTTCAAGGCGATCGATGCCATCTTCCAGTTGGCTCGCGATGTAGGGACGCCCCTTCACTTAAAGGATCTAAAGATCCCTGAGGAGGCCATTCCGGAGATGGCCGCCGACGCCATGAAATGGAGCCGTCTCCTCAACAATAATCCTCGGCAGATGACTCAGGAGGATGCGGCGGCCATCTATTGGGAGACGGCATAAACCAAAAGGAGTCAAAGCACTCAGGGGAAGGCTGGGGCCTCGCCCCTCTCCTCTGGGTTTCCGCACGAGAACTGAGGACAGGCGACCTGCGATCTATTTCCCGGTGACGGAGTAGGACGCTTACCCTGAGATCAGTAGCCATTTCTCATTGATGCCCGGCTCATGAGGCTTGATTGCCCGTTATGCTGCTTCCTCCCGCCTCTTTACCCTTGACAAGCCTGCTACGGGTTGTTATAAGAGTCATGCCCATCGCGGCGGGGAGGGGCTCGCACGCTGAGAGGGCAAGGAGGCTCAATCGTATTACTCATATAACATGACCAGTTGAGATTATTACTTAATGTAATTAATTAGATATGCCTCGTTATCTGTTTAAAACAGAAAACATAATCAGAGGAGGTGCATGGCCACCAGACAATGGAATCTTCAATTTTTGATTTGAGTGGAAAGGTAGCGATCGTCACCGGAGGCGGTACCGGCATCGGCCAGGGCATGGCGGTTGGATTGGCGCAAGCAGGGGCCGATGTCGTGGTTGCCAGTCGAAGCGTCTCTCATTTAAGGGAGACTGTCTCACAAATTGAAGGTCTGGGGAGGAGAAGTCTGGCCCTCCAAGTTGATGTGCGAAATGTTCCCCAGATCTATGGGATGGTGGAAAAGGCGATGGAGGCCTTTGGGAAGATTGATATTCTGGTGGCCAACTCGGGAGTGAATCGGCGCATCCTGGCCGTGGATCTCACTGAGGAGGACTGGCACTTTATCGTAGATACTAACCTCAAGGGAACTTTCTTCACCTGTCAAGCAGTGGCCAAGCAGATGATCCCTCGCCAGAAGGGAAAGATCATTACCATCGGCTCTTTGACCACCTTTATGGGCTATCCTAAGGTAGGGCCTTACGCGGCCAGCAGGGGCGGAATCGTGCAGTTGACCAAGGTGATGGCAGTAGAGTGGGCTCCCCACAATATCAATGTCAATACCGTGTCTCCAGGGTGGTACAACACCCCTCTGACTGCCCAGGTTTTTGGAGACATCGATTGGGTGAGGAGAACCTGCAATCGTATCCCCCTCGGCAGAACAGGTACCCCAGAAGATCTGGCGGGGATCGTGGTATTCCTGGCCTCGGATGCGTCGGATTACATCACCGGAGAGATGATCTTTGTTGATGGTGGGATGAAGGCGGGATACGATCTTTGGAAGTATTAGAGGGCCCCCCGGACCTCCGGTATGAGTGCTGAGATTCATTCCTTCTACCCAAAGGGCAATAGGCCACAGAGGCAGAATGGCTGGGGTCACTGCCTTGAGGAAGAACAATGGCAAGGTCCGTGGAGGGAGGAGAGGGTTGAGGGGGAAAGAGGACTCGGGGATGGAGGATGGGGAAGTCGGGTTCGTCGGTTTGCTCCTTATGTTCCGAACCGGTGCGGCGATTGGACTGGGAGAGATCCCAGACCCCCTCAGCAAAGAGAGAAAGATCGACCTGAGCTCCGTGCGGCAGGTCATCTCCTCCTTGGAGATGTTGGAGAAGAAGACCAAAGGGAACCTAACCCTCGGCGAGGAGCGAGAGTTGGGGGCAATTCTCTTTGAGCTTCGCATGAAGTATCTTGACCAATTGAAGGGTAGGCAATCTGCCCAGGCGAGTTGCGGAGAGGCCCCTGAGAATTGAGCTCATGAAAAAGAAGGCGTCCGGGCACCAGATCGTTTTGGTCATCGCATCATGCCTTATGCTTTGCCTTCTTCCCCGTTTTGGGGGGGAGGGATTGGTCTTCGGAGATTATGAATTCCAAGGGATTAAAGAAGCCCATCAAGTCAAGAAAGCCGTCTTTGGGCTTGCTCCGGAAATCAGGGATTTCTGGGAAGAGGAAGGGGGGATTGGACCGGACCTCAGGGCGAGAGTGCAAAAGCTCCTCCTCTCCAAGAGGGGAACTCTTGAGGGGAACCCCTTTTATCATTTACTCATCGGAGAAATCCACTCTCTCCAGCAGCAGACCGAGAAGGCCCAAGACGAATGGCGGAAGGCACGCATTGCAGCCGGAGGCAATCCCTTCCTCCATTGGCTGCTTCTGGAGGGGCTTTGCATAAAGGGGCACTATGACGAGGCGGGGGAGGAGATTCGGGGGATTATGGGACTTCAAGAACAAAAGGGCCCGGACAGGCTGCCCCTTCTGGCCTCCCAGGCGGTTCGATTGGCGGAGGAATTGCGAGATCGCCACCAGTGGAGTCAGGCCCTTGGCCTTACCAACCTGGCCCTTTTCCTTGACGCTCGCTCAGCCGAGGCCCAGTATGTTAGGGCCTCTATACTTTGGAGAAAGGGTAGAACAAATGTCCTGGAGGTCCTGAAGGATATTCTTTCCCCCACCGTTCAAGGATTCAAGGAAATTCGGAGCTCCCGGGTTCTCTCGGTCAATCTTCTCTCCGCCGCGGTGTGGATGTATTTTTCCCTTTTCCTTCTGCTGGGCGCGATCCTCTTCCTTAAGTATGAGCCCCTCCTGCGCCATCAACTGCTTGAGAGGACGAAGATCGTGGCGACCCGCCCGGTTCGGATTTTTTTCTTCGTCCTCTTGTACCTGATGCCCCTTTTTTTATTTTTGGGATGGAATTGGCTCCTTTTTTTCTGTATCTTCCTCATATTTCCCTATTGTGTCCGTAAGGAAAGGGTCATTCTCAGCCTGCTGATCCTCCTGCTCTTTGCGCTTCCTTACTTCTATCGTTTTGTCGCCTCTTCCCTCATTGCGCAAGAAGATGCATGGACAGAGGCAATAGGGAAGGTAGAGAATGGACTCCAGGGTGAAGGGACCGCTGATTTTCTCTCTCGGTATGCGGAGGAGCATCCCGAGGACCCCCTTTCTCATTTCTATTTCGGGCTGGTGCTCAAAGGAAAGGGGTTGTTGGAAAAGGCGGAGAAGGAATTTCAGACCTCCCTGACAGGTCTTTCCAATCCAGGCGCTGCCTACAACAATCTGGCTAACATCTATTTCCTGCAGAAGAGGTATCAAGAGGCTGAGGAGCAATATCTCAAAGCCATCGAAGCCGACCCCCAAGTGGCCTCCACCCACCTGAATCTGAGCCTGCTCTATGCGTTTTCCCCGCAGAGGCTGCGGGTGGAGGAAGCCCGGGCAGAATTGGAAAAGGCGGAGAAATTGGAGCCGGGGATCACGGGAAGAGTGCAGTCCTACGCTAGCCCTCATCTGGACAGGGGTCTCCTCTTTCAGAACTTGCCGGGGAGGGAATTCTGCAAGAGAATATGGGCGCCATCCACAGAGAGGGATCTGCTCGCCGAGTCGCTATGGGGTGGGCGGATTCGATTCGTGACCCTGAGGTCTTTGGTGCTCTTCCCCTTCCTGTTTCTCTTTGTGCTCTGGGCATCTCATTGGGTGAGGGCCCGCGGGTCAATTCCCAAATTCTGCCAGCAGTGTGGCAAGGTTATCTGCGATCTTTGTCTGAAGGAAGGAATGGAAGAGTCGTCTTGCGCCGCATGCCATGCTGTTTTTCATCTACGAGAGGGTGTGAGCCCTCAAGATCGGATTGAAAGACTCATCTGTCAGGATCGCCGTGGAGAAAAGGAAAAGATCAGGTTGCGCCTTCTTTCCTTTCTTCCGGGGGCGCCCGCTCTGTATTTGGGAAGGAGCCTGCGCGGGATGGGTCAATCAGCCATCTTTCTCTTCTTGTTGATCTCCTGGTCCCGTTGCTGTGAAATCATCCCCACCGCCTCTTTGCTATCCCGGCATTTTCCACTCCTGCGAGGAACCATCTTCTTGGCCTCTCTACTGCTCCTCTTGGGGGCATCTGTCATTCGTGGCCTGAAGTGGTCTTCCTGAGTAAAGGATACTATGTCGCTCGAAGGGACCTTCAGGGATTTTCCGATCACTGATATCTTTCAGTTGATCGGTATGCAGAAAAAGACTGGCGTTCTCGCCTTAGAGGTGGCGGAGCAAAAGATCAGGGTTTTTTTCTCCGAGGGTAAGGTGATATGGGCTGAAGACAATCTCCGCATTCCAGAGGTAAGGCTGGGGGTCTTGTTGTTGAACGCAGGGTGTATCCTTAAAGAGCAATTAGAGGGCGCCTTGGCCAGGCAGAAGGAGACCCGGGAGCGTCTGGGCTTTATTCTTTTGCAGGCGGGTCATCTTAGAGGACAAGACTTAGAAAGGGCCTTAGAGCGTCAAGTATTTGAAACGGCCTCCCAGGTCTTTCGTTGGAAAGAAGGGCGATACCAATTCTCCCCCGTGAGAAACCTGGAGATCAGGGAGCGCCTAATCGAGCCATTTCCGGTGGAGAATCTCCTCTTAGAGGCCATGCTTATGCTGGATGAGTGGCCCCTCATCGAAAGGGAGCTTCCCTCATTCGATCGATTGCTGGATAAGGGGAGGCAGGTTTCAGATAGGATTCAAATGGAGAGGTTCAATGAGGATGAGAGGCGGATTTTCGATTTGGCCGATGGGACCAAGAACCTTCGAGGGATCGTTGAAGCCAGCCACTTGAACGAATTTGACACCTGTAAGATCTTAGCTGGATTTCTTCGTTCCGGGGTGTTGGAGACGCGAGCCTGCCCCTCCACCGTTCCAGAGGCGAAATCCCCCGCCCTTCCCTCAGAAGCGGTCCTGTCCCAGGGGATCTCTTTCTTGGCCTCCGCCGTTGCCATCGCCGTTTTGTTGTTACTGGGCAATATCTTCATACTGCACTCAGATTCCTCCAACCTGATCCCTTTTTCCCCTTCGGGAGAGAAGGAAGTCGCCTTGGCGAAGTCATACCGGGCCAGACTCGAAATCAAAGGATGGAGCAATGCCCTCCGTCAGTTCTATGCGGAGTGGGGATCTTGCCCGACCGCCCTGAGCGAGTTAGGAGTAGGAAGGAAGGGGGCCGATTTGAGGGAGGAGGATCCCTGGGGGCGCGCTTACCAATATCAGCATGAAGATACGGCATTTCGCATCCGGAGCTTGGGAAGGGACGGAATCGAGGGGACTGCCGATGATGTCGAAAGACAGGAGCTGGACGATTAATGAAAGGTGGGTTTCGGACAGCTGCATTCTTCTATGAAGAGATAAGCGATGAGGCCTTCACCTCCTACATACGCCGGATTACCTCCTTGCCATTGCTCAGCAAAGAAGAAGAGTTGATCTTGGCGGAGAGGATTCAAAAGGGGGACGAGAGGGCCGTCGGGAAGCTGGTAGAATCCAATCTGAGGTTTGTGGTAAAGGTTGCGTTCCGGTATCGAGGCAGCGGGGTTTCCCTCTTGGATCTCATCAACGAAGGGAATATCGGACTTATGGAGGCAGCTCGACGATATTCTCCCAGGTTTGGAGTGAAATTCATCACCTACGCGGTCTGGTGGATTAGGCAGGCCATGCTCCAGGCATTGGCCAACAATGCGAGCATTGTCCGGTTGCCGCTGAGACGGATACGGACCTCTTTGCAGGCGAGGGAGATGGAGGCCGATCTGGCCCGGAGGAAGGGGGAGGAGGCCACCCGAGAAGACCTGGCGATGGAGTTGGATCTGAAACCTGAAGAGTTGGAGGAGATTCTACGCACGCCTCGGCAGACTTCCCAGGATTCCGCCCTGGCAATCGAGGAAGAGATCCACCCCCTCGGCCTTTTTCGGTCTCAGGAGCTTCCTGGAGCGGAAGAACTTCTTATTCAGAAGTCTTTTCGACGAGAGATAGAGGAGATCCTCAAACGACTGAAACCGAGGGAGCACCAAGTGATTGAGCTTCGTTATGGTTTGGGTCCTGATGGTCCGCTTACCTTGGGGGAGATTGGAAAGCGGATGCGGCTAAGCCGGGAGAGGATTCGCCAAATAGAGGAAAATGCCAAGAGGCGCCTGCGCATCTTTGCCAAGTCGAGAAGGCTTCAGGATTTTTTGAATTGACGACCTGAAAGGGATGTTCATTTGGAGTAAACCAGGTGAAGAAGGATGCCGCTGAGAAAAGGGGGACATGGATAGGAATTTGGAGGAGACTGGGCTCAGTGAAACTTGCCCTCACTCTCTTCCTATTGCTTGTCCTCAGTTCCGTCATTGGAACCCTGATACCCCAAGGGGCCGATCCCACCCTCTATCAGCAACACTTTGGGGAGGTCACCATTCGATGTTTCGAGTTCTTGGGGTTTCTTGATCTCTTTCACTCATGGTGGTTCATCTCGATCTTATCCTTCCTTTCGATCAATCTCCTCATTTGCTCCTTTCAGCGGCTCCCCTCCTTGTGGCAGGTGGTGAGTTTCCCACCAGTCAGGCTTGACACAGATCGAGAAAAGGCCATCCCTTTCAGAGGATCGCTGTTCTTTTCCGGGGAGGATCCCTGGCCTAGGGCTGAAAGAGTCTTCAGGGATGAGGGTTATCACCTTCGCAGGGAAGGGGAGGCGATCCCTCTCTGCGCGGTGGCCTACAAAGGGCAATGGTCCAGAATTGGGCCCTACTTAGTCCATCTGAGCATCCTAATTGTGCTTTTAGGGGCGACGATCGACGCCCTTTTCGGTTTTCGCGGCTATGTCAACCTCCCGGAGAAGGGCGTTGTCGACTCCTTCCGACTGCAAAATGGAAAGGATTGGAGGGAATTGGGCTTCAGCCTCCGATGTGATGATTTTGAGGCCAGCTACTATGAAGGGAGTCATCGACCCAAGAACTATAAGAGCCAGCTCACGGTAATCGAAAATGGACAGGAAGTGATGAGAAAGACCTTGATGGTGAATCGTCCATTGGTCTATAAGGGAATACATATTTACCAATCGAGTTTCGGCAACATGGGAGAGGTCAAATCGGTCACCCTCTCCCTGGAGAATCCCCCCCGGAAGGAGTCCTTTCAGTTGACCGCCCTTGTGGGAGAGCCAACTCGTTTGGAAGGCACCGACTACCAGCTGCAGATACTCCGCTTTCTGCCCGATTTCGCTCTGGATGAACGCTTTTTGGCCTTTTCCCGCTCTGAAGAATTCAACAATCCAGCCGTGGAGGTAGAAATACGGAAGGGGGGACGCCCCTGGCTACGCACTTGGGTCTTTGAGAAGTTCAAGGAGTTCCATGGGCTAAAGGGAAAGAGCGAGGTACGCCTGGGATTAATCCATTATGATGTCCCGCAGTTCACCGGCCTGCAGGTGACCAGAGACCCAGGTTTGGGGTGGGTCTGGACCGGATTCGCCTTGATGGTCTTCGGTTTGGGGGTCTCGCTCCTGATGGCCGAGAGAAAGATATGGATCGAGAAGGTCGGATGCGAGGGAAATTGGGAGATGCGCCTTTGGGGTCAATCCCGTCGGGGTGAAGAGGCCTTCGCGCAGGAATTTAGCAGCATTTGCAACAAGTTGCAGGGCAGAGGGTCAATCTCCGAGTAGGTAAGGGGGTTGATCTGCCAGAGGAGGAGCAGGGGATGAGTTTTTCGCATCTTTTTGGAGCCACGATCGTTATCTACCTATTCACTTCGATTGCGTACATTGGCTACGCGGCCCTTCGAGCCAATCCTTTAGGGAAAGGGGCTTCCCTCCTTGCGTATTTGGGTTTCTTGGTCCAAACAGCTGCAATCATTTGGAGGACGGTATCCTCCTATCATCTGGGCATGGGCCATGCCCCCTTCTCCAATTTATATGAATCGATGACCTTTTTCTCCTGGTGCATCGTCTTGGTCTACCTGATCTTCGAAGGTCAGGTGAGGAAAAGGATCTTTGGGGCCTTCGTCATGCCCTTGGCCCTGCTGACCTCTGCCTATGCTGCCCTCCTCGACTCTGGGATAGAGCCGCTCATTCCTGCCCTCAAGAGCAACTGGCTCTTAATCCATGTGTCGGTTTCTTTCTTAGGCTACGGGGCCTTTGCCCTCTCATGTGGGATTTCTATCATGTACCTGATCAGGGCGAAAAGCGAGGGGGCAAAGGGAAACGCGAACCCGGGGGGCATCATTCCCGATAGTCGAATCCTCGATGAGTACAACTATAAGGCAGTAGCGATCGGATTTCCCCTGCTTACCCTGGGAATCCTGACCGGGGCGGTTTGGGCCCATTATGCCTGGGGATCATACTGGAGTTGGGATCCCAAGGAGACTTGGTCGCTGATTGTCTGGCTTATCTATGCGGGATTTCTCCATGCGCGAATCGTGGGGGGGTGGCGAGGGAAAAGGACGGCGATCATTTCTATCATTGGTTTTCTGGGGGTGATCTTTCTTTACTTGGGAGTGAACCTGCTCCTCAGCGGCCTCCATTCTTATAATTGACAAGAAGGGCTATTCGCAGATATCGGACGGAAGTCCTTTCTTCCCTGCCTTCGGTTTCCCTTTCTTCTCTTCCTGCCTCGAGTGGGAGATTATCTTTCGACCGAACTCGCATTTTTCGCCTCAGCCTTTCCCTGGGGAAGTTGAATGGGTTGAGGCAGGCAAGGAAGGAATCCCTCTTCGGCAGCGGGCGTCTCTCGGATAGCAACTTTAAGGAGAGCGCCGGCATCTTTATTTAGAGAAGGGATTGCGGGGGAGGGCGGAGGCGGCATGGACCTCTGCCGTCGACCGCTTGCCCGGGGGTCATCTGTTGATAGATGAAAAAGGGCCAGCCGCCCGCTCCGCCTTTTCAGGAACGATCATCAGTTGTCTCGGTGAATCATCCGGCAAGGCGGACTCCCCTACCCTCTATGCATGAGCTGAGCATCGCCCAGAATATTTTAGAAGCGGCCTCCCGCCAGGCACGAGATAGAGGATTCCAAAGGATCCTTTCCATTCACCTGCGGGTGGGAAAACTCTCAGGGATAGAGGTTGAGTCCCTTCGTTTCTGCTTCAAGGTATTGTCCGAAGAGACCATTGCCCAATCTGCGGGCCTCGAGGTAGAAATGGTTCCGCTGCGAGGGAGATGCCGCTGTTGCCAATCGGAATTCGCAATGGAAGAGGTTGATTTTGTTTGCCCGCGATGCCATAATAGGGATATTGAACTGATTTCTGGAACCGAGATGTTGATGGATAAGATGGAGGTCGAATGATGGAGGTCCGCTTAGCAGAGGATCTCATGCAGGCAAATAATCGCTTGGCAGAGAAGGTGAAAAGCCTCCTTTCCTCAAAAGGCATTCTCACCCTCAACTTCCTGAGCTCCCCTGGGGCGGGGAAGACGACGCTGTTGGAGGAGACCTTAAAGAAGGTTAGAGGGAGGGCCGAGGCAGCGGTCATCGTCGGAGATGTCCAGACTTCCCGCGATAAACAGAGGTTCGAAAAGGCGGGATTCAAGGCGGTTCAGATCAATACCGAGGGAGGGTGTCATCTGACCGCAGGGATGGTAGAGAAGGCCCTGAGCTCCCTCGATCTTTCCGGTGTGGAACTCCTTTTCATCGAAAATGTGGGAAACCTGGTTTGCCCCGCCGGATTCCAATTGGGCGAGGACATAAAGGTAGTCCTTTTGAGCACCGCCGAAGGAGACGATAAGCCCGGGAAATATCCTGAGGCCTTCTTCAACGCACAGGTCATGATCATCACTAAAACAGATCTCTTGTCGTCGACGAATTTCAATCTGGACTTTGCCAGACAAGATGCCCTGAAGATCAATCCGCGATTGAAGATATTTGAGATCTCCTCATTGAAGGGGGAAGGGATGGGTCCTTGGATCGACTGGCTCATTCATATGGTTGAGCGCAAAAGAAGATAATTGGAATGAGGAGATGATCGCGCGCCGCAACATAAAGATCAAGGGCATCGTGCAAGGGGTGGGGTTTCGCCCCTTTATTTTTCGATTGGCCGAGGAGAGGGGGATCAAAGGATGGATTACCAACACCCCGGAGGGGGTCGAGATTGACGCAGAAGCTGAAGAGATTGCCTTGGACGACTTCCTGAAAGACGTGCCGCACCTTGCCCCTCCCTTGTCCCAAATCGACCAGATCTTGGTTTGCGATGGAGCCTCCCTCCAAGGATACGACAGCTTTTCCATCATCGAGAGTTCCTTAGGCACGGAACGCTCTGCCCTGATCTCCCCCGACTTGGCGACATGTCCCGATTGCCTCCGTGAGCTCTTCTCTCCCCAGGATCGCCGATATCTCTACCCCTTCCTCAATTGTACCAATTGCGGGCCTCGGTACAGCATTATTCAAGACATCCCCTATGATCGAGAACGCACCACCATGAAGGTTTTCTCCATGTGTCCCCGTTGTCGAGCAGAATACCATAATCCCCGCAATCGGAGGTTTCATGCCCAACCGAATGCCTGTTGGGATTGCGGTCCGCGGTTATGGATGAAGGACGAGCCGCCGATGGGCAGGGACAGCATCAAGGCGGCTTATCAACTCTTGAGGCGGGGGAAAATAGTCGCTATCAAGGGATTGAGCGGGTATCACCTCGCGGTGGATGCAACCAACGCTTGGGCGGTGAAGCGGCTGCGGGAGCGCAAGGGCCGGGAGGAGAAGCCCCTAGCCATTATGGTCAAAGATGTGGCAGCGGTCAGGAAGTTCTGCGAGGTGAGCAGGGCAGAAGAGGACCTGCTTCAGCGCGCCTCTCGGCCTATTGTCCTTCTGAGGAAACTTCAGGTTAACCCGATCTGCGAAGAAGTGGCCCCCCACAACCGATTTCTGGGGGTTTTTCTGCCCTACACCCCGCTTCATCACCTTCTCTTCTCTCTCGGTGAGGGAGCGAAGGAGGGCCTTTTGGCCCTGATAATGACCAGCGGCAACCTCAGCGAGGAGCCCCTTTCTTACCAGGACGAAGAGGCAGCGCAGAGGCTGGCGGGCATCGCCGACCGCATTCTGCTCCACAATCGGGAGATCCACGTGCGATCTGATGATTCGGTAAGCCGGATGATGGCCGGCCGAGAGGTGGTCCTGAGGAGGTCCCGAGGGTATGCTCCTATGCCCATCCGCCTCAAAACCTCTCCCCCCGTACACATATTGGGATGTGGGGCAGAACTTAAGAATACCATCTGCCTCCTTAAGGGAGAAAACGCATTTCTCAGTCAACATATCGGGGATCTTGAGAATTATGAGACACTCCTCTATTTCGAAGAGACGGTTCGACACCTTCAGCGCATTTTGGAGATCGATCCGCAGGTGGTGGCCTTTGATTTGCATCCCGACTATCTTTCGACCCAGTACGCCTTGAGCCAAGAGGGATTGCAGAAGGTCCCCATTCAGCACCACCACGCTCACCTTTGCAGTGCCATGGCAGAGCACCAATTAGAGGGACCCTGTTTGGGAATCATTTGCGACGGAACCGGCTATGGAACGGATGGGAGAATTTGGGGCTGCGAATTTCTGGTAGGGGACTGTCTCGGATTTGAGCGGCTCGGCCACTTGCGGTATCTTCCGCTCCCCGGGGGATCTGCGTCCATCAAGAAGCCCTACCGCATGGCCCTAAGCTACCTCTATACCTATCTGGGAGAGGATCTGGAGGAGTTGTCCTTCTGCCGACGGTTCCCTCCCCAGGAAGTGCAGGTGGTGACAAGGTTGCTTAAGTGTGGGTTCAATTCGCCCTTGGTTTCCAGCATGGGTAGGCTTTTCGATGCGGTCTCTTCCCTGTCGGGAATTCAGGACGAAATCACCTTTGAAGGCCAGGCAGCGGTGGCGCTGGAGATGGTTGCGGAGGAGGGATGGGGAGGGCATTACGATTATGGCCTGCAAAAGCAGCCGGAGGGTTACATCATTGACCCCATCCCCCTCATCGCGGACATTCTTGCCGACCTTAAGGCGGGCGCAAGTGCGCCGCGGATTGCTGCCTCCTTTCAGAATACCGTGATTCATTTCCTCTTAGACGTAGCTCAGAGGATGGCGACCGCAACCAACCTGAACCGGGTCGTCTTGAGCGGCGGGGTTTTTCAGAACGCATATCTATTGGAGGGATTAAACAGGCAACTCATCAAAGCGGGCTTGACCCCGGTGTTACATCAGAGGGTACCTCCCAATGATGGGGGGATTTCCCTGGGGCAAGTTGCCATTGCGAATGCCCAACTGAACCAATCCCAAGGAAAGTGACGGAGGAGATAGGAGAGATTATGTGCATTGCAGTTCCAGGCAAGGTTCTAAGAATTGAAGACAACGTGGCCACCATTTCTTTCGGGGGTAGCATCCGTCGAGCCAATTTGGACTTGGAGGAGGGTGTCCGAGAGGGAGATTATGTGGTGGTTCATGCGGGGTTTGTCATCCGCAGATTGGACGAAGAAGAGGCACTTGCGACCCTCGAATTGATTAAAGGGATTGGCCTTGAAATACATTGAGGAATTTGGAGATTTCAGGCTGGCCCAGGATTTGGCCACGCAGATCGCACGACTCTCGAAAAGGCCCGTGAACCTGATGGAGGTCTGCGGAAGCCATACCGCCGCCATCTTCCGCCATGGAATCCGGGACCTCTTGCCTTCCACGATCCGCCTGCTGTCCGGCCCTGGCTGTCCAGTCTGCGTGACCGCGGCATCCGATGTGGATAAGGCCTTGGCTATAGCCCGCACCCCGGGGGTTGTATTTGCCACCTTCGGGGACATGATGAGGGTCTCTGGATCGGAGGGAAACCTGCAGCAAGCCCGAGCCGAGGGATCCGATGTGCGCATCGTTTACTCCCCGCTTGATGCCCTGGATTTCGCCCAAAGAGAGCCAACCAAGAGGGTGGTCTTCTTTGCTGTGGGCTTCGAAACCACCTCTCCCCTCATCGCCGCGACCCTGAAGAGGGCCATTTCCCTGGGAGTGGAAAACTTCAGCGTTTTTTCGGTGCACAAATTGATACCCCCGGCGCTCAGGGTCTTGGTTTCTTCCCAGGAGGTCAATATTGACGGTTTCATGCTGCCCGGACACGTCAGTGCCATTATTGGCACAAGTCCCTATCGGTTTTTGGCGGAGGAATTCCATACCCCGGCAGTGGTTTCGGGTTTTGAGCCCCTGGATATCCTGCAGTCCATCTTAATGCTCGTGGTGCAAAGGGAGATAGGCAGAGCCGAGATCGAGATTCAATACCGGAGGGTGGTCTCAGCAGAGGGAAACAGGAGAGCGCTGCGTTTGCTGGAGGAGATCTTTTGTCCCGTATACGATTCCTGGCGGGGTCTGGGCACCATCCCTCAATCGGGCCTCAAGCTTCGGAAAGGGCTGAAAAAATGGGATGCCGAGGCGCATTTCGATCTTCCCTCAAGGCCAGTGCAGGAGGACCCGGACTGTCAGTGTGGGAAGGTACTGCGAGGGGTTATTCTCCCGACCCAGTGTTCCCTGTTCGGGAAGAGGTGCACTCCCGAAAATCCTTTGGGGCCGTGCATGGTTTCGGCCGAAGGGACATGCTCGGCCCACTATCGCTATGGAGTATTAGCCTGAAGGCCCTCCCTTTTCACCTGATCTTCTGACGATTCTAATCGGGGAAGGATAATTTCATGGAAGAGCGAGAAAAAGCCTCCTTAAAGTCCACCGGGAGGATCCTGCTGGCCCATGGTGCCGGAGGAAAATTGGGGCATCAGTTGGTTGCGGATGAGATTCTCCCTCTCTTTTCAAATCCCATCTTAGCTCGGATGGACGATTCGGCCATCCTGGAGATAGAGGGTTTCCGGTTGGCCTTCACCAGCGACTCCTACGTGGTGGATCCACTCTTTTTCCCAGGGGGGGATATTGGAAGGCTGGCGGTTTGTGGAACCGTGAATGACCTCTCCATGGGAGGAGCAAAGCCCCTCTATCTATCTCTCTCCCTGATCCTGGAGGAAGGATTCCCTGTTGAGGACATGACCAGGATCCTTTTATCCAGTCGAAGGGCTGCGGGTGAGGCTGGAGTCCAAATCGTCACCGGCGACACGAAGGTTGTAGGAAAAGGGGGGGTGGACAAGATATTCCTCAATACCTCCGGGATTGGGCTCATCCCAGACCGAAGGGTCTTGGCCTCCGGCCACAATGCCCGGTCCGGTGATCAGGTGATCCTGAGCGGATACTTGGGGGATCACGGAATTGCCGTGATCTCCCAAAGAGAGGGGATCTTTTGGGGCGAGGAGATCCATAGCGATGTGGCCCCCCTCAACGGATTGGTAGAAGATATTTTCAGGGCAAGTCAAGAGGTGCACGCGCTCAGAGACCCGACTCGCGGAGGGCTGGCCAGCGCCCTGAATGAGATTGCCCGGCAGTCTCGAGTGGGAATTGTATTGGAGGAGTCGAATATCCCGATTCGGGAACCCGTCCGGGGAGCATGTGAATTGCTGGGGCTGGATCCTCTCTATGTCGCAAACGAGGGGAAGTTGGTGGCTATTGTGGGGCGGGATGCGGCGAGTGATATCTTGGAGGCAATGAGGAAGAATCCCCTCGGCCAGAGGGCGGAGATCATCGGGGAGATAGTGGAAAACCCGAAAGGCAAGGTCCTCCTGAAAACGCGAATAGGAGGGACGCGCGTGGTGGATATGCTCGCGGGGGAGCCATTGCCTCGCATCTGTTAATCTTCAAATTCCTACCGGTATCTCCTTTTGAAAGGCGGTGGAGTTCCCCTTTTTGCTGATCACCCGGATGTTCAGGGGAAACCAGCCGGCCGGTATTTTTTTGAAGGTGACCCGAAATCGGCCCTCTGCATCGGTTGGGGTAGTCATTTTGTTGATGTATAGAGAAGCGGATTGTCCAGTGGTTCCTTGAAGATAGAGGGTATTGCCCTCGCGCCCCACCAAGACCAACAGGCTCTCGATTCTGAGGGGCGCCCCTTCTGTGGAATACTTTATTTGAAAAACCTCGTGGTCGCTAAAGCTTCCCTCCGAACCCTGGCCGTTGAGACCGCTCACCCTCCAGAAATAGACCCCGGCCTCCAACTTTTCGGCTTCATAGAGGACGGCGGTCAAGGGCTTGAGATCCAACATGGGATCGAAGAAGAATTGATCCTGTGCAACCTCCAAGTGATACGCTCTGGCGCCCGGAGCTTCTGTCCAGGCCATGGTCACCTTTCCCTGCTGGGGATTGGGAAAGGTGAATTGTTTCATTCCGGTGGGGGCGATCAGGGTGGGGGCTGCCGCCAGGGGGAGGGGGGAGGAGATGATTTGAGAATCTTTCGTGACTCTGACCTCCTGACTGGCTCGCACCTTTATCACCTTTCCTCCGCTGGAGATATCTGCGGTTCCCGAAAAGACCCTGATTTGGCTCTCATTCCCGGGTGAGACCTTTACTGCCAAATCTGCCTTCTCTACTCGCGCCACGGCCGTAGGCATCTCGATCTTGAATTCTGAAGCCTTGGTGCTGGACTTCTTGATCTTGGCTTCGATGTCTGATGCCATCAGGCGGACAGAGGACTTTTTCGTCCTGGTGTTCACATCCTCCGAGAGACTTCCCATGATGATCAGGGAATTGGGCTTGACCCGAAGAATGGTCGCATCATCGAAGGCAATTTGAACCTGGGAGTCGGAGAAGGTCCGAATCTGGTCATCGGTTGAAAGCCTCACCCCCGGGCTCGCCGGCTGCCACGACAACTCCTTGGGACGCTTGATTTCTGCCTTCCCCGAGAGCGCAACAACAGTGGCGAATCGGGCAGTGGCAAGGCCCTGTTCTGCCAATTTGATCTCTGCCCGCCGGGCGAGAAATTCCGCCCTGATCGCATGATCATACGCGGTCCTGTAATCTCCCGCGTCAAAGGATTTCTTGGCCTTGGAGAGTTCTTGGACTGCCTGTGAATACTTCACATAGGAGAAAATCTCCGCCCCTGCCTGATAGGCACCATTGAGGGACTTCTCTGCGGAAGCAATGGCCTGCTTGGCCCTATTCGCCATACTCAATCCTCTTGAGAAAAATGCGAGAAAGACAGCAACGAGCAGCAGTAAGGAAATGATGCCTATCCAGGTGTAGAGGGTGCTGCGGGAGATAACCAGCACTTTCCAGTCTAAGCGCTTTCGCCATCTAGCTTTTTTGGGGGAGGCCTTCGGGGGGACCATCTGCCTCTCACCCGTTCTTCCTTGGGATGCGACCGCTCTTGAAGCAGCTGATGAACGCAGTGACCACCTTAGGGTCGAAACGAGCCCCGGACCAAGCCTTGATCCGCTCTAACACGTAATCCACCTCCATGGACCGCTGATAGGGGCGGTCGGAAGTCATGGCATCAAAGGTGTCAGCGACACACAAAATACGCGCCCCCAGAGGGATCTGATCTCCATTGATCTGATCAGGAAAGCCGGTTCCGTCATAGAACTCGTGGTGATGGCGCATCAGCGGGACAATCTCGCGTAACTGCTTGATTGGCGCCACGATATTTGCCCCCAGGACTGGGTGTTGTTTCACCAAGGCGTACTCCTCGTCCGACAATTTGTTGGGCTTTCTCAGGATCTGGGTGTCAATCCCGATCTTCCCCACGTCGTGCAATAGCGCCGCGATGTTAATCTTCTCTTTTTCCCGAGGGCCAAGCTTCATCTCTTCGGCAATGGCCAAACTGTACTGAGTCACTCTCTCGGAGTGACCTCTGGTGTATGGA
>Ga0315274_10003045_pt1 | contig 24969 bp, 31 predicted proteins | sample YL17G02_20_MG_FD_203700 | JGI IMG/M metagenome (GOLD analysis project Ga0315274, IMG submission 203700) | Sediment microbial communities from Yellowstone Lake, YNP, Wyoming, USA - YL17G02_20 | ecosystem: Environmental > Aquatic > Freshwater > Lake > Sediment | place: USA: Wyoming | collected...
TCTATTCTATAAGATCAAATTGTAAATATGCTAGAAAGTATATCTTAACTTCAGGAGATCTAACAGGCATAGCGTGCGCTTACAAACAAGACTAGTTTTGATGAAATTCAAGTTTAAATCTTTATCCTATGATTTTAAAGATATGCCATTCTGGAAAAGGAACAAGGAAGAGGAAATATCAGAAGGATTCAAGAAAAGATTGGAGACTGACATCCTTGTTAAGCCCGTACTTAAAACTGAAGAAGTAGTTAAAGACGAAGAAAAATATGAAAACATATTTACTGCAGTTGCAGAAAGGAAATTTGTCAAGGAAATTCCAGCAGTAGATTTTAAGGTAAAAGATATTTCACTGGCTGACCAAGGTAAACTAAAAATTGAGTGGGCTGAAAATCGAATGCCGGTTTTGATGAAAATTAGAGAGATTTTTGAAAATGAAAAACCTTTTGAGAATTTAATTATCGGATGCTGTTTGCATGTAACAAAAGAAACTGCTGTTTTAGTAAAGGCTCTGAAAACCGGTGGTGCAAAAGTTTCTTTGTGTGGTTCTAATCCGTTATCAACGCAGGATGATGTCGCTGCTGCGTTAGCAGAAGAGGGGATAAATGTTTTTGCATGGAAAGGACAGACAAATGAAGATTATTATTGGTGTCTTGAGCAGGTGCTGAATCGTAATCCCATAATTGTCTTGGATGACGGCGCTGATTTGATTTCAACTATTCACAACAAGAGGCAGGATTTAATAGAAAATATTTTTGGCGGACAGGAGGAAACAACCACCGGTGTTGTCAGACTAAGATCAATGGAAAAGGATAAAGCAGTCAAATTTCCGATAATCGCAATCAATGACACACCAACAAAAAGCATGTTTGATAATTTTTATGGAACCGGGCAATCAACCATAGATGGGATACTGAGAGCTACAAATGTTCTATTAGCTGGAAAGAACTTTGTTGTCTGCGGATATGGACAGTGTGGAAAAGGATTGGCAACTAAGGCAAAAGGCATGGGTTCGAATGTTATTGTGATAGAAGTAGAACCTGTGAAAGCTTTACAAGCAGTGATGGATGGTTTCAGAGTTATGAATATGATGGAAGCTGCAAAAGTTGGAGACATTTTCGTTACTGTCACTGGCGATAAAAATGTGATAAGAAAAGAACACATGCTACAAATGAAGGATGGTGCTATACTTGCAAATTCTGGACATTTCAATGTTGAAATTTCTATTCCTGATTTGGAAACTATTTCTGCAAACAAAAGGAAGATAAGAGAGAGTGTGGAAGAATATACGCTGCGAGAAGGAAAAAAATTATATTTGCTGGCAGAAGCTCGCTTGGTAAATTTAGCAGCTGCAGAAGGCCACCCATCAGATGTAATGGATATGTCATTTTCTAATCAAGCTTTATGCTGCGAATGGCTTGTAAACAACCATGAAAAGCTAGAAACAAAGGTTTATGATGTCCCTATCGATATCGATAAAAGAGTAGCCAAATTGAAACTCCAATCGATGGGAATAACCATAGATGAACTGACAGAAGAACAGGAAAAATATCTGAGTGACTGGAAAGAAGGCACTTAATATTTCAATTAAATAATTAATTCTATTATGAAAAAAACACTTGTAGTCATCTCAGGTCCGCCTGGAGCTGGAAGTTCTACTGTAGCCAAAAAAGTGGCAAAGAAGTTGAAGTTGAAGTATTTTTCTGCTGGAAAACTTCAGAAAAAATTGATTAAGGACTGGAGAAAAGAAGAAGCAAAAGCTGCACTTGAATCTTGGAAAACACCTGTAGGTGCAAGTGATAAAACTCATAAAAATCGCGATGCATTTCAAATCAAGTTAGCAAAAAAAGGCGGAATAGTTATCTGCAGCAAGCTTGGTATTCACTTTCTTAAAAACTTGAGCAAATATAAAATTTGGTTGGATGTCCCGCTAAAAGTCAGAGCGGAAAGAAGTGCCAATAGAGATAAAATCCCTGTAGAAAAAGCTCTGAAAGAAGTTGCAAAAAGGGAGGAAATAGAAAGGAGGGAATGGAAAAGGATGTATGGGTTTGATTATTTTGACCAGAAATACGATGCTGATTTTGTTTTGGATAGCTCTAATCAAACATCCAGTCAAACTGTTAAAAAGATTTTGGAATTCGTCAAGGGCAAAAAATAGAGAATCTGAAATATTTAAAAAGGTTAACTAAAATATTATGATGCCTAAGAATACAGATAGTCTGGTTGATCTATTTAAAATTAAGAAAGATGAGATTGGTAAGAGGTTGGAAGAGTTTCAACAAGTTTTAAGCCAGTCAGATGAAAGAATTTTTGCTGAACTTGCATTTTGCATTTGCACACCGCAATCTAAGGCTGTATTGGCATGGAAAGCTGTAGAAAGTCTGATGAAAAACAAATTGCTCTATAGTGGTAATGTAGAACAAATAAGACCATTTTTAAATGCCGTAAGATTTGGCGAAAGCAAGGCTAGGTATATTGTTGAAGCAAGGAAGCTTTTCACAAATGAGAGATTGAATGTAAAAAAGAAAATATCATCTTTTAATAATTCTTTTGAATTGCGAGATTGGCTAGCAGAAAATGTTAAAGGAATCGGACTTAAAGAAGCTAGTCACTTCATTCGTAACATAGGATTTGATTGTGAACATCAGTTAACAATTTTAGATAGGCATATTCTGAAGAACTTAAAAGAATTTGGAGTTATAAAAGAAATTCCAAAGACATTGACAAATAAAAAATATTTGGAAATTGAAAACAGGATGAAAAAATTTGCAGAAATAATTGGTATATCATTATATGAATTGGATTTGTTGCTGTGGTCAAAGGAAACAGGAATTATTTTTAAATAGAAAATCAGAATAATATTATGGCACATGGAGAAAAACGAAGAAGAAGAAAAAGAAAATAATCTATAAATCCATTTCTATATTAGTGGTAGTCTGAAAGAAAATCTTGTAGTAATTGATGTAGATTATATTTTAACTGAAAATCAAGGCATGGTTAGACTTTGGTGCAAGAACGAGGAAGGCAAAACTGTTCTTGTGCTGGATAACACATTCAAACCCTATTTCTATGTGATTCCAAAAGGGAATAAATTAACAGAAGTGAAAAAAAGGATTGAAAAACTAGATACAGAAAAAATTGAGACAAAAATTATTGGAGTAGAAACTGTTGAAAAAAGTTGGAAAGGAGAGAAAGTAAAATTAATCAAAATCACAATCGATGCTCCAAGAAGAATTCCAGATGTTAGAGATTTAATAAAAGATTGGAAAGATGCAGAAGAAACTTATGAATATTCAATCAGCTTTTATAGAAGATATTTGATTGATAAGCAGATTGAGCCAATGAACTGGATTGAAGTAGAAGGTGAGGAAATAAATTCTGAGTATCAAGTTGACATAACAATCCAGGCAACCTCGGTTAGACCAATTAAAATAGAAAAAAATATTCCATTTAAGATTTTGGCTTTTGACACAGAATGGGTAGAAGAGAATGGGAAAGCAAAATTGATAATGATTAGTTTTGCTTCTAATGATGGTTTTAAAAAAGTTCTCACGCCTTATGAATTATGTAAAATAAATTATGCAAAACCTGTCAAAGACGAGAAAGAACTGATTGAAAGGTTTTTAGAAATAATAAAAGAGAAGGATCCAGATTTCTTATGCAGCTACAATGGAGACCAGTTTGACATACCGAAGCTGAAGGATAGGGCCAGTGAATTAAAGATATCATTAAAGCTTGGTAGGGACAATGCTCCTGTATACGTGGTGAGAAGGGGAAGGATAAGTTCTGCCAGAATAAAAGGCAGAATACATATAGATTTGTTTGATTTTGTTGACCACATTCTTTCTACAAGCATGAGAAGTGAAGTACTAACATTAGATGAAGTTTCGCAGGAATTGCTTGGCATCGGCAAGAAAGAGATGAAATATAAGGAAATGGTTGAGATATGGAACAAAAAAGAACAGATAGAACGAATAGTAGAATATTGCCTATGTGATTCTGAACTTACGCTCAAGCTTGGTGAATATATATTGCCGCAAATATTTGCCATTTCTAAACTAAGCGGGCTGACTCCATTTGATGCATGCAGGAATACTTACTCACAATTGGTAGAATCTTTCTTGATGAGAAGAGCTTTTGTGGATAATGTTCTAATTCCAAACCAACCGAAACAAGAGGAAATAGAAGAAAGAAGAATACAGCCTGCATACAAAGGAGCTATAGTCATTGAACCGAAAAAAGGAATCCATGAAAATATTTTGGTTTTTGATTTCCGTTCACTTTATCCAACGATAATTGTCAGCCATAACATCTCTCCAGAGACTTTTGAATTCAAGCCATGCAAAAAGAATATTGAGGTGCCAGAATCGAAATGGTACTTCTGCGGGGATGATAAAGGGTTCATCCCGAAACATTTGGAGGAATTGATTGACAGGAGAAAAAAAATAAAGCAGGAAATGAAATCCCTGAAAAAAGACTCTGAAAAATATCATTTACTTGATAATGAGCAGTATGCGCTGAAGATTCTGGGAAATGCCACATACGGCTACATGGCATATTTTGGAGCGAGATGGTTCAAAAGAGAATGCGGGAGTTCGGCTGCAAGTTTTGGTCGGTATTACATATCAAAAGTAGTTGAACTTGCAAAGAAGGAAGATTTTGAAATAGTCTATGGAGATACCGATTCGTTGATGATAAAATCTCCAGAGAAACTATCGGTAGATGATATAAAAACTATTGGTGAATCTTTTGTTGAAAAAGTTAACAAGGAATTGCCGGGAATAATTGAATTGGAATTCAGGAACTTGTATGAAGGTGGAATATTTGTAACAAAAGGAAAAGGAGAAATTGGAGCAAAGAAAAGATACGCATTAATTGACTACAAAGGAAATTTGGAAGTTAGAGGATTCGAGACAGTAAGAAGGAACTGGTGCGAACTCAGTAAAAACATCCAGAGGCAAGTTCTAACAATCATACTGCGCGAGAAGAATCCTGTTAAAGCCATAGAACTGGTAAGAGAAACTATCAAGAAAATAAATGAAAGAAAAGTTTCTTTAGATGAGTTGATAATTTATGAACAGCTGACTCGACCGTTATCAGAATATGAACAGATGGGACCGCATGTGAAAGCTGCGCAGAAACTTAGAGACAAAGGCATCCCTGTGGACGAAGGCATGGTTATTAGTTTTGTCATAGTCAAAGGATCTGGCAGCATATCTGACAGGGCTACCCCAATAGAATTTGTCAAGCCGAATCAGTATGATCCTGAATATTATATACACCATCAAGTGCTACCAGCTAGCATGAGAGTGTTGAAAGCCTTAGGCTATAGTGAACAAGATGTTGTATCTGGGAAGATACAGAAAAAATTGGAAGGATTCTTGAAAAAATAACTTTAAATACTTCGTCTTATCTTAAAATATAGAAGCTAAAAAGATGATGGAATATGATGATTGATACTGAGAATGATGAAATAATAGAAATAAGAGCAAGACGTGAGAATGGAAATATATACGGATTCAAACTTATTACTAAAAAATGTCCTGAGAGGAGTGGTCATCCAACTGTTCATATCAGCTGTTTAGTATCAGGAATGGGATATTATTCAAAACTTTTGAAGGAATATTTTGAAGAACACCCAGAAAAAGTAGAAAAATACAATTTAGCAAATATTTTGAAGAGATAGATTTTTATTTTAAGATTGTTTGCTCTCTTTCAGGTCCTACAGAAATTATTGATACTGGTGTTTCTGTTAACTCTTCAATTCTGGATAAATACCTTTTTGTATTTTCAGGTAGGTCTCTATAATTTCTTATATTTGAAATATCTTCTCTCCAACCCGGCCATTCTTCATATATTGGTTGGCATTCTTCTAGATTGATTCCAGAAGAAATTTCTTTTATTTCCTTGTTGTTATAATTGTAAGCCGTGCAAACTTTTATAACGGGAAGAAATCCTAGAACATCCAGTTTTGTTATCGCTAGTTCATCAAATCCATTTATGCGTGAAGCATATCTTCCAATAACAGTATCCAGCCAACCACATCTTCTATTTCTACCAGTGGTAGTACCGACCTCTTTTCCTATTTCCTGAATTTTTTTACCAGTTTCATCATTCAATTCAGTTGGAAATGGTCCTTCACCAACTCTAGTTGTGTATGCTTTCATAACACCTAGAACTGTATCCAAATTTGGTCTGATACCAGTACCAGTAAAGATTCCCCCTATGGTAGTATTTGAAGATGTTATGTAAGGTCTTGTTCCATGGTCGACATCAAGCATGTTTCCCTGAGCACCCTCAAATAAAATGTTTTCATCTTTACATACAGCTTCATATAATATAAGAGAAACGTCACAAACATATTGCCTAAATCTTTCACTGAGAGCACTATAACTATCAAAAATTTCATCCGTTGATAATGGTTTTTGGTCATATATTTTAGTAAGTATTTGATTCTTCATTTCCATATTCTTTAATAATTTCTCTCTGAATACTCCATCATTCATCAAATCATGGACTGTTATTCCTCTTCTTGCCACCTTATCTTCATAGCATGGACCTATGCCCCTTCTAGTTGTTCCTATTTTACCCCCTTCTATTCCATCTAGAACACGATGATACGGCATTATCAGATTGGCAGACTCGCTTATTCTCAGATTAACTTTATGCCCTCTAGATTCTATGCTGTCCAATTCCCCAACTAAAACAGATGGATCAATGACAACACCATTACCAATAATATTGACTATTTCGGGATGCAGTATCCCAGACGGTAACAGATGGAATTTATATTCATCATTTCCTACCCAGACTGTATGACCAGCATTATTGCCACCATTAAACCTGACTACATATTTCATTCCTTGCTTCTTTGAAGTCCAATCTACAATCTTACCCTTTCCTTCATCTCCCCATTGCGCGCCAATTATGGCAATCTCTGTCATTTTTCTCTCCTCGGCATTGGTCTTATGTCAGCATATTCTTGCGATTCTTGGATATTCCTAAAACCTTGTTTTTGAAAACTTTGTTTAACCCCAGCTATAACCTGTGGGATGAAGTCATATCCAGAACCCATATAAGGAACTTTAGTTACAATACCTTCTGTAACTTTTATAACATCTTTCTTTCCAATGTTATAACCATATCGTTCAGCAGATCTTCCTTCCATTGCTTCAAGAGAGCCCATACCACGAAACTTTTTTACCATCCTGTTATTTTCATGATCAAATTCTTTTTCACCTGGAGATTCATCTAATCCAGCCAGCCGGCTGCCAATCATTACAGTTGGTGCACCTAGAGATACTGCCTTTGTGACATCTCCTGGATTTGATATTTCAGAAAGGTCAGAAGTTTTTTCCACTTTATACAAAAGTTTTGAAATCTCTTCTCTTTTCTCCTGATTAGACCAGTTATCGAACAAATCTTCATACAACTCTAGTGTTCTGATACCTCCATCGGCAATAGTTGGCGTGAATCCATATTCTTTTTCCAATCTCTTTGATTCTTGTGCACAATCCCAAACTGCAGAAGCCTGCGCCCGTCCAGTACCTAATTCCTGTTGTGTTATACATGCAAATCCGGGTCCAATACCAACTCTTAGCGCATCACAATATTTTGAAGCCTCTGTTATTATACTTCTTGCCATTTCTGCTGAATCAATATTACCTAGAACGACATCCATTTGTGGGAAATTTTCTTTACAATATTTAGCAATCACAAACTGCTCTTTAAAAGCAACACCGGCATCTGTAACAATACCATCAACACCAGCATCGTAAGCTTTTCCAATTCTTTCTTTTGCAAGATTTAGTCGTGACTCCACTGCTATAAAAACTCTCAGTTGTTTATTATCATCCTTTGTTGCCAATGGAAATTGTTTATCTTTTTGTATGTCACTATCTGTAACAAGAGCTACAAGTTTATAATCATCATCAACTATAGGCAATGTGTCAAGATTATTTTCCTTTATTTTTTTATTTGCTGCTCTAACGTCATTTTTGTCTAATGTGTCTCTTCTATTGGCAACAATTAACCCACCATGTGTCATAATGCTTTCTAAAGGAATTGACATGTCATCTATATACCTAACATCTCTGCGTGTAACAATACCAACAAGTTTTGTTTCAAGTGTTCCATCCTGAGTTATTGGCACACTGTAAAAACCATGTTCCCTAGCTATTTCATAAACATCACCAACTGTTTTTTCAGGACTTAGAACAATTGGCTTTTTTACAAAAGCTGCTTCAAATCTCTTAACTCTTTCAACTTCTCTTATCTGATCGTCTATCTCTGGATAATTGTAATGTATTACTCCTATCCCGCCCATCAAAGCCATGAGTATTGCCATTTCAGAACCAGTAACAGTATCCATTGGCGAGCTTACAAATGGTGTTTTAAGTCTTATTCTTTTTGTAAAATAGGTCGTTAAATCAACTTCATTTCGTTCAAAATCAGGCAATCTATTAGGTATAAGCGTGATATCAGCATACCAAAATTCTTTATCAACTAGGTCTGGATGGAGTTTTGCCATTTTCTCTGATTTATTTTTCTTATTAAACTTTTTAAGCTTGAACAGATGTTTTAAAGAAATAAATCCTTTACTGTTGTTAATATTATCATGAGTTACTTGGGAAGAGAGATTTGGCTATTCCTAACAGAAGAAGAGAGGTTAGGTGCACTATATTCTGTTTCTGGAAGATCACCACCAAGTAGACAGAGAAAAGCTGTATATTATCCAGAAGAAGGAAGAGTTGCCATAGAACCTTTGGATAAATCACAAGCATCAGATAATCTTAGACATTATAATGCAATGAAATTTAACAATCATTTCTTAGCTGTGAGTAATGGTTCACATACAGAAGATATGTTAGATTCATGTTTTTGTAATTATGCAATAGGTGATATCCCAATAAAAATGAGAATGCATCTAAATAAATGGAAACCTGAACCTGATAGTTTGAAAACACCAAGAATAGCAGGCATAGTTAAATATCCTAGGTTTTATACGGTGGGTATGATTACAGAAGACGATAATGCGAAATCGATAACAGTATATCCAAGAAGAGGAACTGCTTATGGTATATCAACATATAGTGGAAAAGGAACCGAACCTAAATCATTTGATATTAACAAACTATTAACACAATATCTACTTCCAAATGTAAGAGTTGAAGAAGAATCACCTGAAGACATAGCAGAATTTTTTGTTAGTAATGTAATCGACCCTGAATTTTTTGTTTGTTGTGCTTCAGCTTTGTGGCATGAAGGAGATTTGGACTGGAAAATAGCAATATTGAATAAAAGTGGATGATATGAGCTTAAAAGATATGTACAGAAGTAGAATAGAAGGTAAACACCCAAAAAGTGTAGATGTTGTTCTAACATTTGATGATGAAAGTAAAACTACTATTGGATTTAAAAGAGATTACCCATTAAGATATGGTACGAATCCTCATCAACCATCTGCTGAATATTCGCTTGAAGAAGCTATGTTAACAATGGAAGAACTCAAAACTGGCAAATCTGGCATGTCACAGACAAACAGAGAAGACCTTTTACATGCATGCAGCATTTTAAAATATTTTTCAGATCCAACTTGTGCTGTGATGAAGCATTTGAATCCCAGCGGTGTAGCTGTTAAAGAAAATGGACAAGAGGCTTTTATTCATGCGTGGAATTGTGATTATCAGGCTGCGTTTGGCAGCGTTGTAGTCTTTAATAAGCCAATTAATGTAAGTACTGCACATGTAATAGAAGACAAATATATAGAAGTTATAGCTGCTACGGATTTTGATGATGGTGTTTTGGATGTTTTTGAAAAAAAGAAAGACTTACGCGTTATTAAAATCTCTGGTATAGACAATCTGCCTAAATTTGTTGGCGATGAAACTATTCCGAATATCAAAAGTTATGAAGGCAAATTGTTTCTCGAAACTCCTTATTTAACAAAAATCCGCAGTATAGATGATCTAAGAAATATGGGTATAGGAAAATTACCATCAATAATATCTGATAGAAAACCAACTGAACAGGAATTAAAAGATATGTTATCTGCATGGTATGTATGTGCAGCGGTAAGATCAAATGGTATTGTACTTTGGAAGAACGGATACAGTGTTGGCATTGGTACAGGGCAGCAGGATAGAGTGACTGCTGTAAGACAAGCTATAGCAAAAAATAAATATTTAAGTGAAAATGTTATTAAGGAAAAATTAGAAAGAGGAGATTATAGTTTAAGTGGTGCTGTAATTGCATCAGATGGTCTTTTTCCATTTTCTGATTCAATAGAAGCTTGCAGTAAAGCTGGAATAGCAGCAGTTATTCAACCAGGTGGATCAAATAGAGATCAAGAAGTGATTGATGCTGTCGATAAGGATTCTATGGCTATGATATTTACTGGAGAAAGATGCTTTGCTCATCATTAAATGCAAACATTTAAAACGTTTTTCATTTGCCTAACAGCTATAAATCCTTTTCATTTTAATAAAATCATAAGATGAGAGCAATTGATTTAAAAAACGTTGTTATTGAAACGAATCTACAATATCCTCTATATAATAATAAAAGAGGGAAAGTAAGAGACAATTACGATCTTGGTGATAGACTTTTAATGGTTTCAACTGATAGAATTTCTGCATTTGATGTTGTTCTTCCAAATGGTATCCCTTACAAAGGAGAGGTTTTAAACTTACTATCTTTATGGTGGTTTAATCAAACTTCTCATATTATACCTAACCATGTTATTGAGCCAGTAGATAGAAGAAGTATGATTGTTAAAAAGGTTGAGAAATTACCAATAGAAGCTGTTGTAAGAGGTTATTTATACGGCTCTTCTCTAGATTCTTATATAAAAGACAGAACATGCTGTGGAGTTTCTCTTCCACCAGGTTTACAAAAAGCTGATAGATTATCGTACCCCATTTTCACGCCAACTACAAAAGCAGAAGCAGGGCATGATGAACCAATAACTATGGAACATCTCTCTAGAATGATTGGTGAGGAACGCGCAAATTATGTAAAAGATGTGAGCAAAGAACTTTATCAGTTTGCAAGAGAGATAACAGAACCTGTGGGAATTATCACAGCTGATACAAAGTTCGAGTTTGGTTTACTGCCAGATGGGACACTTATTCTAATTGATGAATTGTTAACTCCAGATTCATCAAGATTCTGGCCTAAAGAGAAATACTCTCCTGGTAAAGATCAGGAAAGTTATGATAAGCAACCAGTTAGAGACTGGTTAATCAAAGTAGCTAAATGGAATAAACAACCTCCTGCACCAATGTTGCCATCAGAAGTTGTTACTGATACTAGTAAAAGATATCAAGGAGGATATGAAAAATTAACTGGTCTGGAGTTTTAGATAACTATGGTACAAATAAACTACACAAAAGATCTTTCCAGTGAACTAACAACAGCTACAGCACTCTCTACACTCGATGGAAGATATTGGAATAAATTGCATACTTTGGCGAACAAATTTTCTGAAGCGGGCCTACAAAGAGGCAGAGTTACTGTAGATGTGAGATACTTACTTGCCCTTTCTGACCGAGAAATTGTAAGACGGTTCGGTGAGCAAGAAAGGATGTTCTTGAATTCTTTGTATCAAGACTTTGGACCTAATGAGTTTTATGATTTAAAAAAAATCGAGAGAGGCCCGGCGAAGGGAGCAGATGTAAAAGCAGTTGAACTATATATTAAATCAAAACTCCAAGGAAGTTCTTTGGAAGATGTTATTGAAATGGTACGTTTTGCACTCACCTCTGAAGATTCAACAAACCTAGCATTGATGCTTTTAACTCAAATGGCTGTAAAAGAAGATTATTTACCACCATTAGTTGATGTGACAAAGAAACTTGCGGATATGTCTGTTGCATATAAAAACACGGCAATGCTTGCACGGACTCATGGTAGACCTGCACAGCCAACGACATTTGGAAAGGAGATGGGGATAGTTGCAAGAAGGGTAGCTAAGTTGGCTAAGAAAATTTATGGCATTAAACTTGAAGGAAAATTGAGCGGCGCTGTTGGAAATTTAAGCGATCATTATTCGGCTTTCCCTGATGTAGATTGGATTAAATTTTCCGAAGATTTTGTAAGTGAGCTTGGATTGACCCCTAATATTTTCACTACTCAAATACTTCCTTATGATGAGGTTGTTGATTTGTTTGGGAAAATGAAAGATACGAATGAAGTTTTGATTGGATTGGCTCAAGATATGTGGCACTATATTATGGATGATTGGGTCTTGTTGACAAAAGGCGGAATCTCGTCTGTGATGCCTCAAAAAATCAATCCAGAAAATTATGAAAGAGGAGAAGGTTCATTACAGATTGCCAACAATGATCTAAGTTTTCTAAGAAAGAAACTGCCGACTTCCAGGTTACAAAGAGATTTAAGCAATTCACTTGCAACAAGAAAATTTGGAGATGCTTTTGGGTATTCTATTTTAAGTTATCAGAATCTTTTAGAGGGACTTAACGCTTCTGAACCAGATTCGAATGAGATGCTTACTGCTCTTAGAAAACATCCAGAAATAATCTCTTCAATGATACAAAGTGTTTTAAGAAGAGCTGGCCAGAAAAAACCTTATGATAGTCTGCAAGAATTAACAAGAGGGAAGAAACTTTCTCTTATTGATCTTAGGAATTTTGCGATGGAATTGAAAGTTGACAATGAGACAAAAGAAAGATTACTCGCTTTAAATCCTGAAACTTCCTACGGGGCTGCCCCTAAGATTGCAGAAAGGGCTGCATTTGAGGCAAATGAAATCATTGATGAGATAAAAGGACTAAAGAAAAAAAACCTAATCCTGATGCCGAAGGTTAAACTCAAGAAATAAATTCTTGAATTTCCATATTATTATATGCTGGTAGATAATAATTTTCGTGAATTCTACTTAGAAAATTATCTGAAGAAACATCTTTGTAAACACCTTCCTGGAGATGAAATAGAGATTGGGAAGAATGAAGGAATGAGAAGGATTAGGATTACTGAAGTGTACACTCTTCAAGATATCGTAACATATAATATAAGAATTCTAGGCAATGGTGATAATCAATTTATTCCTGTGCCTGCTTCTAGTATTGACAATGGGTTGAATATAGAAATATCTAAATATGACGATGATGAAATCTACTAAATCTATTTTTTCTTTCTACTCCTGAATTTTGTCAATACCAATCTTACCCATTGCTTGTAGTTCATAATATCACCAAAAGTATCAAAATAATTTCGATAAATTTTTGAGGGACAGAAGAAACCTTGTTTTATATTAAAGGAATACCTCCAAGGGGTTTGTTTCCCATATCCTTTCTCAATTCAGTTGAGGTAATTTATTTTTTCTCGATTCATTTGAAGGTTAGAAAATTAATGTTCAGGTCATCCGAGAGAAGAAAGGAATCATCCCAAATCAAGCTTTGATTCCTGTGTAGACTACTCTAAAACAATTTAGTACATGATATGGCCAAAGGGTGATTTCTTGCATAGTCTACAAGGATAATTTGTGAGATTAAATTTAAAAGAATTTGTATTGTGAATAAGATATTTTATACTGCTCTAATAAAGTCACAATTGGCATCAACTTCAACAAAATGTTTGGCCAAACTTTCTCTGTAGGCTGAGCATTGATTTTCTTCTAGATTATCTACAGCTTGTCTTGGTGAGTGAGCAACATCACATACCCAGTTAGAAATTATTTCATTGGACAAACACGGACCACTAGAGAGATCTCCCTTAAATGATTGACATAATTCTATGCAAGCTGTGGTTACCCTATCTTTTTCTGTTTGATTAGCTGGAACTTGTGTAACACAGCCGCTAAGAAAAACAATGGTAAAAATAATGACAACAAAAAATAAGGGAAAAAAGGAAGTCAATTTCGTTTTTTCTTCCTACAATCCTTGCACAGCCAAAGATATTTGTGTTTAAACAACTTTCCTACTTCTTTCACACTGCATTTACAGCGATCGCATCTTATGTGCATCAATTAAATTTTGTTTTTTTAAATTTATTTCTTTTTTACATACAGCCAAATTCCTTTCAGGAAAAACAGCACACCCAATACCATTAGGATTACTGTCCAATCGTATCCCAAATTTGCTAGGAAACCTATCAGGAACAATAAAACTCCCAAGAGTATAGGTTTGCCTTTCATATGATGACAACATTCTTTTGCTTTTTCAGGCATTTTGTTATACCTCCTAAAAATAATTTGTTTTATTTGATTATAATAGTTTTTTCTGTTACTGCAACCAGACCATTGTTCTCTTCTTTTAATGGGGGATATTCATAGAGAGCGTCGGCTTCCAATAACTGCCTGATAGCCATATCGAACTTTAACGGTGATATATCTTTGATCCATCTTCTTGTAAAAGGAAGAGTCTCAAACTGGAATTTTGACATTTCAAGAAGCTGTCTTGCTTCCCATAATCTTACCGGTTTGTCTTGCTTGTATTTGAAAATCAAAGTTGGTGAAGATTCTACAACCCAACCAGAGCCGTTAGTAGAAAAAACTTCCATTGCTATGACTTGCTCAGGCTGTATCTCTTCTTTAATTGTATTTTTTCCATTTGGTATAGAAGGATGGGCGTGCTGATTAAACCTTTCTACAGCATGGCCACACAGGTTTCTGATCGTGTTGAAACCAAAGCTGTTAACGGTATCCTCAACTACTTGTGATATTTCATAAATTTTTGTTCCTGGCTTGATGAGTTTAATCGCTTCTTCCAGTCCTTTTTCACTTGCCTCAATTAATGGATGCGATGCTTTACCTACGCAAACAGCAAAAGCATTGTCAGAAATATAGCCGTCTATCTGCACGCCAATGTCTATTTTGACCAAATCGTTTTCTTTCAAAACAAGAGTATCATTTACATCTGGAGTGTAGTGCGCAGCTATCTCGTTTATTAATATATTGACGGGCCAGGCCGGCTTACCACCCAAAGTCCTAATCACATTTTCCAGTTCTTCTGTTATATCCAAAACTTTTCTGTTGACTAAATCCATTTTTTTCGCATAGCCAACTACCTCTTCGGCTATCTTGTTTGCTTTCTCATAATTTTCCAGTTCTTCTTTTTCCATAAAATTCTTTAGTTTTACTGCTTAAAAATAGCAAGTTCTTTGATAGTAGTTCAGTACAAGTATCATATAGACATTATTTCAACTTCGGCTCGTTTTTATTAGCTTTAAAATATTTATGTAGTTCAGTGATTTTCATTTTTCCAACTTCAAATAAAAATAAATAAGGAATCATATTGACAAAATAATCGGTCGTTTTTAAAAAATTAAGAAGATCTTTGTCTGCTTCTATCAAGTATAGACTATTTCTAATGAATACTCTTGCGGCATCGTAAGTATTGGCGGATGGTTTGAATCTAAATTCGATCTCTGCACTGCCATCAACAGGACAAAATCTAACATTTACAGGCAATTCCCACCATTTTGCCTTTGTATCATCATTTTCAGGCACCATTAAATGAATATCTCTTCTTGCTGGAACTCTTGCGGCATACCATTCTTCAGAAAGAATTCTATTTAAATAAGGATCTTTTGATTCCTCCCACGATCGAGTTATCAAAAATTTTGGAAATAAATTCTCAAGACATTGGACTTCTGGATCTGCCATTGTTTCACTTAATTTTTATAAGTAACAAAGATTTATAAATCCAATTTTGCCCGTGCGCCAGCCCTCTATTTTTTGTTTCATTCTTATTTAATTCTAATTCAAATTAAAGGGTATGGTTAGGTGGACATTTGTTTTAATAATTGCATGCGCAGTAGTCTTTTTGCTTCAGCAGACAGGTATTTTTGACTGGCGGCTGTTCGCGTTTACACCAGGCTTGGCATTAGAAAGACCTTGGACCTTTGTCACTTCAATATTTCTTCATGCGGATTTTTCCCACATACTTTTCAATATGTTCGCCCTTTTCATGTTCGGCATAATTCTTGAGAATAGAGTTGGTTCAAGGAATTTCGTCATACTTTTCTTCTTGTCCGGAATAGCTGGAAGTATTGGATATATGATCACAGCTAGCGATTCTATGATACCGGCTATAGGTGCGAGCGGAGCTATTTATGGTATAATTGGTGTTCTTGCTGTAGTTATGCCTTTGATGATTGTCTGGGTTTGGGGAGGAATACCGATGCCGATGATAGTCTTTGCTGCTATCTGGATTGCATTAGAAGTGCTTGGTATGCTTTCGCCATCCGACATCGCCCACTCTGCACATCTTGGAGGTGTGATTGCAGGAATAATTTATGGTATTTATCTGAGAATGAGTGAAAGAAGAACCGTTAGAGAATATAAAGAGGAGATTAATGTCTAAACAAATAGTTTATCTAATAATTGATGAATAGAGAATAGTGAATACAAAAATAGATGAACTTCTTAGACAATATGGAAGATGGGATGTTATAGGATATGAAACTGTCGCCAAGCCTCAAAGTGGGATAAAACTCAGAATCAATCTTTCTTCTTACTGTCCTTCGGGTTTCCGCTATCCATTAGCTGGAAGAGTAGCACGAAAATATGGGATAACTCTTGAACAATACAATGCAAACAATGGTACCAATAATCAACCTTGTTCTATACCAATCTTCTCTGTAACCTGCTATGATGAGGGAAGGTTAGATGCTGAACTAAAAAAGATCATCGAAGCTGCAGAAGATCTACAATGCAGATGCGAAACGATTGCTAAGTTGGAAAAGAAACTGGACTAATCTATTTATCTTCTTTTTTCTAAAATAATAAAAATGCGCCATCTGGGCGTGAGAGTTCCGCTGATGGCTAGAAGATAATAGGAGTTCGTATAAAATGAGGAAAGATGAGTTGGAAAACATAATTAAAATCGTTAAATGCCTTGAAAGGGGAAAAGATGACTTGCTTTGGTACAGGAAGATTGGAAAAGTCTGCGGTATCCACCATAAGACCGTATCCCGCCTAATCAGTAAGTATCTGCAGATGTTTGTGGATGAAACCGAAGGTGTGGAGCCTTTCCAGAAAATAAAGCTGGTGAAACTTAAGCCAAATAGTGATATCAACGGAATTTTGCGCTATCTTTCGGTAAAAGAGAAGATAGAAAACGTGAGAAAAGGATCGAAAGCATGAAAATAGCGTCCTAAATCTGACCAAGTTATGATTTCTAAGGAAATTCCGGGCTGTTTTCAAGCTGCCCTTAAAGCCGTCAGTTACCGCCATTTAAATAGTTAGAAACCCATATAATATATTAATCCAAGGGGTGAAAATTCTGGCCAAATTTAGTCAATACCTAGGTATAGTTAATGTACCTTGCAAAAAATGTAATACTATGGTAAAAGCAGGTGTATTCGAAAAGCTAATAACCTGTCCTAATTGCCATACTAAATGGAGTTAATAGGGTTAAATTAGTCTTTCTTTTCTTTTCCTTTTTTATATGATATACCCACGTACATAGTCATTTCAATTAGCCAGTTTAATCGATTTTCTCGCTTGTTTGTTTGTTTGTTTCAGTTTCGACGCTTGAAACGTCTGTCTGAACGTTTGAATCGCCTGTCTGCTTGTATGTTTGCTTGCATCTAAGCCATTTTCTGTTATCCCGTTCGAATTTCTCTATTTCGTTTGTTCTTGTCAATGTCATCGCTAATAAACTACGGAAACCGGATTCTGTAAGGTCCATTTTCTTGGCAAGATCAGCATAGCTTGCTTCTCCAGAGTATTTGAGCAGTTGTATTAGTTCTTTCATTCTTTTGGAGAGCCCTAATCTGCTTTCTACTGTATGAATTTCATCAATAAGTCTTGTTTTTACTGGTTCTGGAGCTTCTATAGATATAGAATGAAGGGTGTTTAGGGCATTTACGATAGTTTCAAACCGCTTTTGTTCGTTTTGTTCATGTTGAGAAAATTGTTCGTGTAATTGAATAGTCAGCCAGTCCTTTGACGGCATAAGAGTTTCTATGCGATTGAGGGTTTTGTCTATGTCGCGTATAAATCGTCCTGTAAGACCGCCGGCAATACCTAGCTGGAGAGATTCTTTTTCCAGTTCTATAGGTGGTTCTGCAGGTGGTTCTAGAGATGATTCTGTAGTTGATTCTATAGCTAATGCTTGTTTGTTTGTTTGCGTGTTTGTTTGTTTGTTTGTTTGAATTGAAACAAGCGCTTGTTTGTTTTTAAACAAGCGTTTAAACCAGTCAAAAACCATAAAAATATATTGTTTTTCACACTAATAAAGTTTTTTATAATCCTTCACATCATTGCAGAGGTGGTTTTCTCTCACTATCGTTTTTTCTGGTCTTTACTGTTCTAACTCTCACTTTACCTAGCAGAGTCGTTCTAACTCATATTTTTCACTTTCTAGTAGTTTCTATCTTTTTTGATCAATTCTCACCTTTCCATTTAGGAAAACATAGTATCCACTCGCACAATTATTTAATAACCTATATTTTATAGTATATAGTTGCCTTGTTCTCACCTTGACCAAAATAGCCTCATTTATTCTCACTCAAATATATATTACATCATATATATTACAGTTTTTCGCCCTTTTTACATATACATATAAGCTTTTCGTTACTAAAATACATGTTTTTTAGTTATGTGAAAGGGTAAAAATAGACCATTTTTGACGTATAGAAAACTTATTTTGGACTTTAATTAGCAAGATAAAATCATAGCTCACGAACATATATTTTGTACCTCATACTTTATCAATTATAAGCTTAAATATTTTATGAAAGATATAATAAAATAAATAATATGCCAACGACCTACAAACCGCTGGATTTTATACCAGTAATTGGTGCTGTTTTAAATTATCGAAGAAATGAGAGAGAATGGCGTAGAACTTTTGAAGAAGAATGTAAAAGAAAGCATTGGAACTGGAATAGTGATCAAAGAGAAATATTACACTATACGTTCAATACTCCGAGAATAGATGGCATGATACTCTATAATAGTCTGATTCTAATTGGTGCTTTAAGTGCTGCTACCATTTTACTTTAATAAGATACAGAGAATAAATTCACTCGCAACTATATTTTACATCACATAAATCAGCTCTAAAAGGCCAAAAATCGGTCAAAAAAAGAAAAATAGACCTTATTTTTGTTCGTCTAATACATGTTATACGTAATTTTAGGTGTTTTATTACTTTTTCAATTCAGGGTATTTTCCATAAAGTTCCTGTAACGTCTCTTTTACTCCAGGTTCATCTTCATTTGCAATTAAGGCATCTAAAACACCGTTATATTTAGGATTTTCTGGAATTCTTCTTGTAAAATTCTCAACTTTAGCAAGATTTGGTTTATAAAAAGGTCCGCCCATAGCACTTAAAATTCCTATAGCACTATCTCCAGCTTCTGCTCTTCTAATCATATCTTGAGCCAAATATATTGCTTCGCTAGTCTTCATTTTTATCTACTAATTTAATACATCGTAAAAGGATTTAAAGTCTAACAAGCGACTTTTTCGCATATTTTTAGCTAGAAGAAATTGTTAGTGTTTTGTTATTTTATTTTCTTCTCATCCAATTGTATCAGATAAGTTACATGTTGTGCTGCAGATACAATAGAAAATGTTTCCTTATCCAAAGCTTTGTCGACATCAAGAACTCCTGAAAGCATATCTTTTTCCAGAGTAAACTTAGCAGTATAACCTAGTTTCTCTAGATAGTTTATCATAGGATTAGTTGTTCTAGAGTTAAGTGGTATACTGAATGTCATTTGATATCGAGCCATACTTTTCTAATACTCAGAAAAGGATTTAAACTCTCACTTTTACAAGAAAGTTCTAAATCAAACTAATTACACAGAAATGGTATTCAGTGCCCCGAATCTCCGTAACACATAACATCTTTGAGAGGATAATCGCAGTCAGGAATGCCTCGCCATCCACCGGGTCTAGTATAGTTGTTAGGGTGACCAGGTCTATATCCTCCACAAGGTTTAAAATATCGATCTAGAGCTGTTGGTTCTATATGTGCACGTACATACTTAATTTCCATAGATAATTATAGAACGTTGAAGGATATAAATTCTCACTTTACCAGAGAAATTACGAAGAAATTTTTAGGTGTCTTGTGTGTTTTTTACCTCGTAGAAGTCTCATATACAGATTCGTTTATTTTTTGCTATAAGAAAATTTTCACGATTTTTTTTAATAAATGAAATTAATTGTTCCAATGTTCTAAACTCAATTTTTTCATCTGATTCTTCATCTGGATATAATTGTGAAAAATCAAGACCTCTTGCTATTTCTAGATTTTTCAGTTCCGGCATTTCACTATATTTAGAATATCTTCTAACTTTTTTTGACCTATTCGTATCAGAGATCGTATCAGAGAAAGTTGTCCAATTATGATCACGATGCGGATTAACTGAAACCCAATAAGGTTTTTCTGGTACTGAAAAATCACTTCTAAGAATAGTATCGGTGTAAATATCTGCAAACACGTGACCCCTAACAGGACCTATCGGATTTCTAAGATATCCTTCCTCTATTGTTTCAACATAGATAGCAGGTATTCCTTTTGCTCTTGACAATGTTATATAAACTAAAGCACTATCAGTACAGCCAGTAACAAATTCATCATGAATAATTTCCCCAGCCGATCTTTTTCTCCATAATTCAATCTTTTGCTCTTCTCTAATACCATTAGGAAATTTTTCTCTTGTTTTTCGTTGCAAATATTTCATAAAATCTGCAATTTGTGAATCCACATATTTGCCCTTCATCTGACTAGAAACTTTTCTAACAGATTCATCCTGTTTTGTAAATTCTCCTTCACCTAGATAAAAAGCGTTGTCTCTCATAATCTCCTTAATATATAGTAAAAGATTTAAAGTCTCACTTTATCCAGTCGGTTGTTCTACTGCAACATTTAAATAGTTCTATGTTATAACATACGTTATATGACAAAACCGAATGTTCGGAATGACTACCTGTTGTATGTTAAGGAAACTAGTAGACAGAGCGTTTTAAGTATATTATTCAGATATCCAGAGAAGGAATTCAGTCTCTCTGATTTGGCAAAGGAAGCGGGCGTAGCAAAAGCAAATATAGGACACATATTAGATGAACTCATCAGAAACGATTTGATTGAGGTCAAGAAATTAACAAAAATATGGAGAATAAAGGCGAAACAACAAAGCTGGTATTTCATAAGAAACAAAATAATTTACAACATGAATTTTATATACAACAGTGGAATTGTTGAGTTTCTCTATGATTACTTCAAACATCCAAAAGTGATAGCTTTGTTCGGCAGCTTCAGAAAAGGTGATGATATTTCGGAATCCGACATAGATATAGCGATAGAAAGGGACGAGGGAGAATATGTTGTAACAAGATTAAAAGAATTGTCTGAATTTGAAAATCTAATAAAAAGGAGAATACACATACATTTGTTCAACAGAAAGAATGTTGATATAAATGTCTTTAATAACATAGCCAATGGCATAGTGCTGATGGGTTTTCTGGAAGTCAAACCATGAATGAACTAGAAATTGAAATCCTAATGAGGAATAAATCTCTGAGATCCAGGCAACCAGACACAGAAAGAGTCAAATCGATGATAAAATCCGCTGAGATAAATGCAGAGACAGCAAAAAAAATATCACTCGATGACAATAGTGCGACATTAGTTTTTAGGGAGATTTATGAGTCTATACGTCAACTTGGGGATGCCAAATGGTGGTCCATAGGATACGAACCTTTGAATCACGAGGCCAGCTTGGAAATTCTGAAAGATATTGATATAAAGGAAAAAGTAAAACTAAACTATCTACCACGATTCAAAAGAATAAGAAATGATGCCAACTATAGGGGATTCAGGGTTTCTGTTTCACAAGCCAAGGAAATAATAGAATTCTGGGATAAGTGTAGTGCTGATATAATAAGAAATTTGCTAACAAAATAGTTTAATTCTTATAACGTAGGTATGAAAATATTTCACTGTCCTCGGAAACTTATAAAACTCTCACTCTTGAGCAATAGATTTAATTCGATTGAGTGTAATGGTGTACCTCTCACCAAGAGATAAAATCTTATCAGATATTTTTCTCAATTTACTTTTATATCTTATATCTTCGAAGAAAAGTTGTCTATAAGGACTATAACCCCACGTTGGATACCTACCCAAGTTTCTACGAGCCTTTGAACCAAATAAACATTCATAACCAAGAAGAGGATTCTTTACTTTTGAAACGTACTCATTCATTATAGCATTTTTGTTTCTCTTAAGAGTGTTTATCTCCTCCTTAGTTTCTGCCAAATAATCTTGCAATAAAGATGTATCGTTTGATTTTTGTGAAAGAATAAAAATAATTTGCCTGATGTATTCCAATCTTTGCCCATTAAAAGCATGCTGTCTTCTTCTAGGATACCGACACATATCATCAAGCGTTTTCCTGTCATCTGGGGGTTCTGTTGGGTCGTAACCATGTGACATTAGGAATCTCTCAAACCGTCTATTGGCACTGTGAATATCAATCATAATTAGAAATAACCAGTAAAAGATTTAAACTCTCACTCTTCTAGTACGTTGACGCCATTTATGCTCGCGAGCATGTACTTAAAGCTTTCTATTCTGTTTGTCACTTATATGTAGTGAAGTATAGAAATCCTTAAATATACGCAAGAGCATCAGTTATTCAGGTAATATAATATGAGTTTATCTGGCGCTGTGCAAGTAAGAGAAGATCATCCATCTACATTTGAAAACGATGGATATGAGTTAACTGCTGATCTGTATCAGAAATATAAGTTAGATGCTGATCTGCATCAGCATAAAAATTCTAGTAATGGTAGAAAAAATCAAGTTCATATTTTTGATATCAGAGGAAGAAGAGTTGATATTGCATTTTCTGATCTTAAGCATACGCGTAGCCTTTACTATGCTTTGCCAGAAGATGCACTCCCTCAAACCCAAAATTATGAAACCCCTCGAGCTGTAAAAAGAAAGGCATTTGCTAGATCAGTCAATGGTGAAATTCAGACTAGCGAGAAAATTTTCACATATCTACCTAATATCCAATAAAGGATTTAAACTCTCACTCTTTCCTTACTATGTTTAAATAATGATTCAACTGCTTCTCTAATTTGTTTTTGTGTCAATGTCCCATTTATAGAAAAAAGATTTTTGCCTCCAGTTCCTTCTACATGATGACGTCGCTTCAGTGTTCCAGAAACATATCTAACATCTCCAGACCCCATATCATAGAATTCCTTTTGAGCATCTGTTAGTTCTTGTATTATTACACCGATTTTTCTAAGATCTGAATTTATAAAATAAGTTTCAATTCCAATGTTGATGGGGATGGTACATTCATCGGTTTCATACGGGCTTATGCAGGAATAGGATCGATGATGGGATTGATGATAGTTCCACATAATTAAAAATGAATGATGATGTTTAAATCTTAATGGCCAATCTTTCTAAACAAAAATGCCTTCCGTGGCATAGTTTCTTCTAATCTCTTTCCCAAGAAGTTTGTCTACAGTTTTATTCCATAGGATTTTATCTAATTTTGGCCAGAATAGAGATAACAAATGACAATCTTCTATTTGCTCTTCAGGAAGAGATTTGACTGAAACTAAAGGTGGATTATATTTCGCTCTAAGCCTTAATACATCACCATCAATGTAAAAATCATAGCTGACTGGGACGTCAAATTCTATTCTTCTTCTTCCCTCGTAGATTGCATGTGTCACAAGTAATGTTCCATTTAATCTACTTAGTCTATCAATTGAAGTTACCATAAAAATCTAATACTCGGTAAAGGATTTAAAGTCTCATCCTTTGAAAGAATTGATTTATAGAGAAACGTTAATAACATCTTGACCCGGAGTAACAATTCCCTTTGGGGGTATTAATGAATTAGATATCTTCGAGCCTTCTCCTATTTCTGAGTCATCGCCAACAAAACCGATGCTCAATTTTGTAGAGTTCTCTTTACTGGATCTGATTCTTGTGTTCAAACCGATAATAGATTGTTCTATCGATGCAGACTCCCCTATCAAACATCTTTGATTTATTTCTGAGTTTATAATAGTTACATTATCACACAGGATAGTATCATCTGAAACATTACAGTTGCTCAGTTTTACTCCAGGATGAACTTCCACATAACTACCTATCCTGACATTTTTTTCTAAGACAACATCTCCGCATTCTATTTTTTTGAGTAGAGTCTTCCCTGTTTTTCCGTCCTTCATTTCAAGGGAAGTCTCATCAATAAATAGCCTTTTACCAGAATCAAACACATCACCAATACCAATCCTCTCTATTGATTCAAATTCACCCGAAAGGCATCTTTTCATGGTTTCGAGATAATCATATGGTGTTCCTAAATCTCCATATCTCGCGATACGGAAGTCAGAGACTTTATACTCATGTTCAACCAACCAGGGAATCAAATCGCCTCCTATATCTAGTCTTTTCTGACGCATTTTCCTAACGTCATCTAGATTTGAAATTTCCCTAAGTTTTTTGGAATCGAAAAGGTATGCACCTGAATTTACTATCAAAGTAAGATGTTCTATGTCTGATGGGTTGACATTCGAATAATATTTTATTATTTCCTCAAAATCCTTTGGTTTTTCATGAAAATCAGTTACCATATTTCCGCCATCAGTCACCATAAACCCATATTTTCCCACTATAGATCTTACACTACAATAAAACCCAGCTATTGTTACAACTGCTTCTTTTTCTTTATGAAATTTGTAAGCCGCTTGCAGATCTAAATCATAAATAGAATCTACAGGAAAAACAAGTGCAGAGTTATTTACATCGAATCTTTCTAGATTTGTTAGCAGGGCATCGCCACTTCCCCTATTTGTATCGTCATCATCAATTCTAGAATATCCTATCTTCAGACCCCTTTTATCGCCAAATCCCAGAGCACCCTTTATTTGATCGTAGTTCTCCACACCTTTCGTAATGATGTGATATTCTGTCACACCTTGAGCTTTGAAATCATCAAGAACCCATTTTATTG
>Ga0315274_10003046_pt1 | contig 24965 bp, 20 predicted proteins | sample YL17G02_20_MG_FD_203700 | JGI IMG/M metagenome (GOLD analysis project Ga0315274, IMG submission 203700) | Sediment microbial communities from Yellowstone Lake, YNP, Wyoming, USA - YL17G02_20 | ecosystem: Environmental > Aquatic > Freshwater > Lake > Sediment | place: USA: Wyoming | collected...
TACTTCACCGACTACTGGAGCTGGAGCAGAAGATTCTTGAGGAGCGACAGCAGAAGCAATTTCTTCAAGAGATTGAATCTCAAAGTATCTTTCCATCTTTCTTCCCATATCTTCGTAAAGAGCATTCAACTGTTGTAGTCCACCGTAACAGTCTCTAGCAATCTTTGAAAAATCTTTAGTAATCTTCTTTACTTCATTGAAATCTCTCTTGACAACTTCTGATTGAAAATAATCTCCTGATTCGGTCATCGCATATGACTCTGCCATCTGACCAATTTCAGCCAATGTCTTTGACATTTCCATCAACGCAGTCTCACAACGCAATACTTTGCCGTATTCGTTAAACTTACGAACCTTCTCCACCAACTGTTTCTTTTGTTGTGGGGATAGCTTCTTTTGGTCATTGCCAAATTTGGCGCCGCCGTCTTTAGGAATGTTGCCAAGGTTTTCGACAATCTTCTTAAGGCTGAATTCTTTTACTTCTAGTGTGTCTCTCATAGGTTATAAATAGGGTTTATTTTGTTAAAACGTCTCTGTTATTCTTACTCAATTATATGGAGCATTCTCCCAACGTTGTTTATAGTTGGCAAAATACTCTTCTAACTCTCGGAATTTTTGGAACGTTTGTTTTTTGTCATTGGCTCGGTCTTCTATTGTAAATCCCTCACCTTTTCTATGACTTAATCTCATATCTGGTTTTTTAAGAGAATAATAGTATATTCCATCATTCTTAAAACCAATATCTTCAAGATACATTGCATCGGTAGCTTTCCAGTTATCAACCGGAGTCAATCCTTTTTCTTCCTCTGCTTGAATAGTGTGTCTTAGAAGTTCTGCTAATTTAATCATATTATAGGTCCAGTTTCTTTAGAAATTCAATCAAGATGGCTGCACCTTTGATTTCATCTTTGAACAAAATTGATTTTGTTACAATAATATCATCCTTAGCTTCCTCTTTTTCTTTTTCTGCATCTTGTTCAGGAGTTGGGCCTGTTGGTGGAACGGCTGAACCCGGAGGAGCATCACCTTCTGGAGATTGTGGCGGACCACCAATATCTAAATCTTCTGGACCGCCTGCATTCATTCCAGCATCATCTTCTTTTGTCTTATCTTCGTCTGGCGTTGGTCTTTCCTGTTTTTGAAATGATGTAAAAGAAAATTGACCACTATCTTTCATTTTTCTAATAACAGTGGTATGACTGATTCCAAATGAGTCGGTTGTATTATACCAAATTTCTGTTCTGGCTGTGGTAGTTGGTTGTTTTTCTTTGAAATTTCCTAACGCCTCTAATTCTTTTGGTGAAAATGGTTGTCCAACATATGGCTTTATGTATGTTGCCCAATCTTCTTTGACGTGAAATGTATTTGCAATAGCTTCAATGGTATTTTCTCCTGTATCATTTTCATTTAGATACATTGGTTCTTGAAGTTCTTTAAGAACCGATAGAATTGCCTTCTTCGTTTTAAATTCTACTACACCCTTGGTAAAGTCATCAATATCCTTTTCACTCATGGAATTTGCTACTTTTCTTAAGTTCGCCGGAGCATTGGGGTTATTCTTTGCACCTTTGACTGCGTAAAAAAATTGTTGTTGTTTTCGTGATTTACTTGGCATATGTTTATCCTGTTAATAAATACCTGTGAGATTATGCTTTATTAGATTTTTTGTATTTTGGAAATTGTAATACTATTTATGTTATAGAAATGCAGCAACTTCTATTTGCCGCCACGTATCTAAAACGTAACTTCATTGAAGCTCTAATAGCTCCACAAATACAGGAAACACAAAAACTATGATTAATAGCGAACTATTAAAAGAAGCGATTGCCGACGCAAAAGCAGTAAGAGCTACTGCTCTCGCTAATGCTAAAGCCGCTCTCGAAGAAGCCTTCGCTCCCCGTTTTGAAGCAATGTTTGCCGATAAACTAAAAGAGGAGTCCGAAGAACAAGAAGAAGGATTGCAAGAAGTTGAGGCCCCAAATCAGGTAGACGCTGCAGGCGGCGAAGCCAGAGGACCAAAAACCAAAGCAGTCTCAAAAGGTAATCCAAAACAGCCAAACGACAGTTCACAACAGTTTGTGGCAGTCAAGGCAGGTAAAGGACCATCCGACGTTCCAAATCCATCACTCAAGGGCATTAAAGAAGTTGCCGAAGAGGAAGAGGAATCAGTCGAAGAAGGATTTGAACAAGAAGAAGAACAGGTTTCAGAAGCCGGTTTGACTTCCGAAGACCTTGACGAAATCATTAAGGAATTGGAAGGCGAAGTTGCTGACGAAGAAGAAGGTCAGCCAGTTGCTCCAGCTCCAGTAGCCGGTGGCGAAGAAGGTGGCGAAGAGGGTTTCCCTCCAGCACCACAAGCCCAAGGTGAACCAGATGGTGACGAAATGGGTGCAGGTATCGAAGCAGAACCCGGCAGTGAGGTCAATATTGACCTTGGTGCAGGTGAAGGCGACGGTGAAGAAGTTGGTCTTCCACCACAAGGCATGAATGCCGGTGGCGTTGAACAACCACCAATGGGTGATATGGGTCAGGGTATGCCACAAGGTATTCCGGGACAACAGCCACCAGCACAAGATGATGATGAGAATATCAATCTTGAAGAATTACTCGCGGCTCTTAACGAAGAGTCCGAAGAAGAACAGGAAGAATCAGTGGACGAATCTGCTAAGAACGGATACTCCAAGGGTGATGCTCAAAACAAGGCCGGTGGCGTAAAGGGTTATCCATCAGCTCCACAAGATGCTTCTAAGAAGCAGCTTAAGGGTAAGAATCACAATATCAGCGGTCAGGGTAACATCGGTACCGGCGCTGTTGGTGGTCTATCAGAGTCAGCCCAATATAAGGTAGCTTTGAAAGAAGCCTACAAGACTATTGAATTCCTCCGTGGACAAATTAATGAGGTTAATCTGTTGAATGCTAAATTGCTCTACACGAACAAGCTATTTAAAGAATTCGCAGGTGTTTTGGACGATCCATATCGTATGAAGATTGTCGAATCATTTGACCTAACAAAGAGTGTTCGTGAAGTTAAACTGGCCTACGCCCTGTTGGCGGAGTCTCTAAATTTCGGTACGCACATGATGAAAGTTCCTGCTAAGCAAATTGTGAAAGCAATTTCTAACAGAACCCAAATCAAGCAGATTACCGAAGGGTTCGCATCGAAGCCAGTATCATCCACAAAACCGTCTCAGCTAATTACTGAGGGTAATGAGATGGCTCTAAGATTCAAGAAGCTCGCTGGAATCAAGGAAGCACCGAAAGTTATTTCTGAAAGGAAGTAATTAAGTGAGCAAAAAACAAATAGAGAAAAATAAAACAGTATGCAAAACATTAAATCATTGTTAACAAATTCGCAAAATCCTCAGCTTCGTTTGATGCAGGAAACCCGTGGCCTTGTGGTCAAGTGGGATAAGACAGGTCTGCTCGACGGAATCAAGAGTGATATCGAAAAATCAAATATGTCAGTATTGCTTGAAAATCAGGCACTACAACTTATTCAAGAAGCTACCGCAACGGGAACTTCAGCAAACTCTGAACAGTGGGCCGGCGTAGCTCTCCCATTGGTAAGACGTGTATTCGCAGAATTCGCCGCGAAGGAATTCGTGTCGGTTCAGCCTATGAACCTCCCATCAGGTCTAGTATTCTACTTGGATTTCAAGTATGGTACAGCCCAACGTGGTGAGCCAGCCGATCAGTCGGGTTCATATTACCAATCGTTGTTCGGTGGAACGGGCGCTAAGCTCGGCTCTACTGACTCTCCAGTTGGTGGTCTATATGGTGCAGGAAGATTTTCCTACACAATCAACGACAAGTTTGTAACGGCATCCTTTACGGGTGTTACAGCAACCTTGGAAGATGTAAACTGGTTGAACAACTACTACACCCAAGTCGGTCAGTCCGGCTCAGTGCAGGCAGTTGTTGACAGTATTTCAGCTTCATTGTCCGCTGGTCAGCTAATCGCTGTCACAAGCACGACCTTCTTTGGTAACTCCGCAGTTGTAGGTAACTCTGCTGACCCAACGGCAGTTCGTTCATTCGTTCCTTATGGTTTTGTGCAAGTAGCAACGGGGTCGTATAACCAAGCAACACCAAAATACTTCCCATCGTTCACAAAATACAATCCATCGAACAATTCAATCACGTTCGTTATTTCAGCTTCGGCTGCTGCAACAGGTTCGAGCACAGTTGGCGTAATCTACAGTGTTCAGCCGGTTGATAGTAACCGTGGTGACTTCGAAGATAACAACACTAACACCAACGCTACGGCCGCGAATAGTGGATTCTTCCAACCAACAGGCAAGTCAACAACTGATACCGGTCTTAACAAAGACATTGGTATTCCAGAAGTTAACTTGGAACTCAAGAGCGAGCCAATCGTCGCTAAGACCCGTAAGTTGAAGGCAGTCTGGACTCCAGAACTAGCCCAAGACTTGAATGCTTATCACAGCATTGACGCAGAAGCTGAATTGACAGCCTTGCTATCCGAATACGTTTCTATGGAAATTGATTTGGAAATCTTGGACATGTTAATCACAACCGTTCCTTCCTATACGACTGAACGTTGGAGTGCTAAGCTCAATCGTGAAATCGTTCCAAACGGCCTCGGTGGTTATGTCGTCCAAGACCAGACGGTAGCCGGAACAGGTGGATACTACACCAAGGCAACTTGGTATCAGACTCTTGGTAACAAGATTCAGAAGGTATCTAACAAGATTCACCAGCTAACCCTACGTGGTGGTGCCAACTTCATGGTTGTCTCCCCATCAGTAGCAACAATCCTTGAGTCAATTCCGGGATTTGTAGTCAACACTGACGGCGACCAAGCGAAGTTCGCAATGGGCGTCTCAAGAGTCGGCACGTTCGCCTCAAGATTCCAAGTTTACAAGAACCCTTACATGACGGATAACGTCATTCTATTGGGCTTCCGTGGTAATAACTTCTTGGAAACCGGCGCTGTGTATGCTCCATACATTCCATTGGTCCAGACTCCATTGGTCTATGACCCAGTTAACTTCACGCCAAGACGTGGTGTAATGACCCGTTACGCGAAGAAGATTGTTCGTCCTGAGTTCTACGGCAAAGTTCTTGTCGCTGACTTGGATACGGTATAATCCGAAGTTTAACAGTTCAATCAGAAGAACCCCTGAGAAATCAGGGGTTCTTTTTTGTACACATAGGATAAATTTTTCATATTTATACGTGTATGATTAGGTTAAAATCTCTTATATGTGAAGTTTATTCGTCAGAAGCAAGGTTTGGGCTTGGTGCCGTTGCTTCTAATGGCGCTGTAGATTTCAAAGAATATTCAAGAGATTTATTCGGTAGTCAAATTCACGGTAAAGGTGGCACTCCTTATGGAAGAAATACTTTCAGATATGCTGATGGTATTATTGACTGGTCTGACGGTCATCCTGACAAAGAAGTAAAACATGCTATTGAAACCTATCTTCAAAGAAAAGGATTTCCCTTCAAAAAACATACATCTTATTATGATAAGTTTGGACCATCAGATGATAATGTAGATGAAAATTACAATGACTCATTATCTGATGATGAAAAAACCGATTTAGCTAATTTGTATTTTTCCGTTGGTCAAGATGACGACGAAACCATTCATAAAAACTATTGTTGGATATGGAGCAAATCAGCAGGTTCTATAAAAGCCAAAAAGGGTGGAACACATTCTATAAACTTTGGCCAAACTGCAAAAGAATACACTTATAGTGGATGGTATGATGTTGATAAAAATATGATTTCTATTGTATTTCCGGAACATGAAGCGAGAAAATTAGGAAATAAAAGACCCACCGAAGATGATATACCTCAACAAATTTATCAAGCATTAATTAGAACATTTGGTAAAAGAAAACCTACTTTTATGGTATTTGAAACCGTTGAACGATTACAACTAAAAAGATTGATAATGGAAGTGGCTTCTATTCTTTTTGAAGGACGGTTAAGAGGCGAATGGTGGTTTGAAGATGGTCAGGCAGTTTATGCCGATGGCGATACAGGTGACATAAACCACGAAGGTCGTGTCATAGATGCACTTAGACGTGAGATTTTAGATGCTTTGGGAGTTGATGCTGGAAATCACGATTATGCACCGGATTTCAATGATGTAAAGGATGAGATTATTCAAAACATTGGCGATGAACTAAATGCCGAAGAATTGGAAGCATGGAAAAATGATGAATTTGCCGAAGTTGTTATTTCCTATTTGAAAAGAAAAGGCGACAGTAAAATAGACAACAAAATTTATTACATCCGTGGACATGATAGTAAAGGTAAGACGTTGGATGCCAGAGAATATGCTTTGGTAAATTGGGGATGGCAACGTGTAAAAGGAAATGTAATTCAAACTCAAACTCTCACATCAAAAGATTTAAACAGTATTGTAAGTGGCCTTTGGGATGCTTACAACGATGAATTGGAAAATAGAGACGAAGGCCGCGTTAGTAATGAAAATCCACAAGGAGAACAGACATTTGATATCGAAGTCATGTCAACTAGGTCTTGGTATCAAGGTGTTCCTTGGTCTGTATTAGAAAAGAAAAATCCAACTTCCTTAAACCCTTATAGGACAAGATACGAATGAAAAGACAAGAATTAAAATTGTTACTTAAAGAGATTCTAAATATTCTAAAAGAATCTGATGATGGCATGTCCTATAAAGAACGTCAAGTCAAATCTCTTCTTGCTCAACTAACTGATGAAACTATAGTAGTTACAGTTCAGAGAAATAAGGAACTTCCGGAGGCCGACTATGTTCAGGTAGATGGATTTGTTGGCGGCCAAAATGTATTTTCTAGTAATGCAGAAGATTTGAATAAGTGGGGACTTAAGATGCCTAGTACTAAAGAATTTTTAACATTGCCGCAGGGAAGATACAAATTATCTGATGCTAAAAGACAACTTCATAAACCATTAGATGAAGAAATGTCTTATGACCAACTTCTCAAATTAACAGATAAAACTCCAAAAAGTCCAGAAGATGGAACGTCTCGTATAGATAGGTCAAAAAATGTAAGAGCCCGTTCAATTCCGGTTAGTACGGAAGAAAACAAGGAACAGTGGAATTTTAGGTATAAATCCAATCCAAGCGTAACAAATAAACCGTTTGAAGGAAATATAATGTTTCTCAAGGGAGAGGTAGGTAACAAAGATGATGCGGCCCAATTACAATGTAAAGTAGATTGTAGTTGTCCCGATTACAGATACAAATTTGCTTATAACAACTTCAAACAAGGTGCTGGAGAAATCGGCCCCAATAGTTTAAATAAGTGTATAAATCGCTCGCCACAACCTGCGTATGATATTGGCGAAGGTCTATGTAAACATTTAGTCGCATTGAGAGGATATTTACAAACGAAGATAAAATCTACGCAAAAAAGTAACTTATTTGAAGCAATTAATGAGGTAGCTAAACAAGGGCCGTTTAACATAACGTATTATGATTAAAGAGTAAGACGGTTCTATTTATAATATGAAACGTTATTGTTTTTATTGGAGTACACCAAACCACATTGCGTGGCCAAGGGCAGATTGGACGTGGGCAGATTGTGAACTAATTAATGAAATCTGTGCTAGATGGGGGACGGAAGGTGCTTGGTGGGTAGATGAAAAGATGAAGTGGTCGGAATGTTCGAGTTCCGCTCCACCGGCGATATGTGCTATATGGGGAACAACGAACGTTTGGTGGAAGAATGTAAATTGGTATTGGTCGCAATGTTCGGGTTCGATAACGCCTCCGACACCACCATTTACGGCATCTTTACAGCCTCCGGGCGTAGATGCTACGACTCTTGTTCAACCTTGGTTGATAACACCGTGGAATCCTTATACAACGAATGATGAACATGATAAGAAAAGAAAACGACTTATCAAATTGATTTGTAAAGTAAAAGGTGAAACATATGAAGAGGAAAAAATGGTAGGAACAATGAATATTTCAGTGGATGATATTAAAATGGTTGTTAAGGCAATCTCTAATATAGATTTAGATGTAAAATTTGAGGAATGATATGTCATATAAAATATACACAGACAAGAATGAGAATTTTGAATGTGAAGTATCTGTAAAGAATGCTTCGTTGAAAGGTTCTATTGCTCGTCTCATCGTAGAATCTTCCGATGGGCCGACTTTGGTATTTAAAGGTGAGTTAAATGGTGATAAATGTACCATCCCCATCAAAAGATTAAAAGGCATATTGGATGAAAGTTCTCGCGGAAATATGCACTTGGAAGTCATAGTAGAAGATACCTATTTTAGACCTTGGGAATCGGATTTTGTAGTCGAAGAACACACATCAGTAAAGGTCAGAGTGGATGAACAAAAACAGTCTTCTAACAAACCCATTGTAAAAATCAAAGTACCGGTTGTAAAAGTTATTGAATCTAAAGCACCAGCAGTTAAAACATCAACAATCAAACCAAAAATAAAGAGGAAAGGCATTAATGTTTTCGTTCCGAAAAAAGAAATCGCAACTATATGTGAACAGTTTGGTATTAGAAAGAATAACTTTCAAAAAAGGAAAAGGGACTTTCTTCAAATTTTAAAAGAATACTTTAAAGTGAATCCTGAATATAATTACCATACAAGAACGATTTTAAGCGGAATAGACGACTTCTTGAGATAATTATGGAGTTATATAGCATATGCCACAATTTCCACAAAGAGATTTAACAAATCAATACATATCGACAAGCTACCAAGATGTAGTTCAACGATATCTCTCTGGTTCTACAGATTATCTATTAGATGGTCTTGGATATGTAATTTTGGGTATTCCTACATCATCTGTAGGCAATCTAGTTTTAACTCAAGACCAGACTGCTAGTTGGGCATATAATTCCGTCAGTGCATCGTGGGCGCCACCAATTCCAAGTAATTTTTCTGTAAGTTCTTCTTGGGCATCTGAATCGTTTTGGGCTACGTCAGCATCTTTTGCCAGTAAATCAATCTCATCTATATCATCATCGTGGGCATCTGAAAGTTTACATTCTAAAACCACAGACGTATCAATTTCTTCATCGTATGCTTTATATTCAGAATTATCGAATACAGCATCAATATCAATTTTATCGGAATTTTCTGACACGGCTTCTTTGGCTGGTCTGGCTCTAGTTGCTAGAGTCGCCACAAGCGCGTCGTGGGCATCTGCCTCATTTGTTGCCTCATCTGCATCGTTTGCCTCACAATCAATTAGTTCAAGTTTTGCTGTTAGTGCATCTTGGGCACCGGGTACAGGAAATTCGGTGTCTTCATCGTGGGCATCTGAATCGTTTTGGGCTACGTCAGCATCTTTTGCTTCACAATCCATTTCTGCTAGTTTTGCTCAAACAGCTTTAAATGCTGATTCGGCATCTTATGTAAATCCAGCATCATTTGATAATTTAGTATTGGCATTTGAATTTAAATTCAGTACTAATACAACCTCAGGCGACCCCGGTAGTGGAAAATTTAGATACAATAATGCAGCGTCTCAATCTATAACCAACGTTTTTATTTCTGACACAACTAATAATGGATTGGATATTACTGGCATTGTTGACTCATTAAAAAGTGGAAGTTATCAACTTTATATTCAACAAAAATCGGATGCCACCAAGGCATCCATATTCCAAGTTAGTTCGGGTCTAACAGATAATGGTGCTTGGTTTACCGTTCCTGTCATTCATCTTTCATCTGCGCCGGGAGGATTACCTCTTAATAATCAAGTATGTACATTATTTGTTATTAATAAAAACTCCATTGTTGAGGGTGCCACTTATCCGGTAACAGCTAGTTGGTCAATAAGTTCAAGCTGGGCTCCTGTACCAGAGAGTGCAAGTTGGTCAAGTGCTTCGTTGTTTGCAACATCAGCATCGTGGGCATCTAAATCCATTAGTTCTTCATATTCACTTTCATCGTCTTTTGCTGATACGTGTTCTGTATTCATTTATAGTAACATTACTCAATCATTGACGTTTATTACGTCGGCTTCTTTTGCTAGTCAGTCGATTAGTGCAAGTTACGTTCCTAATTTATATCCACAAGTTGAACAAATCAGTTCTTCATGGGCTAGTGCCTCCTTTGTGGCTACGTCAGCATCTTTTGCTTCACAATCCATTTCTGCTAGTGTAGCATTGACAGCTAGTAGTTTGGCAGGTTGGAATTTTAACAACACATCTTTATCTGTAGGAACTGGTTCAAATGTTGTGGTATCCATTTCTACAGGTTCATATATCGCAGCGTTTTTTGATTACGCTGTGACAAGTGGAAGTAATATACGAGCAGGAACAATTTTCGGTTCGTGGGTAAATAGTTCAATAACATTTGCTGAAACAAGTAATACAGACATTGGAAATACTTCACAAGTAAGTATGTCTATATCACTGACAGGAAGTTTACTCCAATTGATTGCTACCGTTTCAAGCACGATTCCTTGGAATATTAGAGCATTAGGTCGATACTTATAAACATAACAGACAGATAGAATCATTACCGGATATTGAAGGGATGATATGGCATACGAATTCATTATAAAAAATGGGCTGATTAGCCCCGGCTCCGCACAAATCACTGGCTCCTTAACGGTGCTCGGTGGTATTACTGGCGACCTTACAGGAACCGCTTCTTGGGCATCAAATGCTGTATCAGCTTCGTGGGCACCAGACCAAACTGTTAGTGTAAATAGTGCAAGTTGGGCTTCGGCTTCAATTAGTTCATCATTTTCTACAACCGCTTCTTACACTAACGATTATCAAAGTAAAACCGCAACGAATTTTTATTTTCCGACGTGGTTCAATGGTAAATTAACTGACACAAGTGGTATTAGTGTAGAAAATGATATTTACCATTATATCAATGGTAATATTTATTCTCTATCTGATAAACCATCATTGACTGTAAATCAGGTTGATGTAAATAATGTCAACGTCATACGTTCTTTCGGTGACGCAAATAATTATGTTCAAACTGCCGTAAGAAATGTCAACGCTGGTACCGCTGCTTCAAGTGATATGGTAGCAGAAGCTGATAATGCTTCAGAGAGTAGTAGTTATGTTGACGTGGGCATCAATTCGTCGGGATGGAATAGTGGTTCTAATGGAAACGACGAACAACCAAATGACTCTTACATAATCAATCATGATGGTGATTTATGGATTGGTACGGATGAATCGGGGTCAGGCTATGCTATTCGTATGGGTATTGGAAATCACGTTTATCCAAGCATGTCATTGGTTGTGGAAGAAGGTGGTGTCAGTGTTTCTGGTTCATTCTACGGAACGGCATCATATGCAAAAAATTCAGACCGTTCTATTAGTTCATCAAATGCAAATTCTGCCAGTTACATAATTCCGGGTGCTACTTTATATGTGGTATCAAGTTCAACAAATCCATCATATATTGAACCCTACAACATTCCAACCGTTCCTTACAATCCTCCTTACAAGGAAGGTAGAATGTTTTATGACAAGGATTATTCTAACTGGGTTTATTACACGGACCAGAATTTCAAACTTCACATCGGTAAAGAAGTAATTTGGAGAGTTCACAACCCATTCACTTCGTCTTTGAACGCATTGACCGCGGTTTATCTATCAGGCTCAACTAATGGACAAGACCCGGATGTTTATCCAGCAATTTCTGACGGCACAGGAATTCACAGTGAAGTAGTGGGAGTTATTAGACATGCAATTCCATCAGGTTCTACAGGATATGTTCTCCAAGTTGGTGTATCACATAATGTGAATATGACCGGATTTAATATTGGAGATAAAGTGTGGCTCTCTACAACGGTGCCGGGAGGATTTACCAATGTAGAGCCGGGACAGCCATATGAATCAGTTGAGATTGGTTACTGTCAAGTAGATGGTATAAATGGTTCACTTATAGTTCATACTGTAATAAATCCGTCGCCTCCAAATGCTTATGCTGGTATAACCTCCGATATTTTTGTCACCAATTTACTAAATGGAACAGTCGGCGTTTCAACGGGTAGCGTCAATTTATTTGATGACGCTACTGGATATGGTCTTGTAAAAGGTTATCCACTATCAGCTACAACGTTATCATTGATTACAGGTTCAGCCAACTACATTGTAGCTGAAAGAACAGGAAGTGTTAATGCCAAATACACTCTTACAACCGACCCATCTTACGCTACCGATATTAATATTGTTCGTGTGGCTACCTTGGACATTTATCAAGAGACGACTTCATCGTGGGATGTTCACATCTTTAATGTTGGTATTGTTGGTCTTGCTTTAGCAAATAGAACCAATAATAAAGACATTCTTCTTTACGGTTATCAGAGACAAAATGGTTTAACTTTATACACCACAGGTTCGGTAGGATATTTTGGTATTACCGAAGGAACGGTTTGGTATGGACCAAATTCACACGTAGTTCCAACTTTTGATACCTACATACCGGGATATTACACATACATTTTCCACACATCAGGAAGTGGTTGGCACCAACACACATCAAGTATTTATTTGAATGGTGTGTATGATAGTGGAGCGGGAAGTTCATCATTGATAACCTGCGCTCCTAATTCTTGGTCGGTAAACTTTGTCTATCGTTTGATGGGCACGAATGATGAATCTGCTATTGTAATGAGTAATGCTCAATTCGCCACCGAATTAGAAGCCTCAAATAATGCTCAACCACCAGCAAATCTTCCATCAACCATTAGAGATGTTGGACTATTGGTTGGTAGATTTGTTGTCCAGAGTGGTTCATATAGTTCTGTGGTCATTGAGTCAGCATTTTCAAATATTTTCATTCCATCCGTAGTTACTGACCACGAAAGTTTGACGGGACTACAAGGTGGGCAAGGCGGAGAACACAGACACTTAACAGCAGCAGAATACACGGGCACGGGCACAGGTGTATTTATGAGAAATATCAAGCCTGTATTCGGCGGGGCAACTCCGGGTCATGTTCCTTACTGGAAGAATGACCAGACATTGACTTTAACAGGCAGTGTTCAGGTTTACGGTGACCAGTATGTTTTGATTAACTCAGGTTCACCAAATCCAACAGACCCAGAAGCATTGTTGGTATATCAGAAAAATACATCATCGGTAAACACCATTGGTGCTTATTCAAATGTTAATAATTACTCACAGATTTACAATCAGAACTTGAGTAGTGGTTCTGATGCCTCTACTGATTTTTGTGCTACGGCCGACGTTGGGACTCAAAACTCCAATTATCTTGATATTGGTGTTGCTAATAGTGGATATGCTAGTGTCTCTTGGCCTTGGTTAAAACCATTAGACGGATACGTTGAAGTAGATGGTGGAGATATGTGGTTGGGATTACTTGGTGACAAAAAACTCCTATTTACATTCAACAATACGGCCAGCACAAATTATGCTGATAAGACAGGTTTCTATCTTTCTGGTTCATTCTTTGGAACTGCTAGTAATGCTAGAAACTCAATTGTTTCAGTTTCTTCATCATTTGCAAGTAGGTCATTTACTGCCACAAGCGCATCGTGGGCATCAGAATCGTTCTGGGCCACAAGTTCCTCTTTTGCAAGTGAGTCATTTGTTGCTACGTCGGCATCGTTTGCTTCACAATCTATTAGTGCTAGTTACGCACCATTTACTCAGACAGAACAGATTAGTGCAAGTTGGGCTTCATCGTCGTTTGTTGCCACGTCGGCTTCATTTGCTTCAAGGTCAATCAGTGCTTCATACGCACCACAAGTTGAACAAATAAGTGCATCATGGGCTTCTGCTTCATTCGTTGCCACGTCTGCATCATTTGCCAGTCAGTCAATAAGTGCCTCTTGGGCACCAGTGCCGGTGAGTGCTTCGTGGGCTTCTGCTTCATTTGTCGCCACATCGGCGTCATTCGCTAGCAGGTCTATTTCTGCAAGTTTTGCACCACAAGTTGAACAAATTAGTGCAAGTTGGTCGAGTGCTTCGTTTGTAGCTACGAGTGCTTCGTTTGCCTCAAGTTCTTTTGTATCGGTAAGTTCATCATTTGCCAGTAGGTCATTTACCGCAACGAGTGCTTCGTGGGCCTCTGAGTCATTCTGGGCTACCTCAGCTTCGTTTGCATCAAATTCAATTAGTTCATCATTCACTACAACTGCTAGTTTTGCTGTCACGGCTAGTTTTGCTTTGGGTATGCCTTCGATTAAATCGGGTATTGCCTCAGGTTCAGCGTTTGCTGGTAGTCCAAAAACAATTACGATTACATTCACAAAAGCTTTCCCTGACAATAATTATAGCGTGACGGTGACGGGTGAAAGTTCAAGAACTTATACAATTCAATCCAAAGTAAGTGGAAGCTTTGTAATCAATGCTAACAATAATACAGCGTTTACTAACTTTGTATTTTGGCAGGCAATAACTGGTGGAGAGTTCTACTCATAATTTATGGCAGACGAAATCTTTTTAGTTAATTCGAGCAGCTTCCAAGATGTGGAAGTATCCGCATCATTGCGTGCTGGGCCGGGAATCATTGTTGATTTTACACAAGCAACAAGAGTTACAGGCTCATTTGTTGGCGACGGAAGACAATTAACACAAATTTCAGCATCATTTATTATTGCTGGTAGTAACACAACATCCAGCCAAGCAATCTCATCAAGTTTTGCTATATCGGCTTCTTGGGCACCTGACCAGACGGTAACAGTAAATAGTGCTTCGTGGTCATCGGCGTCATTTGTGGCGACAAGTGCTTCATTTGCTTCACAATCAATTAGTGCAAGCTATGCTCTCACAGCTTCATCAGCCGTAAACGCTTTCTTGGCAACATCTGCCACATCTGCTACTTCGGCAACATCCGCATCTTGGTCATCTGCTTCATTTGTTGCCTCATCTGCATCTTTTGCTTCCCGTTCATTTGTTGCTACATCAGCGTCGTTCTCAAGTGCATCATTTGTTTCTTTGAGTTCATCGTTTGCCTCTGCGTCAATTTCATCAAGTTATTCATTAACGGCTTCGTCAGCAGTTAATGCTTTCTTGGCAACGACAGCAACTACAGCCACCACTGCAACATCAGCATCTTGGTCATCTGCTTCTTTTGTAGCTACCAGTGCTTCATTTGCTTCTCAATCAATTAGTGCAAGTTATGCTCTCACAGCTACAACTGCCGCATCTGTTACATCGGCTTCTTGGGCAAGCGCATCGTTTGTAGCAACAAGCGCATCATTTGCTTCACAGTCAATAAGTGCAAGTTATGCTCTAACTGCTTCATCGGCTGTAAATGCTTTCTTGGCAACCACGGCGACAACGGCTACGGCTGCAACTTCTGCTTCTTGGTCAAGTGCATCTTTTGTGGCTACGAGTGCCTCATTTGCCAGTCAGTCAATTTCAGCCTCATGGGCGCCACCAATCCCAAGTGATTACGCTGTATCATCGTCTTGGGCATCAGAATCATTTTGGGCTACCTCAGCATCGTTCGCTAGTCGTTCAATCAGTGCAACTTCTGCTTCGTTTGCCAGTGCGTCGTTTGTTGCCACGTCTGCTTCATTTGCTTCCACTTCATTTGTAGCTGTATCTGCCTCATTTGCTAGTGCTTCTTTTGTTGCAACTTCTGCTTCGTTTGCCAGTGCTTCATTTTTCACTACAAGTGGTTCATGGTCCTCTGCTTCATTCGTAGCTTTGAGCGCATCATTTGCAAGTTCATCACACAGTTCTTCATTGGCAGCTTTGATGAATGTAAGTTCGAGTATAACCGATGATAGAAATTATCCTTTGGTATTTACTATCAATTCAGGAAGTCAAAATCTAATCATAGATGATGGTCAGTTGGTCTATAATCCAAGTATCAACAGATTATTAACTTCAACATTAAGTGCCTCAACATTTACAGGTCCCGTAAGAACAGGTCTAAACGTAAGAACGTTTGGTGCTACAGGCGATGGAACTACTGATGATACTGCTGCTATTCAGAGGGCGTTGTCTGCTTCTTGGACTTCTGGTGTCAGTAATAGAGGCGTAGATTTGTTCTTTCCGGGTGGTGTTTATCTAACAACTGCTCCAATTTCATGTTCCGGTAACAACGTATTTTTGGTTGGTGCTGGTGTAGGTGGGACGGCTCTTTATCCACAACACGTTACGGGTGATGTTCTACAATTTGGTAGTATTGCTATCAGTGTTGCTTCCGTGGGTGTGATGAATATGTCATTGATTTGTCCTACCACAAGAAGTTCTGGTGCGACAATTAATCTAACCAATGCTGATGATGTTCTCATTCAGAACTTCAATATTACAAATTACTTTGAAGGTATTAGAGTTACAGGTTCCAGTATTAAGGTAAAAATTGATAACGGAGTTTTGAGTTCTGGATACAGACAAACAGGTGTTGGTATTCTTGTTAACAACGGATTAGCGGGAGATACTTACATCACTGACGTTGTAACGTCAAATCCAGTTACAGCTATTCCATTGGCGGGTATTCAATTAATTCAAACCGGCCATACATCCATTCTCAGAAATAACATAACATCGGCCCAGTATGGATTGTATATGAATCCATCATCTTCACAGGATGTTACTTATGTGTTCTGTGACCACACTTTGTTTGACTCTTGTATATCAAATTCTCTCTTTATCAATCCTGTCGCATCAGGTAGCGCAAGAGTTCGTAGTGGTGTGTTTGTCAATTCTTGGTTTGCTGGAACTTTGTCAGGTTCAGGTATAACCATTTCTGGTGATGCCAATGCTGGTGGTATTAATAGTCCAATCATTGATGATTACAAATTCATCGGTTGTAGAGTATTGAATAACTACCGTCAGGGTGTTTACATTTCTAACAGTGGTTCTACAGGAAACATTGGTTTTCACGATTGTACAATTGCTGGTAACTCACAACAAAGTTCCAGCCAATGGAGTGCCTTCGAAATTGACAAAAATGTGACCGGTAGTATAATGCTTACAGGCAACAGAATTGGTCAAGCCGGCACGGCAACCAATACTCAAAGACATGCCATTCTTGTTCCAGATTCATCAGGTAGCATGAACCTTAAAGTTGCTCACAACAATTTATCGGCGAACGTCATTCCTCCATTCATTAACTTTGGTGTAATGACCGGCAGCGTAATTATATCTGATAATATAGGTGATGAATCATCAGGCGTCTCAGTTAGATCACTACCTACAACGGGGTCGGCAACGTCAGGTGCAAGTGAAGTGTTGTTGTTCAATTATCGTGTACCAGCCAACTCTGTTAGGGTCGGTCAATACTATCGTATCAGAGTAATTGGCTTCTCTTCATCCACCGGTACATTGATTTTCCGTGTTCGTGTTGGTGCTAACGGAACAACCGCTGACAATCAAGCTTGGATTAATACAACAAGTGCGGCTCAGGTAGCTAATGCAAGGGCTGGATTTGATGGTCTATTATATGTAAGAGCTATCGGTGCGTCGGGATTAGTTTGCGCAGAAGCACAAGCCCATGCTGGTGCTTTGGGATTGGGAACTCTTGTTGCCGCACCAACTACTGCCGCTGTAGTTACAACCGCTAACTGGTTTATTAATGTATCTGCTACATGTTCAGTCGGAACATACACAATTCTAGCAGCAGCAATTGATGCTCTATAAGAAGTGAGTTATTTGAAAGGAATTTCAGTAACCGTTCCACTTAGAGGAATTGTATTTGGAAGTGGTTCCCAGTTTTCAATTTTATTGGAATCTACAGGTTTGCCGCCGTCGGCAGTATTTACTGATAATGTGATATGAGCAACTTCGTTGGTTGTCCAATACCCTCTTACTTTTACAGCGACAGCTTTATCAGACTTACCAAACTCGTAAGCGGTTAATTGAACTTTCTTACCAATATCTTGTTTTTTATCTTGTGGAAGTTCGCCCATTTTAATAGTCATGTGATGGGCAAATTCTTTCCAATTTGAATCCATTTTATCCTTGAAAAATTCTAAAAGCTTCTTTTGGTCAACATCATCTAAAACTACAGCAGAATAACTAACTTTTTTGTATGGCATGGATTCTTGAAGTCTTGGTGTAAAATTCACTGGGTCTGCCAAAGATGATGTTTCTTGTTCGCCACAGTCGGCCAGATGCGCTTTAAGCTTTGCATCCTTCAAAGACTCACGAAAGGCTTGTTTCCACGTTATAGGGACAGGATTACCCGCTTCATTGATATCTGGATTGTTATGGATTTTCTTTGCTGCAGTCATCCACGTTCTAGCCACTTTATTTGTGTGTTTACGGACTCTTTCCTTGTAAGACTCATTGGTATCGTTGGGTTTACGAAGATTATGCGTCTTTATTTTAATCCAAATCTTGTGGGGTTTATCATCTTCGTTGATATAAACCGTGGCGCCAGAACGTTTAGTTTGCCAATCATTACCTTCCATGTAACAAAACCAGTCTTTACCCTCAACAATACCATCCCAATTTGGTGAATCATCATTCCATCCTCCGGGCATAGGACGGAGTTTGGAGTCAGGATTACCATTGACCGCCGGGCCGTGACTAATCCACTCATTGATTTTGATTAAGGTCTTTAATTTCATTATAGGTATAAATATCTTCGATTATTCTACGAAGTCCTTTATTTCTGTTATTGCTGATGCTGGGATTGTTCCTTTGTAGATATATGATTTTGGTAACTCTTCATCTTCTACTGCCGACATATTAACATGTGGGTCTTTATCAAGATTTGATGTATCAAATTTTCCTGTGTCAATAACACAAATTACTACTTCATCCAACCATTCATCTGGAATATCTTCATTTTCTGTTCCCGCTTGAACCATACTTCCCGCAAAAGATTCATTATCGCTTAAATACACTCCCCACTCCGCACCATCAAAATTTCTAATAGTAGTTCCATGAGGAATAAGACCGTGTTTTTGGATGCTAGGAACCAGAGCGTTAAACGTTGCATGATACAAAACAGGCGGTATCGGTTCATTAAACGATTCAATAATTTCTTTAAGTTTTATCATATTCAGGTTTAAATTCTGATTTATCTATCATCTCATGGTCTTCTGGACTCCACTTTGGAACTCTCTTAAACATACTACCAGTAAATATCAATACAGGAACTTTTTCAATACCAAGTTTTTTGGCAACGGTTGCTCGGTGTCTTCCTTCGTGACCAGTAACTTTCTTTTTTGCCACATCAACCGTCAATACTAAAAAATCAAGAGGAAGACCATTTCTCATTCTATGTTCCAAATTTTTCATGGATTCATCATCATTTTCACTGTCAGGAAGAGGATGGACTAGACTTAAAAATTTATCAGGAGTCATCCACACAACCTTTCCTTTCCAACCTTCATTACCACCATAGGATTGAAGGTCTTCTTTTCCAGCAAGAGGATATTCTATTTCTTTAAGTAATGACTTTAATTTAATCATGACGTGGATTTTTTTACTTTTGACCAAAGTTCTTTAGATTTAGGGTCGCTTGGGGATAATGGTTGTTTTTCTTTTTCGGCTCTAAGCATTCCTAATTCCTGTTGAATCTGTTGTTGTCTAGCTGTGCCTGTACCCGTAGAGTCCAATCTATCCCACTCTTGTTCAAGTCGTGCAATTTTACCATCTATGTCGTGATGGATATTACCTTCGGTCAAATCAAAATATGATTTACCACCACTAATAGGTGAATAACACAACCGCTTAATAGGAACATTTAATCTCAACCCTTCTTTAAGACGATTGAATTTTCCTTTTTTAACATAAGCCAAAGTAAGATGTGGAATATAATCAGGATAATCACTTTCATTCAGATGGGCTCCTGATAATTCGTTTAATTTTTTCAATACAGGACTGTTTACTTTAAATACAGCCACATCATAACTTGGATGTGGTGCAAATTTATCCAACCCAAAAATTTCCATCATGAATGGTTTTTGTCCTTGAATCAATTGACGTATATCAAGTTCATTCAAATCTTTTAAAAATCCATAACGAATAGTAACATGAGATTCCATTTCTCTACCATATTCATTACCTTCAAGATACAGGTCTTCATCGTTAATCAATTGTTTACTGAATTTAAGAATTTTGGCCGTATCTTCTTCTGATAACATGGCCATCAAACACCCCTTACGTGCCGATACGTCTCTATTTTCAGTCAACATTTTTTTTAAGTTAATCATCATATTCCTCTGAATGGTTCGTTTCTTATAAATACTTCCATAGCATAGTCACCCTTCGCTTTCTTACCAGATATAATTTGTTCGTAATTCTTCAAAAACTCACTAGCTTTCATGGTTTCTCTTGGAGACGCCGACCATTTAATGACTATCCAGAAGTCGCCATAGTTCTCTATTACCCATTTTACTCTACCATTCTTAATATCTTCACCACGAATCCATTGACTGTATTCTGGTGGGCCAGCGCCAAATGGTTTCGGTTGGTTTTCTGGCTTTTGCATTTCTTTCTTGAAATCATCTATTACAGTGCCCAATTTATCCAAGAACGCCTTATTCTCAGGAGTATTGGTATCAACCACCTTCAATTTCAAGGCCTGAGTATAAGGAAGGCCTAGTTTTTTCAACTGTTCTGCTAACGCAGCATATATCTGTTCTGCGTTTGTGCTAGCTGGCCCCAAATGAACCGTTCCACCTACACCAATCTTTTTGCCATGATAGTCTGCATAATGGTCGGGTGGAGAGTTGATATCATAGTTGTATTTGACAATCCCATCCCTTACAAACTTAAAAACTCTGACACGATACTCACCCTTTGGTGTTTGTATCCTCATTACTGTGTCTCCTTTATCAAACTCAATATTTTCTCTTAGAAACACCTTACCAACTACTTCATCAATGTTACCCCAATCATTGCCTCCATAATGTTCAATCCAAATTTCTTCTGGATTCAATTTTTTGATGACTTTGATTTTATTCAAGTCCAAAAGTGGTTCATCATCATGAATACCCAAATCTTCCAACGATTGACCTTGTATCAAATAAATGGGTCTTCCTTTTTTATCAAAAAAGTCTCCTATCAAACTATCCAAAGTATTCAATCCTATATCACTTAACTGACTTGTATCCAATTCCCACATACCACGTTTAGTATTCCACTTCACAGGATACGCACTTATTCCTTTTTCAAATCCACCGGTTACATGATTTGAAGATTTACCACTTTTTGGAATGTCGCCAAATCGAACATAGTAATGGTCGGCTTGAAATTTTGCCTTGTAAGCTTCTGGATGTGGTGGCTTGTATCTATTGAAATTACGCAAAGCCTTAACAACTTTACCCCACCGTGGGTCTTTATCCCACAGATATTGAAGTTTCTCACCCCTATCTTTACCGGGCGCATTATCTATTAAATTATCGAGCCATTTTTGGATATTTTTCTCTCTATCCTCTAAACTCTCAAATAGTATGTTTATTAGTTTATCCATTTGGAAAAATTAGTTTGTATAATTCCTTGGTGAATAATTTCCACCGTGGGAAGTCTTTATTTTTCATGTGTTCTAAATTATCAATGATAGTTTCCAAAGTATCAATGCCTGTGTAAATTGGTTTACCTGTAACTATATCATTGAATTTTTCCTTCCATTGTTTGTATGGAAAACTTCGATTCAAAAACTTTTCAATGTGAAATTTATAACTGTAAAGATTGGTCTTAAATTCAACATCACGCATATGATGCCTTTCTCTAGCATTATATCCATGAATATTTCTAAATCCCAAAACATCCGCCGTCTTACTTAATACTTTAGTTTTAGGAAATCCAATATTATCACTAAATTGTTGTACGTGTCTAATTTCATGTTTTATTGTATCCGTTAATTCTTCTGTAGATTTCTTAAATGAATGTATAAAACTGTGTCTATTGACCAAAATGTAAATATCTTGTGGAGATTTTGAATGGACCACATATCCACCATTTGATGTTGTATATCCATTTGTAATTTTCAAAATTACATCAGGCATTATAAATTTTCCATCTACACCAGACGTTGGATATACTCGTAGAGAAGCCTGACCCCAATTGGTATCTTCTTCACATCTCATAGTTTTGAATAATTTCTTTCCTTCATCTCTATATTGTTTAGCTAACTTGTAATACTCATTATATTTTACAATCGCATGGTCAGTTTTTGTCTTGGAGTTTTGCACTCTCGTTTCAAAATATTTCAAAAAGAACGATGCGATAAATTTAGCTAATATCTCAGATTGACTGTCAACGTTAGGAGCAAGTTTGAATGATTCGTTTATTTTAGGTCTTCTATACATTATACGACCGGAAAAACCACCAAGGCTATAATCTTTTTTTCTTCCTTTATTATTCACAAATCCCAAATCTTTGTAAAATCTATCCAACTTTTTTGTATAACCTCTTTTTGCTTCTGGTGATAAAGTAATGACTAAATCTCTGTCATCTGCAAATTTCTTAATGTCTCTTATTACTGACCCTCCGACTCCCATATGTCGGTCTTCTAATTTAACTCTAATAGAACTTAGATATAATGAACGGTCAGCAGAAATGTAAAAATACAAATCCTCCAACTGTGGATATTTTTGAATTAAGGATTTCCTAAACTTCTCCGTATCAATTTGGAGTGGCGTTCGGTCTTCAAAACTTTCCTTTATATTTTGTTGTTTTTGTTTTAGTTTTTGAAACCAATTTACTCCATGTCTTTTTGCCATCAAATCGTAATATTTTTTGGTCATGGAAATACCTTTATTAGTCATCTGACCTATTTTTCCCCTGCCACTTTTTACCGTTGGTCTTTGTTCAATATGTTTATCCAACAAATCTGTGCCTATTCCCAATTTTTGATATGGACCTTCAACCCACACTCCAACAGCTCCAAACTCATCACCAGCAAAACCAATTGGTTTATCACCAACAAAAGCTACAATGCTAGTATTATATTCTGGCAGGTTTGCTTTTTTAATTTCGTCCGGAGTCATGTATCCTATATCTCCATTTGGGTATCGAACGATTTCACCATTAGCATCGTGTTGAGTATATTGGTTTTTTTCTCCTGTTTGTCTAAACTCAACTTCATAATTTCCGTATGTTCCCCTATCTAAAAGTTTTGGGTATTTAGATTTACTTCCCAACCAAGACAATCCACCTTCCTTCTCATAATTCTTATACGCATCAGACCCAATAAATCCTGTGTAGTGATGATTAAAGAACTCTTCTTTGTCTTGTTCGTATTCTCTTTGTGATGGAGATTTGTGTTTTTCTTTTTCTATTTCTATTAAAGCTAGTTTGATTAAATCCATCAGATGTTTTTTATCATACCCACCTTCCGGCGATTTACGCCACCGTTTAATAAGGTCGGTCAATTCCTTTTTAAAGGTATTGATACGAGTATTTTCTAAAACTATGGATTTGAGATTAATCATGATATATTTGCTACTTTTTTAGCAATGTCCAAAGCTTCTTCTCTTGTTAATCCGGGATTTTCATACCAAGCATCAGTAACCGCAGTAATGATTTCCTTGAACAGTGGTCCGGGTTTCAATCCCATTTTTTGTAGGTCAAAGCCAGAAATAGGCATCTTCGGTTTGGTAGGAACATCTTTCAATGTCTCCAAACGTTTACGAATACCAGCAATCTGATGTGGCATAGATGACGCTTCGGCGTGAGCAATGTTATCAGCATGCATCAAGTTCAAGACGTTTTCCAACTGTTCGCCCATTTCATTACGAAACTTCAACAGAGTCTTGTCTTTTAGTTTAATTCCAACATCACCTGCCTGCTTTAGACGCATATGGTTACGAACGCCCAACTTAACGGCGTCAATCAATTCTCTTGGGTATTTTAGACGAGCCATGATTTCTTCAACCATTTTCTCACCTTCCATTTCATGACCGTAGAAATGAACGCCGCCTGTCTCAGGTTCAACAGAACGTGTAACCGTCTTGCCGATATCATGAAACAATCCCATCAAACGTTGAACCAATACAGGTTCGGTTTTACCAAGAACATCAAGAGTGTGTTGAAACACATCAGCTTTGTGATATTTGTTCTGAACCATCTTGACGGCAGGCAAAAGTTCTGGAATGACAAATGGTAACAAACCTGTAACCTTCATCATTTTGATTGCCTTTGATGGATGGCCTGTAACCAACATCTTATTCAATTCATCACGAATTCTTTCCTGAGAAATGTTTGGAAGTTGATTAGCATTCTTCTTCAATCCCCTCAACATAAACATTGGAAGTTTCCAATTGTATTTGACAGCAAATCGAATTGCTCGCAACATACGAAGTGGGTCATCCGTGAAAATTTTGTCAGGATTGAGAGGGGTTCTGACGATTCCAGCTTGAATGTCAGCCTTGCCCATTCCTGTAAGGTCTAGGATTTCTCCCGTTGATAAGTCTTTCAATAGACTATTAACGGTAAAGTCTCTACGTTCAACGTCATCTTTCAATTCTCCACCTGTTACGGTAGGCTTTCTTGAACCTGCTGTGTATTCCTCTTTACGTGGCATTACAGACTCAATATCCATATCGGATAAGTCAATACCATTGTGAACAACACCACGAAGATTAAACTTCGCTGTGCCAAATCTTGGGAAGATTACAGGATTAGAGCCGGGGTCTTCTTCGTTAGCCCCGCCTCTGTAAGCTCCTACTTTTTTGGTAATCCACTTGGCAAATTCGATTCCGCCATTTGGAGCGTTTACCAACAAGTCAAGGTCTTTTGGGTCTTTGCCCATGAACTCATCACGGACATATCCACCGGCGATGAATACCTTACCGTGCCATTCAGTTCCCCGAATAGTCTTACTGATAAAGTCTTCCAACGCTTTTTCTTTGACGCCTTCTTTAATCAACTGTTTAATTTCTTCCATAAGTTTGTTTCCGCCAAAGTCTTCCGGTTGTGACTGTCCGTATAAAACATGGCGTTTCACCTTAACATTATACTGGTATTTTAGGAATTCTTCAACTACAAATCTCTGTTTTTCAGATGGGATGAGTTCCCACCATCTTACAATCTCATCGTCATAATGATAACGCCATCTATTATCATTGGCAGTAATACCATAACCCTGACCA
>Ga0315274_10003048_pt1 | contig 24963 bp, 17 predicted proteins | sample YL17G02_20_MG_FD_203700 | JGI IMG/M metagenome (GOLD analysis project Ga0315274, IMG submission 203700) | Sediment microbial communities from Yellowstone Lake, YNP, Wyoming, USA - YL17G02_20 | ecosystem: Environmental > Aquatic > Freshwater > Lake > Sediment | place: USA: Wyoming | collected...
CGCCCGCTGACACCACACGCGAAAAGCGCGCCCCGACTCCCGACAGAGGGAAAAAACGGGGGGCTCTGCCCCCCCGTCCCCCCGGAGTTTATCGCACTGCGGACAGAATGATGGCCAGGCAAGAGGAATGGCAAAGAAGCATAATGGAAAGAGACGGGGCGAAAGGCCCCACCTCATCACTCCGTCACCCGCCGCGGCGCTCGGGTCGCTCTCCAGCGTCGCCCTGTCCTCCGGGCGGGCAGGCCATCCCTACCATGTGCGCCAGCCTCCGGTCAATGCGCCAAAGATCGAAAAGGGGACATTTCTATTGTGGTGAGAAAGGGGACATTTCTATTGTGGTGAGAAAGGGGACATTTCTATTGTGCGTTGACAGAGAAACTTGGCGCGATCTCTGCGTCAGGCCCTTGCGAAATCGGGATGGTGGCGCGGGGCGGGGGTTTTGGCGGTGGCGGGAAAGCCGCTTACCCCGGAGATTTGGGGGGAAGAAGCGCTTTTTCCCGTGAGGACCCCTTGGGGCCGGCTTTTTCACCCCGGCGACCCGGCGCGGGGCCCCTTCTCTCACCCCGGCGGCCCCCCGGGCCGGTTCTCGCGCGCTGGAGGGTCTGGCGCGGCCCGACGATGCGCTTTTTCTTGCTCCCGCAGAACGAAAATAGTGGCGGGACCGATGATACTTATATTATCATCTCCCCGGAAAGGCAATGAAGAAACCGGGAGGTCCCGCCCCATGGCCGCCATAGCACAAAAGTCGCTCTTTTCCTGGAAAACCGTCGAACGCTCGCCCGAGATCCTGCGCCTGAAGCGGGTCCTCGATGTCCTGCCCGACGAGCCGCTCGTCCGCGCCCTCGAGGACGAGCGCAAGGGCAAGCGCAACGACTATCCCATCGCCGCGCTCTGGAATGCCATTGTCGCCGGAATCGTCTTCGGCCACGGCAAGATCGCTTCGCTCATTCGCGAACTGAAGCGAAACGCCGAACTCAGGGAGGTCTGCGGCTTCGATCCCCTGCTGGGCGAGCGGGCCGTGCCGCCCGACTGGGTCTGCTCGCGCTTTTGCGCCAAGTTGCTGCGCCACGGGCGTCTCATTGAAGGGATGTTTCACGGCCTCGTGGAGGAGGCGGGGCAGCTTCTCCCCGATCTGGGCGAGGACCTGGCCATCGACGCCAAAGCCCTTCTCACCTACGGCCGCAAGGACCCCGAGGCCGCCTGGGGCGTGAAGACCTATCGCGGAACCAAGCCGGACGGGTCGACTTACGAGACCGTCAAGAAATGGTTCGGCTATCAACTCCACCTGCTCATCGACGCCCGTTACGAACTGCCCATCGCCTATCGCGTCACGCCGGCCAACGAGAGCGAGATCCCCTATCTCATGACGCTTCTCGAGGAGGTGGAGGAAAAGCACGCCGACCTCCACAAGCGCGCCCGCACGCTGGCGGCCGACCGCGCCTACGACAACGGCCGCGACAAGGCGGCTCTTTGGGACGATCGCGAGATCTCGCCCTTGATCGATACGCGCGACTGCTTCACTCACACCGGCGGCGAGCGCATGCGGCCCCTCGACCCAAGCCGTCACGACGCCATCTACTACGGGCCCACGAGCGAGGTCGCCTGCAAGATCGATCCCTTCGAGGTGAAAGAAGAGAAGGCCTTCGCCGCCATGCAATACATGGGATTCGAAAAGGACCGTCAGACGCTCAAGTTCCGCTGCCCCGCGGCGGCCTTCGGCCTGGAATGCAAAAACCGCGAGGCTTGCGCCGCCCCCCCTCTCGTCCGCGACGGCGCCTTCGGACGGGTCGTGCGCGTGCCGCTCCAGACCGATCGCCGCCTCTTCTTCCCCGCCTATCGCCACAGCCGCACCTTTCGCAACGGCTACAAAAAACGCGCCGCCGTCGAACGCGTCTTCAGCCGCGTGGACCAAGTCTACGGCTTCGAGCGCCACACCATCCGAGGTCTGGCCAAGATGCGCATGCGCGTGGGCCTCGCCCTCGTCGTCATGCTCGCCACCGCCGTCGCTTGGATCCGAGTTGGACAAACCGACAAAGCCCGATCGCTGCTGCGAGCGGCGGCCTAACGCCGCCGGGCGACCCGATTCTCCCCAGACAAGGGAGAACTGCGCCCTCAAGGTCCTCGGGAAGGCTTCTCAGTCTTCCGCCGACCCGATGAAACCGCCGAAATCCGCCGACACGCGCCCATCCACCCCCCGCAAGGGGCGCTCGGCCCTCCGACCGTCCTACCCTTGCCGCCATTGCCCGACCAGAACGTCCCATTTCGCAAGGGCCTCTGCGTGTCTGCGCGGGCTCAGAACAGCCACATCAGAATGTCGCCGCCGGAGCGCGTGCCGTTGGGGAACCCACCCATTCTCCCTTACCAGTAGTTCCCGAAGTCGCCGTACTCCTGGCGGTACATCTCCTCGCCCTCGTCAACCGTTAGGATGCGCCAGATGTCGCCCACCGATTTAGTCCCGTTGCTGGGGTCGTAGGGCACGCCGCGCGAAGGGCCGCCGCTGCCGCCGAACAGCCAGTGACCGGCTATTGCGTCCGGCCCCATGGAGGCGACGATCGAATAGTGGATCTTGTTGTTTACCTCCCGAGTGTCATAAGCGAAAGGCATGATCTTGCTGAAGGGATCGATCGGGACCGACGTGATGTACGCGACGGGCGTGGTCAAGGGCCGGAAAGCGCGAAAAGTGTAGAATTCGAGGGGGGCGATGACGAAGACGTCCGGGGTCTGCCCGGTTTCCTTGGTAAAGTCCAGGCCCCGGTGATCGGCCGGCGTGTCGGAATCGTTGCTGTCGCGCAGCAGCTGGTAGTTCCAATCCACCCAGTAGGCCATGAGGGCCGTCTGGATGAGGCGCAGTCCGTTCTTCGCGCTGCTGACTTTGGCGCGCGCCTGGGCTTCCAGGAAGTTCGGCACGGCGATCGCCGCCAGGATCGCGATGATGGCCACCACGATCAAAAGCTCAATCAGGGTGAACGCGTGGTCTTTCTTCATCTTTTTCCTCCTCCTCTTAATGTTCTCGGGCGACGCCGGCGCTCTTCTCACGGGCACATAAGCTTCTTCATGGTCGAAGAATCCCACTGGAGCCGGACGGTGTCAAGAAAGAAACGAGCAACTCCGAAAGCTGCTCTGCACTTCCTTTCCGTATCTCTCGAATTCGTTTGCTGTCCTTCCCGGGCCCCATCCCAGCGCTTGCGCCATCCAACCCGCGACCCGCGAAGCGAGCAACTCGGCGTCCTTCCGGTAATGCTGCCAACTGCTGCGACGGATCATCACGTCACCCAGGTGGAGCGCCCACTCCTTCTCACAGAAGCGCCAAACGACCTCTTCGGAAGGCTCCGGCGGCACGACGCTGCTAAAGAGGCAGACCTCGCCCGGGTCGAGCAGCGGCTCGCGGGCCGTAGCGCAGACCCCCCGTCTCCGACCCAGAAAACGGAAAGTCCGATCGACGATCTGTTCCGCAATGAGACGGTAAGTCGTCAGTTTTCCCCCTGCCACGTCGATCCAACCGGAGGGATGCGTGTAGACCGCATGCGCCCTCGAGATGTCCGAAGGGTCGCCTCGTGTGTCGGCGATCAGCGGGCGCACGCCCGCCCACGCGCTCCGAACGTCCTCCGTCCTGAGACCTGCGCCGGGGAAGAGATCGTTCACGGCGGCGAGGAGGTAGTCGATCTCCTCTCTGTTCACGCCCACGTCGTCGGGAGAGCCCCCATAGTCGGTGTCCGTCGTGCCCAGGATCACGCGTTCCCCCCATGGGATCGCGAACAGAAGGCGTCGCCCGTCCGCAAACGCCACGGCGTCTCGCACCGGCAAGCGCTCGCGCTCGATCGCCGCGTGAATGCCCTTGGTGGGCCGCAGCCGAAGCCGGGTTTGGGCGAACCGCTCCGCCCAGGCGCCCGTGGCGTTCACCACGCACCGAGCGGAGATCTCCACGGATTGGCCGCCGTGCAGGTCGCTCCCGCGCACCAGCCAGAAGTCCGGTTTCCTCTCAACTCCCTCCGCGCGAAGATAGTTGCAGACTGAAGCGCCGTGGTTCGCCGCGCCCCGCAACGTGTCGATCACAAGACGCGAGTCATTGGTAAGGGCGTCATAGTAGCGCACGGCGCCTCTGAGCCCGTCGGCTCTCAGTCCCGGCGCTCGCCGCAACGCCGAACCTGCGTCCAATGAGCGGGAGGGCTCGAAAGGGGCGCGGCCGCATAGGAGGTCGTAGATCTTGACGCCGGCCGCCAGTTGCCAAAGCCGAGGTTTTCGCTTGTTGTAGGCGGGGAAGAGAAAAGCCAGAGGCTGAACCAGGTGAGGGGCGATCCTCTGGAGAATCAGCTTCTCTCGACTCGCCTCGCGCACCAGGCCGAGGCGGCCCTGCGCCAGGTAGCGCAATCCCCCATGAAGCAGACGGCTGCTGCGGCTGCTCGTCCCAAAGGCGAAATCATATTGCTCCATCAGGCCGACGCGAAGGCCCCGCATCGCGGCGTCGCGCGCCACCCCCGCGCCGACGATCCCGCCGCCCATGACGAGAACGTCCAGACGCTCGCACGTGAGCGCGTGAAGAGTCTCCTCACGGCTGGGCTCGGGAATGCGTTCCATGTTCCGATCGTGGCGCCAAGGTTGGAGTCAACTCCGAAGGAGAAAGCCGCAGGAACGCCGCTGGACCAGCAAAGCGCCGGAATTGCGGAACGGCAAGACTCGCAGTGCCCCAGGGGCTCACTCACTCGACCGGGCGAACTCGAGGACCCAGGCGTGTTCGCACGGAAGCGCGTGGCCGGGCATCGTGATCTCCACGCGGCCCTGCGCGACGGCCCAATCGAGGGCCTTCTCATCTCCGAGGAGCCGAACGGAAGTTCCTGGGGAAGGGGCAAGGCCCGTCACGACCACCTTCTCCGGAGGACAGTCCTGACCCTCCGGCGCCAGAACGATGGCGTACACCGTGCGGCCCTTCTTTGTGTAGCGGACCGTCCCCTCTTGGTAGGGGGCCATGGCTCGCGTTCCGTGGATCGCCTCGGCATTGACCGCCATCCAGTCGCCTATCTCACGTATTCGGTCAAGCGCCTGGGCCGGGAGAAGGCCCTTGGGCGACGGCCCCACGCCGAGAAGCAGGTTCCCGCCCTTGGCGACAACGTCGACCAACATGTGGACAAGGGTTCGCGCGGACTTGAACTCGTCGCGCTCAACGTACTTCCAACTTCCGCCCATGGTCACACACGACTCCCACGGATGTCCGAGCGGCGCGTCGGGAACCGTCTGCTCAGGCGTCAGGATGTTCTCGTAAGGCCCGCCGACTGTGCGATCCGCAATGATCAGTCCGGGCTGATGGGACCGCGCCATTGCCGCCAGCTCGGCCATCCGGATATCCTGGTCCGGAGGTCGGACCTGTCCCCCATCGAGCCAAAGAACGTCGATGGGGCCGTAGCCGGTCATGAGCTCCTCGATCTGCCGGTGCGCGAACTCGACGAACTTCCCCCAGCGCCGCGGGTAGGCGTGGGTGTCGTAGTTCGGGTTCCTGGTCCGCGCCGGCACGTCCGGCCGCCAATAGTAGGGCGTGTTCCAGTCCGACTTGGAGAAGTAGCAGCTGACGGCTAGCCCTTGCTCGCGGAAAGCGTCGAACGCGTGTTTCAGGATGTTGGCGCGAGGGTCCGAATGGAACGGGCAACTCTCGTGTGTCACGCGATAGTCGGTCTGGCGTGTGTCGAACATGCAGAAGCCGTCGTGGTGCTTCGACGTCAGGCAAACGTACCGCATTCCGGCGCGGCGAGCGGCGTCGGACCAGACCGCGGGATCGAAGTCCACGGGATTGAACGTCCGATTCAGGGCCCGATAGTCTCGGCGGAACCGTTCCAGGTCCCTGCCCCGTTCGACCCACTCTTTCAGGTTGTCCGGCCGGGCCCACGTGTCTTCCTCGACGAGCGGCCACGACTCGCAGCAACTCCATTGGCAGTAAGGGCCCCAGTGCAGAAAGAGACCGAACTTCAAGTCTTGGAACCACTCGAGCCTGTCGCGGAGCCACTGAGGGTAAGCTCCGATCGAGCCCTCGCTCGCCTCGCTGTGGTCCATGATGTCTCCGCGTTTTTCCGTCATCTCCTCCTCCTATCGATCCCGTCTCCGTGATTTCGGTCCTCGCCGGTCGGCGCCGGGTTTTCTCCGCATCGGGCGGGGGCGTCGCCGCCCCGACTCGGGGAAGACGGGCCGCGGCTTGACTCGTCAGCGCCCACTCAAAACGCCCACGCGCCGATAGAGTACGGCGTTTCCCCGCTTTCCCGCAACCCCGATCACGTCCATCCCGCGCAGGCAATAGGCCATCTTCTGGGCCAACCCGCGCGGGAGGGCAAGCGTCTCGGCAAGTTCAGCGGTTGAGAAGGGATCGGGCAACTCGACGGGAAGGAGGCTGCGCATATCGGCAGGGCTTTCAAACAGACGGCGCCCCACCACGTTCAGCAGCCGCCGTTCCGCCGTCACCCATCCCCTCCGCCTCCAGGCTCGTCCCGGCTCGTGGCGACGGATTTCCTCCTCTTGGGTCAGCAAGACCTCCACGGAGAAATGCGGATGTTTCAGCAGTTGAGGAAAACTCACCAGCTCCTCGAACATCCCTTCGAGTTTTCCGGGCTTCGGCGATTTCCGACGCGCCGGCACGCCATTGCCATTGTCCGCCAGCCGCACAATCCACCTTTCACGCGCCACCGGGTAAACCAGCCGGAGCGGGTGGTTCGCCGTCAGCGAGATCAGCTTGCGCTTCAGCGCCGCAAAACTGCGCGTCTGAATCTCAATGAGAAGGTCCCCACGCACGATGTCGACAAGGAACCCGTCGACCTCGACCTCGAACCGATCGCCGGGACGCGCGTACCACGTCTTCAGCGCGGCGTGCAGGGGTTTCTCGTTCAGCGTGCTGATGTGCTGTCGCCCGTTGCGGGCTTCGGACGGCATCTGGATCCCCTCACGCGACGTAGCGAGGCTCGATTGGGAAGGGCCAAGCAGAATCCATTTCGGTCCGGAATGAGTTTGGCGGGCAGCCCTCATGGCCCGGAGAACAAAGGCCAGGAACAATGCAGACGGAATGGTGGACCGGGAGTTGTCGGCCCCTTGGGGAAATGCCCTGGACACCCATGGGCAGAGTCAAAGAATGAACTTGCTCAGGTCCTCGTTCTGGATGATGTCCGCGAGGCGTCCATTGACGAATTCCCGGTCAACCACGACTCTCGCGCCCCGCATCTCCGAAGCATCGAAAGAGACTTCCTCGAACACCTTCTCCATGACCGTGTACAGCCGTCGCGCGCCAATGTTCTCCGTTTGCGAGTTGACCTCGTGAGCCGACTCGGCCAACTGCTCGACGCCGTCCTCAGTGAAAATCACCTGAACCCCCTCGGTCTCGAGGAGCGCCTGGTATTGCTTCGTCAAAGCGTTATCCGGCTCAACCAGGATGCGGCGAAATTCCTTCTTGCCCAACGCGTCGAGCTCGACTCGAAGCGGAAAACGGCCCTGGAGTTCCGGGATCAGGTCCGAGGGCTTGGCCACGTGAAACGCCCCCGAGCCGATGAAGAGGATGTGCTCGGTCGAGATCACGCCGTACTTGGTGGCGACCGAGGAACCCTCGATGATCGGCAGGATGTCGCGCTGAACGCCCTCGCGGGACACGTCCGGCCCGTGGCCGCCTCCTCCGCCCCGGCCCGCGATTTTGTCGATCTCGTCGATGAAGATGATCCCCGATTGCTGCACGCGATCAAGGGCTTCCATCACAACCTTGTCCATGTCCAGGAGGCGGTCCACTTCCTCGTCAATCAGGATCTGGCGCGCGTGGCGAATCTGCAGGCGTTTCTCGACGCTCCTTTGCGGCATCATGCGCTCCACCATTTCCTGCACCTGCTTCATCATCTCCGCTTCGGTGCCCAGGCCGAAGCCCACGACGTTGCCCTGGACGCCGGAGCGGTGCGAGACCGTGAACTCGACTTCCCGCTCCTCGAACGCGCCCGCGACCAGTCCCTTGCGAATCTTCTCGCGCGTCCTTCGCCAGCGCTCCTCGCCCATCTGGCTTTCGTCGCCCTCGGGCTCCTCTCCTTCTGCCGGCGCGTGGGGCTGGGCCGGTTGGGTCCGAATCCCGGGAAACCCCAACGGCTGCGGCGAGGACGACGCGGGCGAAGAACGCGAGGGAATGCGGCCCGTTTGCCGGGAAGATCCCGGGGGAGGGAGAAGAAGATCGAGAAGGCGTTCGTTAGCGCGTTCGGTGGCGCGCTCAAGGACCTCGGCCCTTCGCTCGTCCCGGACCATCTTCACGCCGATTTCCATCAGATCGCGCACCATGCTTTCGACGTCGCGACCGACGTAGCCGACCTCGGTGTACTTGGACGCCTCGACCTTGAGGAAAGGGGCCCCGGCCAGGCGGGACAGGCGGCGCGAGATCTCGGTCTTGCCGACGCCCGTCGGGCCGATCATGAGGATGTTCTTCGGAGTGACTTCGTCGCGGAGGTCTTCGCGAATCAGCTTGCGCCGGGCCCGATTGCGCAAGGCGATGGCCACCATGCGTTTGGCCCGCTCCTGGCCGATGATGTACTTGTCCAGCTCCGCCACGATCTCGCGGGGGGTTAGGCCCTCAATGTCTTGTCCTGATGCTCTCATCGTCCTGTGCGTCTTTCGCGTTCGGGATTCCGAATCTCCTTGGCTCGCCCTCGTGCAGGCTTCGTGCTGTTCGTTGCGTTCCTTCGCCTTCGTCCCCCGAGGACCTCCGGCGCCTGCCGACCGTGGCCTTAAGACTCACATACATGCCGCCGCATGCAAACATGAAACTGAGGCCACAGCCAATAGAGAACCCAGTCGTCAGACTGTCTGGCACGACATACAACACGAAAACCACGCCGCCCGCAGTGGGTCGCGGCTCTTGCGCTCGGCCAGAAAGACCCTGCACCGGATGTGGAAGTCCATCAGGCTCGGTCTACCGTCGGGCTCGATAGAGGCCGACGACGGTCAGCGCAAAGCCCGCCGCCGCGCCGATCAGCGCTCGAAGGGGGGCGCCCGCGGCCAGCTGCTCCGTCGTCATGGACCACGCCTCGAACCGCCCATGACGACTCGCGAAGAGCATCGGCGCCAGGTAGCCGGCCGCCGCGCCGAAAGCCGTGCCCAGCGCCGCGAACAAGACCAGGACAAGAAAAGACGCCAGCTTGCAGCCGCCGCGATCCCGACTCCGGATCGGTTCAAAATCGTCCCACGGGTTCTTTGACTTCTCCGGCGAACCCATTTCCCCAAACCTCACCCGCCGTCTGGCTTGAAGGCCGGCTTCGCGGGCAGGAGCGCCGCTACGGCCTCTCGCAGGCCCGAGCGCTAAACGCGGGGCGGCGAGAAGATCAGCGGTCCCGCAGTTGGAAGTAGGTCTTGTCCAGCGCGCGAACCACTTTCGGCGCCAGCCGGTCCATTGCCTCCTTCTGCGAGAAGAAGCGTTTCTTCTTCGAGAACACCCGGGTCCAGACCACTTGGCCCGTGGCCATGTCCCACAGATCGACCTCAACGCTCGCGTAACTGTACCACGTGTGGATCGTTCGATGGTGAGAGGTGTAGGCCTCGATGATACGCCCCGCGATGACGTAGTCCACCCCGAGTTCCGCGCCGTAGTCCACGGGGGAGACCCCGAGGAGCATCTCGTTGTACTGCTCGTCGGAGAAACCCTTGAACTTGTCTGCCAGTAGACCGCGTTTGCGGGCCATGTAGTACTTCAGGTCGCTGCGCGAGTGCTGTTCGATGTACTCGAGGTCCGCCAGCCTGTTCGACAACACGTCGCCGAAGATCGCCCCCGCCCGAGGATTCTGAAAGACGGTGCGCGCTCCGAACCACCATCCCTTCACCTGGGAACTCTTCTCCGCGACGTTCCCAGGAACCTTGAAGTCGAGAACCGCCACGCGCCGCGTCAACGGAGGAACGGGTTTCAGCCCCGAGCAGGCCGTCAGGATCCCCGCGGCGCCGATGAGCAGGCACACGAGGAGTTCTCGCGCGGGGACCCGTTGACGGCTCCGGGCCCCTGCTGGCTTTTCCCGTGGGTCGGGACGTGAGACAGATCGCATGGCGTTGCATCCTGGGGAATCGGTTGGTTCGGGCTCTGCTCGGCGGTCCATGCGACCACGGGCTGACCCGTGGCCGCGCGCTTCCCTGCTGCAACCGGGCGAATCCGCCGACCGCCTCAAGCAGCTTGCCCGGGAACTGCGCTCAGTCAATATACACTGGCGCCGCCGATTGGAGCAAGGTTCACTTTCGGCATTGGTTTGGGGCCTTGGTTTCGATTTGCGCGAGAAGGCGTCGGTTGGTATGCTCTGCGGCGGCAACACCGAGCCGGGGGGAAGCCCCGGTTGGGAGGAAGAACCCGTTCGCTTGGCCGCGAAGGAGATCGTCCCTTCCTCCTTATCCACGTTGCGCGTGTGATCTCTCTGGGAGAAACCCTGGCGTTGTGAGAATCCGTTGCAGGTTCCTCAGGCCGGTTTGCGGAGATGGGGCGTCGTCTGGACGCGCAGCCGCCTTTCTTCTTGCCGTTCTTTCCTCGCCCCTGTTTTCCGTTTTCGCTCAGGCGCCACCCCTCGCCATCCCGTTCCCGGAGAGCGGACTGGGCGGCAGGCTGGCGGAGCTGGTCGCTGAGGCGCCCAAGGGTACGACCGTCAGCCTCCTCGTCGAGCGCGCCGACGATGCTTCCACCGTCTTCTCCCACAACGCTGACCTGCCGATGATTCCCGCTTCCAATCAGAAGATCCTAACCACCGCCGCGGCGCTTCATTACCTCGGCGCCGACTTCCGGTACCGGACCCATCTCTGCTATCGGGGATCGATTCGCGACGGCGCCCTCGAAGGCGACCTTGTGGTCATCGGATCGGGCGATCCTTCCATTTCCGGCCGTTTCACCGACGACCCGGATGACGTGACGGTCGTCTTCCGGCAATGGGCCGCTGAGATCAAAGAGCGGGGCGTCACCCGGATCACGGGCGATATCGTCGGCGACGATGACGCCTTTGACGACGCCGTTCTGGCGCCAGGCTGGCCCCCCGGCCAGGAAGGCGAGTGGTACTGCGCGGAGGTCTCGGCGCTGACGCTGAACGACGGGTGCGTCGACGTCTTTTGGCGGGGCGGCGAGAGGCCCGGCGAGCGCCCCACCTTCGAGCTGAATCCCCCAACCGCGCACCTGAAGGTGATCAACGATCTTAGGACCGAGTCTCGCAGCGGGAAAGACACGCGCTGGTACCGGCGGATCGCCCCTTCCCACACGATCGAAGCGGTGGGCACGATCCCGCCCCGCAAGACGCGCAGGGACTACATCGCGGTGAGCGGGGCCACGTTGTTCCTCGTTTCGGTCTTGCGCCACACGCTCATTGCCGAGGGGATCGCCGTCGAAGGCCAGGCCTTCGATATCGACGACTTTGCGGACAAGTCGCCCTACCGCCAGGGACTCCACGGCCTGGCTGCGCACACTTCCCCTCCGCTGAAAGACATCGTGCGCGAGATCAACCTCCACAGCCAGAATCTCTTCGCCGAACTCGCCTTCAAGACCATCGGCTCCTACGGCGGCTCCGCGGGCTCTTTCGAATCGGGCCGGCGCGCCGTCATGGATCTTCTGGAATCCTGGCACGTCCCCCTGGAAGGCGTCTACGCGGCTGACGGTTCGGGTCTTTCGCGTCTGAACCGGGTCACGGCCCGCGCTCTGGTCGGCGTCCTGCGGTGTGTCGACGCGTCCGCCACGAGTGAGACGTTCCGCGCGAGCTTCCCCGTCGGCGGGGGAGAGCAGGGGAGCTTGCGCCATCGCTTCCAGGGCTCCGGGGGCAATCAGCGTCCGGAAGCCGGCCGGATCCGAGCCAAGACGGGCTACATCGGCGGCGTCCGCGCCTTGAGCGGCTGGGCCTCGCGGAGTGACGGGACGGAATACCGATTCTCGATTCTCCTCAACTCCGGCGAGCGCCATGTCGCCGGGTCCGTCCAGTGGGTCGACGACGTGGCGCTTGCTCTAACCCAGCCTTGGAATCTTTCCCAGAAAATCCGTAGCGCCGCGGTCTCGCCGGCGCCATGACAACGCCCCGGCCTCCCGAAACTCCCCTCGGACAGGGCCCTAGTACCGCATCCGCATCTTGACTCCCCGGCCGTGGAGGTGCTCCTTGAGCTGTCTGCAGGTGTGTTCCCCATAATGAACCACCGACGCCACAAGCGCGGCATCGGCGCACCCCTCCGTCAGAACGTCATACAAGTGCTCGGGTTTCCCCGCCCCGCCCGATGCAATGACCGGGATCGTGACGGCTTTGGCAATCCTGCGCGTCAGGGCGATCTCATAGCCCTCCTTGGCGCCGTCGGCGTCGATGGAGTTGACGACCAGTTCGCCCGCGCCCAGCTCCTCGCCCCGTCTGGCCCACTCCAGGGCGTCGATTCCCGTCGGCGTGCGCCCGCCGTGGATCACGATCTCGTAGCCGGAGGGGATCCGGGCAGTCTTCTCGACGCGGCGAACGTCCATCGACAGGACCGTACTCTGGCTGCCGATGGCGCGGGCGCACTCGGCGATCAGCTCGGGCCGCTCGACCGCGGCCGTGTTGACGTTGATCTTCTCGGCCCCCGCCATGCGCAACTTCCCGGCGTCCTCCACGGTCCGCACCCCTCCCCCCACCGAGAAGGGGATGAAAATCTGGGAGGCGACGCGTTCCACGACGTCGATCAGGATGTCACGGTGGTCGCTCGAGGCCGTGATGTCGTAGAAGACTAGCTCGTCGAGACCGTCCTCGTAGTACTCGCGCGCCTTCTCGACGGGATCGCCGATGTCCTTGGTGTCGACGAACCTCACGCTCTTGGCAAGCTTGCCGTCGCGCACGTCAAGACAGGCGATAAGGCGTTTGCTTAACATCGGGGTTCCTGCTGCGGAGGTCTCAAACGTGATGCATACGCGGCTTCGCGAAGATCACAGCCCCGAGAACGCCCTTGCTCCTGTGAAGACAAGGGCCCTCTTCGTCGGGTGTGGGTGTTGAACAGTGTGGTTTTCATTCCTCTTTGTCGAGATCCAGGCGCCCACTATCCGCTCCCCCCATCCCAACGCGCGAATCGCTCCAGAATCCCCAAGCCGAACCGGCCGCTCTTCTCGGGGTGGAACTGCGTGGCGAAGAGGTTGGCCCGACCCAGGGCCGAGCAGAAGACCGTCTCGTACTCCGTCACGGCGTAGACGTCGCTCTCATGCGTCGGGTCTGGGTAGTAGGCGTGGACGAAGTAGAATTCGTCCCCATTCTTGATCCCTTCGAGCAGCGGGTGGCGCTGCACCACCTCGATCCCGTTCCATCCCATGTGGGGGATTTTGAGCGTCGGGTTTGTCAGGCGAAATCGCACGGTTGCGCCTTCCACCAGGCCGAAAGCCTCTACGTCGCCTTCCTCCGAGCGTTCCAGGACGATCTGAGCGCCCAGGCAGATTCCCAGTATCGGGGCTCCTTTGCCGAACGCCTCTTTTAGCGCCTCGTCCAGTCCCGTCGACCGGAGGGTCCTCATGGCGCTCGGAGCAGCGCCCACCCCCGGGAAGATGATTCGCTCAGCCCGGGCCACCTCTTCGGGATCGCGGGTGATGACCGAAGAGGCGCCCGCGGCGTCGCACGCGCGCTGGACGCTGCGCAGATTCCCGGCGTCATAGTCCACGATGGCGATCATCTTGGCGCTCGCCTCCGATCCGCAGCATCCCCCATCCGGTGAGAAGCGGCGAGAAAGGCATTAAGCCTGATCCCTCAACCTCTGGCAACGGTTTTGGGACGCCGCGCCTGAAGCGCGGGCGCCCCTTCTGCCTTGGGTTCTGTCCTTTCGCGCCACTGCCGCTCGTCGCTTCCGCTCATTCCGGCGGGCGCCCTCAGAGGCCTGTGTGCCGGCGGAGAAACGCCTCGAAACGCCTTGCGTCCTCGCCGAGCGACACTCTCACCGGCAGCGCCAGCGCGGGAATCCCGGGCGCCCATTCATTGGGCAGATTCTCCAGGTCTTTCTCCGTCACTATGACTTGTTGTGCGCCCGCATCGGACGCCTTCGCGACGAGGGAGTCCAACTCTCGCCGTGTGGGACGGTAGTGGTCCGGAAACGCGTGGCGGAGTACGAGATCCGCGCCCAGCGACTCGAGCAGTCGCCAGAATGACCGAGGATTCCCCAGTCCGCAGACAGCCGCCACACGCCTTCCTCGCAACGTCTCGGCCGGCGCCCGATCTCCCGGGGCGCCGAAGGGACGCAGATCGCCCGCAAGAAGATCGCTGAAAAAAACCACGAGATGGGGGGCCGCCCGTTTCACACGCGCCAGAACCGGTTCGGTTGGCCCGCCGAGGTTGCAGCGGGTGAAGATCAGCCCGTGCGCCCGGCGGAGAGCGCCGAGTCCCTCCCGCATCAATCCCCGCGGCAGGAGAGCCATGTGATCGGCAGGTCGAAGGGCGTCCCACAGTACCAGATCGCAGTCTCGGGCAAGCGCTTGGTGCTGAAAGCCGTCATCGAGAACGATGACGTCGGCGCCGCATTCCGAACGCGCCAGGCGGCAGGCGTCGTGGCGCCGGGCGCCCACTACGACGGCGACCTGGGGAAGCGCGCGGGCGATCATCGCCGGCTCGTCGCCCGCTTCCCGCGGACCCACAAGAAGATCCCCCTCTCCACGGCTGACTACCAAGGGGACTCTCTCTGCCTTCCGGGCGTAGCCGCGGCTCACGACCGCCACCCGCCGGCCAGTCCGCCAGAAAAACCGGGCCACCTCGATCACCACTGGCGTCTTGCCCGTTCCGCCTACCGTCAGGTTGCCCACGCTGACGACGGGGCAGTCCACCCGTCGTCGCCGCCGAAGACCGGAGCGGAAAGTTGCCGACCGACAGACTGTCCCCAGCCACCAAAGGCCCGACGCCGCGCGCAGTCCCGCACTCAGCGCGCGCTGGGCGACTCCGTGCGGCTCCTGACCGTCCGCCCACGCGTGAACGAGTTCTCGGACGCTCAGGTCTGAAGGAGAATCGTGACCCAAGACCTCACCTCTCCTGTCCGTTCGGGGGATGCTCACCGACCCATCCGCTGGCCGTGAGCGTCGTCTCCACTTTCGTCCCGAGGGTGCAAAGGCGCAGCTCTGGGCGACCGGAACGCCCGCAATTCTCATACACGCCCAACGCGCTTTTCTCCACTGTTTTGGGGGCTCCAAAAAAGGACTTGAAGACCGCCCGGCCTTTCCATAGACTCCTCCCTTCGAGGAAGCGGAAGGAGTGGATGAAACGCCATGAAAATGACCGGAGCCGAGATCCTGATGGACGCCCTCATACAGGAGAAGGTCGAAGTCGTCTTCGGCTTTCCCGGCGGCGCCATCATTGACGTTTTCAACGTTCTGAACCGTCCCGGAATGCCCCGCTTCGTCCTCGTCCGCCACGAGCAGGGCGCCGGCCACATGGCCGACGGGTACGCCCGGGCCACGGGACGCGCGGGCGTGTGCATGGTGACCTCCGGCCCGGGCGCCACGAACCTGGCCACGGCCATCGCGACCGCCTACATGGATTCCATACCCATCGTTGTCATCACGGGGCAGGTCGTCACCGCCGCCATCGGAAACGACGCTTTTCAGGAGGTGGACGTCGTCGGTTTCACGCGTCCCATCTCCAAGCACAATTTCCTCGTGCGCAAAGTCGAGGATCTGCCCCGGATCCTGAAGGAGGCATTCTACATCGCCAACTCCGGCCGTCCCGGACCCGTCGTCGTCGACCTGCCCAAAGACGTGCAACAGGCCGCCTTGGAAGACTACGCCTACCCCAAGAAGGCCGATCTCCGTTCCTACAAGCCCACCACCCGGGGCAACATGATGGCCATCAAACGGGCCGCCGCGACGATCCTCAAGAGCCGGCGTCCTCTTCTGTACGTGGGGGGCGGAGCGAACAGCGTCCGGTGCCAGGAACTGCTCGTCGAGATCGCCGAGAAGTGCCAGATCCCCTGCGCGACGACTCTGCTCGGGCTCGGCGTTTTCCCCGAGGATCACCCCTACGCCCTGAAGATGCTTGGCATGCACGGCACGCAGTACGCCAACCACGCCATGCACAGCTGCGACTGCATCATCGCCGTCGGCGCCCGATTCGACGACCGCGTCACCGGCAAGCTCTCGGAGTTCGCCCCCAACCGCGAGGAGATCATCCACATCGATATCGACCCGTCATCGATCTCGAAGTCGATCCCCGTCACGGTCCCCGTCGTCGGCGACTGCGCCGAAATCCTGGCCGAGCTGGTGAAACTCCTCCAGCCCGCCGAGCATCCCGAGTGGATCGAGCAGTGTGCGCAATGGAAGAAGAACTGCCCCCTCAGGTACAAGAACGACGACGGCAAACTCCGCCCCCAGTACGTGATCGACGAGCTCTTCAAACTGACGGGCGGCGACGCCATCGTGGCGACCGAAGTGGGCCAGCACCAGATGTGGGCCGCCCATTTCTGGACCTACACGAAACCCCGCCACTTTCTCTCGAGCGGCGGGCTCGGAACTATGGGTTTCGGCTTCCCCGCCGCCCTCGGCGCCAAACTGGCCTTTCCCGACCAGCTCGTCGTCGACCTCGCCGGCGACGGCTCCATTCAGATGAACATGCAGGAGTTGACGACCGCCGTGAACGAAGGACTGCACGTGAAAGTCGTCATCCTCAACAATCGCTGCCTAGGCATGGTGCGCCAGTGGCAGGAGATGTTCTACAACAGGAACTACTCCGGCGTCTCCCTGCGCGCCCGTGCTCCGAGCCTTCCTGAAGGCGCCTATCTGCCCGACTTCGTTCGGCTCGCCGAGGCGTGCGGCGGGGCGGGATTCCGAGCTCGCACCGTGGAGGAAGTCCGACCCACCCTTGAGAGAATGCTCGAGACCGAGAACGTCGTTTTCGCCGAGTTCCTCGTGGAGGAAGAGGAGAACGTCTTCCCCATGATCCCGGCGGGGGCGGGGGTGCGCCAGATGATGGGAGGCATGGCCTAACATGAGACACGTCATCAGTTGCCTGGTCGAGAACCAGTTTGGGGTCCTGGCCCGGATCGCCGGAATGTTCTCCAGCCGCGGCTTCAACATCGACAGCCTGGCGGTAGGGGAGACGACCGATCCGACGATCTCGCGCGTCACCATCGTCACGCATGGCGACGATTTCATCATCGAGCAGATCATCAAACAGCTGCGCAAACTGATCGACGTCATCCGGGTCCAGGATCTCACCTCCGAGTCCCACCTCGAGCGCGAGCTGGTGCTTGCCAAAGTGTCCTGCAACCGAGAGACCCGGGGGGAGATCATGCAGATTGCGTCGATCTTTCGCGCCCGGATTGTGGACGTGGGGACCGAATCGGTCGTCATAGAAATGGTGGGCGATCTGGAACGGATCGACGCTTTCATCGCGCTCCTCGACCCCTTCGGCATATTGGAGATCGCCCGCACCGGTTCCATCGGGCTGAGTCGGGGCGCCCAGGCGCTGAAGGTGTAACGCCGTGGAGCGCGCCAAGGGAAACGTGGCGCCGACCCCCCGCCGGCCGTCGCGGGGGCGCTCTGCCCGCGCGTCTCTCTCCTGAATATGGCCAAAGCCGACTATTACGAAACCCTCGGCGTCGACCGGAACGCTTCCGCGGAGGAGGTCAAGAAAGCGTACCGGAAGATGGCGCTCAAGTACCACCCCGACCGCAACCGAGGAGAGCCCGAGGCCGAGACCCGATTCAAAGAAGTCGCCGAAGCTTACGAGGTCCTCTCCGACCCGCAGAAGCGCTCGCTCTACGACCGGTACGGCCACAAGGGCGTTCAGAGCACGTTCAGCAGCGGCGGCTTCTCCTGGGACGACTTCCATCACTTCGACGATTTCGGCGACCTTTTCGGCGATCTCTTCAGTTCCTTCTTCGGCGGGGCTTTCGGCGCCACGCGCACGGCCGGCCGCGGCGCCCGCTCCCGCGCCCGCGGTCGCGACTTGCGGATTGCCCACAGGTTGACCCTCGAGGAAGCGTTCCACGGCAAGGAGGTGAGCCTGAACGTCGACCGCCTCGAAGCCTGCGAAGCCTGCGAAGGTTCCGGGTGCAAGCCCGGCACGAAGCCTTCCACTTGCCGCCAATGCGGCGGGGCGGGCCAAGTGCGCGTCAGCCAGGGGTTTTTCTCGATGGTGTCGACCTGCCCGGCGTGCTACGGACAGGGACGCACAATCGCGTCTCCGTGCCCCAAATGCAACGCCCAGGGGCGCGTCCCGCGGACCGCCAAACTGAAGGTCAGCATCCCCCGCGGCGTTGACACCGGCATGCGCCTGCGCCTGGCGGGCGAAGGGGAAGCGGGCTCTGAAGGCGCCCCGCGGGGCGACCTTTACGTCGTCCTCGAGATTGAGCCCCACGAGTTCTTCACCCGTCAGGACGACGACCTCTACTGCGAGATTCCGCTTTCGTTCACTCAAGCCGCTCTCGGCGGCGAAGTCGAAGTCCCAACGATTGACGGCGTCGCCAGTCTTCGCATTCCCCCGGGGACTCAGACGCACCGGGTCTTGCGTCTGCGCGGCCAAGGCATGCCGCGCTCGACGAACAATCCCGACGTGCGCGGCGACCTGCACGTCCGCGTCATCCTCTTCACCCCCCGCAAACTCACCAGCCGCCAGAAAGAACTGCTCGCCGAGCTCGCGGAGATCGAAGGCGAGCAAGTCCGAGACGATGATCGCTCGCTCTTCGACAGACTCCGCGACGGACTCAAGGAAATCAAACGCGACTGGCTGAGATGATTGCCCCGCGGACCGGTGAGCGGGGACGAGACGGGCCGGGAATGGGGACCTATCGCTTGCCGCGGACAACGAGGGGCAGCAAAGCGGCGAAGATCTTCTCTTGCAGCGTTTCGTCAGCCGTGCGCTCCGCGATCAGTTCGTGCAGGCGTCTGTCGCGACGGGCGACGAACCGCTCGTACTCGGCGAGAAGCCGGCGGCACTCCTCTTCCTCGTGGGGAAGACGGACGAAACCGCGAACGCCGGATTTCGCCGCGAAGACCATCAGTTCGTCCTGCGCGGGGATCTTCGTCTCGACGAGGACCTTGGGGCCCTTCTTCCCGGACTCGAAGAGGACGCCGTGCGCGTTCAGCAGGTCTGAGTGAACGCGCGGGTTTCCCTGTTTGGGGACCTCGAAGGTGTCGAACGGTTTGTCGTGATCGAGGAAGCCCGGGTCGTACTTGCGCAGGAGGCGTCCCTCGTTCTCCATGATCTCGTCGAAGATCTGCCCGGCGATGTCGGCGGGCCGCGCCGTTCCCCGCCGCGCGGCCGTTTTCTTGTTGACGATCGCCTTTTCCTCCTTCTGGCGGGTCCACTCGAAAAACTCGGAGAGGTAGCGGTAGAGCGCTCGGATCAACTCCCGGCGCCGCCGCTTCGAGCGAACGCCCAGCATCTCCAGCACGGCGTCGTCGAGCTCCCAGCGATCCGGCATGTCGAGCTCGCATTCGTCGCTGAGCTTCCCCAACTCCCTCTCCTTGCCGGCCTCGCAATAAGCCATCTCTCGCAGTCGCCGCTCCGAGAGAAACTGGAGGGCCTTGCGTCCTTTCATCTTTTCGAAGGCCGCGCGGATGCGACTCGCGATTCGCTTGGGAGTCTTCGTAGGATCGGGAACGAGCATCATTTTCACGTCGACGACTTCGGTCTTCAAGTTCCCTTCAACGCCGACCGGCCGACCATACTGGAACTTGGAAAGCACGACCCAACTGGAGTTCAGAATCCCGGCGAGCAGGGCAGAATCGCCGCTCCTTGGCGATACGTCAAAGAGATTGTGATTACAGAGCAGGCCGTGATCGTTGGTCGGAACAGCGTGCTTGTACTGCTGCGCCATGGGCCAGAAGAGTTCCCCCCGCTCGTGGCCTGTGAGGTCGTACCACTCGCGCTCCTTCGTGGCGCGCCCTTTGGAGGTCGACCCCTCGTGATAGCCTTTGGACTCCCCCCACTTGATGTAATCTCGCACACGTTTCCCGCGGAGTTTGCCGCGCTTCTCCCCCACGAGAAGAATCTGGCGTGCGCAGTCGGCCGCCGTGACCGTAAAGCCGTCCACCTCCATCAGACTGTGGATCTCGGGTTCGAGGTATTCCGACTCGATCGCTCGGATCTCCCCTCTCCCCTCGCCGCATTCCACCAGTCTGACCTTGCCCGACTCGACATCTCTCCGAGGGACGCCGAAGGCGTCCTCAACGTCTGTGGGATAGGGGTAGTCACTCAGGCATTTCTTACTGCAATCTCGGGGGAAGAAGAAGCAGTCCTTGCCGCTGGTTATGCCACGTCGAATGTCCGCGATCTCGCCCAAGGGCACGAAGCGATCCCCAAACTCGTCGAGGAGGCGGAACCACAGATCGGGCGCCCGAAGGTGAACGCCCCATTTCCCCCCGAAGTACTCGCCCTCCTGTCCGTGCGGCATGTCGTTCTCAGACCCGCCGGACTTCCCCATCAGGACGCCGAGGCGAACGCCCTCTTTCCATAGATCCCCCTGCTGAACAAGTCGGACGCGATAGCGGTTGTTGGCGGCGCCCATCTCCAAGCCGAGGATCTCGTCGCGAAACTCGTCCGCGACCTGCACGGCGCCGGCCGTGGTTCCGTCATGGGCGAGGATGTCGCCGATGGGCCGTCTCAACTGAACGAAGCGCACCACGTTTCTCATCCGCTTCTCGATGTCCGACTGCTTGCGCAGGATCGTGATCGTCGTGGCCACCCGCGCTCCGACGAACCAAGGCTCGTCGAAGCTCTCGAAAATCGCCGCGATCTCGAAATTGCACAGCATCCACTCCTGGAGTCTGAAACCGTATTCCACATCCAGCCACTGGCTCGAGGTCAGGAAGCAGAGAAACCCGTCATTCTTCAAGAACGCCGCCGCGTGGGGCCAGAAGTAGCAGTGGATGTCGCTCCGGCCGGACAAGTGGGCGTTTCCCTCTTCGAGAGCGAGTTTCAGGTAGAACTCCTTCGTCCCCCGCTCTGGCCCCGCATCGCCTTTCGCGCCCTTTGCCGGCTTCTCGGCCATCTCCGCCGCCGTTGCGTCTTTCCGGATGCGTTCCTGTCGAATGTAGGGTGGATTGCCAACCACGGCATCGAGCGGCGGCGCCTCGACGGTTCGGTGCTGGACTTGCCCCAAACCCTTCGATCTGGCGTGGTTCGGGAGCGACAGAAAGGCCTGTTGAGGTCTGATGTTGAAAAAGTCGCTGCGAACGACTTGCGGGTAGTTCTCCTCGTCGATCAGGTCGCGCGTGGCCAGGTTGATGGTGGTCAAGTGGGTGGCGAACTGCTCGCAGTCCACGCCGAACAAGTCGGAAAGAATCGCCCCGTGGGACCGCCGGGGCATCAGCTCGCGTTTGCGCGCGTACGCCCGAACCAGGAACGTCCCGCCCCCGCACGCGGGGTCCATCACCTTTTCCAGGCCGGTTCGGATGCAGAAGGAATTGATCAAGTCAACCACCTCGACTCGCGTGTAGAACTGGCCGTATTTCTTGCGCCTCTCCGGCGCGATCAGCCGCTCGAAGATGTTGCCGATGACTTCGCAGTCTAGCTTCGAGAAGTCGAACTCGTGAATCTGGTTGACCAGGTCCCGCCAGTGGGTGACAGCCTGGTCTGAGTAGAAGGGGACGCGGTTGCCGATGGAGACGTGCTCTTCGCCAAAGACGGTCTCGTAGTCTCCCGTGACGTTCTTGGCGCTCGCGAAGCAGCCTTCCAGGCGCAGCCGAAGCTCCTCGCCCGAGTCGATGTGGTCCGGAACGGGAATCTTGTCCATCTTGAAGCGTTTCACCAACGCTTCGTAGAAGACGAGCTTGTTCAGCAACGCGTAGCAGGCGAACTTCGACGCGGATTCCAGATTGTCGCGAACGTCCTCCGGATGGTCGCTGATCATCCATCCCAGATCGTCGCGCATCCAGCGGTCCAGCTCAGCCTTGAATCGCGAACCCTTGTAGCGCTCGCTCATCTCTTCGAGAGTCAGCTGAATAGGGAGCTGGAGGAAAGACTCCAATGCCTGGATGAACTTCTCGTCGAGAGACTTGCGGCCAATCGGGACGGTTCCGAGAAGCACGGCCGCAACGTCGTAAAGAAAACGAGGGATCCAAATGGCGATTGCGTGCTGAGCCATCGGCGATTCCAGATGGCTCTCCTTGTGGACCTTCGTAACCTCCCACGACCTGAAGTTCTGATCCTGCCACGAGGTCTTGCCGGGTCTTGTCTCCCAGAGCACGCACTCGTTCACGTTCCAGGTGAAGAAGAAGGCAACGCCGGCACGAAGGGCCTTGGCGCGGGCGTCGGCGACCACCTTCGCGTTGTAGGGGCTTCCCCCGTCCGGCGCGTATGGGAGTTTCACCTCTCCCGTGAGCACGACGCGTTTCTGCTTGTCGAGCAGCGTCAGGTCTCTTCGCTTCTTCGAGCCCGCGCCGCGCTGCTCGCACTTTGCGCGAGAAAAAGGGAGATCTGGATTCACCGAGAGCCGCTCGTTGATCCAGCTGGCCGCCTCAGCTGTGAATTCCCACTCGTTCATCGTTTAGGGCTTTCTGGGAGGCGGCCTCAGCTAGCGGCGAGTCTGCTTCTGGCGGGCTCCCGGTCGACGGAGCATCTCCGATTGACAAGATCGTACGCCTGCCGCGGTCCGCGGACCATCACCCGTCCCCGGGGCTTGTCCAGGAAGCCGAACCCGCCCCCCACGTCTCCCGCGCCCCTTTCTAGAGGAGTCAGCGCAGGTCCTCAACCCTTTTGTGCGCGCGGCTTAAGATGAAGAGCCGCCGTCTCTTTTCTTCTTCATCAAGACGAACGTCTTGAACACCTCCGGATCGAACTGGGTGTGCATGTCGTGCCTCATGGTCTGCAGGGCGCGAAAAGGGGTCGACGCACGCTTGTACGCCCGATTGGTTGTGAGGGCGTCATAGGCGTCGGCGACCTTGCAGACCCGCGCGTAGGGATGGATATCGTCGCCCCTCAACCCGCGAGGATACCCGCGTCCGTCGGCCCGCTCATGGTGTTGCATGACGATGACGGAAATCTCGTGCGAGAGACAGTCTTCCTCCCTGAGGATCTGGTTTCCGAAGGAAGGGTGCTTTCTCATCTCCTCCCACTCCTCCTCCGTGAGGGAATCGGCCTTGTTGATGATCCCGGGGCGGACCCTGCACTTCCCCACGTCGTGGAGGAAGAAGCCGGCCGCGATCTCGTGCAGGTCATGCGACTCGAGACGCCCCTTGTAGTGGACGACGGCGATGGAAAGAGCGTAAAGGCCCACGTTGACCGAGTGCGTGTAGGTGTAATAGTCGTGGTGGGTCAGCGCCGTCAGGCCGCGCAACGCCAGCGGCTCGCGGATGGCAAAGTCCACGACCCGCCGCACGTGGCGTTGCTGCCTCAAGATGTTGTCTCTCCTGGGGTCCTCGAAGATCTCCTGGGAGAGAAGCGTGGTCAAGTCTCGAACCAGCGAGCACTTGTGGTCGATGGCGACGGACTCATCTTCCAGGATCTCGCTCACGACGCCTTCCTGGTACTGGAGCAAGGCGTCCTTCTTGTCCCCGCAAACGTAGCAGTGCCTTGGGAACGCCTCCGACTTGATGGACTCCCGGACCGCGTCGGAGACGTGCTCTCCTTCGTGAAAGAGAACCTCAAGGGTTCTCCCATCGCGGGCGAGAACGTAGACGTCGAAATCCAAAGGCCGCTCGGCCAGAAGCACGTCGCTGGCGACGGGGATGAACTGCTTTTTCTTGGGTGCGCGGCGCCCCGCGAGGGATTCCACGCGCAACGCTCGGGGCGCTTGGTCTCCTTCAGACTTGCTTGTCAAGAGAGGAATCCTCTGCGGGTCGTGCGAGACTCGCCGGAGCGCGCCTCCGCCCCCTCTGTTTCGGGACAGTCCGGATCGGCGCGCGCAAGAAGATCCCCTCCCGCGTTTCCCATTGGCGCCCATACACGGGGAGCATCCCCGTTCAACCCGCGCCATTTTCCCCTCTCAGTGGTCATGAGTCAACCGGAATGCGGCCCCAGGGATGCGGCCTCCGGAATGCGGGCGCCCTCCTCGTCGTTCCCAGTGGCGGAGAAGGGCCGCGCCCAAGTCAGCGAGGCGTCTAAAGTTCCTGTGTCTCTGCGGCTTTGTGGCAAGGAATCCCGTGATCGCGGCGCTCTTTGACGGTCGCTGCGATGGGCGTTGCTGACCGAGCCCCTCTCGGTCGCGCCCCAAGAGCGGCTTCTCCGGCGAGTTCGGAGCGGACCCGCAGCGCCGGCAAGATGCGCCCCGGCGCGACTTCCCGCCTGCACTTTCCCGTTGCGCTGGAGGCAATGATTTGCTCTGATGCGTGCAGAGGGCTCCGCATGAAGGATTGGCTAACCGCCCGTCGACTCGACAGTCTCTACACCGCTCTCCAACAGCGTCTCTCTCCCCACCGCGTTCTGCACACCTTGGGGGCGTCCCAGATGGCCGTTCACCTTGCCGCCATCTGGGGCGTCGACCCCCACGAGGCGCTCGCCGCCGCTCTGCTCCACGACATCGGCAAGGAGATCGACGGCGAGGACCAGTGGGCGCGAATCGCGCGAGCGGGCGTCGAGGTCGATCCCGAAGACCGGGACTTCCCGGGCATTTGGCACGCCATTCTAGGCGAAGCGATCGCGAAGGAGGAGTTCGGGATCACTTCGCCGCGCGTCCTGCGCGCGATCCGTCTGCACCCGACCGGCGACGACGACGCCAGCGATCTCGATCGGGTCATCTATCTCGCCGACTACATTGAACCCGCCCGTTCCTTCGAGGGGGTGGGCGAGCTGCGCCTCTTGGCCGAGACTGATCTGATGACCGCCTATGACAAGGCCGTCATACGCAAGACGGACCATATTCTCCAGGGAAACAAGCGCCGCCACCCGCGCTCGAAAAGAGCGCGCTTGGCCGCCGAGCAACGGCTCCGCCGAAGCGGACCGGAAAAGACCGCCGCCGGAGGTGAAGGCCGGCGGGGCGCCGGTGAAGGCCGGCGGGGCGCCGGTGAAGGCCGGCGGGGCGCCGGTGAAGGCCGGCGGGGCGCCGGTGAAGGCCGGCGGGGCGCCGGTGAAGGCCGGCGGGGCGCCGGTGAAGGCCGGCGGGGCGCCG
>Ga0315274_10003049_pt1 | contig 24957 bp, 15 predicted proteins | sample YL17G02_20_MG_FD_203700 | JGI IMG/M metagenome (GOLD analysis project Ga0315274, IMG submission 203700) | Sediment microbial communities from Yellowstone Lake, YNP, Wyoming, USA - YL17G02_20 | ecosystem: Environmental > Aquatic > Freshwater > Lake > Sediment | place: USA: Wyoming | collected...
CGCGTGGGGGGGGCGGGCGGAGGGAGGAGGGGTCGGCGCCGCGCGGGTAGTAGCCAATCATCGCTCCACCGAGGCAAGCTCGGTGGGGGCGGAACTTCAGACGGCTGAAGTGCTACATTCCAGGAAGGAGAAGGACTTACCATAGCGGGGGACCACTGGGACTTTGCGCGGCTTGAGGAGCGTGCGGCAAAGCGGTATAATGTTCTGTTTAAGGGCACATTGGGGCGAGACCGGATGCGGCGCGCTCTGGTGATTGCGAACCCCATCGCTGGGCGGGGCGCGGCTCAACGCTACCTGCGCGAGATCGAGCACGGGCTAGGGAGTCGCAGCTTCGCCTGCGACGTGGTGCTGACATCCCAGAGGGGCGACGCCAGGAAGCAAACGGCCGCCGGCGCCGAGCGTCACGACCTGATCGTGGTGGTCGGCGGCGATGGGACGCTCAACGAGGTCATCAACGGCATGGAGGCGGATCGCCCCGTCGCGCTCTTCCCGCTCGGGACGGGCAACGTGCTGGCCAAGGAGCTGCGGCTGCCGAGACGAGTGGACACTTTCTGCGAGATGGTGGCGCGAGGACGCGAGCGGGTGCTCGACCTGGCGGCGGCCGATGGCCGACGCTTCGTGTCGATGGCCGGCGCGGGGTTCGACGCCGAGGTCGCGGCGAGGCTTGCCGCGAGGCGCAGCGGAGGGATTCGCCTGGGCACGTATGTCGGCCCGATCCTGCGCTGCCTCGCCAGCTACCCCTTTCCGCGCATCGAGGCAACCATCGACGGGGGCGACCCGATGGAGGCCATGGCCTTCGTGTTGATCAGCAACGTGCGCTGCTACGGCGGCCCGTTCGTCATCACGCCGGATGCAGTGCACGACGACGGTTTGCTCGACGTGTGCCTCCTCCACCGAGGGACGCGGCTCGGCTATGCGTGGGCGATGCTGGCCTTCGCCCTCCACTGCGGGCGAGCGCTGCGTCGCGCGAGCCGCGTCCGCGGCCGCTCGATCCGCCTGACCTCCTCCGAGCGCGTCCGCTACCAGGTGGATGGCGATCCGGCCGGATTCCTGCCGGCGACGTTCGAGCTTCTCGACCGCAAGCTCAGATGCGTGGTTCCCTGACACCCGGAGCAAACGTGTGAGCGAGATTCTGAACCGGTTGACAGATGCTGTTGCCCGAAGGGATTTCGGAGTTGTCGAGGACCTCTGGCTCGAGTTGCTGGAGGCGCCGGCGATCCCCGCGGAGGAGCTGGCTCGCCTCGTCGGCGAGCTCGTCGAGGCGGGGCAGGGACCTCGGGCGCTCGACCTCGTCCTGGCCCTGGCGCCGGAGCTGGTCGGCGCGGAGCGGTACGCGGAGGCGTTGCCCCTGTTCCGGGCGGTGACCCCTGCGGCCCAGGGCAACGAGGAGGTGCGCAACGGCCTTCTGACCTGCTACCGCCGCGTCCACAGGGGCCTCCCGCATCTTGCGGCCTGCATCGACCGTTCGGGCCTCCTGGCGAACGAGGATCTGGCGGCGGCGGCGGCCAAGCTCGACCGGCTGCTCTCCTACCGTGAAGGCGACTGCTTCTACCACGCTGCGGGGTGGGGGGTGGGGTGCATTGTGGGCTTCGACCCGCTGACCACGGATGCGACCATTGATTTCGACCGGAAGCCTGGCCACCGGGTGCCGATCGAGACGATCGAGGACATTTTCGTTCGCCTCCAGCCCGACAGCTTCCACGTGCTGCGCAAGACCGACCCGGATCGCCTGCGGCGCCTGGCGCAGGAGGACCCTGCGGCTCTCGTGCGATCGGTCATCGTCGCCCACGACGGACGCATGTCCACGAAGGGCCTGCGCGGGCTCCTCGCTGGCGAGTTCGTGCCGGCGGAGGCCTACAGCAAGTGGTGGAGCGCCGCGCGCGGCGCGCTGAAGCGAGACCCCCTCGTGGCCATGACGGCCGGCAGCAACCCCCTCCTCACCCTTCGCGCTCGGGCCCTCACCTACGAGGAGGAGATGAACGCGAAGCTCGCGAGCTTCAAGGACCTCGCTCATCTGGCCGGGCTCCTGCGCGAGTATGCCGAGCATCGAGCCGAGGCCGCCGACCCCGAGGCGTTCCTGATGCCGGCGGCGCGCGCCATCGCGGGGCGGATCGCCACGGAACCGGACCGTGGAGCCGCCTTCGAAGCCTCGCTGCTCCTGACAGAGCTGGGGCTGCTCGCGGGAGAGTTCCCGAGGCCCGAGGAGATCGTGGGGCAACAGGCCGATCCGATCCCCCTGCTCAACGGGCTGAGGATGACCTCGAACCGGAACCGGGCAATGGAGCTGCTTCGGCGCACGGGACACGACTGGGAGGCCCTCTGCTACCGCATCCTCCTCAGCGGCCCCAAGGCGCTGTGGGACGCCGCGGCGGGCGAGCTCCGCGAGGCCGGCGACCCGCCGAGCATCGCGGGCCTCGTCCACGGGGTCCTCGACGACCCGGGGCGGAGCCTCGAGCTCTTCGCCTGGGCCTGCCGCAACCTGCTGCTGGGCCGGTGGCGCACCGACGTGCCCCCCCTACAGGTCTTCGAGCACCTCCTGACGCAAGGCGACACCCTGGCGCGGCGCAAGGCGTCGCAACGCGGCGAGTGGACTCCGTTCGACCAGAACGCGGAGCTCGCGCTGATCCGCCAGAGCATCCGAGCGGGCGACCTACAGTACTTCGACCAGATGCTCCAGGAGCTCAGCGAGACCGAGGCCACGCGCCTCTTCTTCCGCATCCGCCGGAGCGGCGCGATCCCGGACCACCTCGGCCACATCCTCGAGCAGAAGATCATCCGGCGCTACCCCAAGCTCCTGGCGGAGGAGCAGAGGGCGGAGGCCGCGCCGCCGGAGTACCTCTACGCGACCGCCGAGGCCATCGAGCGGCACCGCAAGGAGCACGACCACATCGCCAACGTCCTGCTCCCCAAGAACAGCGAGGACATCCGCCGTGCCGCCGCGATGGGCGACCTGACCGACAATGCGGACTGGCGCGCCGCCATCCAGGAGCAGCAGGTCCTCAATGCCAAGGTCATCGAGATCGCCGGGGAACTGCTTCGCGCGCGGCCCATCGAGCCCTCGATGGTCTCCACCGAGCTGGTCTCCATCGGCTCCCGCGTCACGGTGGAGAACGCGCAGACGGGCGAGAGGCACACGTACGCGATCCTCGGCCCGTGGGACTCCGATGACGAGCACGGGATCATCGCCTACCTGGCCCCGCTTGCCCAGGCGCTCCTTCGCCACCGCGTGGGCGACGAGGCGACGCTCGCCCACGCCGGGCAAGAGGCAACCTATCGCGTCGTGGCAATCGGGAGCGCGATGGAGAAGGGGACGAAGGCAAACGGCTAGCCCGCATTTCGTGAGAAATGCGGGCTAGCCCGTCCTGCGCGAGAAAAGGGGAGAAGGGAACTGAGAGCCAGGGGAGCCAGTCACCACGGATGTGGGGGCGACGCTACGCCTGCGCGTCCGGGCCTTCCTGCAACAGCGTGTACTCGATGCTGTCTATGAGGGCCTGCCAGCTTGCCTCGATGATGTTGTCGCTGACGCCGACGGTGCCCCAGACGCTCTCGCCATCGGTGGACTCGATGACCACGCAGGTCCGTGCGGCGGTGGCGGCGCGCGGGTTGACGATGCGCACCTTGTAGTCCACGAGCCGGACCTTCTTGAGTTGGGGATAGAAGTCCTCGAGTGCGGCCCGGAGCGCGACGTCGAGCGCGTGGACCGGGCCATCGCCCTCCCCCACGGTCAGGCGACTCTCCCCGCGGACCTTGAGCTTGACGGTGGCTTCGCTGATCGGCTGCTTGTCCCCGCCCCGCTTCTCGACGATGACTCGGAAGCCCTGAAGCTCGAAGAACGGGCGGTGGGTGCCGAGGATCTTGCGGACGAGGAGCTGGAACGACGCTTCGGCGGCCTCGAACTCGTAGCCCTCGCTCTCGAGGTCCTGGACCGCCTTGAGGATGCGGCGGCTGGTCGTGCGGTCGATGCGCGAGTCGATCTTCCGAGCCTTGGCCATGATGGCCGATGTGCCCGAAAGCTCGGAGATCAGGATGCGCCGCTCGTTCCCCACCAGCTCGGGGTCCAGGTGCTCGTAGGTGAGGACGTTCTTCTGCATGGCATCCACGTGGAGGCCGCCCTTGTGGGCGAAGGCGTTGGCTCCCACATAGGCCTGCCGGAGTGGGATGTTCAGGTTCGCGATCTGGTAGACGTAGCGCGACAGATGGGTGATCTGCTGGACGGCGCCGGGGGCCAGCACGTCACAGTTCATCTTGAGGGCGAGGTTGGGGATGACCACGCAGAGGTCGGCGTTGCCGCACCGCTCGCCGATGCCGTTGATCGTGCCCTGGACCTGCGTGGCGCCCTCCTCCACTGCGGCGAGGGTGTTGGCGACGGCGAGGCCGGAGTCGTCGTGAACGTGGATGCCGAGGCCCGCGCCAACAATGGCTCGCGCCTGGCGCACGACGTCACGGAGCTGGCCCGTGAGGGTCCCGCCGTTCGTGTCGCAGAGCACAACCGCATCGGCTCCGGCCTCCTCGGCGGCGCGGATCGTGGCGAGGGCGTAGTCGCGATTGCGCGCGAAGCCGTCGAAGAAGTGCTCCGCATCGAAGAAGACGGTCCTGCCACTCGCCTTCAGATGGGCCACCGAGTCGCGGATCATCACCAGGTTATCGTCGAGGGAGACCCGCAGGACATCGGTGACGTGGAGGTCCCAGCTCTTTCCCACGATGGCCACGACATCCGTTCCGGCGTCGAGGAGGGCGTGCAAGCCGGAGTCCTGCTCGGCCGAGGTGTCGGCCCGGCGGGTGTTTCCGAAGGCGACGACGCGGGCGTGCCGCAGCGGCCGCGTGCGGATCTCCTCGAAGAATGCGGCGTCCTTGGGGTTCGAGAGGGGATACCCACCCTCGATGTAGTCGACTCCGAGCTCGTCGAGGCGGCGTGCGATGGCGAGCTTGTCAACGAGAGAGAATGAGACGCCCTCGGCTTGGGCGCCGTCGCGGAGGGTGGTGTCGTAGGTCAGGATGCGCTTGGGTTGGGGAGCTTTCATCGTTGAGCCAGGCCTCAGTCCATGGCGCCCTCACCCCCGCCCTCTCCCAGAGGGAGAGGGAGTGTGGGGGCCAGAGGGAGAGGGAGTGTGGGGATCCGGGGGAGAAAGAGTGTGCGAAGCAGAGGGAGAGGGAGAAGGAGGCGTGGAGGGGGAGAGGACTTCCGGGTTGACGATGTTGGGCGGCCTCTCGCCGCGGAGCATGGCGAGGAGGTTGGAGGCGGCAACAGTGGCCATGCGGGTGCGGGTGCCGACGGTGGCGCTCCCAAGGTGCGGTGGGATGACGACGTTGTCGAGGTCCGCGAGGCCGGGGGCCAGCTCCGGCTCATTCTCGAAGACGTCGAGGCCGGCTCCAGCGATTCGACGTTGCACGAGAGCTTCGACGAGGGCCGCCTCGTCCACCACGGGGCCGCGCGAGGTGTTGATGAGACAGGCGGTGGGCTTCATGAGGGCAAGCTCCCGGGCGCCAATGAGGTGTCGGGTCTGGGGGTTGAGGTCGACGTGGACCGAGACGAAGTCCGACTCGCGCAGGAGGGTTTCGAGGTCTACGAGCTGGGCGCCGAGGGCTTGTTCGAGGGCTTCGTTGTGGACTTTGTCGAAGTAGAGGACTCGCATGCGGAAGCCGCGCGAGCGGAGGGCGACGGCGGTGCCGATCCGCCCTGCGCCGAGGATGCCGAGGGTGCGCCCGCTGATGTCGCTGCCCAGGAGGAGCATGGGGGACCATCCCTTGAACTTGCCGGCGCGGGTGTAGCGGTCGCCCTCGGGGATCCGACGGGCGACGGAGAACAGGAGTGCCCAGGTGAGGTCGGCGGTGGCGTCGGTGAGGACGCCCGGGGTGTTGGTGACGGCGATGCGGCGCGCGGTCGCGGCCGCGACGGCGATGTTGTTGTAGCCCACGGCGCAGTTGGCGAAGATGCGGCAGCCCCTGGCCGCGTCGAGCACCTCGGCGTCAATCGCGTCGGTCAACAGGCACAGGATGCCGTCGCGCCCTGTGACCGCGTCGAGAAGCTCCGGCCGCGTGAGGACGCGGTCTTCGGGGTTCACGTCGACGCGGGCGCAGGCATCGAGGAGCATGTCGATCCCCGGCTGGGGGATCTGGCGGGTGACGTAGACGTTGGCGTCGAGCTTGGGCATTCGAGGCCAGGGCTATTCCTGCTTGGGGGGGTCGGGCCGCTTGCGATTGGCAGCGGGGCGGATGATGACGGTGGCCTTGGTGCCCTTGGGCGGGACGGCGCTCCGGTCGATGGCGATGCTGCCGTACTTGTTGGCGAGGCCGGCGGGGAGGTCAATGACGCTGGAGAGATCATCAAGCAGGCCGATCAGCCAGTCGTTGGTGTCGGCGAGATAGAGCATCTTCTTCGGGTCCTGGGGGTCGGGATAGAGGAAGGAGCCGAAGAAGACGAACGGGGTGCCGGCGACGTGCTTCTTGGTCTCGACACCGAGGATGAGCTCGCGCGGCTCGACGGTGACCTCCTTGCCGTCCCTGGTGAAGCGGATGAGCACATCGATGGGGTCCCCCTCCTGAAGGATCTTGCCGGTCTCCTTCTCGTCGCGGACGCGCGCCTTGAGGCCAAGGGCCAGGAGCGCCATGTGGAGATCGTGCGGCTCGCAGGGGGAGGAGAGCATGGACTCGTAGTCCTTCATCGTGTTCTGGCACAGGAGGAGCTCGAGGGGGCACTCGCCGAGGCAGAAGGCCGCATCGATCTCGATGGTCTTGTTCTTGAGGTCGAGGCGAAGGTGCTGGAAGGGTTGCTTGGGGGAAGCCTTGCCGGGCTCGCCAGCGCCTGCGGGTGCGCCCCCCGGCGGCGGCGGGTCCTTGGGAGGGACATCTCCCGTCCCACCCCCGCAGGCGTGCAAGGCGAGCGAGAGGGAGAGAGCAATCGTCCAGGCGCGAAGGTGCCACATAGCCCACAAGCCCCGTTCGATACCCTCGAGGTCACGTGCCCCACGCTCTGGACGGCGCAGGCTCAGCGGCAGAGCAAGGGACCCATCGAGGACGCCGCAAGCGGTGTGTACCCGGATTCACAGCTTAACAGCTTCGGGGCCTGAAAGCAAGGGACATCCGGGGCGTGCGCCGCCCCGGATGTCCCTTGCCTCCACCGGCCCTCAGGACCGGCGGGCGGGAGCAGCCGCCGCTCATCGCGGCCGTCGCAGGAGGCGCGATTCCTGGTACTTGAAGTTGATGTTCTTGAAGCCGAATTGGTTGAGGTAGTCAAGCGCCGTCATGACCCAGCCATGCTGGGAGTTGTCGGTCACGTCAATGATGACGGGGTCTTTCAGAGAATCGGGCCTCGCGAGCCCCCTGAGCTTCTCACGCAGGCCACTCTCGTCCTTGACCGGCACATTGTTGACCTTATAGTAGGGTAGCTGCCAGGACTCGTAGACCGGCCTGCCGTCGGAGCCGACAAGGGTGCTGCCATCGAATCTGACCGCTGGCACCTGGACGACAATGGGTTGGCCGTCAGGCCCGCGCTTGGGGGCGATCTGGATCCAGATCTCCTGGAAGAGCTCGGTGTCCTTGTCCTTCGGGTTGGGCTTCCCGGCCTTAGGGAGATCCGTGTCGAGCTTCCGGTCCAGCTCCTTGAACTTCGCGCCAACCATGAAGAACAGGAGGAGGAGGAAGACACAGTCGATCATGGGGGTCATGTTGAGCTGGACGGCCTTGACCGTCTTCCGTTCGCTCTTGGCGATCAGGGCAGGCATGGGAGTGGCTCCTGAAGCGTGGGGGGGCTAGTCCCCGCTTCCGCCTTCGGATTCCCTACTGATGCTCCTGGGCAAGGTTCCGAACGACATGCGCCAGATGCCGATGTGCTTCTCGACGCAGAGGGCCATGATGTAGCGGATGTGCTCGAACTTGACCCGCCGGTCGGCCTTGATGAGCACAAGGCGGTTGGTTGGCAAGGCGTCGCTTGCGCCGCTCAAGGCGCGTTCTCGCTGGGCCTCCTTCATGAGCTCCGCCTCGAGCTCCTCGTAGCTGTACTCATATCCCCGGACGATCAGCCGGCCATCCTTCAACACGTTGATGACCAATCGATCGGGGTCGGGGCTCGAGTCCGGGGCCGCGGCCTTGACGTCGGGGAGCCGCACGTCCTCGATGTCGTCCTGGCGGGTGAGCTCCGTGACGGTCATGAAGAACAGGTTCAGGAGAAACACGCAGTCGATCATGGGGGTCATGTTCATCTGCGTGACCTGCACTTTTTTCTTCGCCATTCGGTTGGCCTCCGGGGCGGCTCAGAGACACAGGGCGATCACTTCTTCGACCGGAAGCGGTCCATGAGGTCGTTGACGGCCGTGCCGGAGGCCAGCACGTTGATGACAATGCGGTTGGCGATGAACTGGTACGCGCACATGACGGGGATGGCGACGGCCAGGCCCTGGAAGGTGGTGACCAGGGCCTCGTTGATGTATACGGCGAGCTCGGCGGGCTTGACCATTTCCTTCTGGCCGATGTGGCCGAACGCGCCGATCATGCCAGAGACAGTGCCGAAGAGGCCGAGCATCGGGGCGACGGTGCCGATGAGCGAGAGCCACGTGATCTTGAGCTGGTAGTTCGTGAAGAGCTCTTCAGCGGTCGCGGCCATGGCTTGCGCCATGGCGTCGTAGCCGTGGTCCACGCGCTCGAGGCCCGCCCGGACCACGTCGGTGAGGAAGGTGCGCTCGACGTTGCAGACTTCGAGGGCTTCCTCATATTGCTCCTGGTTGAAGTAGTCCTGAAGCTCGTTGACGATATCGGTGGGGCAGAGCTTCTCGCGGCGGAAGGCGACCGCGTGCTCGATGATGAGGGCCAGCGCCACGGGGGAGAGGGCCATGATGATCCAGCCGATCCAGCCGCCCTTGTTGAGCTGGTCCATCAGGGTTTCTTTCTTGAAGACCTTGCCACGTCCGCCGTCCGGCGTAGTCGCGTCGGGAGCGGGGGTGGAGCCGGCCAGACCATCCGCCGTTTTCTTCGGTTCCTCAGCGGCAGCAGCATAGGACAGCCCCATCGTGAGACCGACCGCGACGACCGTCAGCGCCAGCAAAACGACCACCCAGCCCTTCCTGTTCACTTGCCACTCTCCTTTCTCGGTTCGGGCGATTTGGCGGGGGAAGCTGCACCGAGCTTGCGAGCCTGGGGGCTTTCCGGGAAGCTCTTGAGGAGCTCATTCCGCAGCTCGGCGGCGCGGGGCCGCTCACCGAGCTTCTCGAAGCACACCGCGGCGTTGAAGAGCGCCTCCGTGTACTCGGCGCGAAGCCGCGAGTGGAGAACGACGTTCCAGAGGAACGCCAGCAGGGCCTCCCGGAGGTCATCCTTCTTCCCCGACTTGGCGCCCTGGAGGAGGTAGCACTGGCCCAGCTCGTTGTAGCATTGGGCCTCGGTGCGCTGCATGCGGGTGTCGCGGCTCCCCTCACTTTCCTTCGCTATTTCCCTGGCCACGAAGGGGCCGATCTCCTTGATGAGCTCGCGGAACAGGGCGACCGCCTTGTCGAACTTCTCCTGGCGCACCAGGATCGTGGCCTTGGCGGTCTTCGCCTGGATGACGATGTCGCCGTACTTGTCGGGCGGGGCGCCCTTGATGACCCGCTCCACGGTGTCGAGGGCCTGATCGTACTTCCCTTGCTCCATGAGGGTGCGGCCCTGCCAGAGGTAGCCGAGGAACATGAACTCCTCCCAGTTCTTCTTGACCGCCTCAGCGGCGAGGCTGCCGAACCGCGTGAGGGCGCCATCGTAGTCCTTCGCGGCGAACAGGACACGCCCGAGGCCAAGGTAGGCGTCGAGCAGGTAGCGGCTGTCCCGATGGTTTTCGAGGAACTCTTCGAACTTGGCTTTGGCCGTCTTCATGTCGGAGCCGTCTTCGAGGTAGCACATGGCGATCTGGAAGCGGCATCCGGGCAGGAGCCAGAATTGCCGGCACATCCTGGGGTCGGTGCGCATGGCATTCCCGAGGAGGTCGATGGCTTCCGCGTACCGGCCCATCTTCCGCTTCTCCTCGCCATCCTTGAAGGCGAAGGGGCGGTCGGCGTAGTCGATCCGGTCCACACCGCGGGTGGGGAAGGAGACGGCGCCTTCGGCGCCGCCGGCGCTCTTGATCTCGTCGATCGACTCGCCGGTGATGACCGCCAGCACGGGCTCGGCTGCTCCCTTCTGGTAGATCTTGTCCTGGGCGCCTGCCCAGGCGCGCGAGCCGAGGCCGGCCGCCAGGAGCAGGCCGGCCGCCGCCGCGAGCGGGGCTCTGGAGGTCGGGGCTAGCTTCAAGGGTCTTGCCTCCTGACGGGCTATTGGCCCACCAGCTTCGAGGTCTCATCGGCGTCGGAGAGCAACTGCCTCTTCAGGGCTCCATCGTTGAGCTTCCCGATGTCCCGGCGAAGGCGGAGCAGCAGCTTGCGGAACTCCTCCTTCGTGCCCTTCTCTTCCGTGGCGTCCTTGTCGGGCTTGACGACGCCCTCGCCGAGCTTGCCCTCCGTATCGAGTGCGGCTCGCCGGGTGAGCTTCACGGCGTCGTCCAGGCTCCCATCGAGCCGAAGGGTCTCGCAGAGGAGATAGAGGGTCTCCCAGTAGGCGGGGTCCGTTCGCTTGTGCAGGCGGAGGTCCTCGGCCAGCATTCCGACGGCGGACTTGTACTTGCTGGCCGCGGCGGTCTTCGCGCAGGCGCGGGCGAGCCACAGCCGGACCTCCAGGTGGGCGCGACCCCGGACGGGTTGAGCTGGCAGGGGGACGGCCTGCGGGTTTTTCTCGTGTTGCGCCTTCTGCTTCTCGAATTTCGCCATGCGCGCCAGGAAGATGGCCTCCTGGTCGGCATGGACCTGCTCGAGGGCGAGGACGGCGTCGCGCCAGTTCCTGAGCTTGCAGCACGCGATAGCCTGAGACGTCCTGAAGCGGAGGATGTCGGCTTCGGCCTCGGGGTCGGCCTTCAGGACCTCGATGGCTTTGGGGACGAGCTCCACGAGCTTGCGGAGGTCGTCGGCCTTGGGCTCGTGGGGGCGGGTCTCGAGCTGGTAGAGGATGTAGCGATAGGTCTTGAGGCTCTGCTTGGGGGCGACCTGGATGAGCTCGAGGTAGAAGGCCAGGCCGCGGTCAATGGCGGCCTTGAGGCGTTTCTCGATGGCGGCCTTGGCCGCGCCATCGGCCGTCGCCTTGAGCTGCTGTTCGAGGCCCTTCACATAGACGGCATAGGCGCCCGCGCCCATGATGCTACAGTTCTGGAGGTATTCGAAGTCCTCGATGCCCTGCACCGTCTTCCAGCACTCCTCGATGACGGGGAGCCACTTCTCGGCCTGCTGGAGATCCCCTCCTGCGACGAGCATCTGGGCTGCCCGCATGCGGTGGTACCAGAGGGTGCCGTAGCAGGGCTCCTTTTCGATGCCGGCGTACTTCTCTTTCAGGCCGCCGGTGAGCTCGATGGCCTTGGCGGGCTGCTTGAGGTATTCGCGGAGGTACGCATCGCAGAGGGCGCCGAGGGCCGCGCCCGTGACCTCCAGGAGCAGACGACGAGCGTCCGGGTCGTCCTGCTTCTTGAGCTCGGGAGCCTTCTTCTCGTACTCGCCGACGGCGGCCTCGTAGCTGCCGAGCATGGCCTTGAGGGTGCTCTGGACCTTCGGCGACCTCGGGTCGGTTCTCAGCAGGTCGTGAAGCACGATCCTGTGGGTGACGCCGATCTGGTAGAGCGCGTACTGATAGGCAGGGGATTCCTGCCGGATTTTCCCAAGGACTCTGAGGGCCTCGTCGTACTCCTTCGCCTCGCGCTTCTTCTTGGCCTCCTCGATATCGAGCCAGGCGGGGCCAAAGGGGCTGAGCTCATCGGCCGCGCGCTTGTAGCGGCGGATGAGCTCCTGGTCGAAGGGGTCCTTGCCGGCCTCGTACTGCTTGCTGATGGCGGCAACGGCCGACTGCGCGTAGGAGTGGGCGAGCGACTTCGGCTCGCGGAACCAGCGGGCGATCGCGCTGTAGACGATGGCAGCCTTGTAGTACTCCTTCCCAGCGAAGTAGAGGCGTCCGACCTGGTCCCAGTTCGCGCGGAGCTGGTCTGGCTCCAGGTTGTCGCGGGTGCGGTGGATGATCTCGGTCAGGGTGCGCGCGGCGCCCAGGTAGTCCCCCTTGGAGCGTTGGTCCTGCTCCATGCGGACGAGCTCCGTGATGGAGACGTCGAGGCCGCTCTTCTCGCGCCAGAGCTTCATGAGAGCGGTGTACTTGGGGTCCATGTAGAGCCTGGCCGCTCCGACGCCCTCGGCGATGTTGTAGGCGATGGCGTAAAGCGGCTTGTACTCTCGCGCGGGCTTCTTGTCGTCCTCGCCCTTCTTGCCCATGGCCCCATAGACGTCGGCGGCGAGGAGGAGCGCCTCGCCGACGGCCGCCTTGTTGTACCGCACTTCCACCTCGCCGGCATCGAGCTCATCGAGGAGTTTCTTGACGGTCTCGTCGCTGATCGCCTCGGGGTTCCAGGGCTTCTCCATCCCCTTGGTGCGGAACTCCAGCAGGCCGTCGAGGGTATCCAGGGCCTCCTTGTAGCGCTTCTGGCGGGACTGGATGGTGGCCTTGACGTAGAGGGCCCGGCAGGGGACGTACATGTTGCGGAGGAACATCTCGCGCTGCTTCCAGACCTCGTCGAGGCGGTCGAGGGCCTCCTGGTCCTGCTCGGGGCCGAGCTCGACCATGGCCGCCGCGACGTCGATGTTGGCCTGAATGGCCGCCTTGTCGCCGATGAACTCACGGAGCATGGCCTTGAAGTCGTTGATGGCGGCTTCCATGCGAGGCCTCCATTCGGCGGCCTGCGCGCCGGTGCTCTTGAGGAACTTGGCGACCTCGACGCGGGCGGCGTTGAGCTCCGTGCGGATGCGGAGGTGGTCGTAGCGGAGGCCTCGATCGGTTTCCTGCCACTTCTGGAGGGCTTTGGGCTCGGTGGGCTTCCTGAGCTTGTGCTTCGCCTCTTCGGCCTTCTTCACGTCGAAAGCCGCTTCGAAGCCCTTGATGCCGTCGGCATAGAGGGTGAGCGCCTCCTTTTTGGCTTTCTCATGCTCCGGCTTGGGGGTGTCGGGGTCTTCGGAGACGCGGCGCCAGCCCTGGGCCAGGCGCATGATGAGCCAGATGGTCTCGCGGCGGACCTCGAAGCGCTGGTCGGCAAGCTCCATGTTGTTCTTGACGAGGTCGTGGCTAATGAACTTCTCGTAGGACGTGCGAGCTTTGCCGAGGTATTCGCTGAGCCGCTGCATGAAGTCCTTGCCGCCGGGGACGTTCTTGGCGATCTCGACGTAGAGCTCGCCCACCCCCTTGAAGAGGGCCGGCTTGTCTCTCTCGGGGATGGATGGGTCGGCGACGAGGCGCGCGCCGACGAACTCGGCGAGGTCGAGGTAACGGCGAGGGTAGCCAGCAAGGGCCTTGGCGAACTGTAGCTGGCGCTCCCAGACGGGCGCGGGGGCGCCCGCTTCGGCCAGGACGGCGAGAAGGAGGGGAAAGACGGCAAGTCGAAGCGTCTTCATGCGCTGGCCTTCGGTCTCGGGGCGGAGGCGACACGCCCGCAAACACCGCGCCCCGCGGTCTCATAGCGCGTCGGCCGCGGGGCGGTAGCGGGCCGGGCAGTCCACTGTTCGATCACTCCGCCGTGCACCGGCGCAACGTGGCTGCAAGCGGCTCGCTTGCAGCTTGAGCGGCAAGCGGGCCGCTTGTCGCCACGCCTACTCCTCTTCGAAGATGTCGTCGACCGTCTGGGCCGTCACGAGCACGATCATGCTCCTTCGGCCTTCGCGGCGGTCCCAGCCCCGGAAGATATACCGGAGCAACGGCACTCCCTCGATGAAGGGAGAGGTCGAGACGGCGGAGTGTTCCTCGACTTCGGTGAGGCCGCCCAGCAGCAACGTGCCCCCGTTGGGGATCGTCACCGTGGTGCCAATGGACTTCAGCTCGGTGGTGGGGAGCTGGATTCGGGCGCGGACGATAAGATAAAGGTCTTCGGCGACCTGGACGACCTGATAACCGAAGATGAAGTCGGTCATGCTCAGGAGGTTGCGGAGCTGGGGCTGGAAGACGAGGGTGATGTAGCGGCGGTCGCCGCTGACGAACGGCTGGATGTCGAAGATGATGCCCGACGGGATGTTGCCGATCTCAGGCACCCAGTCGGAGCTGACGCGGCGGACGTAGTTGCGGTTTCGGACGACCTGGAGGTTGGCCCGCTGGGTGTTGAAGCAGGTGAGGCGCGGCGACTGGAGGATCGTGCCGTGCTGGCCCTGGAGGACCGCCCGCAGGAGGAACGCGTAGGAGTCGCGGTTCAGGTAGGACCAGCGGAGCGACAGGCCGCCGCTCGGCCCCCAGTTGTCGAAGCGCGGCATCGCCGCGTTGTCGGTGTCTGCCGACGGGGTCTGGCTGCCGGTCAGGGTGTCGTTGGTCCAGCGGGTCCCGCTGTTGTACTGGAACGAGACGCTCATGTTATCGAGGAACTTCTTGTCGATCGTGATGAAGCGAGCGAGGATATGGACCTGGAGGTTGCGCGCCTTGCGGAAGTTGTCGAGGAGCTGCCCGACTTGCTCCTGGACTTCCGGGGTGTGGACGACGACGATGCGGCCGTTGCGGTAGGCAATGGTATACGGCTGCTTTTCCTGCAAGACCTGGTCCCACGTGTCGGCCGCAATGCTCGAGCGGATGAAGTCGGCCCATCCGCGCCCCACGAGGTCGGGGTTCGGCTCGGCGGCCTCGACCGCCTCCGTCGCGCGAGGGCCTGGCTCGATCGCGCCGGGCACGGCGATCGGCTGGCTTCCGGTGGGCGGCACCAGCAGCGACCCGACGTCGTAGAAGCGGGTGACCGGCGGGTCGAGGGTGCCCTTGCGGCCCGTCAGCAGCACCGCGCCATCGCGGAGGCAATAGCGAAGGCCGCCAAGCTGGGCGACCCAGCTCACCATGCTCTCCAGGGGCATCTGGGCGCGCGGCATGGTGATGGCCGCCGCGGCCGGCCTGGCATCCTGGTCCACGAGGATGTTGATGCCGCCAATTGCGGCGAGCTGGTCAACCGCCTGCTGGAGCGGCGTCTCGTGGAACTCCATCGTCACCGGCTTTGCGAGCTTCGCGCGCAGGTCGGCTTCCCAGCGCTCCATGGGCGTGGCGCGCGCGCGGGTCTCCCGACGACTCGGGTCGCGGGAGAGGATGACTCCGGGCTTCGGGACGTCGAACTCCTTCTCGATGTGGGTCATGAGCTTGGTTTCGGCGTCGCGGCGCTCCTTGGACTGGCCGCGGAGGCTTGCGGGAGCCAGGGAGGGCTGGAGTGCCTTGTCCCGCAGGGCGAGCGCGTCGGGATCGTCCGGCGCCGTGCGCAACATTTCCTTGGCGACGGCCAGGGCCTCGTCGTATTCCCTCGCTTCGAGGTGTTTGGTGGCCTGCTCGTGGAGGGCGCGGAGGCCGGCCGCCTGGCCGGTCCCCTGTTGGGCCTTCAGGGCCGCGGCCTGAGCCTTCGCCTTGTCGAGCTCGGTCTGGATGCGGACGCTCGCGACACGCTCATTGGCGGCGCGGGCGTCGGCCAGCAGCCTCTCGGCCTGCTTGCGCAGCCCGGGAGCGCTCGGGTCGCCTTCGATGCACCCGAGCGAGGCGAGAGCCCGGTCCGCGTGCTGCGCGGCCCGCTCGAAGTCCTTGCCCTTGAGCGCCGTCTCGGCGTTGAAGAGCTCCATCTGGACCTGGAGGCGGACGATCTGGCCCTTGGAGAGGTGGTCCTCCCTGGCGAGCTCGAGGGCGCCCTTGGCCGTGCTCACGCCGAGGGCGGCCTCGGCCTGCTGGAGGAGCTTGCGCGACGCGGCGTCGGCGGGGTTCAGGCGAAGGGCCTCGCGGAGCGCATCGCGGGCATCGGCGTACGAGCCCTCCGCAAGGAGCTTGCGCCCGCGCGCGGCAAGGACCTGCGCTTCGTGGAGCGCGTGCTGGCGCGCCACCTCGGCATCCCGAGCCGAGTCGGCGGGGGCAACCGTGATCTTCGACGCTCCCCCCCCGTCGGCGAGCGCAGGGACTGCCGAAGCGACCGCGAGAACGGCCGTCAGAAGCGCGGCCGGCAAGCCGGGACACCACCGCCCGTGCCCGGAGGATGAGGACTGTCTGAAGGTGCTGGTCTGTGGCGCTGTCACACGACGCCTCCTTTCCTGGAAGCTGCCGAAACCCTGCAAGCCTGTTTCGGGCCGCAGGCCCCCGCGAGCTCACTCCTCGAAGATGTCGGGCACGATCTCCGCGGTGACGAGGATGATGAGGCTTTCGCGTCGCTCGACCTCGCCCCACTCGCGCATGATGTATCGCAGAAGGGGCACGTTGTTGAAGAAGGGCACGCCGGACTCGCCGCTGCGCTCGTTCGCGTTGGTGAGGCCGCCCACGAGCAGCGTGCCGCCGTCGGGCACCGTCACGGTGGTGGCCAGGCTCCGCAGCTCGGTCTCGGGGAGGTTGACGGCGCGGAGACTAGTGCCCGCCGCGGAGACGGAGAAGTCGAACCCCTCGGACTGGGCCTGGAAGTTGCGGTTGATCAGGGTGCGGATCTGGGGCTGGAGGACGAGGGTGATGTAGCGGCGGTCGGCGCTCACGAAGGGCTGAACGTCGAAGATGATGCCCTCGGGCACGTTGCCGATCTCCGGCTCCCCGTCGGCGCTGACGCGCCGGACGTAGTTGAAGTTCGTCACGGACTGGAGGTTGGCGCGCTGGGTGTTGAAGCAGGTGAGCCGGGGCGAGGTGAGGACGCTGCCCTTGCGGCGCTTGAGCATGCCATCCACGAGCGCGTTCACCGCCGTGTTGCCGAGGTGGCTGAACGCGAAGGAGACCGCACCCGTGGTGTCGCTGACGGTGCCCGGGATGTTGGTGACGCCGGCGTTGTTGGTGATCAGGCTGCCGATGATCGAGCGCCGCGGCGGGGTGGCGCCGGTCTGCCACGGGTCGGTGGGCTGGCTCACGTAGCCGTAGACCGGCGGGTTGGGCGGGGCGGTCGGCTCGTTGATCGTCACCTCGTCGGAGCCGAAATCGACGTCCATGCTCTGGAGGTAATCCATGTCGATGAGGATGAAGCGGGCGAGGATGTGGACCTGGAGGCTGCGCGCCTTGCGGAAGTCGTTGAGCAGGCGCTCGATCTGCTCGTGGACTTCCGGGGTGTGCACGACGACGATGCGGCCGTTGCGGTAGTTGATGGTATAGGGCTGCTTCGCCTCCTGAAGAGCGTCGCCCTTCGCCGGCTCCTCCCAGCTTTCGGGAGCGACGCTGGTGCGGATGAAGCGGACCCAGCCCTCGCCGAGGACGTCATCCGTAACCGGCTTGCCTTCCGCGTCCTTGGGCGACTCGCGCAGCGCGCCCAGGATGTCCTTCTGGGCGCCTTGGTCGTCCACCTGCGAGCTCCCGTTGAAGGTCAACTTGACGCAGCGTGTCGGGACGAGCAGGCCGGCGACGTCGTAGTCCTTCATCATCGGCCTGTCCAGCAGGCCGCCCCGGATCGTCACCAGGATCGCGTGCTCCCGCAGCGTATAGACCGCTCGCGATGGCCGGCACACCCAGCGGAGAATGTGTTCGAGGCTCATGCCGGTGAGCTTCGGGAGGCTGAAGCTTCGGGTGTCGCGTGCCACCGCAGGGTCCACCACGATCGGGCATCCCGCGGCTTTCGAGAGGTGGGCGCAGGCCTCCGCGAGGGTCGTGTTCTGGAACTCCACCTCGATCGGCTGGGCGAGCTTGCCTCGGAGCCCCTTCTGCCAGGGCTCCAACCCCCGCTCGGTGAGGAGCCCGAGCTTGGCCGGGTCCCGGTTGCCGGGGAGGACGATTTTCGCCGGCATTCCCTCCGGGACCTTCATCTCCTTCTCGACCTGGCCGACGAGATGGGTGTCGGTGGCCTTCTTGCGCTCCGCGCGAATGGATGCGACATCGTCTCGGCTCGCCGTAGCGCGGCGCACCTTGCTGCGGAGGAACAGGGCCTGGGTGTTGCCCGGGTCGAGCCCCAGGATTTCCTCGGCGGCCGCGAGGGCCTTGTCGAACTGCTTGGCGTCGAAGCGCCTCCAGCCGTCCTCCATGAGGCCCCTGACGGTCGCGGCATGGTCCTGGATGGCGCGCTCCTTGGCCGAGGCGAGCACGGTCTTGAGCTCGGAGTGGGCCGCCTTCTCGGCCGCGGCATTCGCGCTGGCCAGGATCGCCTCCGCCCTGGCGCGCAGTTGGGCGGCCTCTTCAGAATCTCTCATGCACGCGACGCCGTCGAGGATGCGCTCGGCATGCTCCCGCGCGCGGGCGTGCTCGCCGTCCTTGAGCGCCTTCCCGGCATCGAAGAGGCTGGCGTCGAGCTGGCGGCGGAGACTGACATCCTTGAACTGCTCCTCCTCCCTCATGCGGTCGAGGACCTTGTCCGCGGGGGCCGTGCCTGTGGCCGCTTCGGCCTGGGTGAGAAGGCGGGCGCAGGTCTCGTCGTCCGGCCGAATCCTCGCGGCCTGAGCCAGGACGCGCTTCGCCTGGTCGTAGGCGTGCTGGGCGAGGAGGGAACGTCCCTGCTCCAAAAGGCGTTGGAACTCGGTGTCTTGCTGTTGGGCCTCCTGTTGCGTCTTCTGGCGGAGGCGCTCGAGGGCTTCGGCCGGGTCGCCGCCTCCGTCGCCGCGGGCTCGAGGAGAGCCGCTTGCGATAATGAGCATGCAGGCTACAGCGCCGAGGCTCAACAGCCGTGGCAACAAGCGGCTCGCTTGTCGCTCAAGCTGCAAGCGAGCCGCTTGCAGCCACGTGTGTGCGCGGTGGGATTCGGGCGTCGCCACGCCATGGCTCCTTTCAATTCAGCCGGGACTCAACCCCCGCCCAGTCCGCCCTCGCCGGCGGACGGTCAGGAACCGCGACTCATTTTATCCGGCATGCGACCGAAGATCAACAGAAATCTGATCTTGCCGCAGCCGGGGACACGACCGACGTTACGGACGCCCGCCCTCCCCCGGTGCCGGTCCTTTGCTCCGCGGCGGCTCCTCGTGGCGCCCGCCCACTGCCGCCCCCCCCATCGCCGTCGGCGCCTGCTCACGCCAGAGCGTGATCAGCCGGTTCTTCCGGTCCCGCAGGATCGCCATGTGCTCGAACGACATCTCTCGGAAGTAGGGGATCTGCTGGAAAACCGCCTGCCCCAGAGGATTGATGCCCATGTATCTCCTCTCGACAGCCTCGACCGGACGGCACAGTCTCGTCTCGATGTCTACAAGGACGTAGCGCGTCACGAAGCGCGATCCGGCGCCCTCATCCTCGTCGGGCTTCGGCTTCTCTGGCTTCGCCGGACCTTCAGGGGGCGCCTCCGCGCCTTCTTCGGCAGGCGGCTTTGCCTCGGCGGGTGCTGCGCCAGCCGCTCTGCCCTCCCTCGGCCGGTCGCCCACGAGCCCGCCAATGGGCACGGTGACAATCCTGTGCTCGATGGGCCTTTCCCGCGGGCCAATGAAGATGATGAACTTCCCCGCCCCGCCTGCCAACCCGATGAACGCAAAGCTGAACTTCGGATCCGTCGTGATGCCCACGGGCGCGCTGTTCTTCGTGTCCAGCTTGCCGCCGGGCTGCTTGGGAACCAGCGCGCTCCGGACCCTGTAGGTGTACTTCGTCTCCGCTTCGACGTCCTTGTCCCGGAACACGAAGTCCGTGGGGGCCTGGGCCGCTTCGGGCCTCGGGCCAGGCCTCGGACCAGGAGCCGGGCCTCCTGGGAGGCCGGGAAGGCCCGCGGGCCTCCGAGGCCCGGTTCCAGGCTCGGGACGGCCTTCGGCAGGGGGAGCTGCGCCGCGCCCTTCGATGCGAGCGATGGCCCGCTCTTCCTTCTCGTGCTCGCTCCTGCGGAAGATCAGGTAGTAGCTCGGCTCGAGATACTGGATCTTCCGGCCGTCGACGACCGCCTCCGTCCCCCCAAGGGGCACCGAAAACCGCAATACCACCGTGCCGAGGGCGGCGGGATCTTCCTTGACCTCTTTGATCTCCGGTGTGGGCAAGTCGGGCCGGGGGGGCACCACACCCTCTCCGAGGACGTACACCGGTATGCGGAACCGATCCCAGTTCTCCGCGTGCACCTCGTAGACCACGTAGTCGCCCAGATCTCCGGCCGTGAAAACGATCGTGTCGTTCGCCTTCTCGTCGAGCTTTACGGTGACGCGACAGGGGGCCGTCATGCCGCTCTTCGGATACCCCCTGGCAACAAGCTCCTCGGGGCTCACGACCACGGGGACGGGGCCACGGCCGATCTTCCGCCCGATACTGACGCCGGCAGCCGGCGTCTTCTCCATCTGGAGCTGGACGTGGGGAAGCCACATGGTGCGCGGCGGGTAGAACCAGTTGTGGTCCGCAGGGAGGATCCCCGGCACCCGGAGGAAGGGAGCCGTGGCCTGGCGGTAGGAGTCCTCGATGGCGCCCAGCGTCTCATCCGGCTTGGCCGGGGGCCTGCCGGCGCGGGGGCCTCCGGGGGGAATGCCCTGGACCGGGCCAGGCTCTTCCGTGCCCGTGAAGCTGGAGTAGGCGTTGTACGCCACGAAGAGGATGGCGAGGGCCAGAAGCCCCTTCTCGAAGTGGCGGAACACGAGGTCCTTGAGAGCGACAATGTCCATCGGAACCCCCTTGCGAAGGGGCATCGGCTGCGCGGCGCTCCAAGAGCTCCGCGCCGCTCACCCGCCACGCGGCCTCACCGTCGGCGTGAGCGTCGACGTCGCCCGCTTCACGCCTTCGCCGAGCTTCGGCTTGAACGTCACCAGGCCGAAGTGGACCATCACCTTCCCCTCGGGGTCGAAGGGCTGGTCGTGCATCTGGCCCTTGTCGAACTGCTCCGGCGGCCGGAACGTCACGACGACCCCGGCGGGGCTCTTGTCATCGGCCTTGCCTGCCTCGACGAGGCGGCGGACGCGCGTCCAGAGGTCCCGCATGGCCTCGAGACGGTGGACCTCGTAGTCGTAGCGGCTCTTGAGCCATTCTCTGGCCCACTTGGCGTCGGCGAAGCCGTACTGGCGCCGCCTCTCGGCCTTCGTCTGCTCGTCCCACCCCGCCTTGGCAAGGTCATCTTCAATGAGGATGGGAACCGGCTTGCCGGCCGGGGCGTTCTTGAGGGCCTCCTCGGCCTTCTTGAGCTGATCGGCGACCCACTTGGCGCCGGCGCTGCCTTGCTTCTCGTTCTTCTCCCTCGCGTCGCGGCTGCTGGCCAGACGCTGGTTGACGCTCCTGAGCTCCTTGTCGAGCCAGTCGAGCGCGGCCGCCCTGTCCTTGAACTTGTCCCGGGCAAAGATGACCTGCTGGATGTCGAGCGCGATATCGGCCACCTCGCCCAGGATGCTCACGCTGACCAGCTCGGGGCCTTGCTCAGGGGGCTCGTCTCCGGCCAGCGCGGCAGGCACCGCGCCCGGCCCTCCGGCGCCGGGGATAGCTCGCCCCTCGGGAAGCAAGACGCGCTCGACCTTCCGGATGCCGTCGAGGCGGAAGCACATGCCGGAGGCCAGGAGCTTCTCGAGGAACCTGTGGAAGTCGCGGTAGTCGCAGAGGATCTGAAGCTCGACCGGGATCGGCTCGAAGAGCTTTCCCGAGACGGGGCCGTGGACGTGCGGCAATTCCTTCCGACGGCTGCTCACGCCGCCCCCAAGGTCCACTTTGGAGAGGATGCACCTGACCGGAGGCGGGGGCTTGCGCGCCGCCTCGGCCTCGGTCTTGACGTCATGGAGCATCTCGACGAGCTCTTTCTTGATCCAGAACTCTTTCTGCTCGGCATACATGTCGCCGATGGTCACTGTCGGCTGCATGAACCCGATAGGGTCAGCGAGTCCCAGGGCGCCGCGGTCGGTGCCCACCGCCCGCATCTTGGGATCGAGCTTGTCGGCCTCGACGTTATAGGCATCCTGATAGCGCGCGCGGAAGACCTCGAATCTCGAAGGGGTAATCCAAGGGGCGACCTCATCGGCCGCCAGCTCCTTGCTGTCGAAGAGCTGCTCGTAGCGCTGCTCGCGGTGCCAGAGGAACAGCAGGCAGTCGCCCAGCTCGCGTCGGACCGCCTCATTGCGCGCCTTGTAGACCTCGATCCGCGCGTCAATGCCTGCGGCCTGGGCCTCCTTGGTCCTGCGGTCGGCTTTCGCAGCCTCCAGGCTCTTCTTCTCCTCTTCTGCCGTGCCCTGACTCCCGAGGACGAAGTACAGCCCGACGGCCTCCGTGGCGAACGCCACGCCGAGGATGATCCAGGCCAGGTACTTGCGGACGAGGCCCATGAGTAGATGTCCCTCGTGTTCGATGGTCAGGGCGGCCAATGCCCGCCAACTGCCACGGCTGCCTTGCCCAGCCGTGGCCACGGTTGGCGAGCCAACCGTGGCACTTTGCTCAGCCCGCCCTCGTGTTCGTCATCCGCGGCACCGTCCCCGCCCGCTCACGGCTTCTTGGGGGGAGGAAGCGGCGGCGCAGGACTTCCCGGCTTCGGCGCAGGGGCTTCCGTGCTGAAGGTCACCCAGACGGTGTAGACGTAGCCCTGGGCGCCCCGGTCCACCACGCTGGCCCCGCCCGGACGCGCGGGGCCCCCGCTCGGCGCCCCCACCGCCTCGGTCCCGCGGTCCTCCACATCCCGCACAGGGGAGCTGTCTTTCGTCGCGTGGCCGGCCCTCTCCAAAAGGTCGCGAAGAAGGCCGAAGTCCTCCGCGGAGAACTTACTGTCTTTCTCGAACTTGATCTCGACCTTCAGGGCGTCCTTAAGGGCCTCCGGGGCCGGCTGGCCTGGAGGCTGCATCCTGGCGGGGACCCCCGACTCGCCCACCTCGGAGACCGAGTACACTCGGTAGGTCTCCCGGTCCAGCTTGTTCAAGACCCGGTTGAGGGTGTCAACGAAGTAGGCCCACTCCAGCCGCTTCTGGCCGAAGCCCTTCACCAGGTTCAGGCCGGTGGCAACCTTCGGGTCGGGAGTCTTGACCTTGTTCTCCCGCTCGATGTCCGCCTGCAACTCCGCTACCGTCTTGCGGATCCTGCGTTCAGGCGGGATCCCTTGGGCAACCCCATCCCTTTCGCTCCGGCACTCGGGGTGAGTCCCCTGGATAACCGCTTCCCGCTCGCCCTGGTGCCGGGCTGCCTCCTTGCCCGCGCTGAGATAACCCAAGACCAGCGGCACGGCAAGGACGCCGGCCACCGCCGCGACGTAGGGGACCTTCTGCCGCAGCATCCGCTCGTGGCGGATGTCGCCCGGCATCATGTCGATGTTCACGCGTCCCAGCCCAAGGGCCTGGAGGGCCAGGCCGATGGCGACGGCATAGCTGGGGACCTGCGATTCGAACTTCTCGGCTTCGCCCGACCCCGCGACCTTCACGCGGCTCAGGGTCTCCAGCAGGGTCACCTCGTAGTCCAGGCTGCGGCGGAAGTACTCCACCAGCCTGGGGAGCTTGAAGGCGTTGCCCAGCAGGACGATGCGCTCGATCTTGACGTTTCGGGTCTGGGCCTTGTAGTAGCCGATCGAGCGCTGGATCTCGCCGATCAGGTCGTCAATGATCGGGCGCATGGCGCCGAAGAGCTTGTCGGCCTGCTTCGAGGTCGCTGACTTCCGCTTGAGGTTCTCCGCCTCCTCGAACGAGATCTGGTACTTCTCCTGGAGAGACCGCGTGATGTCGTTCCCGGAGATCGACACGTTGCGCGTCCAGAAGCGCTCTCCGTCCACGATCACCAGGTCGGTGTTGCCCGCCCCCACGTCAATCACCACCGTGCCCGTCGTGATCTCGCGATCATACATGAGGAAATTGTAGAGGGCCAGCGGGGTGATCTCGACCAGGTCGGGCGTGAGCCCGGCCAGCCGCAGGTTGGTCAGGAAGCCGTAGACGGTCGCCTTCTTGATGGCGAAGAGGGCCACCTCGACCTCTCCCCCAGGCACGTCGAGGCCGCTGATCGGCTGGTAGTCCCAGATCACCTCCTCGATGGGGAAAGGCATCTGGGTGCGGGCCTCGTAGCGGACGATCTCGGGGATCCGCCTCTTCTCCACCGGCGGCAGGGGGATGAACCGCGGGAAGACGTCGCGCCCGGGAATCGACACCGCGATCACGGATCCCCGCAACGGCACCTCGTTCTGAAGCGTCGCCAGCGCGGTCCGGATTCGGAACTCCTTGTCGCCCGCTTGGGCCTCCTCGACGCGCACCTCACAGGGAATCGTGCGGTAGTCCTGAACGACGACGGAGTCGCCAGCCCTCCGCAGCCGGACCGCCTTGATGGCGGATTCCCCGATGTCGATCCCCCAGGCGACCTTGCGTGACAAAGCAGGGACTCCTCGCTGCTCGCTGTCCCGCGACCCCCCTGCGCCCCGCCGCCGCGTGGCCCGGTCGGACCACACGGCAGTCCTTTAGTGGCCTAGTCGCTGGCGATTATACTAGGGCACACCCGGCTGTCAAGCGCAATTTGCGGACGGCCCGCTCTGCAACCTGCCCGACCCTCCCCTTTGGCCTTCCTGCGCCCCTCCGCAAACGCCCCCCGGCAGGCCCCCTGGCCCGCATTCCCCGCCAGACACCCCGAGTCCCAGAGGGACGAAAGCGTCTTGCCGTGGGCGTCCGCATCTTAAGGGGACGCCACGCTCAACGGGGCGTTGGGCCTGTCGCTCCGCTCCGTCCGCCTTCGCGGGCGACGAAGCCGCTACGGCGCACTGGCCCGGGAACCCAAAGCGGCGACCCCTCGCCGCACTCCATACTCCTCCCTGTTTGCGGGCCGGCGCACGGAGAAACGCGGCCCGCTCCAGAACGGGAAGGATTATGGACTGCGGTGAGACGTCACCGCTCTCAATGCCAGCGGAGCGGCAAAACAGGCGAATGCCTCCATTCTCAAGGGCAAGCCTGCAAGATGTGGCAAACGACCAGGGCTTACGCCCACGGTAGGACCCTGCCGCCCCGCCAGGGCTGGCGCGGGGAGAAATGCGGGCTGAATAGGCTTCAGCGATTCGGCTCAGAACAGCGGGTAGGGGCGAACCTCGTGTTCGCCCGCCTTCATCGGGCCCCTCGCCCGTTACCAGGGCGAACACAAGGTTCGCCCCTACGTCCCCAAAGGAGCCGAATCGCTGAA